>Ga0209578_10000540_pt1 | contig 45454 bp, 41 predicted proteins | sample tdAd472_FD_187127 | JGI IMG/M metagenome (GOLD analysis project Ga0209578, IMG submission 187127) | Marine sediment microbial communities from the Atlantic coast under amendment with organic carbon and nitrate - tdAd47.2 (SPAdes)... | ecosystem: Environmental > Aquatic > Marine > Coastal >...
CCGGTAAACGGCGGCCGTAACTATAACGGTCCTAAGGTAGCGAAATTCCTTGTCGGGTAAGTTCCGACCTGCACGAATGGCGTAACGACTTCCCCACTGTCTCCAACACCGACTCAGCGAAATTGAACTCTCCGTGAAGATGCGGAGTACCCGCGGTCAGACGGAAAGACCCCGTGCACCTTTACTACAACTTTGCAGTGGTAGCAGGTGATGGATGTGCAGGATAGGCGGGAGCCTTCGAAGCATAAGCGTCAGCTTATGTGGAGGCGCCCTTGAGATACCGCCCTTTTGTCTTTTGCTATCTAACCGCGACCCGTGAACCCGGGTCCGGGACCCTGCATGGTGGGTAGTTTGACTGGGGCGGTCGCCTCCCAAAGAGTAACGGAGGCGCGCGATGGTGGGCTCAAGCTGGTCGGCAATCAGCTTTAGAGTGCAATGGCATAAGCCTGCCTGACTGTGAGACTGACGGGTCGAGCAGAGACGAAAGTCGGTCATAGTGATCCGGTGGTCCCGAGTGGAAGGGCCATCGCTCAACGGATAAAAGGTACGCCGGGGATAACAGGCTGATCGCCCCCAAGAGTTCAGATCGACGGGGCGGTTTGGCACCTCGATGTCGGCTCATCACATCCTGGGGCTGGAGCAGGTCCCAAGGGTTTGGCTGTTCGCCAATTAAAGTGGTACGTGAGCTGGGTTTAGAACGTCGTGAGACAGTTCGGTCCCTATCTGCCGTGGGTGTTTGGAGAATTGAGAGGAGCTGCCCCTAGTACGAGAGGACCGGGGTGGACGTACCTCTGGTGTACCGGTTGTAGCGCCAGCTGCATCGCCGGGTAGCTATGTACGGACGGGATAACCGCTGAAAGCATCTAAGCGGGAAGCCCCCCTCAAAACGAGTTCTCCCTTAAGAGCCGTGGAAGACCACCACGTTGATAGGCCAGGTGTGGAAGCGCGGCAACGCGTGTAGCTAACTGGTACTAATCGCTCGATTGGCTTGATCACCGTGCCTTCGGGTACGTTTCCATCATGCGTATGGATAAATCCGGTCAAGATTCGGTTGCCCTAATTCTGTTTTCGGAAAGTCCCGTTTTGCGCTTGGATGGCCTGGTGGTAATAGCGAGGGGTCCACACCCGATCCCATCCCGAACTCGGCCGTGAAAATCCTCAGCGCCGATGGTACTGCGTCTTAAGGCGTGGGAGAGTAGGTCGCCGCCAGGCCGTCCAAGCGCAAAACGGTTCTTCTTCACAATGCCTCTGCCGCGGGGTGGAGCAGTCCGGTAGCTCGTCAGGCTCATAACCTGAAGGTCGTTGGTTCAAATCCAACCCCCGCAACCAAAGATTTCAACGGCTTAGCAAGAAATTGCTAGGTCGTTTTTTGTTGCGTGGAGGCGCTGTGGAAGCAGTTGAGCCTATGCATTTGGCCGGTCCAGGCACAAAAGAATAAACTGAGCATCCGCATTGTTGTTATGGTGAGTGGAACTCTGCTTGGGGGACGGTTATGGAAACGAAAAAAATATTTGGCGTGGCCATTTCGGCCTGCTTATTGACGGGTTGTGCTTCGGTAATTGGGGGCACCTCTGACTCCATCACGGTAAATTCAAACCCGCCGGGTGCCGTGTGCAATCTTATGCAGAACAATCGGAACATTGGGCAAGTTACAACGCCGGGTGGAATCACAGTAAAAAAGACAAAGCATGACATTCATGTAACGTGCACGAAGGAAGGCTACCAAACTGCTAGCGGATATCTGAATTCAGATATCGAAAGTTCGACGTGGGGAAATATTATCCTAGGCGGTGGGGTTGGCTGGGTGGTTGATTCGGCCGCCGGTGCCGATAACGATTACCCCGACTACATCACGATTGCTCTCGTGCCTAATGCGGCACCCGCACAATAGATTCCTGTTGGAGGGCTTATAGAGCGAAGAAGATGTCATGCTGCCCTTGGGCAGATTCCAGATTAAGTCGCACCGGCCGATGCCGGGCCGGATGAAAATGAAGGAGAAGGCATCATGTCCGTTGTTGTGTTGCTGCATATTCCATTCGAGGAAAGCAAGGCCGACGAACACAAGGCCGCGCTGAAAGCCATGTTGCCGGATACGCGCGCGCGCAAAGGCGCCTTGAAAATTCATCTGATGGAGGACGAAGACCAGCCGGCCGATGTCGTCCTCTATGAAGAGTGGGAAACCCGCGCCGATCACGAGGCCTATATGGGCTGGCGGACGGAACGCGGCGACATGGAAGCCTTGGGCGCCATGCTGCGCGGGGCCCCATCCATCAAATATTACGACGTCCTCGATTCCTAGATCCGGCTTGCGTCTGCCCCACCGCGATTTTAAAAAAAGCCCGGGAAACCGGGCTTTTTTCTTGGCTTGGCGGCGGCGGGAATTTCATGTTCTCTTTTTGTTCTTTTCTTGTTACGCTGTTTTCTCAAGCTTCCCCTCTGCCCGGACGGCTGCCCCTGGCCGTCCGGGCTTTTTGTCCGGCAACGGACAGAAGGCGCCGCCATGGCCAGATCCCCCAGCCTCGAATGGCTTTTTCTCGATCTCAATGGCTATTTTGCAAGCGTCGAACAGCAGGTGAACCCGGCGCTTCGCGGCCGGCCGGTTGCCGTCGTGCCGGTTTTGACCGACAGCTCCTGCGCGATTGCCACCAGCTATGAGGCGAAGGCCTTCGGGGTGACGACCGGCACGCGGATTTTCGAGGCGAAGCAACGCTGTCCCGATATCACGCTGGTGCCGGCCCATCACGATCTTTACGTCGATTACCACCACCGCATTCTGGCCGAGCTTGCCTGCCACCTTCCCATCGCGAAGGTGCATTCCATCGACGAGGCCGCCTGCCGGCTTCTTGGGACGGAACGCGAGCGTGACAAGGCGTGCGCGCTTGCCAACGCGATCAAGCGCGGCATCTGGAAAAATGTCGGCGAACATCTGCATTGTTCCATTGGCCTTGCCCCGACCAGCTTTCTTGCAAAAATTGCCACCGAGCTTGAAAAACCGAACGGTCTTGTCACCCTTGAAGCCGAAGAACTGCCGGGGCCGCTTTTTCGGCTTGCCCTTCGGGACCTTCCGGGCATCGGCGCAAATATCGAACGCCGCCTCGGCCAGGCAGGCATCGCAAGCGTGTCGGCGCTTTGGCATTTGGAGCCGAAGCACGCGCGCCGAATTTGGGGCGGGGTCGCCGGGGAACGTTTCTGGTACGCGCTGCATGGCACCGAAATACCGGAACGGCATTCGGCCCGGCGAAGCGTTGGCCACAGCCACGTGTTGGGGCCCGAATTGCGTCCGCCGGCGCAGGCCCGCGGCGTTGCCCGCCGGCTTCTGGTGAAGGCGGCCAGCCGCTTGCGGCGCTTGGACCTGACGGCAGCCCGCGTTGGCCTCGGCGTAAGCCTGACGAACGGCCGGCGCTGGAAAGGCACCTGCCGCGTCGCCCGTGCAGAGGACAATTTCACCTTTCTCGGTGGGGTGGATCGCCTATGGGGGAACATGCTGGCGGAGGCGGGGGCGTTTCCCGTCCGCAAAATATCCGTTTTGCTGCTGGATTTGCTGGCGCGCTCGGCCGTGCAGCCGGACCTTTTCGAGGTTCGCTCTGGGCCGGAACATCGGCTTCGTCAACGCCGGGAAAAGCTTTCGGCGGCGATGGACCAGCTGAACCGGCGTTATGGGCGGGATACCGTCGCTTTTGGCGCGTTGCCGGCGCCAAAGGCGAATTTTACGGGTACGAAAATTGCTTTTACCCGCATTCCGGAATTGGCGGAATTCCACGAATAGGGGGTTTAAATTGAAACAGGCCCCCATTTTCCTATCTAATGGGATGGAAGACGAGTGGCAGACCTTGAAGAAAGGAAGCGGCATGTTTCGCATAGTGGTTTTGCTGGTCCTCGCCATCGGTTTCTTCGCCTTGCCCAGCTTCTCCCCCTCCGGCCCGCGCGCAGAGACGCTTTCGGCGGAAGAGCGTGCCATCAACGCCGTCATCGAAGCCCAGCTCGCCGCTTTTAAGCGTCACGACGCAGAGGCGGCGTTCTCCCATGCGGCCCCCGACATTCAGGCAAGGTTTCAGACGGCGGAAAATTTTATCGCTGCCGTCGCCACGCAATATTTGCCGCTCTACAGCCCGAAGCGGGTGGCGTTTCTCGGTCTGGTGCAGGAAGACGGTGCCACCATCCAGCGTCTCAAGGTGCTGGGGCCGGAAGGCGGGGAATACATCGCCTATTACCCCATGGAGCGGCAGTCGGACGGCGTTTGGAAGATCGGCGGCTGCCACCTTGAACCGGTCGCGGGCCTGGACGCCTAAGCGTTCTGGATCAGGGCTCGCGGACCTTCTGCAACAGCAAAAGGCCGACCAGGAAGAAGGGCAGTATCGTTGCCATGCCGGCGCGCTGGCTTTCCGTCAAGAGGACGGCCAGGCTGAACAGGGCCGGCCCAAGGAAGGCGGTCGCCTTGCCGGTCAGCGAATAAAGGCCAAACATTTGCGAGTGCATCCCTTCGGGTGCAAGCCGGGCCATCAGCGAGCGGCTCGCGGCCTGAACCGGGCCGAAGAACGCTCCCAGCAAAAGGCCCAGGCCCCAAAACACGTCTTTCGATTCGGTAAAAAGAATGGCGGTGGAAATAAGCGTCAACGCGATCAGCGCGATGGTGATCACCCGGCGCGCGCCAATCCAATCGTCGATCCAGGCAAAGGCGGCGGCGCCGAGGCCGGCTGTCACGTTCAACGCGATCCCGAATTTTAAGACCTCGATAATGTCCATCTGAAACGTTTCGGCGGCATAGATGCCGCCGAACAGGAAAAGCGTATTGATTCCGTCGATGTAAATCATGTGGGCGAGCAAATACCAGGCGACCGGTGGGTAGCGGCGCACCGTTCGCAACGTGCCCAGGACTTCGGCGATGCCTTCACGCAAAATCCGGCCAAAGGGCAGGCCGGTTCGGGGTTCGTCCGGGGTGAAGAAGAAAAGCGGAAGGGCGAAGATGGCAAACCAAATCGCTGCCAGGGGCGCGACGGCGCGGACGTGTTCGGCCGCCGCCTTGTCGAGGCCAAAGGGCGGCGTTTCCGGCTGCACAATTCCGACAAGTGCGATGGCAAGGCAGGCCAGGCCGCCCGCATAGCCGATGCCCCAGCCCCAGCCGGAAACGCGGCCAAGCAGGCGGCGGGGCACGATGGCGGGCAGCATGGAATTGTAAAAAACGATCGCCAATTCGAAGCCGAGATTGGCAAAAACCAGCAAGGCAAGCGCAAGCAGAACGTCGCTGGTTTCGGGGCGGACGAACCACAGGAAGCCGACGGCGATACAGGCCAGGGCAGTGAACAGGCCGAGCCAGGGTTTGCGCCGCCCGCCCTTGTCGGAGAAAGCGCCCAGAACCGGGCTCAGCAGGGCAACAAGAAGTGCCGAAAGGGTAAGCGTTTGCCCCCATTGCGCGGATCCCGTGATCGGATCGGCGGCGACGGCCTGGGTGAAATAAGGCGCGAAAACGAACGTCAGGATAATCGTCGGGATGGCGGAATTGCCCCAATCGTAGAGGCACCAGGCCGCAACCGGCCGCCGCAATGTGTCGGCTGGGATTGCCCCCTGGCCGTGTTCCTTCGCCATGGTTTGTTTTTACCATTGCTGGCAAAAAAACCGTAGCAAAGACCGCACGGTCCGCACTTGGAACGCGCAACTTAAAAAAGAAGAAAACCGTTATCCGGCGAGGGCTTCGCCGAAATCGGCGGCACGTTCAAAGCTTTCGAGCGCCTCGATCTGGGCCGCCATCGCCTCGCTTTTTGCAGCATCCAGCGCAAGGGTGGCGTTCGCCAGAAACTTGGCGCGGATTTCGTCCGCCGTTAAGGGGCGGTCCGCGCAGCCCCGGTTTTGATGTTCGCGATGGGAAAGGGTGCGCCCATCCTTCAACGTGACGATCAGCTCGCCGGAATAATAGGTTGGAAAGCCGGAATTCGGATCCGCCTCGTAATCCACCTTTTCGGCCAGGGCAAGAAGCGTCGGGTCGTTCAGCGCCTCCGGCTCCAACTCGGCCAGACCAAAACGGCCGCGCACGAAGCCGACGGCCACCAGGAAGGGAACGCTAAACTGGGCGTCGTAGCCATTGGCGGGTTTGCGCTTGTTCGCGATCGGCTCGCAGACGGTTTTGATGACTTCTTTCGGTACAAGCGCGCGAATGTGGGCGATGTCCTCGGCCTGGACGTGCTGTTCGTCGCGAAGGGCGCGCGCCGCATCGATGCAGGCATGGGTGAAGTGGCAAGCCGGGTAGGGTTTGGTCGCGACGTTTTGAAGCTCCCACACTTTTCCCAAATCCGCCGTCGCCAGGGCGTAATCGCAATGGGCTTCTTCCGGGCCAAGGTGCGATTTGTAGAGGCCGAAACGGCCCTCATAGGCCTGTTCCGGCCCAACGAAGCCGTGCTTCGCCAACATGGCGGCGGTCAAGCCCGCCGACGCGGCCCAGCCCGGATGCAGCCGCTTCGTCCAGGCGCCGTCTTCGAGAAATTCCATGCTGCCCGAGGCGAGGCTAAGCGCCACCCCCTGGGCCATTGCGAATTGCTTGGCGTCGAGGCCGAAAAGCCGGCCCGCGATCAGCGTGCAGCCGAAGATGCCGGCCAGGCTGGTGGGGTGAAAGCCCACCTGGTGAAAGCCGCCTTTTGCCACCATGCCGATGCGGGCACTTGCTTCGATGCCAAGGATGAAGGCGGTCAGCATGTCGCGGCCGGAAGCCCCGGCAAGGGTGGCCGCGGCGAGCGCCGCCGGCAAGGCGCTTGCCGTCGGGTGGACGATGCCGGCGACATGGGTGTCGTCGTAATCGATGCCATGGATCAAAAACCCGTTCATCACGGCCGCGTCGCGCAGGGGCAGCCGTTCCGTCCGGCCAATGACGGGGGCGTCGCCATGGGACGAAAGCGCGCTGAACCCTCGAAAGGTTTTTTCGGCGAAATCGAAGCTGTTGGAAGCGAGCGCGATGCCGACCGCATCCAGGATCAGGGCATGGGCACGTTTGCGCACCGCCGCGGGGATGGCGTCGTCCCGAAGGCCGGCGGCGAATTCGGCAAGGGTTTCTGCGATGGCTGGCATGGGCCTCTCGATGGGCAAATTGGCGAAAAGGGTGCCCCTTCCTATAGCGCTCTCACGCCGGGATGAAAAGCAGCGGCGTGGGATCGATCACCGGATAGCCCCTATAGAGGTTGCGGCGGTGCCCGCGCGCGTCCCGGGGGCGGTGATCCCGGCAGGCCGGGTCCGCCGCCTGGCGCATCTCGAAATGCAGGTGGTTCGTGATATCGGGATAACGCCGGGTCAGGTCCTGGACCGTGCCGAGGCAGGTTTCCCCAGCCGTGACCCGTCTGCCGAGGCCGATTTCGGGCGCGACGTAGAAATGCCTCACCACCAGGCCCGCCTCTGCCGTGACCTCCACATAGCGGTAGCTTGGATCGTTGCCATAGGGCCAGCCAAGCCGGGTGACGGTCCCGTCCAGCGGGCTCGTGACCGGCGTGCCGGGAAGGGCAACGAGGTCCAAACCCATGTGCCGGCGCCGCCCGCCATCCCGGGAGGCGCCGAAATGGCCTTCGCCGAAACGGTCCCGTTTCCGGATTTCGAGATGTGCGAGGGGCCGCGCCAGGGCGGGAAGGGATGGCGGCAGGGCCGGCCGGGGCATCTTTGGTAGGGCCGGTATGGCCTTAGGGGGAACGCTTTTTTGGGACATGGTTTCGCCTCCGAGGTCTTAGGAATAATATCCTAGATGCGGCGGAATGTCAAGGCGCGGGCCTTCCGGGTTGCCTTTCGCCCGCGGCGTGGGCAAGTTCTTGCCCATGGTTTTTGAAAAACCCCAAAGGGGCGAGCGGCCCTTGCCGGCCCGGCGCATCGCCGTTGCCCCGATGATGGAGCGCACGGATCGCCACGATCGCTATTTTCTGCGGCGGATTTCGCGCCATGCCTGGCTCTATACCGAGATGGTGGCGACCGGCGCGATCCTCCATGGCGACGCCGAACGCTTCTTACGCTTTCACCCGGAAGAACACCCCCTGGCGCTGCAGCTTGGCGGCTCGGAGCCCGACGCGCTTGCCGCCGCCGCCCGGATCGGCGCCGAGTTCGGCTATGACGAGATCAACCTCAACATTGGCTGCCCGAGCGACCGGGTTCAGCGGGGCCGCTTCGGGGCCTGCCTGATGACGGAGCCGGAGCGGGTTGCGGATTGCGTCCGCGCCATGGGCGAGGCCGTAGACATTCCCGTTACGGTCAAGACCCGGATCGGCGTCGATGCCCATGACAGCTACGATTTTCTGGCCGGTTTTATCGGCAAGGTGGCGGCGGCGGGATGCCGGACCGTCATCGTGCATGCCCGCAAGGCCTATCTCCAGGGCCTAAGCCCGAAGGAAAACCGCTCGGTGCCGCCGCTTCGCTATGACGTCGTTTACCGGTTGAAGGACGATTTTCCCGATCTCGAGATTCTTCTGAACGGCGGCGTCGAAAGCCTGGAGGCGGCCGAGACCCATCTTAGCCAAGTCGATGGGGTGATGATCGGGCGGGCGGCTTATCAGAACCCCTATTTGCTGGCGGGTGTCGATCGGCGCATCTATGGCGAAACGGCAGAACCCCTTTCCCGCGAAGCGGTCGTTCAGGCAATGGTGCCCTATCTTGAGGCCGAGGCCGAAAAAGGGGTCCCCATCAGCCGGGTCACGCGCCACCTCTATGGCCTTTTCAATGGGGTGCGGGGCGCGCGGGCATGGCGGCAAACGCTAAGCGAGCGGGCCATCCTTTCAGACGTTGGCGCGGAAATTTTGCTTGAAGCGCTGGACGCGGCGGGGCATGCCCAGCCCCAGGGCGGCGCCAAGGGCGACCCGGCCCGCTTTGAAGCCGCCGGGGTCTAGACGCTAAAGGATTCGCCGCAGCCGCAGGTGCCGGTGGCGTTCGGGTTGTTGAAAACGAAGCCCGACTGGAACTGATCTTCGACGTAATCGATTTCGCTGCCGATCAAATGCATCAAGGCCCCCGGATCAATGTAAAGGACAACGCCCTTGTCCCTGACGACTTCGTCGCCCGGCTGCGCGTCATCGACGTAATCCATATTATAGGAATGCCCCGAACAGCCGCCATTGGTGACGCCAAGGCGTAGCCCAAGGGCGGGGTTTTCCGGCTTGCGCGCGAGCAATTCTTTCACGCGCTTGGCGGCAGCATCTGTGATCGTCACAATGGTTTTCGGTGACATCGCCACTCCTTTCCTAAAAAAGACCGACCTCAAGGCGGGCCGCATCCGACATCCTGCTTGGGTCCCAGGGCGGGTCGAAGACGACTTCCACGCTGGCTTCCTTCACATTCGGAACGCTTAGCAATTTTTGCCGGACGTCCTCGGCGATGATGTCGCCCATGCCGCAGCCGGGCGCCGTCAGCGTCATCGTCACCTCGACCCGGCTGCCGCCGCCTTCCAGCGGCAATAATTTGCAGTCATAGATCAGGCCAAGCTCGACGATGTTGACCGGGATTTCCGGGTCGTAACAGGTCTGCATCCGTTCCCAGAGCAGGGCCTCGTCCGCCTCGCCATTTTCCTCCGCAGCCGTTTCGACCGCGGCGACATCGGCTTCCATGCCGAGGGCGTCCGCGTCTTTGCCGTCGATGCGGACAAGGTTGCCATGAACGGCGACGGTATAGGCGCCGCCCAGCGCCTGGGTGACCGATACCTTGGTTCCGGCCTCAAGCGACACCTTCGTGCCGACCGGGATCAGGGTTGCGTCGCAATCCCGCGTTAAGGTGAGGATGCCGTCTTCCGTCATCGGTCCTTATTCCGTCTTTACGGGCGCGTTCCGCCGATCCAGTGCGGCGGAAAGGGTGTGCCAGGCCAGGGTCGCGCATTTTACGCGCGAGGGAAAAGCGCGCACACCGGCCAAAGCGGCAAGTTTTTCCAATTCCAGCAGATCGTCTTCCGTCGGCGGGTCGTTGCGGGTCACCAAATCCTGAAACTGGCGGAACAGGGCTTGCGCTTCGGCCTCTGTTTTGCCGCGCACCATGTCCGTCATCAGCGATGCCGACGCCGTTGAAATTGCGCAACCGGCGCCTTCGAAGGCGGCGTCCTTGACGATGCCGTCTTCCACGATCAGCTCGACCGTCAACCGATCGCCGCAAAGCGGATTGTAGCCCTCGGCTTCGCGGTTCTGCCCGGCAAGTTTGCCGAAATGCCGCGGGCGCTTGCTGTGGTCGATGATGACTTCCTGATAAAGGTCCTTTAAATCGAACATCAGCCAAAAATCTCCAAAACCTTGCGAAGCCCTTCGGCAAGCGCGTCCGCGTCTTCGGTCGTGTTGTAAAGGCCGAAGGAAGCCCGCGCCGTTGCCGCCACGCAAAAGCGGTCCATCAGGGGCTGGGCGCAATGATGCCCGGTGCGAATGGCGATGCCTTCGCCATCGAGGATCGTGCCGATGTCATGGGGATGGGCGGCGGCCAGGGTAAAAGAAAGAATGCTGCTTTTTTCCGCCGCCGTTCCAACGATCCGAAGCCCTTCGACTTGTGAAAGCCGGGCCGTCGCATGCTGAAGAAGGGCCTGCTCATGGGCCGCGATGTCCGCAAGGCCCAGCCCTTCGAGGTAGTCGATGGCGGCGCCTAAGCCGATGGCGCCCGCGATGTGCGGCGTGCCGGCCTCGAATTTATAGGGAATGACGTTGAAGTCCGTTTTCTCGAACGTCACCGAGCGGATCATGTCGCCGCCGCCCTGATAGGGGGGCATGGCCTCCAGATGCTCGGCCTTTCCGTAGAGCACGCCGATGCCGCTGGGCCCGTAAAGCTTGTGGCCCGAGAACGCATAGAAATCGCAATCCAGCGCCTGTAAATCGACCTTCTGGTGCGGCACGGCCTGGCACCCGTCGACCAGGACCGGGACGCCCTTTGCATGGGCCAGCCGAATGATTTCCCGGATTGGCGTCACGGTTCCGATCGCGTTCGACACATGGGTGATCGCCACCAGGCGGGTGCGGGCGTTCAGAAGCTTCTCATACGCCTCCAACTCGATTTCCCCGGCGTCGTTCACCGGGGCGACGCGCAGCACGACGCCGGTCATGTCCCGCAAAATTTGCCAGGGAACGATGTTCGAATGGTGCTCAAGGGCGGAAAGGACGATTTCGTCCCCTTCCTTCAGGAAGGCGCGGCCAAAGCTTTGTGCGACAAGGTTGATGGCCTCCGTTGCACCGCGCACGAAGACGATTTCGCGGGCTTCGCGGGCATTGAGGAAGGCGCGGGTTTTTTCGCGGGCGTCCTCGAAGGCGGCCGTCGTCCTCTCGGACAATTCGTAGACACCGCGATGGATGTTTGCGTATTCCGCCTCGTAGACATGCGCCACCGCGTCGATCACCTGACGGGGTTTCTGGGCGCTGGCGGCGCTATCCAGAAAGACGAGCGGCTTGCCATGGGCCGCCGTTTTCAGGATCGGAAAGTCTTCGCGCGCGCGCCGGGCATCAAAGACGCCGGCGTCCGGGTTTTTCCGGGCAGGGGCCGGTGCCGTCATGGGCGCCTTCCCTTCGGCCACGTCTGGCCCAGCCAATCGGTTGTGGCCTGGTGCAGGACGGCGTGCACGGTGGGGTCTTTGACCTCCTCAACCATTTCGGCAAGAAACGCCTCGGTCAGAAGACGCCGGGCGACGTCCGCCGCTATTCCTCGCGAGCGAAAATAGAACAGCGCCTGTTCGTCCAATTCGCTGATGGTGGCGCCGTGGCTGCACTGCACGTCGTCCGCATAAATGCGAAGTTCCGGTTTTGCGTTGGCGCTGGCTTCGTCCGAAAGCAGAAGGCTGCGGTTCAATTGGTGGGCCGACGTTTTCTGGGAGTCGGGGCGAACAAGAACCTTTCCTTGGAAAACGGTCTCTGCCTGGTCGTCGACAACGCTTTTATAGGTTTCGCTGGAGCGGCATTCGGGCTTTTGGTGGTCAAGGACGGTCGTCGTGTCCATGTGCTGGTGGCCGCGCGCAAGATGGAGCCCGTTTAACCGGCAGTCGATGCCGCGGCCGTCCAGCCGCGCCTGAATGTCGTTCCGGGCAAGGGCGGCCCCGAGGGACATGGCAAAATTGTCGTAAACGGCGCGTTCGCCGATTTTCGCAGTGGTCGCGGCAATGTGGTAGGCGGCCTTGCTCTCGTTTTGCAGTTTGTAATGATGAAGATGGGCGTCGTCTGCGAGGACAATTTCCGTCACGACATTTGTCCAATGGCCGGTCTGCCCGGTGCCGAGATAATGTTCAAAGACGGTGGCTTCGCTTCCTTTCCCGGCCACAAGCAAATTGCGCAAATGCATGGCAGCTTCCCCGGCGTCTTCCGTGGTGAGGAAGAAAAAATGCACGGGTTTTTCCAGCTGGACGCCGGGCTCAAGCAGCAGCACGGCGCCTTCCGTCATCAGCGCCGTATTCATTTCAAGAAGCCCGGCTTCTTCCGGCCCGGCGTCCGCCGCCAGAAGCGGGGCAAGCAAATCCGGGACCGTTTCCAGCGCCTCGCTGAGAGGCATCAAGCGAACGCCGTCGGGAAGCGCGAGGGTTGCCCCGGGCGCGGCGCGCCCATTGATAAAAAGAAGCCGATGTACGGATTTTTCATCCAGGGCATCCGCCGGAAGGGCGCCGGGCGTGGCGGCCAGGGCGGCCCCGGGCGCGAAGAGTTTTTTCGTCAGGGGATTTAGGTTCGTGTATTTCCAGGCTTCGACCTTGCGTGTCGGGAAGCCGCGCTCGGCGAAACGCCGGAAGGCGTCTGCCCGCCTTTCGGCAAGCCAGGGGAGTTCGTTCCCAGGCAAGGCTTCTCGCCACTCCGGATAGCGCTCCATGTATTCCCTGCCAAGGGGCATCGTTTCGTTCATCGTGAAAGGCCCTGGGTCATGCGCTTGCCGTCATCGCGGCCGCGTCTTTCTTTTCAAAATCGGCGTAGCCGCTTTTTTCAAGCTCAAGCGCCAATTCTTTTCCGCCGGTCTTGACGATGCGGCCTTCGGAAAGGACATGGACCCTGTCCGGCACGATGTATTCAAGAAGGCGCTGATAATGCGTAATCAAAAGGATGGCACGCGTCTCCGAACGGAGCGCGTTGATGCCATCCGAAACGATTCGCAACGCATCGATGTCGAGGCCGGAATCGGTCTCGTCTAGAACGGCAAGGGTGGGGTTTAGCAACGCCATTTGAAAAATCTCGTTGCGCTTTTTTTCACCGCCGGAGAAGCCGACATTGACCGCGCGTTGCAAAAGATTCTCGTTCATTTCCAAAAGCTTCGCTTTCTCGCGGGCGATCTTCAGAAATTCGATGGCGTCGAGTTCCGTTTCGCCCCGGTGGCTGCGGATGGCGTTTAACGCCGCCTTCAGGAAATACATGTTGGACACGCCAGGAATCTCAACCGGGTATTGCAGGCCCAGAAACACGCCCTCGCAGGCGCGGGCCTCGGTCGACATCTCCAAAAGGTCCTTGCCCTGCAGCCGGACCTCGCCCTTTGTCACCGCGTAGCCGGGCCGGCCGGCAAGTACGTGGGCAAGGGTGCTTTTCCCGGAACCGTTTGGCCCCATGACGGCATGGACTTCGCCGGCTTCGACGGTCAGGGTGAGGCCGCGGAGAATCTCCTGGCCGCCGACCGTTGCGTGCAGATCTTTGATTTCCAATAGGCTTGGCATAAGCGGGTCCCTGTTCTCAGCCGACCGCGCCTTCGAGGGTCACGTTCATCAATTTCGTGGCCTCGACGGCGAATTCCATCGGCAATTCCTTGAAGACTTCCTTGCAGAAGCCGTTGACGATCAGCGAAATGGCGTCTTCCTGGGAAAGCCCCCGCTGGCTGCAATAAAAGAGCTGGTCTTCGCTGATTTTCGAAGTCGTGGCCTCGTGTTCGACCCGGGCCGTGCGGTTGCGGGATTCGATATAGGGGATCGTGTGGGCCCCGCATTTGTCGCCCAGAAGAAGCGAATCGCATTGGGTGTAGTTGCGGGCGTTCTCCGCCCCGCCCAGCACCTTCACAAGCCCGCGATAGGTGCCCTGGCTTCGCCCCGCCGAAATCCCTTTCGAGATGATGGTGCTGCGGGTGTTCTTGCCGATGTGGATCATCTTTGTGCCGGTATCGGCTTGCTGCAGATTCGTCGTCGTGGCCACGGAATAAAATTCGCCGACGGAATTGTCGCCCTGGAGGATGCAGCTTGGGTATTTCCAGGTGATGGCGGAGCCGGTTTCGACCTGCGTCCAGGAAATTTTTGAGTTTCGGCCGCGGCAGGCGCCACGCTTCGTAACAAAATTAAAGATGCCGCCTTTCCCGTTTTCATCGCCCGGATACCAGTTCTGCACGGTCGAATATTTGATTTCGGCATCGTCCATCGCGACCAGCTCCACGACCGCTGCGTGCAATTGGTTTTCGTCGCGCATGGGGGCCGTGCACCCTTCGAGGTAGCTTACATAGCTGCCTTTTTCGGCGACGATGAGCGTGCGCTCGAACTGCCCGGTTTGCGCCGCGTTGATCCGGAAATAGGTGGAAAGTTCCATCGGACAGCGGACGCCCTCGGGGATGTAAACGAAAGACCCATCGCTGAAGACGGCGGAATTTAACGTGGCGAAGAAATTGTCGGAATAGGGGACGACGCTTCCCAGATATTTCCGGACAAGCTCCGGGTATTTCGTGACGGCCTCCGACATGGGGCAAAAAATCACACCAACTTCTGCCAGCTTTTCCTTGTAGGTGGTGGCGACGGAGATGCTGTCGAACACGGCGTCCACGGCAATGCCGGCAAGGGCTTCCTGTTCCCTTAGGGGAATGCCAAGCTTTTCGTAAGTGGCGAGCAATTCCGGATCGATTTCGTCGAGGCTTTTCGGCCGGTCCGCGTCGGATTTTGGCGCGGAATAATAATAGGCGTTCTGGTAATCGATCGCCGGGTAGCGAAGGTTTGCCCATGTGGGTTCCTCCGCTTCCATGGCGCGCCAGGCTCGAAAGGCCTTTAGGCGCCATTCGAGAAGCCAGGCCGGTTCGCTCTTCTTGGCCGAGATGAAGCGGACAATGTCTTCGTTCAGACCGCGCGGGGCTTGTTCGGCCGCGATGTCGGTGACGAAGCCATATTTATACTCTCCGGTAAGGGAGCGGATGGTCTCGGCGGTTTCAGTGTTCGTTGCCATTGGGCGGATTTTGTCCTTGGGTTCTATGAAGCGCCGATTGTTTTGCCATCTTTGGCCATGGGAAGGTCAAAGAAGGAGGGAAGAGGCGCCGTTAAATCGGAAAGGCGGATTTCGGAAAGGGCGCGCCGTACGGTGTCGTTGATAATTTGCCAATTGCTTCGAAGCGGGCAGAGGGATTCGATGCCACATTCCCCATGGCTGTCCTCAATGCAATCCGTCAGCGCGATGGGTCCGTCAAGCGCCGAGATGATATCGGTGACGGTAATGGTGTTTGCCGGGCGGGCAAGGCGGTAGCCGCCCTTTGCGCCACGGTAAGACGTAAGCAGGCCGTCATGGGCGAGGCCCTTCAGCACCTTGCTGGCGACGGGGGCCGGCAAGCCCAGTTCCTGCGCCAAATCCGGGGCGCTAAGGCGGCTCTCCGGATGGGCGGCGATGTGGCTCATTAAAACGACGCCGTAATCGACCAATCGGTTGAGGCGAAACATGTCCGCGGCTCCTGAAATCTAATCCGACCTAAATTAGTCCTCTTTAAAATTGGTGATTCGGCGCCCCCTGTCAAGGCCTGAAGGCGCTGATTTCCATAAAGGTTTCAGGGGTATTCGCGGGGGGCCTTGCCGTTCGGGCTTCCCGGCTCTTTGCCAAAAAAGCCCGCCAATAGGCTTTTTTTAACCACTCCCCTTTAAGGAGGAACGATCTGCGCCCGGTTCGGGCCGCGGCCGCCTTGGCCAATGGCCACGGGCGGCGACGTTGCAAGGGATTGAGAAGGCATGGCTTACCACGAAAATTCGGAATTGGCGGCCGATTATGCCAAGGCGGCCCTTGCCAAAATGGCCGCGCTCGACGTTGTCCCGCAGCCGCAAAATTTCGAGATTTGGTATTGCTACTATGCCGGCACCAACCCGGAATTGAAGCAAACGCTCGACGTCATTCTTCGAAAAAAGGAAAAATTTACCGAGGTCCTGAACAACGAACTTTACGACCGCTTCTTCGGTCTTTCTCATGAAGCTGCGGAAATCCAAAAGGCGAGCGACCGCATTCAATCGGCCGTGACGCGGGTGCTGGAATACCTTGGCGACTCGAATTCCGACGTCTCGTCCTATGGCGAAGCATTGGAAACAATGTCCGGGAAAATCGAAAACGAAACGGACATGGGCGCCCTTCGCAAGACGGTGGCCAGTATTCTTGCCGAGACGAAACGGATGGCGGTGAAAAGCCGCAAGCTGGAAGGCCAGTTGAAATCTGCGACGGATGAAATTGTCGAGCTTCACGAGCATATTCAATACATCCGTCAGGAAGCGACAACGGATGCGTTGACAGGTCTGCCGAATCGCAAGCATTTCGACGATCAACTCAAAATATCCATTCAGCAGGCACAAGACGGGAAAGAGGCGCTTTGTCTGGTGATGGCGGACATCGATCACTTTAAGAAATTCAACGACAATTACGGACACCTTCTGGGCGATCAGGTTTTGTGGCTTGTTGCAAATACGCTAATCGAATGCGTGAAGGGGCGCGATATTCCAGCCCGCTTCGGGGGGGAGGAATTTGTCGTTATTCTTCCGCGTACGAATATTCACGGCGCCAAGAAAGTCGGCCATGAAATCCGAACCCGTGTCGCTTCGAAAAAGGTCATCCGCAAAGCGACGGGCGAAGACCTTGGCGCCATCACGCTTTCCCTCGGGGTTGCGCAATACCACCCGGGCGAGACGATTGAGAGCCTTATCCAGCGGGCGGACAATGCGCTCTATCGGGCGAAAAATCAGGGGCGCAACCAGGTCGTTGCCGAGGCCTCTTACGATTCGGACGTTGCCATGCAGGGCTAATCCCGGTTCGGCGGGATTTTAAGCGGGCGTTTCCTCGCCGGTTTTTTCAAGCAGCGCTTCCAGCCGCGTTAAATCTTCCATCTGGTTTACATTGAAAAAAGGGTCCATTGGCGTGGTCGGGAAATCCACCTCGGCCATCCGGTAGCGTGCCGTCCAGGTGGTGATCTTGCGGATATTTTCTTCCGTGATGGCGTGGCGAAGTTCCGCCGCGCGCGCGACCGGCCAAAGGCCAAACACCGGTTGGGGCCTGCTGGCGGAGGCGGCTCGGGCAAAATCCGCATTTTCCACCATCCTTTCCGCTTGCAGGCGTTGCACCAAATCCATCGGAAAGAAAGGCGTGTCCGTTGCAAAACTGGCGACCCACTGGCATTGGGGCGCATGTTGCAAGGCCCATTCCATCCCGGTCAGGATGCCTGCCAGGGGGCCTGCTTGGCCAGGGACGGCGTCCGCGACGATGGGCAGGCCGAAATCGGAGAGGCCATCGGAATCCGGGCCATTAAGAAGCAAAGGCCCTACCTGGGGCCGGGCCCGCTCCATCGCATAGGCCAGCAACGGGCGTCCCCGCAGCGCAAGGAGGTGTTTTGCCTGGCCCCCCATTCGCCGCGCCTGGCCGCCGGCCAATAGCAGCCCGACGATTTCCGGTAATTGTGCGTCCATCCTTCCGCTTCTCGTTTTCCGCTATTTTAGGCGGACCGCCTGTCGCATTATTGTTGCATATTCTTGCTATGCTCTGCCTGTTGTAGACGTTGTGGCTTCGAGATGGCGGGAAAAAGCGGATGACGGAACCGGCATCAAAAACCCGCCCGCGCCCCCATCCGGGGAAGGGCAAAAAGCGCGCGCGCGCCACCCCAAAAGGGCGCCAGACGGATCCGGAAGCCCTGGCAGACATACGCGCTCTGCTTGGCGATCGCCCGCGACGGCGCGATTTGCTTGTCGAGCATCTGCACCTTCTTCAAGACCGTTACCGGTATCTTTCCGCCCGGCATCTTTCTGCCCTGGCGGACGAGATGCGGCTTTCGCTGGCAGAGGTTTACGAAGTCGCCAGCTTTTATGCGCATTTCGACATCGTGAAGGAGGGGGAGCTGCCGCCGCCTCCCGTTACGGTTCGCGTTTGCGATGGCGTGGTCTGCGAAATGATGGGCGCGCAAGCGTTGCATCGAAGGATGGAAGGTCAATTCGGCGGCAACGTTCGGGTCTGCAGCGGGCCATGCATGGGGCGTTGTGCCGCGGCACCCGTGGCACGCGTCGGCGATACGCCGGTGGATCATGGGACGACGGAAAAAATTACGGACGCTCTCGCGTCCGGATCGCCCGCCGCGCCGAAAGGCGTTACGGCGCATTCGTTTGAGGCTTACGAAGCGGCGGGCGGCTATGGCCTTCTTCGCGCCCTTCGCGGCGGCGGCCTTCAGCTTGGAAGCTGTCTGGAGACATTGGCGGCTTCCGGGCTGCGTGGGCTCGGCGGCGCCGGTTTTCCCAGTATGCGCAAATGGGACTTTGTGCGTGCCGCGCCTTCGCCGCGCTATCTGGTTGTCAACGCCGATGAGAGCGAGCCGGGCACGTTCAAGGATCGCTTTTGCCTTGCAAGCGATCCGCACCGGGTTCTCGAAGGCATGTTGATCGCCGCCCATGGGATTGGGGCCGAGGCGGCCTATCTCTACCTTCGGGATGAATATTCGGAAATCCACGCAAGCCTGCTGGAAGCAATTGCCGGACTTGAGGCGGCCGGCCTTGGGCTGCCTTCCGGCATCCACCTTCGCCGTGGCGCCGGCGCCTATGTGTGCGGGGAAGAATCGGCAATGCTGGAAAGCATCGAGGGCAAGCGGGGCTACCCGCGTCATCGCCCGCCCTTTCCGGCGGAAGCCGGTTTGTTTGGCCGACCGACCCTGATTCAAAACGTCGAAACCCTTTATTGGATCCGCGAAATTTTGGAAAAGGGTGCGGATTGGTATCGGGGCGAAGGCCGGAACGGCCGCAAGGGAGTTCGGCTTTTTTCCGTTTCCGGGCGGGTCCGGCTTCCCGGCGTTAAGCGCGCGCCGGTCGGCATCACGGCGCGCCAGTTGATCGAGGAGCATGCGGGCGGGATGGCGGATGGCCATTCTTTGAAGGCGTTTCTGCCAGGGGGTGCCGCAGGGGGGATCTTGCCGGCGGATCTGGCGGACCAACCGCTCGATTTCGGCACGCTTGAAGAATATGGCGCCGCCATCGGTTCCGCCGCCGTCATCGTCCTTTCCGATCGCGACGATTTACAAAAGATCGCGCAGAACCTGATGCGCTTCTTCGCTGCGGAAAGCTGCGGTCAATGCGTTCCCTGCCGGGTCGGTACGGAGAAGGCCGTGAAATTATTGGCGCAACCGCGCGTGGATCAGGCGCTGCTGGAGGGCCTGGCCCAGGCGATGGCGGACGCATCCATTTGCGGCCTCGGTCAGACGGCGCCAAATCCGTTGCGATCGCTCTTTCGCTATTTTCCCGAAACCTTGTCGGGCGGAGGCGCCGGATGAGTGGCAAGGTCCAATTCATTCTCGATGGCCGGGAAGTAATCGCGGATGCAGAAGAAACCATCTGGCAGGTGGCGGATCGGCTGGGCATCGAAATCCCGCATCTTTGCTACAAACCGGCGCCCGGCTACCGCGCGGACGGCAATTGCCGGGCCTGCGTCGTCGAAATCGCGGGCGAGCGCACCCTTGCCGCTTCCTGCATGCGCAAGCCCCAATCCGGCATGAAGGTGGAGACGGCTTCGGCGCGGGCAAAGGCGGCCCGCCGCACGGTGATGGCGCTTCTTCTCGCCGATCAGCCAGAGGCAAAGACAGCACCGGACCCGAATTCGCATTTCTGGAAGTGGGCGCAGCGGATGGGGGTAGGGAAAAGCCCTTACCCGGCGCGCGAGGAAATAGCCCCGGATTTCAGCCATCCGGCCATGGCCGTGCAATTGGACGCCTGTATTCATTGCGGGCTTTGCGTGCGTGCCTGCGGCGAGGTGCAGGTCAACGGCGTTATCGGCATGGCGGGGCGTGGCGCGGAGCTAAAAGTCGCCTTCGATTTTGACGATCCGATGGGGGCCAGCACGTGCGTCGGTTGCGGGGAATGCGTCCAGGCTTGCCCAACGGGGGCGCTGCTGCCGGCAAGCCGTGTCGATAAAAAGGGCGCGGCCCTTCCCGAGGCGACGCGTGAAGTGGCGAGCGTCTGCCCCTATTGCGGGGTCGGGTGTCAGGTGACTTACAAGTTGCAGGGCGACGCCCTTCTTTCCGTCGAAGGCCGAAACGGCCCGGCGAATGAAAACCGTCTCTGCGTGAAGGGCCGCTTCGGACTTGATTACATCGCCCATCCGGACCGGCTGTGCACGCCCTTGATCCGCCGCGAGGACGCGCCGAAAGAAGCGGCCCCAGAGATGGATCCGCGAAACCCGCTTACGCATTTTCGCGAGGCAAGCTGGGAAGAAGCGCTGGACAAGGCTGCCGAAGGCTTTCGCAGCATCCTCGCGCAGGAAGGGAAATCGGCCCTTGCCGGGCTTGGTTCGGCAAAATGTTCGAACGAAGAAGCCTATCTCTTTCAAAAGCTTGTCCGCACCGGCTTTGGCAACAACCATGTCGACCATTGCACGCGGCTTTGCCATGCAAGCTCCGTTGCCGCGCTTTTGGAGATGATTGGGTCTGGCGCGGTGACGGCGCCTTTTACAGAGGTGCTGAACAGCGATTTTTTCATCGTCACCGGCTGCAACCCATCCGAAAACCACCCCGTCGCCGCAACCTATTTCAAGAACACCGTTCGGCGCGGCGCCAAGCTTGTCGTCATCGACCCCCGTGGCCAGGCGTTGAAACGCCATGCGGCGCATATGCTGCAGTTGAAGCCCGGCAGCGACGTTGCGCTGTTGAACGGCATGCTCCACGTGATCCTCGAAGAAGGGCTTTATGACCGCGCCTATGTCGAGGCCCATACGGAGGGGATGGAAGGCCTTCGCGCGCATCTCAAAGACTTTACGCCCGAGCAGGCGGCGGATCTTTGCGGGATCGACGCGGAAACGATCCGCCAGGTCGCCCGCGGATTTGCGGCGGCAAAGGCGGCAATGATCTTCTGGGGGATGGGCATTGCCCAGCATGTACATGGAACGAACAATGCGCGCTGTTTGATTTCGCTGGCGCTGCTGTGCGGCCAAATCGGCAAGGCGGGCGCGGGCCTTCATCCCCTTCGTGGCCAAAACAACGTGCAGGGCGCGTCGGATGCCGGTCTTATTCCGATGATGTATCCGGACTACCGGGCGGTCGGACTTGCCGCCTCGAAGGCGCATTTCGAAAAATTGTGGGGGGTGGCTCTCGATCCGGATCCGGGCCTCACCGTTGTGGAAATCATGGAGGCCGCCGGCGAGGGCCGGATCAAGGGAATGTATATTCTGGGCGAAAATTCCGCCATGTCGGACCCGGACGCCAATCGTGTGCGCGCCGCCCTTGCCAAGCTGGAACATCTCGTCAGCCAGGAAATTTTTCTTACGGAAACAGCCGCCTATGCGGACGTCGTGCTTCCGGCATCCGCCTGGCCGGAAAAGGATGGCACGGTCACGAATACGAATCGTCAGATCCAAATCGGCCGGAAGGCGCTTCATCCGCCGGGCGAGGCGCGGGAGGATTGGTGGATCATCCAGGAAATCGCGCGTCGTCTGGGCTTGGACTGGAGCTATGGGCATCCCCGCGACGTTTATGCGGAGATGATGATGGCAATGCCATCCCTCGACCATATTCCGTGGGAACGCCTTGAGCGGGAGGACGCCGTCACCTATCCGTGCGATGGGCTGGACCTGCCCGGCCATGGCGTCGTCTTTGCCGATGGTTTTCCAACGAAAAATGGCCGCGCCCGTTTTGTCCCGGCGGCGGTTGTGCCGCCCGACGAGCTGCCGGACCCGGATTATCCGATGATTTTGACGACCGGCCGCGAGCTCGAACATTGGCATACGGGCGAAATGACGCGCCGGGCCGATGTGCTCGACGAGCTTGAGCCGGAGGCGGTGGCTAGTTTTAACTTGGCGGACCTTCGAAAAATCGGGCGGGCGCCTGGCGAACGGGTCCGCATTGTGACGCGCCGGGGCACCATCGAGCTTGTGGCGCGGGGGGACGCGGCCGTTCCGCAAGGCGTTGTTTTTGTAGCCTTTTGTTACGCCGAGGCTTCCGTGAACCGGCTAACGAATCCCGCCCTCGATCCGGACGGCAAGATCCCGGAGCTTAAATTCTGCGCCGCGCGGATCGAGGCGGGCTAAGCGCCGCTGCGGTCCAGAAGACCGGCCAGGCCGAGAAAAGCCGGTTCCGGGTGGCAGATGATAAAGGTGGGGATCGCCCGCAAATAATCGGCGAAGCGGCCTTTCTGCTCGAAACGCGCCCGAAAATTCGAGGCAGCCAGGAAATCGGTAAATTTGGGCAGAATGCCGCCGGCGATGTAAACGCCGCCTTGCGCGCCCAGGGTCAGCGCAAGATTGCCTGCGACGGTGCCAAGCATTTCACAAAACATGTTCAGCGTGGCAAGGCAGTCCGGGTCTTTTTCCTCAAGCGCCCGGCGCGTAAGCGCGTCCGGCGACAGAGACGCCGCCTCTTTTCCATCAAGGGCCTCATAAAGATTGAGCAGGCCGGGGCCTGAGAGAACCCGCTCGGCAGAAACATGGCCAAAGCGTGCGCGCAATTTCCGGAGGGCTTCTATTTCCGCCTCATTCGTTGCGGGCATGGTGGCGTGGCCGCCTTCGCTGGAAAAGGCCATCCACTCGCCCTCGGCCGTCGGCACCAAACCGGAAATGCCAAGGCCCGTGCCTGGCCCCAGCACCGCAGTGGGTGCGTCCTCGATTGCCTGGCCGCCGCCAATCTTGCAAAGGGCCGCGCCGGAAAGTTCCGGGATGGAAAGTGCGATGGCGGTGAAGTCGTTGAGCACGTGAAGTTGCGCAAGGTGAAATTTCTTCCGCATTGCCTCGATGGAGAAGGACCAGGGATGGTTCGTCAGCTTGACCTGGTCGCCGGCTATTGGCGAGGCAATGGCAAAAGCGGCGGTTTTTGGCGCGGCCTTTGCCGCGACCCGGTCCAGATAGCTGGCGATGGCGCTTTCCAGATCGGGGAAGTCTGCACAATGGAAGGATTCAAACGCGCGGGGCTCGCTGCCAGGCGCTTGAAGGGCAAAACGCACATTCGTTCCGCCGATATCCGCAAGCAGGCGATCGTTTTGTATTTGAGCCATAAGGTTAATAGGCGGAATAGGGGGCTTCTTGAAGCGCGCCGATGAATTTTTCACGCCAGGCGGTGATGTCGTTTCGGCGAAGCGTTTTCATCATTTCCGACCAGCGTGTCTTGCGTTCGTCAAGGGGCATGGCAAGCGCCTGTTTCATGGCGTCCGCGATCTCTTCCGTATTGTAGGGGTTGACCATCAGCGAATGGCCATCCAATTCGTGGGCGGCGCCCGCAAATTTGGAAAGCACCAAGACGCCGGGATTTTCCGGGTCTTGGGCGGCAACGTATTCCTTGGCAACCAGGTTCATCCCATCGCGCAAGGGGGTGACAAGCCCAACCTGGCTGGCCCGAAAGAAGCCCAGCAACGTCCGGCGCTTAAACCCACGGTTGATGTAACGGATCGGCACCCAGTTGTATTCGGAAAAGCGCCCATTGATGCGCCCGGCCGCGTTGCTCATTCTTTCGCGTAACTCCCTGTATTCTTTCACTTTTGATCGGGACAGCGGGGCGATCTGAATCAGGGTCAGGCATTTTTCCTGCAGTTCCGGAGAGACCGCAAGCAGATGCTCGAACGCATGAAACCGTGCCATGATTCCCTTGCTGTAATCCAAGCGGTCGACACCGATAATCATGGGGCGCTCATGCAGGCTTTCCGCCATCTTTTTTGCGGTGGCGGAATTCTTCGAATCCTTGGTAAGGGCAATCACGTTTTCCACATCGATGCCGACGGGAAAGGCGCCGGCAAAAAAGGAGTGGCCATTTGCCTTCACGATGCCGTTCGACAGAACCTGTCCCTGAACTTCCCGCTCGATGTAGCTATGAAAGGCGTGCAGATCGACCTCCGTCTGGAAGCCGACGACGTCATAGGCGCAAAGTTCTTTCACCAATTCTTGATGGCCGGGTAGGGCGGTAAGGATCTCGGGCACCGGAAACGGAATGTGCAGAAAAAATCCGATGGGCTGCTTTACACCCCTGCGGCGCAGTTCGTTTGCGAGAGGGATCAGGTGAAAGTCGTGGATCCAGATCAGATCGTCGTCCTGGAGCATTGGCACTAATTTTTCGGCGAAGCGTGCGTTTACCCGCTGATAGCCCTCGTAATCCTCCCGGCGAAATTTCATTCGGTCGAGGCGGTAATGAAAGGCCGGCCAGATGGCGCGGTTTGCATAGCCTAGATAATATTGGTCGTAATCTTTTGTTGAGAGGTCGAGCGTTGCGTAAGTGACGTTCTCCACCGAATGGGTTTTTACCCTGCCGGAAGTTTTGGCGGCATGCTCGCCGCTCCAACCAAACCAGAGGCCGCCATGTGCTTCCAGGGCCGATTGAATAGAGACGGCAAGGCCGCCCGCGCCGGCCTGCTTCTTGCCGGCCACCTCTACGCGGTTGGAAACGACGACGAGACGCCTCAAAGGGCCTCCTCCCAGGATTTGCTTAGCCGCATGGCGGAGTTGATCAGCCCCACCATGGAGTAGGTTTGGGGAAAGTTTCCCCAAAGTTCACCCGTTTCAGGGGCGATGTCTTCGGACAGCAAGCCTACATGATTCCGGCAGGCGAGCATATTTTCAAAGAGATCGCGCGCCTCTTCCTTGCGGCCGATCGCGTCCAACGCGTTGATATACCAGAACGTGCAAACGTTGAAGGACGTCTCCGGCCGGCCAAAATCGTCCTCCGCGCCGTAACGAAAAAGAAAATTCCCGTGCCGAAGTTCTTTTTCGATTGCTTCGACGGTCTGTTGAAAACGGGGGTCCGTTGCCGGCAGGAACCCAAGTTCGTGCAAAAGCAAAAGAGACGCGTCCAGATTTTCGCCTCCGAAGCTATCGACGAAGCTTTTTTTCTTGCCGTTCCAGGCTTGCTCGCAAATAACGGCATGGATGCCGTCCGCCCGTTTCCGCCAGTTTTTGGCTTTCGATTTCAAGCCAAGCTGCTTGGCAATTTTTGCCAAGCGATCGCAAGCTGCCCAGCACATGACGCTGGAATAGGTGTGCACGCATTCGCGCGTGCGCAGCTCCCACGGGCCCGCGTCCGGCTGGTCGTAAAGTTTTACGGCATGCTCGCCAGCGCGCTCCAATTCTTCAAACAGGCGGATATCGCCAGGTCGTGAAAGGCGCGTGTCGAAGAAGGCCTGGGTTGAAGTCAGCACCACGCTTCCATAAACGTCGTGTTGCGGCTGTAGATAAGCGGCGTTGCCGGTACGCACCGGGCCCATTTGGCGGTAGCCCGATAGGCTTTCGATTTTCTGCTCATGAAGGAGCGATTCAAGCGCAATGCCGTAAACGGGCTGCAGGCCGCCATCGTCGGCACCGGCGACGATGTTGATGATGTAACGCAGGTAGTTTTCCATCGTCAGCGTCGCTCCAAGCCGGTTTAGAGCGTGGACGACAAAATAGGAATCCCGAAGCCAGCAAAACCGATAATCCCAGTTGCGCTGACTGTTCGGCGCTTCCGGGATCGAGGTGGTCATGGCGGCAATAAGGGCGCCGGTCTCTTCAAAACTGCACAGCTTGAGGGTAATGGCGGCGCGGGTCACGGCTTCCTGCCACTCGAAGGGAAGGGATAGGTAGCGTGTCCAGTCGCGCCAGTAATCGACGGTTTTTTTGTAAAAGTCTTTGCTCAAATCCTCGATCGAGCTGGTCAGGCTTTCATCCGGACCAAGGATCAGCGTATGCGGAAGTTCAAGAATGAAAGACGTCTCTTCGAGAAGAAAAGAAACCGGAAGGTCCGTCGTCATGCGCAACGTTACGCCGGACGTAACGTAGCGAATGTGGTTGCTGCCATGGGTGATGGCCGGTTTTTCAGCGCCGTAATTCGATAGCGGGCGGGTGCGCACCTTAATTCTGGGCGTTCCGTTTACAGGGCGGATGTGCCGGACCATCATCATGGGCCGGAAGATGCGGTCAAAACGCCGAAAGCGTGGGGCAAAATCCGTAATTTCGATCGATGCGCCCTTTTTGTCATAGAGCTTCGTGATCAAAATGGCCGTATGCGGAACGTAATATTGTTCGGAATGGGAGAAATTCTCGATTTCGATATCGAAAAAACCGGACTCCTCCGGGTCGTCATCGCCATTTCCGTGCAGCAAGCGGCAGAAAACCGGGTCCCCATCGAAACGGGGCAGGCAGGACCAGACGACTCGTCCGCGGCGATCAATCAACGCTCCGTAAGAGGCGTTGCCAATCATGCCCAAATTCAGGTCGGTCATGGATCTTATCCCTTCGCCGCTTCGGTCCCGGCCAAGATTGCCTCGGAAAGGCCGACAAGCCAAGCGCGAAGCTGGCGCACGGATTCAATGCGAAAGGTGGCAACGGTCTTTCCATTTTCGCCTACGCGGATGGAATGACCGCCAAGCCGGTTGACGGTGGCAAACCCGTCTTCATCCGTGACGTCGTCGCCGATAAAGACGGGGATGCGTCCGGCAAAAGGGGCTTCGGTCAACAAATGCTCCACCGCCTTCCCTTTGTTGATGCCGGACGGCTTCACTTCCAGCACCATCTTTCCGTGGAGGCAATGATAGCCTCCGTCGTGCGTTGCGAGGAGATCGGCTAGGAGCGCCTTTGCCTCTTCTTCTCGTTCGGGGGCTTGCCGGTAATGCAGCGCAAGCGTTGTGCCTTTGTCCTCAAGAAGAACGCCGGGCGCTTTTTTTGCAAATTGCTCCAGTGTTTCTCTGATCTTCTTCAAAGAGCTGCCATTGTTTGATACTCGGTAGGTTGCATCCGCCGCGTTGCGCACCTCAATGCCGTGAAGGCCCGCCGTTGGGAGGTGCAGCGGCTGAAAAAGCTGGTCGATGGTTTCGATCGGGCGGCCGCTCACCAGGGCGACGGCGCCGTTGAACGCATCGGAAAGACGGCGAAGGGTCGTTCGCACTTCCGGCTCAACGCACACCTCTTTTGGCGTTTTCGCAATTTCGATCAGCGTCCCGTCCACATCCAGGAAAAGGGCCCAGCGCGGGTTGGGGGCGGGAAGCTCGGGAAGGGGCATGCCTTCGTCCACGTCGATAGGGGCTATACGAAGATGCGTGGGAAACCTGTCTGTAAGCTTAATAAAGGCTCGTCCGTCCATGGGCAAGAGGCCCATGGGCACTTGCGAGCCTAGCCGTCGCACCCCTTTGCGACGAAGGACGGATTTTCGAAGTTCGGTTTGCCGTAGCGCAATGCTTCCCCATCCAGGGTCGTGATGTTGCCGCCCGCCGCCAGCAAGATGGCGTGCCCGGCTGCCGTATCCCATTCCATCGTTCGCCCAAGGCGTGGGTAAATATCCGCTTCGCCTTCCGCGATCACGCAAAACTTTATCGAGCTACCGGATGTCTTTCTTTCCCGCACATGCAAGGTTGCAAGATAGGCCTCCGTCTCCGGCCCGGTGTGGGAACGGCTTGCGACAATGACGAAGCCTTCCGGGGATGCCTTGATGGCGGCAATCGGCCGGGGGGCGCCATCCGCAACGGCAACCGTGGCCGTGCCGGGGCCTGCCGCGGCGTAGATCGTTTTCTTAAGGGGGATGCCGATTATTCCCAAGACCGGACGCGTGTTCACGACAAGGCCTATGTTGACGGTGAATTCGCCGGTCCGGTTGATGAATTCCTTCGTCCCGTCCAGCGGGTCGACAAGCCAGAATTTTCCGCCGGCAATGGAAGGAATGTTGCCGGCCTCGGCGCTTTCCTCCGAGACGATGGGAATGTCGGGCGTAAGCTTGCCTAAGGCGCGAAGGATAATCCGCTCCGACGCCTCGTCGGCGTCCGTAACAGGCGAGGCATCGGCCTTTTTTCGGACGCTATAGGTTTTTTCCTTATAGATTCGGACGATTTCCTCCCCGGCATCGCAAACGATTGGCCGGAGGGCCTCCAGAAGTTCGAGAAGTTCTGCGTTTTTCAACTTGGAAGCCCCGATTTAACGGCGTTCATATTGCGCGTTGCCAAACATGACGTTCCAGGCCTCTTTGTCCTCGGCCCAGTCCGCCTTGAGGTTGCCGGGCACTTCCATGCCCCGTTTGACGGCAGGGCGATCGTGGATTTGGCTGTACCAGCGATGGACGTTTGGAAAATCTTCCAGCTTTTGCCCATGCACGTCATGCCACCGGACCCAAGGGTAGGTGGCAATGTCTGCGATCGAATAATCGTCGGCCAAATAGGCGCTTTCGCCCAGCCGCCGGTCGAGGACGCTGTAAAGCCGCGCCGCCTCTTTCGTGTAGCGTTCAATCGCGTAGGGGATTTTTTCCGGCGCGTATTTCCGAAAATGGTGGGCTTGGCCGAACATGGGCCCGATGCCGCCCATCTGAAACATCAGCCATTGGATCGTTTCGATACGAAGGCGCGGGTCCGGGGACAAGAATTTTCCCGTTTTTTCGGCCAGGTAAAGCAAGATGGCGCCGGATTCGAAAAGCGCCAGCGCTTTGCCGTCGGGCCCTTCCGTATCGACGATCGCAGGGATCTTGTTGTTCGGGCTGATTTTCAGGAATTCCGGTTTGAACTGATCGCCCTTCATGATGTCGATGTGCACGACACGATAGGGAAGGGACGTTTCCTCAAGAAAGATGGAAACCTTGTGGCCGTTTGGCGTTCCGTCCGTATAAAGCGTGATCATCTTCGTTCCTCTGGGCGTGCGGCGGCATTCAGGCCCGTCTATAGCATCCCATGCCCGGCCTGGCGACCCGGGAGCGATTTTCCGCTCTATATAGGCGCCGCGCCATTTGTGTTAATTTCAGCTATGCGCCGGGATGCCCGGCGCTTGTGCGACCTAAAGCGGGGCCCGGCCATGTTGGGTGCAAATCTGGATCTCATGGGGCATATCTTCAGCCAGACGCCCTATAACGACGCATCAAACAGCGAAACATGACAAGCCTCAACTCGGCCGAAACGCCATCGGGAAAGGGTGCCGCGGACGAAAACTTTCCGGTCGGTTCCTGGCTGCTGCCGGCAAGGCTTCGTCCGCACGCCGCCACCTTTTATGCCTATGCGCGCGCCATCGACGACATCGCGGACAATTCGGAGCTAGCGCCGGACGACAAGATTTCACGCCTCGAAGGGTTCGCAGAGGCCATCCTTGGCGTCGAGACAGAGGATCCGGCTTACGAAAAGGCGCACCGCATGCGCGAAAGCCTGGATCAGACGAAGGTTCCGACCGTTCATTGCACCGATCTGATCGACGCTTTCAAGCAGGATGCGACGCAAGGCCGTTACCAGGATTGGGCCGGGCTCATCCATTATTGCGAACGCTCCGCCGCGCCGGTCGGGCGCTATCTTTTGGACCTGCATGGCGAGTCGAAGGCGGGCTACCCGGTTTCGGATGCCCTTTGCAATGCGCTGCAGGTGTTGAACCATTTGCAAGATTGTAAGGCGGATTATCTTTCCCTCGACCGGGTCTACCTTCCGGAAAGCTGGCTTAAAGAGGCGGGCGCCAATGTCGAGGCGTTGGCGGCGCCGGAGGCAAGTGCGGCCCTTCGCTCCGTGCTCAATCGCTGCCTGGATGGGGTGGCGGCGCTTCTTGTTACGGCGCGGCGGCTCCCCGATGTGCTCGACAACCGCTTTCTGGCAATGGAATCCGCCGTCATCGTGGCGGTTGCCGAAGAGCTGACCCGTCAGCTTCGCCGCCGCGACCCTCTTGCCGAGCGCGTTCAGCTCTCGAAACCCGCCTATGCGGCCTGTTTTTTAAAGGGTATTTTCCGCGCGCTTTTTTGAGGCGCAACACTGGCTTCCCAAGTCTTTTGCCGGCCTTCCCTTCCTTTTCGCATGCCGCATTTCAGGGTATGCTCTGGCCTCTCGCCGCAAGCCCGAACGGATAAATTGGGTGCAAATGTCGCTCGCCGCCTCAGAAACCCCTCAAGATCTGGAAGCCTCCGAATCGGTCCAGCAAGTCGTGGTCAATTCGGGCACGTCTTTTTTCTGGGCGATGCGGCTGCTTCCGGAAAATCGCCGGAAGGGGATGTTTGCGATCTATGCGTTTTGCCGGGAAGTCGACGATATTGCCGACGAGCCAGCGCCGAAGGCGGCCAAGGCTGAAGCCCTGGGCAAATGGCGTGCCGAGATCGAGCGTCTCTACGCCGGCGGCGCCGACAATTTGGAGGCCCTGTCCCCTACGGCCCGTGCGCTGGCGGAACCGATTGCCGAATTTAGCCTTCGCAAGCAGGATTTCCTGGCCGTAATCGACGGCATGGAGATGGACGCGGCGGGCCCCATTCAAGGGCCCACGATGACCGAGCTGGAGCGTTATTGCGATCGTGTGGCTTGCGCCGTTGGGCGTCTTTCCGTGCACGCGTTCGGCGTTCCGAATGCGAAAGGGTACGCCGTCGCGGATACGCTTGGCCACGCGTTGCAGCTTACGAACATTCTTCGCGACCTGCACGAGGATGCGAAGACGGACCGCCTTTACCTGCCGGTGGAACTTTTGGAAAAACACGGCATTGGCGAGCGTCGGCCTGAAAAGGTTCTCAACCATCCGGCCCTTCCGGCGGTTTGCGAAGAGTTGGCTCAGATTGCGCGTGGGCGCTTCGAAGAGGCGGCGGCGGCGTTGAAGCAATGTACGCGCCGGGAAATGCGGCCGGCCAATGTCATGATGCGGGTCTATCGGAAAATCCTCGACGCCTTGGAGGCCAGAGGCTGGAAAGATCTGGATCGCGAGGTTGGCCCTTCAAAGGCCGCAAAAATCTGGATCGCATTGCGCTACGGAATCATCTAAGCGATGGGCGTCATCCATATCGTTGGCGGCGGGCTTGCGGGGCTGGCGGCAGCCGTCTTTCTTGCGAAGTCTGGAAGGCGGGTCGCGCTTTACGAGGCATCCGATCATGCCGGCGGACGATGCCGGTCTTATGTGGACGCCAAGCTCGGCAGGCGCGTCGACAATGGCAATCATTTGCTGTTCCGCGGCAACCGGGAAGCGCTTCGCTATCTGGAAACGATTGGTGCGGCGGATCGTTTCCTTTGCCCGCCGGAACCGGCCTTTCCTTTCATCGATCTTGAGACGCAAGAGCGCTGGGTCGTGCGCCCCTCTGGGGGGCCGGGGTGGGTCTTTATGCCTTCGCGGCGCATTCCGGGAACGGGCCCGATGGATTATTTGGCAGCGTTGCGCCTTTTTCTGGCTTCGCCCCGGGCCAGCGTTGCCGAAACCTTCGCGGATGGCGGCCCCCTCTACCGCTATTTCTGGGAGCCCCTTGCCATTGCGTCGCTGAACACGCCCGTGGAAAAGGCGGCGGCGCGTCTTTTGCTTCCGGTGCTGCTGCGCATTTTCGGAAGGGGCCGGGAAGCGGCGCGTCCCATGATCGCAAGGGAGGGTCTTTCGGAAAGCTTTGTCGACCCGGCCCTTGCTTATCTTGCGCAAAAGGGTGCGACGGTTCATTTCACCCACCGCCTTCGCAGGCTTGTCTTTGCGGATGCACGCGTCTCGGCGCTGGACTTTGGCGAGCAGCGTATCGCGCTTGCGGCGGAGGATCGGCTCATTCTTGCCGTGCCGCCGTCGAATGCCGCCGATTTGCTGCCGGGCCTCTCCGTACCAAAGGCGACCGAGCCAATCCTAAACGCCCATTTTCACTTGGCCGAAGCACCCGCCTGGCCCCACGCCGCGCCCTTTATTGGCGTCATCGGCGGGCTGGCCCAATGGATTTTTCTAAGAGGGCGCGTCGCTTCCGTTACCGTCAGCGCCGCCGATCGCCATATCGACGCGCCTTCGGACGTTCTGATTCCAAAACTTTGGGCAGACGTTTCACAGGCCTTGCAGATTGCCGAGGGGCCGCCGCCGCCCTGCCGCGTAATCAAAGAGCGGCGCGCAACCTTTTCCCAAACGCCGGAGGCGATTGCCCTTCGTCCCAAAACCCGGACGAAACATGCGAACCTGTTCCTCGCCGGCGACTGGACCGATACGGGCCTGCCTGCTACGATTGAAAGTGCAATATCTTCCGGTCGTCAGGCCGCCAAGGCCGCCATGAAGCGATAATCAGCGCACGACCGAGCGGAGAACACATGGCAGTTTCATCGGATTGTGCCCCGGCAATGCCGGCCAAGGGCGAAGCCCTTCTCGATCATGTCCTTGAAGAAAGCCGGGGCGATTGCTTCCGTCGCCAGGCCCAGGACGGCCATTGGGTCTTTGAGCTTGAGGCGGACGCGACGATCCCGGCGGAATACATTCTCTACGAACATTTTTTCGATGAGATCGACGACGCACTCGAGAGAAAAATTGCCGTTTACCTTCGCCGCACCCAATCGGACCGGCATGGCGGGTGGCCGCTTTTCTACGAGGGCGATTTCGATATCAGCGCCAGCGTGAAGGCCTATTTTGCCTTGAAGATTGTCGGCGACGATACGAACGCGCCGCATATGAAGCGTGCCCGCGAGGCGATTCTTGCCCATGGGGGGGCGGCGAAATCCAACGTCTTTACCCGTATTGCGCTGGCGCTGTTCGATCAGGTGCCTTGGCGGGCGGTTCCAGTGATGCCGGTTGAGATTGCCTTGTTGCCGAAATGGTTTCCCTTCCATCTCGACAAGGTTTCTTACTGGTCGCGGACGGTGATTGCGCCGCTTTTAATTCTGATGTCGAAAAAACCAACGGCAATCAACCCGCGGCAAATCGATATTCGCGAACTTTTCGTCACGCCCCCGGAAGAAGAGAAGCATTACCACGTCAATCCGATGGGCTCTTTGCTTGGTGCCGCGCTTTTGCGCGTGGATAGCCTGCTGCGCCTGCTTGAGCCCTATTTTCCAAAGGGTATTCGTCAGCGCGCCATCGAAAAAGCGCTCAGCTTTACGAAAGAACGTCTCAATGGCGAAGACGGCATTGGCGGTATTTTTCCGGCGATGGTAAATGCGGTGATTGCCTTCGATTGCCTCGGCTATGAAAAGGACCATGCGGACGTTGTTGTGGCCAAGAAGGCCATTCGCCGGCTGCTGGTCATCGGAGAGGAGGAAGCCTATTGCCAGCCTTGTTTCTCGCCGGTTTGGGATACAGGCCTCATGTCCCTTGCCTTGCAGGAGGCGCCGAAAACTGCGGAGGCCGCGCAGCATGAAAAAGCGCTGGATTGGCTGGCCGGGCGTCAAATTCTTGACGTGGTCGGCGATTGGGCGGCGCAAAGGCCGAATTTGCGGCCAGGCGGCTGGGCCTTTCAATATTGGAACGACTATTACCCGGACGTGGACGACACGGCCGTCGTTGCCATGGCGCTTCACCGCTTCGACAAGGCGCGCTACGGCGAAGCCATCGCGCGCGCCGAAGAATGGATTGTCGGTATGCAAAGCGCCAATGGCGGTTGGGGCGCCTTCGATGCCGAGAATGCCCATTACGGCCTCAACCATATTCCCTTTTCCGATCATGGCGCGTTGTTGGACCCGCCGACGGTGGATGTCAGTGCGCGCTGTTTGGGTTTTCTGGCGCAGATCGGTTACGGCCGCGAACAGCCGGTGGTTGCCCGGGGGTTGGCGTTCCTGAAGGGCGAGCAGGAAGAAGACGGTTCATGGTTCGGCCGTTGGGGCACGAATTATATTTATGGAACGTGGTCGGCGCTTTCCGCCCTTCAGGCGCTGGGGGAAGATTTGCACGCCCCCTATATTCGCAAGGCGGTCGATTGGCTGAAGGCGCGTCAGCGCGAAGATGGCGGCTGGGGCGAAGACGGCGCCAGCTATTGGGAGGCGCGCCGCGGCGAGGCCAAGGCAAGCACGGCCTCGCAGACGGCCTGGGCGGTGCTTGGATTGATGGCGGCCGGCGAAGTGGAAAGCGGGGCGGTGAAGCGCGGCATCGCCTATTTGCTGAACGCGCCGCGAAGCGGCGCGAAATGGCACGAAGAATGGTATACGTCCGTCGGTTTTCCGCGTGTCTTTTACCTTCGCTACCATGGCTACAGCGTTTATTTCCCCGTCTGGGCGTTAACGCGCTATCGGAATCTTTTGCGGGGCAACGCGCCGGCCGTCCGGCACGGAATGTGACGCGGCTTGGCTTCATCACGGGCCTGCGCACGGAGGCGGCGGTTGTCGACGCCGCGTCCGAGGCGCTGCCGGCGGCGCATCGGCCGCTGATTTTTTGCGGCGGGGCGAATACGGCTTCGGCGCAGGCCGGCGCCCTCCGTTTGCTCGAAGAGGGGGCCGGCGCCCTGGTCAGCTTTGGCATTGCCGGTGGGCTGGCGCCGGAGCTTGGCTCCGGACGTCTGGTGCTTGCGTCCGCCATTCAGCTTGCGGGCGAACCGTCGCTGGGTGTCGATCTGGCCTGGCGGGACCGGCTTTGTGCGCGGTTGAGGGGCCATCTTGCACCGGCGCTCGGCGCGATTGCTGGAAGCGACCGGGTAATCCAGACCGCGGATGCAAAGAAAACCCTTTTCGGAGAGACGATGGCTCAGGCCGTCGATATGGAAAGCCACGCCGTTGCACGGGTGGCCCAGGCGAGGGGGGTCCCCTGTCTGATCGTTCGTGCGATTGCGGACCCTGCCCACGCGGCCATCCCGGACGTCGCCCTGGCCGGCGTCGGTCCCGGGGGCGAGGCCTTGCCGCTGGCAGTGATGCAGCGCGCCGCATTTTCTCCCTGGGTGTGGCCGGCGCTTTTTCGGCTTGGCGGCGCACATCGAAAGGCCCATGCCACCCTTCGCACGCTTATCGACGTGGCCGGCGTGGACCTTGCCTTCGAATAGGAGGGGTTGGGGCTTAAGCGGCGTCGCTTTTGTGGGACTCTTTCATGAAGGTCTCGACGTTTTCTTCGAAAACGTAATCCGCCTGCCGTTGATTCGTGAGGGAAATATCCGGAGCCATCGGGCCATCCGTCCGAACCCCAAAGAGTGCGACCATCAGGGCCTTCCACGGGCGTGCGATCGTGTCGTTCACGGCCGTTGGCTCATAGCCGCAATGCACCATGCAATTTGCGCATTTCTCGTAATTTCCAGTGCCGTATTTTTCCCAATCCGTTTCTTCGACCAGCTCTTTCCAAGAGCCTGCAAAGCCTTCGCCCAAAAGATAACAAGGGCGCTGCCAACCAAAGATATTGCGGGTCGGGTTTCCCCACGGCGTGCAGTCATAGGTTTGATTGCCGGCAAGAAAATCAAGAAACAGGCTGGATTGTGAAAACCGCCATTTCTTGCCTTTTCCATATCTGAAGATGTCGCGGAAAAGCTGCCGCGTTTTCTGCCGGTTCAGGAAATGCTCTTGATCGGGTGCGCGCTCATAGGCGTAGCCGGGCGAGACGGTAACCCCCTCGACGTGCAAATGGTCGGTCACATAGGAGAAAAAGTCTCCGATTTCCTTGGCGTCCGTGCCGTCAAACAATGTGCAGTTGACGTTCACCCGAAACCCTTTTTCGGCTGCCGCGCGAATTGCCTGAATGGCCCGGTCGAAGACGCCGTCCTGGCAAACCGCCTTGTCGTGCATTTCGCGGTTGCCGTCCAAATGGACGGAGAAGGTGAGGTAGGGGCTGGGCTTAAAAAGATCTAGCTTCTTCTCCAGCAACAGCGCGTTTGTGCACAGATAGACAAATTTCTTTCGTGCGACGATGCCATCGACGATCTCTTTGATTTCTTTGTGCAGGAGTGGCTCGCCGCCTGGGATGGAAACAACCGGCGCCCCGCATTCGTCGACGGCATCCAGGCATTCCTTCACGCTGAGGCGCTTGTTCAGAATTGCATCCGGGTAATCGATTTTGCCGCAGCCGGCGCAGGCGAGATTGCAGCGGAACAAAGGCTCCAGCATGAGAACGAGCGGATAATGTTTCGTTCCCCGAAGGCGTTGTTTCAGGACGTAAGCGCCGACGCGCATCTGTTGTATCAAAGGTACGGGCATCTGGTTTCCTTAGGCGCTGGCTGCTTGTTTGTGATTCAGTAATTCGGCCGGGAGCTTGAACTGAACGTTTTCTTCGATGCCGTCGAGTGCCTCGACCTCTAGATCGCCGAAATCACCCAGCCGTTGAATCACTTCCTGCACCAATTGTTCCGGTGCGGAAGCGCCGGCCGTAATGCCGATCGTTGCAATGCCGTCGAGCCATGCCTGCTCCAGCCCTTGCGAATCCTCGATGAGATAGCTGGGAAGCCCCATTTCGAGGCCAATTTCACAGAGCCGGTTGGAATTTGAGCTGTTCGGCGCCCCAACGACAAGCAGCAGGTCAACCTCTTTGGCAAGATGGCGAACGGATTCCTGACGGTTCTGGGTCGCGTAGCAAATGTTTTTTACATCGGGGCCCTGGATGTTCGGGAAGCGTTTCTTTAGCGCCTCGATCACGTCCTTCGTGTCATCGACGCTAAGGGTTGTCTGGGTGATGTAGGCAAGCTTGTCCGGATCCTGAACCTTGAGGCGATCGGCATCGTTGGGGTCGGAGATGAGAAGCACGCCACCTGGAATCTGTCCACGCGTGCCTTCCACTTCCGGGTGGCCTTCGTGGCCGATGAGAATAATCTCATATCCCCGTCCGGCGTAACGCTGCCCTTCTTTGTGAACCTTCGAGACAAGTGGGCAGGTTGCATCGATTACCGGCAAATTGCGGTGTTTTGCTTCTCCGATAACTTCTTGTGAAACGCCATGGGCGCTAAACACGGTGACCGCGCCTTCGGGCACTTCACCCAGCTCGTTGACGAACCGCGCGCCCTTTGCCCGCAAGGTCTCCACCACATGCCGGTTGTGGACAATCTCGTGGCGTACGTAAACTGGGGGGCCATATTTTTCGAGGGCGTGGTTGACGATCTCGATCGCCCGCTCGACGCCGGCGCAAAACCCGCGCGGTTGGGCGAGCAAAACTCGGATTTTTCGTTGATCGGTCACGGCGATGACACACCTAAAGAGTTGTTCGGCCGGTCTGTCCCTGGCCGAAAGAGGCGGCGCAGGTTTCGGACAGCCAAAGGGCTGGTTGCAAGGAGTATAATTCGCGCAAAATCTTAAAAAAGGCAAAGATTTAAGGTGCGGAAAACGATATCTCGTCCCATAAGATGCCTTTTCGGCCATTCGTTGCCACGTGCTGGGTGGCCAGGGAACGAGGCCGTAATGGCCCTAAAATTTTTGTCACTTTTGAACTTTGCCTGGAAAGGGCTGGCATGACGACATTGCTTACCGGGGCTTCCGGCTTCGTCGGTTCCGCGGTTCTTCGGGCCTTGCTCGCGGATGGCCACGCCGTAAAAGTGCTGCTGCGCGAGACCAGCGACCGGCGAAACCTCGAAGGCCTGCAGGTAGAAACCGCCATCGGCGATCTTCGCGACCGGCCGTCCCTTGATCGCGCGCTGAAGGGCTGCGAGGCGCTTTTTAACGTGGCCGCCGATTACCGGATATGGGTTCGCAAGCCCGAAACCCTTTACGAAAGCAATGTGACGGGCGTTCGTCAGGTCCTCGAAGCGGCCGGCGAGGCAGGGGTCTCGCGCATCGTTCATACAAGCAGTGTCGCGGCGTTGGGATTGCCCAAGGGGGGTGGCGCGGGGGACGAGGAAACGCCGGCCGTCCTTGACGACATGATCGGACATTACAAACGTTCGAAATTCCTGGCCGAAGAGGAGGTCCGCCGCCTCGTTGCCAAGGGCCTTCCGGTGGTTACCGTCAACCCCTCGGCCCCGGTCGGCCCCCGTGACATCAAGCCCACGCCCACCGGCCACATGATCGTTGAGGCTGCAGCCGGGCGGATGCCGGCTTACGTGGATACCGGGCTCAACGTCGTGCATGTCGACGATGTGGCAGAGGGGCATTTGCTGGCTTTTAAGAAGGGAAAAATCGGCAGGCGGTATATCCTTGGCGGCGAGAACCTGACCCTTCGCGACATTCTGCAAAAGATTGCCGCCATTACAGGCCGTCCGGCTCCGAAATTCCGCATTCCGCACAATGCCGTTCTGCCAATTGCCGCGCTGGCTGAAATATGGACGCGCTTTAGCGGCGGCGATCAGCCTTTCGTTTCGATTGACAGCGTGCGAATGGCGAAAAAGAAGATGTTTTATTCAAACGCGCGTGCACGCGAAGAGCTTGGTTACGCTCCGCGCTCGGTGGAAGACGCGTTTCGCGATGCCGTCGCGTGGTTTGCGCGGCATGGCTATTGTCCGCCACCAAAGACGCCTTAAGCTTCCTTTCGCCGGATTGTTATCAGTGCCGGAAGAAGGGTCAGGGTGCAGACCATTACCAATATCAGTGCAATGGTGAGCAGCATGCCCATGCTGGCGGTGCCGATATGCGTGGAAAGGCTTAGGCTTGCAAAAGAACCGATTGTTGTCAGCGCGCTAAACAGGATGGCGCGTGGTGTGCTGGTGTGAAGCACTTCGCCGCCATCGCCGTTCCGCTCGCGAAGGACGAAATGGATGCCGTTTGCTACGCCAAGACCCAGAAGCAACGGCAGGACGATGACGTTTGCGAAGTTAAAGGGGATGTCGAAAAGCACGGCAAGCAGGTTGGTCAGCAGCGCGGCAAGGCCAAGTGGGGCAAGCACGAGCAGAACGTCGGAGACGCGCTGAAGCACGACGATCAAAAGAATCGTAATCAGGATCAGGGCGAGAAGGCTTGCCTGCCAAAAGGCGTCGATGACGGCTTTTACGGCGCCAATCATGGTGATGGGATCCCCGGTAGCGTTTGGCGCGACGGATTGCACGGCATCCGCAAAGCGCCGCAGGGCTTCCGGGTTTTGAGGGTCTTGGGCTGGGCGGGCCTCCACCCGGGCGCGGCCATCTTCGGCAACAAAGCGCGCCAATAGGGGTTTTGGCAAATCGGCAAAAGTGACGGGCCGTGGGCCAAGGGCGGCGCGAAGCCGGTCCAGTTGCAGGGGCAAGGTGCCAAGAAGGCGGTGTTCCAGTTGATCCATGGGCATGCCGTTTGGGAAGGCGGCCTTCGTGCTCTTAAAGGCTTGCTCCAGGCGGCCAGCGGCTCGGGCGACCCCGTGGGGGGAATTTGCCGCGGCCAGGCGCGCGATCTTCGCCTGAAACGTGTCGAGCCGTTCTTGCCGGTCTACGTTTTTTTGTTCTTGTCCTTCGTCATTTGCCATCAGAACAGGCAGCAAAATTACGGACAGGTCTTCAAGGACAAAAAGTTTTTCTTCCTGATTCTTTGGCACAAGATCCTGAGGGATCATGACTCCGTCGATTTCCGGCAATTCGGAAAGCGTTTCTTTTAACGCCGCCGCCTTTTCCATGTCGCTGGCCAGGACGGTAATGGCGTAAGGATCAATATCGCCCGCTTCCAGAAGGTCCTTGAAGGTGCGCATGGCTTCGCTGTTCGGGTTCTGAAGGTTCAATGGATTGAAGTCAAACCGCGCAAAAGGAAGCGCCGCAAAACCCAAGACGGCAAGAACGCCACTGACGGCGACGATCTTGCGCGCATGGCGACGAACGATTTTTGCGAAATCGAACGGCTTGCCCAGGGAACGCGAGGGTTGCCGCGGCGGCATCAAGGCGAGAAGCGCCGGCAGCACCGTAAGGTTGGCAAATAGCGCGATGAACATGCTGGTTCCGGCAATCAGGCCAAGCTCGGCGACGCCCCGATAATCCGTCGGCAGGAAAGCATAAAACCCAATTGCTGCGGCGGTCGCGCAAAAGGTCAGCGCGCCGCCAACCCCCTTCGCCGCGTGTTCAAGCGCTCCAAGCCTGTCCGCGCCCCGATGGATCTCCTCGCGGAAGCGTAGGGTGAAGTGAATGCCGAAATCGACGCTCAACCCGACAAAGAGAACGGCGAAGGCAACGGAGATCAGGTTGAGGTGCCCGATCGCAAAGGCAGCGAAGGCGAGGCTCCAGGCGAGCCCCATGATCAGGGTCAAAATGGCGGCTAGGACGAGGCGTGCCGAGCCAAGACCAACCAGCAGAAAGCCGGTTACCAGGGTGATGGACAGAAGCCCCACCAGGCCGATGCCCTCCTGAATGCTTTGAAGCTCTGCCTCATCAAGGGCGGCGGAGCCGGTGAGGCGCACGCGAATGTCGTTCTGGGCCTTCAGCGGTTCGGCGAGTTCCCGGATCGCTTCCATGGCGGCTTTTGCCGGCGCGAGACTGGAAAAATCCAACATCGGCTGCACGGCGATGAATTGCTGTCCGCGGGAGGCCTGGGGCTTCCCTTCGATCAAATCTTTCCAGGAAAGCGTATATGGGTGTGCGCTCGGCAGGGCCTCGACGACATCCGCCATGCGGTTGAGCAGGCGTTCCAGGCCTTTGGTCTTTTCCTCATCCTCCGACTGCCGTTTCACAAGGTCCTCGACGGCAAGGCCCAGCATGTCGAAAAGGCCGTCAAGATTGGGGTGCCTTGCGAGGGTTCCAAGAAAAGGCTGCGCCTGGGAAAGCTGAAGGGCGAGTTCGTCCAGCTCCTCCATGTCCAGATAGAGAAGCCCCTGCCGTTTAAAATAAGGATCCGATGGCGGATAAAAAACCGTTTGAAACCGGGTTGGCTGTGCGCGCAAACGCTCGGCAAGTTCCGCCGCGGCCGCATCCACCTGGTCGGGGTTGTCGCCGTCGACGACAACGAGGATCACGTCCGAATATTGCGGGAAGGCCGCTTTGATTGCCTCGGCGTTCTGCCGGAACGGCAGATCCGGTGAAAGCATGTCCGTCGTTTGGGTGTTGATGCCAAGCGTCCCGGCCGCGTAAAGGAGCAGGCCGATCGTTGCGGCAATGGCGGCGAGGACGACCCCTTTTGCCCGACGAAGAAGGAGCCGCATCCACTTGGCGAGCAAATGGCGGTACCAGTCGGTTATCCGGTCCATCACGAAAACGTCATTTAATTCTTTGAAAACGAGAGGGTGAAAGCGGCCTGGCCGCCATCATAAGGATATAGGGGTGTTTTCTCACCCAGAAATGCTTAAATATTAGGCCAGCCCTCAAGGGTATGGGAAAGCATGGGAGGAAGACGGCATGCAGCTCCGATGGATGCGGGGGATTCTACTAACGGCCATCGCCGTCATGGTGCTGGCCTCGCCGCTTCGTGCAGAACCGCTTGCGCCGGTCGCTGCCATCGAGAAGCTGCACGACAAGCTGATTTCCGTGATGCAGCAGGCGAAGGAGCTTGGCTACGCAGGCCGACGCGAGGCGCTAACGCCGATCCTTCTGGCCACCTTCGACCTTCGGCGAATGGCGCGCGTGACGGTGGGCCGTCATTGGAGAGACATGGACGATGCCCAGAAGGATTCTCTCGTCCAGGCGTTCACGGAGATGACCATCTCGAATTACGCCTCGCGTTTTAACGGCTTCTCCGGGGAATATTTTGAAACCATGGGGACGCTGCAGACACCCCATGGCGATACCGTCGTCCAGACGCAGATCGTGACCTCCGACGAGAAAATTCGCATTGACTATTTGCTCCGAAAATCGAAAGAAAAATGGGGAATCATTGACGTTTTCCTCAAAGGGACGATTAGCGAGCTTGCGGCCAGACGTTCGGAATATATGACCGTTATCCGTGACCGGGGGGTGGACGCGCTGATCGAGGCCGTGCAGGAAAAGGCCATGAGCCTGGCCGAGAACCGCTAACGGTCTTCCGTCAGGTGTTGTGGGATGCGTAGCTTTTTTCTTCTTTTCTTCTTCGGGCTGATTTTTTCCATTTTGCCATGGCGGCCGGCGATGGCCGCAGACCTTCGGGTTCAGGTGGCGGCGCTGCAAAACCGCAATGGCGTGATGCGTTTTGCCTTGTATGACCGGGAAGCGGCTTTCCCCACCTATGAGGGCCGCCGCGCTTATCTTGATGTGCCGGTTCCAAAGAGCGGGCCGGCCGAGGCGGTCTTTACGGATCTGGCGCCCGGCCGCTATGCCATTGCGGTCTATCACGACGAGAACGGCAATGGCGAATTCGACCAGGGGCTTTTCGGTTTTCCGCTGGAAGGCTATGGCTTCAGCAGGGATGCGCGCGGCTTTCTTGCCGCGCCGAGCTTTTCTTCTGCGGCCGTCGTTCTGGGCGAAGATGGCAAGACGATCGGGATCGCGCTTTCTTACTAAAGCCACAACGAAAAACGGCGCCCGAAAGGGGCGCCGTTTTTTAAAAAAGTTTGTTTGCGGCCTTAGTGACTGTCGCCGTTGCTGTCATCCGGATAGGAATACCCAAATGGGCTTGATTCGCTGTCCATCGGCAATTTGCCGTCGTGGATTTTGTCCAGACGATCCTGCCGATAGAGGCTCCGAAGCGTGGCGTAAAGATCGATCGCCGTTCTTTGCAATTCGTCAAAGCGCTCGATATTTCTTTCGCGCCGGCCAAGTGCGCTAAGCCCACCGCGTGCGTAAGTGATCCATTCCTTGTCTTCGTGGTTGGCCCATAAGCGGAACGGGTCTGCAAAACTGTCGACAAGGCCGCCCACAAGATCGCGCGGGTTCGACGGCCCGGCGAGGGGCAGCATCAAATAAGGGCCTTCGGGAATTCCCCAAACGGCCATGGTCTGTCCAAAGTCCTCGACATGGGGTTCCATTCCCCAATCCGCGGCGACGTCGAAAACGCCAGCCACGCCAACCGTCGAATTCACGACGAAGCGCCCAACCGTTGTTGCGCCGCGCTCGAATTTCCCCTGAAGGATATCGTTCGCGAGCACGGTCGGTGCCTGAAGATTCCGAAGGGCGTTGCGAAGGCCTTGCCGCACGCGTTCCGGCAGCAAGAAACGGTAACCTTGCGCGGTCGGCTTGAAGATAAAGCGGTCGAGGATAAGGTTGAGGTCGAGGATGCCCCGGTTCACATATTCGATCGGGTCGTTTATGTCCTCTCCCTGCTGGGCGCGGGCGTCCGCCAGCGGCAGCCCCAACATGCCTAGCAAAGCAACCATTCCAAGAATTCTGGTGGATTGCACCCGAACCCATTCAGCAAGTGACCGGCCTTCACGCATTCATCGACTCCTAAACTGGCTAACTCCCTAGCCTTTTTCGGAAAATATCACCCTTTTACCCATCTAGCAAACGGTCGATCTTCGTTCGCCAGCCATTGTCGGTGAAATTTTCTTACTATTTCCTTGCCGAAAGTTCAACCATGGGAAGGCCTTGACTGGGCTTGCCTTTTCAAGGGTCTCGCTCGTGACTTGCGGCGGCGTCTGGCCTATTCTCCGCGCATTCTTCGCAAGGGGTTCCTAGGAAGGCGCTGGCGAAGCGTTTCGGCAAAGGAGGCGGAAAATGGCAAGCCCCGTTCTTACCGGGTCTCAAAAAGACGCTTTTCACCAGGATGGATTTGCCATTGTCCGGAGCCTTTTTGATGCGGACGCCATGGGCGAGATAGAAGCCTGGACAAATGAAATTGTCGCCATGCCGGAAATTCCGGGCAAGCACATGGTCTATTACGAAGACGATTTGCGGGCCCCTGGCAAGCGGGTCCTGCAGCGGATCGAGAATTTTTCGCCTTATCACGAAGGGTTCCATGCGCTTTTCAACGGCCCACGCATGTTGGGTGCCGTTTCGGAGCTTTTTGGTGAACCTGCCGTTCTGTTCAAAGAGAAGATCAACTTCAAACTGCCGGGTGGTGGCGGGTTCAAGCTGCATCAGGATCAGCAGGCGGGTTGGGGGGACTATGCCGACCTCTTTATCACGATGCTGATCAGCATTGACGAGGCTACGCAGGAAAATGGTTGCCTGGAACTTGCCGCCGGGCATCATGGGAAGGGGCTTCTTGGCAAGGAATGGGCGCCTTTAAACGAGAAAGACGCCAAACGGGAAGGGTGCAAGCTGGTGTCTTTTGTAAGCCAGCCGGGCGACGCGGCTTTCTTCGATTCTTTTGCGCCACACCAATCGCATCCGAATAAGACGGAGACGCCAAGGCGCGTGCTTTACGTCACCTACAACAAGGCGTCGGCTGGCGATCATCGGGTTCGCTACTATGCGGACAAGCGACAAAATTTTCCGCCGGATATTGAGCGCGAAGACGGCAAGAGCTACGTCTTTCGCGTTTGAGGCCGCCATTGGGGAAGAAAGGGAATCGGATCGTCATGCCGAGCTGGGATCAACGGGCGGGTCGCTTCATCTCCCGAAGATTGGCGCGCACGCCTATAACGCCCAACCACGTTTCGCTTGCTTCGCTGCTTCTGGCGGTGGCGGGAGCTGCACTTTTCGCAACCGGGGAAGCATCGGATGCCCGTTGGGGGGCGTTTCTTTTTGTCCTTGGGCGCATGGCGGATCATGTGGATGGCGAGCTTGCGCGCCTGACCGGACAGGCAACGCGTTTCGGCTATTACTTGGATTACACCGTCGGCACGGTCAGCTACACCGCGCTATTTCTTTGTTTGGGGCTTGGCTTCCGGCAAGGCGCGCTCGGCGAGTGGTCGCTTGTCCTTGGTGGCGGTGCGGCCTTCGCCGCCTTTGTCACAACCTTTTTGCTGATCGGCGTCGATCGCGAACACGGCGGTGATGCGATGGGCTACGCCTCTTTTGCCGGCTTCGAGCTGCAAGACGGCATCTACTTGCTGTTGCCGATCACCTGGCTCGGTTGGCTGATGCCCTTTTTTGCCGCCGCTGCCATCGGAACGGCCTGTTACTTTCTATGGGCGATTTGGTCTTTTTTTCAAGCGCGGCGGGGAAATTGGAGAAGCAGCGATTAGCTTCGTTTCGTCGCGGTGCGAAAGCGCCAATACACATAAATGGCAAATGCCGGGGCACCGATCGCGGCGGCGATAAGAAGGCTTTCGCCCCAGCCGAGCCACATGGCAATCGGTACGGCGAGAATCCCATCGTCCGGATCGAAACCACCGGCACCTGCGAAGGCGGGCTTGCCGCGCCCTTCCCGGTTTTCCGACTGCACGACGAGGCCAAGAATGGCGGCAACCGCCGCCCCGGCCAGTAGGCCCATTGGAATGGCCCAAAGCCCAAGGCTGCTTTCGCGAAGGCCGATGCCGATGCCGATAAGGACGCTCGCATTCACGATGGCGTCCGAAGCCAGATCGAAACGATGGCCCCAATCCGTAACGATGCCGGTCAGGCGCGCAAGCTCACCATCGGCGCGATCCAGGGCAACGGAAAGCAGGAAAAAAACGCCGCCAAGAAGCGTCCAGAACGGGTCCCCGCTCGCATAAGCGGCCGCCGCCCCAAGGCCCGCCGCAAGGCGCAGGGCCGTCACCTGATTGGGCGTAACCGGCGTCTGGGCAAGGACGCGCGCCGATGGGCGAACGAGGCGGTGGATCCAAGTGTTGTGGCTCATGCGGTTTGCTTTGCTCAGCTGTGGCCTTCGGCGGGATCCTAGCTGCGGAGCCTATGAAAACAAGGTTTTTCGTTCGGCTTTCATTGACAGTTTCGGGTGCACGGGCTTTCCTGATTTGGATGGGAAGAAAAACATGAGCAATTTTCCAAAAGAGCCGCTGTTGCTGACGCCGGGGCCGATCACCACGTCTCCGGCAACGAAGGAAGCGATGCTTCGCGACTGGGGCTCGCGGGATCGCGATTTCATCGCGCTGACGCGCCATATCCGCGAACGGCTTCTTGAATTGGCGGGCGGCGGCAAAGCCCATGTCTGCATGCCGGTTCAGGGCAGCGGGACCTTCGCCATGGAGGCGGCCCTCGGCACGCTTTTGCCGCGCGAAGGGAGGCTGCTCGTCCTCGTCAACGG
>Ga0209578_10000544_pt1 | contig 45089 bp, 49 predicted proteins | sample tdAd472_FD_187127 | JGI IMG/M metagenome (GOLD analysis project Ga0209578, IMG submission 187127) | Marine sediment microbial communities from the Atlantic coast under amendment with organic carbon and nitrate - tdAd47.2 (SPAdes)... | ecosystem: Environmental > Aquatic > Marine > Coastal >...
CCGAACTGGTGTTGGCCGAAACCATCATGTTGGCGCGGGGAACCTTCCAAAAATCCATGCAGGCCCATCGCGGCGAGTGGCACAAAACAGCTACGGGATCGCATGAGGTGCGGGGAAAGACTCTCGGGATCATCGGCTACGGCCACATCGGCTCCCAGCTTTCCGTTTTGGCGGAGGCGCTGGGGATGAATGTCGTTTTCTACGACATTGTTTCTAAGCTGCCTTTAGGCAACGCAGTACAACTGGAAACTCAGGAAGCGGTTCTGAAGGCGGCCGACTACGTCAGCCTCCATGTTCCGGCGACTCCGCAAACCGTGAACCTGATTGGCGAGAAGGAAATCCGTGCGATGAAAAAGGGGGCGCATCTGATCAATGCGTCGCGCGGCAACGTCGTGGTGATCGAGGCTTTGGAGGCGGCCTTGAAGGACGGTCATATCGCGGGCGCTGCGGTTGACGTTTTTCCAAAAGAGCCGGCATCGGGGCAGGAAATGTTCGATAGCTCGTTGCGCGGGATGGACAACGTGATCCTCACCCCTCACGTGGGTGGTTCAACCCAGGAAGCACAGGCCAATATCGGCAAGGAAGTCGCTGAAAAACTGGTTCAGTACTCGGACGACGGTTCGACCCTGGGGGCGGTCAATTTTGTCGAGGTTTCCCTGCCGGTACAAAAAGACGTCACCCGGTTTTTGCATATTCACCGGAACGTTCCCGGCGTCCTGTCGTCAATCAACGAGGTTTTCTCAAAACGAAACCTCAATATCGCCGGCCAATACCTGCGGACCGACGGTGAAATCGGCTATGTGGTGGTCGATGTGGACGGGCGGGTTGAGAGCGGCCTGGGCGTTCGCAAGGACCTGTCGGCGATCAACGGCACCGTCCGTGCCCGGTTCCTCATGTAGAATTTTTTAGAGATTCATGTGAGTGATCGAAAAAACGCTTTCGGAAGAAACAAGCAATCTCAAAAAATTGAACAGGCGGGGTGTTTGCGCCAAACACTGCTCTGTCCCAGCCCTTCAGTTTGTCAATTCTCCAAAAGTACAATTAACCCTTTGAAAAATGGGGTTGCGGCATCCCCCCAAAAGGGTGCTTAATAACCTCCTCAAGTTATAAGAGCGATCCGGGAAGAGGTCGCCGAAGGGAGGCCGGACGAAAGTCCCGCTACACGGGGTTATCATTTCATGGAGTATTTGCCGAAACTAAGGCAAGACTCTTCCGCCTCTTTTCTTAAGCGTTGTACGTGATTGGAATAGCGCGGCTATTGGTCGCCGCCACGAAGTCTCCAATGGCGTTAGACGCGAAAAGAATAGCGCCGACCGTTGAACGTAAATGTCATAACGACGGGGAATTTAAATGCAGAAATCACTCAATATGGATCCAGGAAAATGCACTGCCTGTAAACAGTGCGAGATGGCCTGTTCGTATGCCGAACTGGGTGCGTTCAATCCGGCCAAGTCGCGCATACGGGTTTTCGTCTTTGAAGAAACAGCCCGTTTCGTTCCCTATACCTGTACCCAATGCGCCGAGGCTTGGTGTCTGAAAGCCTGTCCGGTGGATGCAATTACCGTCAATACGGCGACCGGCGCTAAGGAAGTCAATGCGGCGACCTGTGTTGGGTGCAAGGTCTGTACGATCGCCTGTCCCTTCGGGACGATCAATTACAGCGCGACGACCGGGAAGGTTACAAAATGCGACCTCTGCGGCGGCGACCCGGCTTGTGCGGCGGCCTGTCCGACCGGTGCGATCACCTACGTCGATGCCGAAGCGACAGGATATGACAAAATGGCTGCTTGGGCCGCCCGGACCGATACCGGCGCTCAGGCGCAAGCTTAGGAAAGGAGGGCGTAAACCATGGCATGGGCAAGGAAAATCCTCCGCGTAAATCTTACCAAGGGCACCTGTCAGTCCGAGCCGCTTAATATGGATTGGGCGATGAAGTATCTCGGACAGAGAGGCTTGGCGACGAAATATCTCTGTGAAGAGGTCGATCCCAAGGTCGATCCGCTATCGCCGGAAAACAAACTGATCATGGCGACCGGGCCGTTGACGGGAACGTCGGCCTCGACCTCCGGGCGCTACTCGGTGATTACCAAAGGAGCGCTCACGGGCGCGATCGCCTGTTCCAACTCAGGCGGTTATTTCGGCAACGAGCTGAAGAACGCCGGTTGGGATATGATCATCTTTGAAGGGAAGTCTCCTAAACCCGTTTACCTGATGGTCGAAAACGACAAAGCCGAACTGCACGATGCGGAAGGCTTTGTTTGGGGTAAATCGACCTGGGATACGGAAGACGCGATCAAAGCCAAACACAACGATCCGATGATCCGTGTAGCCTCTATCGGCGCCTCGGGCGAAACCGGCTGTAAGTACGCCTGTATTGTCAACGACAAGCACCGTGCGGCGGGACGTTCCGGCGTCGGTACCGTAATGGGGTCGAAGAATCTCAAAGCGGTTGGTTTGCGCGGCACCATCGGCGTCAGGGTGGATAGTCCGGCAGAGTTCATGAATGCGGTCAAGGCGGGGAAAGCCGTTTTGGCCGAAAACCCGGTCACCGGGCAGGGCTTGCCGACCTACGGTACGCAGGTGCTGATGAACGTGATCAACGAGACGGGCGCTTTGCCGACCCGCAACGCCCAGGACGTTCAGTTCGAAGGGGCGTCGCGGATTTCCGGCGAGGCCATGCACGAGAAACGGGCCGATGGATCGACCAACTTGGTGACCAATCAAGCTTGTTTCGGCTGCACTATCGCTTGCGGTCGCGTTTCGATGATTGAGCGTGGGCACTTTACGATCCAAGGTGACGACAAAGACCGCTACAAAGTGGCCTCCGGCGGCCTTGAGTACGAGAACGCCTGGAGTCTTGGTGCGGCCACCGGCATCGATGATTTGGAAGCGCTCACCTTCGTCAACTTCCTGTGCAACGAGCACGGTTTCGATCCGATCACCTTCGGCTCGACCATGGGCGCGGTCTTCGAACTGTACGGCATGGGGGCAATCCCCGAAGCCGATCTCGAAGGCGCAACCATGCGGATGGGCTCGGCGGAAGATCTCGTCCGGGCGACCGAGTTGACCGGTAAGGGCGAAGGCTTCGGAAAGATCATCGGGTTGGGATCCAAACTGCTTTGCGAAAAGTATGGACACCCGGAACTGTCGATGACCGTCAAGGGCCAGGAATTCCCGGCCTACGATCCACGTGGCATTCAGGGTATGGGACTGACCTATGCGACCTCCAACCGGGGAGCCTGCCACCTGCGGAGCTACACCGTTTCGTCGGAAATTCTTGGGGTACCGGAAAAAACCGATCCTCTGGCGACCGACGGCAAGGCCGGTTTGGTCATGGCGTTCCAAGACGCGACGGCAGCCGTGGATTCGACCGGGCTGTGCATCTTCACCACCTTTGCTTGGTCCATGGAAGATATCGCGCCTCAGGTCGACGCCGCCTGCGAGGGCGACTGGTCGATCGACAACCTGCTGCAGATGGGCGCGCGTATCTGGAACCTGGAGCGTCAGTTCAACTTGGCTGCCGGGTTCACGGGCAAGGACGATACGTTGCCCAAACGCCTTCTCAAAGATGCCGCCAAGACCGGACCGGCTGCCGGTAAGGTTAACGAACTCGGCAAGATGCTGCCGGAGTATTACCAACTGCGCGGTTGGACCGAGGAAGGCGTGCCGACCAATGAAACGTTGAGCAATCTGGCGCTTTAGAGCGGTCTGATTTGATCACGTCATGAAACCGCGCCGCCTCTCTCGGGTGATCTGGGAGAGGCGGTTGCGTCTTCAATTCGTTTATTGGGAAATTGTCAGATGAAATATGTCATCATCGGAGCCGGACCGGCGGGTAGCGTTGCCGCCGATACTTTGCGTGCTGCGGACCCCGGCAGTAGCGTCACCATCATCGGCGAGGAAAATGCCCCGCCTTACTCGCGGATGGCCATTCCCTACTATCTCGTCGGCAATATCGATGAGACCGGGACCTATTTGAAAAAACAGGATGGCTACTACGAGACCAACAATATCGAGTTGGTCCGGAGCCGGGTCACCGGAATTTCGCCGAAAGAGAAATCAGTTTCTCTCGCCGATGGTTCAGCGCGTCCCTACGACAAGTTACTCATTGCCACCGGCGCGCGTCCGGTAAAACCGCCCATTGAAGGCCTCGACCAACCAGGGGTTCATCACTGTTGGACCCTTGAAGACGCCCGCAACATCATCGACCTGGCTCAAGAAGGATCGCACGTGGTTCTGCTTGGGGCCGGTTTTATCGGCTGTATTATTTTAGAAGCGTTGGCTGAGCGTGGCGTCGATCTGACGGTTGTCGAGATGGGCGAACGGATGGTGCCGCGGATGATGAACGAAACAGCCGGCGGTTTACTTCAAAAGTGGTGCGAAAACAAAGGGGTTAAGGTTTTCTGCAACACCAAGATAACCCAATTGGAACCTAATAAAGATTCTTCGGACACCATTCAGGTGGATATGGATAACGGTAAAAGCGTACCGGCCCATTTAGTGGTGATTGCTGCGGGGGTCACCTCCAATATCGATTTTCTTGAAGGCTCCGGCATCAAAACCGAACAGGGAATATTGGTCGACGAGAGTATGCAAACCAGCCTTCCCGATATTTATGCCGCGGGCGACGTCGCGCAGGGGCCGGACTTTTTCGGCGGTGGCAAGGCGGTTCACGCCATCCAGCCGACGGCGGCCGATCATGGCCGAGTCGCGGCGCTCAACATGGCGGGGCAGAATAGCGTGTATCAAGGGAGCCTGATTATGAACGTGCTGGATACCCTTGGCTTGATTACCGCTTCTTTCGGCCAGTGGGAGGGCGTTCCTGGGGGCGAGCAGGCGGAAAACCTGGATGCCGACAATTACCGCTATATCAATCTACAGTTTGATAAAGATATTTTGGTTGGTGCGATAACGGCGGGACGGACCGATATGGTCGGTGTCTTGCGGGGGTTGATCCAATCCAAAGTGTCGCTGGGGCCCTGGAAAGCCGCGTTGATGGAGGACCCGCACCGGATCGCCGAAGCCTATGTGGATCGAAAAGGCGCTTAATCGCTTTGGTCCTCTTAAAAGAGAGCCTAAATATTGAGGAAGGCCCGTCACGTTCGAGTGGCGGGCTCTTTCAACGGTAAAAGGGCGGAAACCGTGAGAATTGAAGTCAAACTCTATGCCGGTCTCGGAAAGTATCTTCCCGATAGCGCCGTATCCAACGTCGCGAAGATCGATGTGCAGGAAGGCACCACGCCGATGGATATCATCAACCAATGGCAGGTGCCGGTGGAATACTGTCATTTGGTTTTGATCAACGGCAACTATGTCGAGCCGAGCGCCAGGACGACGCGGACATTGCAAGACGGCGATGCGCTGGCCATCTGGCCGCCGGTGGCCGGGGGGTGAGAAGGCTTGCCGAAAGTCGTCGTTGAAAAACAAATGGGCTATACCCGCGCCGAATTTTTGCGAATTCTGCCCAAGGCTTTGGGGGGGGAGGCCTTCTCCTTGAATGCCGACGGGAGAACAATAGAGCATGACGGCGGCCAAGGACGGCTAACCATTGTTCTTTCCGAAGAAAAGATGAGGGAAATTACGCCGCTCGTGCGACTTCCTTATATGGATGTGAGGTTTGAGTTTAGTGGCTATGCCGATGACGACCTCAAAGCGTTTCGCAAGCGCCTGGACCGTTCATTTCAAAAGGGTGGCGGATAACGATTTAGTCCAGGTAGCCGATTTTTTCATTAAGCACGGTAAAAGCGTGTAGCATCTCAGCCAACTCCTCTTCCGCACCGAGTTTACCATCTTGAGCGACAGAACGGGAAACCTCTTGATGAAACTTGAGGTGGGCTTCCCGGGCGGCGAGAAACTCCGGCAGGTCGTCGTAGAGGCTGGCGCCTTCCCCATGAAACCACTTACCGATTTCGCAGTACCGATCACTCCGCAACTTCATGAGAAGCTCTGGTGAGGCTCCATTGCGAATGCGTTCAGCAGTCTCTTTGCGCCACTTGATATGAGCGGAGACCAAGTCTTGGAATCTCTCAAGCATCATAAAGCTTAATCTAGTTTTTTAGTGGAAGGAATAAGTATCCGTTACGCGTAGGGGTTCTTGCCCTTGCGCATTTCCAACCGGAGAGGAATGCCCCAAAGGTCGAAATCCTCGCGGAGACCGTTCTCCAGGTAGCGCAGATAAGCCCCCGGCATTTCGCTGGGTTGACTGACCCAGAGCATGAAGGTCGGCGGTCTGGTTTTGGCCTGGGTGACATAGCGGACCTTGAGGCGACGACCCCTTGCCAACGGCGGCGGGTGGGCTTCGGTCATGGCTGAGAGCCAACGATTGAGCTTGGCGGTAGAAACCCGGCGGTTCCATTGCTCATACGTCTTCATCACCGTCGGAAGAAGCTTGTTGGTTCCTTTGCCGGTCAAGGCGGAAAGGGTGACTACGGGAATGCCCTTGATTTGCGGCAAAGAGGTTTGAAGGCGGTCGCTTAGCCGACCCAAAGCTTCTTCCCGGTTGGCCACGGCGTCCCACTTATTGACGGCGATGATTAAGGCCCGGCCCTCATCGATCACCCGGCGCGCAATGGTCAGGTCCTGTTTTTCCAAAATCGCTTCGGCATCGAGCACTAAGACGACCACCTGCGCATACTGGACGGCGCGTACGGTATCGGCGGCGGAAAGCGTTTCGATTTTGCTGGTGACTTTCGAACGCCGACGTAGCCCGGCGGTATCGAATAGTCTGATGGTGCGGCCCTTGTATTCCCAAAGAATGCCGATCGAGTCCCGGGTGATTCCGGCTTCGGGACCGGTAAGCATGCGGTCTTCGCCGATCAATTGGTTGATCAGGGTCGATTTTCCGACGTTGGGCCGCCCGACGATGGCGAGTTGCAAAGGTTTTGATGGGTCGTCTTCTTCAACGCCGTCAAAGTTCTCATCATACGCTTCGCCGCGTTCCGCTTTGGTTTTTTCCGCTTCGTAATCGGCTTGCGACTGCTTTGCCTTGGCGTCGTCGTAGAAGGGTTGCAAGGCCTCATATAGATCGACCAGCCCTTCACCATGCTCCGCCGATAGCGGCAATGGGTCGCCTAGACCCAAGGCGTAAGCTTCCAAACGGCCCGCTTCCCCCGCCTTTCCTTCGCACTTATTGGCGAGCAAAATAGTTGGGATGTCAATTCCACGCAGCCAGTCGGCGAAGTGTTCGTCGATCGGGGTTAGCCCGGCCCGTGCATCGATCATCATTAATGCCACGTCGGCATCCAACAAAGCCTTGGTGGTCTGCTCGCGCATACGGGCTTCCAGGCTGTCGTCGAAGGCTTCTTCCAGGCCGGCCGTATCAAAGATGTTGAATTCCATATCGCCCAGGCGCGCGCGTCCTTCGCGCCGGTCGCGGGTGACCCCCGGCGTGTCGTCGACGATGGCGAGACGTTTGCCGATCAACCTGTTGAACAGGGTCGACTTGCCCACGTTGGGCCGTCCGACGATGGCAACTGTGAAATTCATAGGTTTGACGCCGTTTTCCAATAATGACGAAGGGCCAGGGGTCTTACGCCATGGCCCTTCAAATGTCCAGATTAATTAGCCTAGCGATAGGCGATAAGGCTCGCGTCGTCAGCCAGGAAATAGATGGTTTTCTGCGAAATGACCGGCGGAATGGTTACGCCGTCCGGCATTTCGACCTGCCCGAGGATTTTCCCGGTATAAGGCGAAATGGCTAAAGCAATCCCATGCGATCCGGCAACGATCAAACGGTCGCTCGCCAGAACTGGGCCGGTCCACAAAATAACGTCTTTCAATTTTTCCGGCCGTTCGTAGCGGGGAAGGGCTTGCACCCAGTGCACTTTGCCGGTTTTCCTTGAAATGCAGACGATTTCCGCCTCGTTGGTCAGCGAGAAAATATAGTTTCCGGCGATCCAGGGGTTTTCCATGGAAGCGATCTCGCGCTCCCAAACCCGGCGGCCTGTGCGCAGGTCGATGGCGACCATCATGCCGCTATTGGAGACGGCGATCGCCAACCCTCTGTCGATGACCGGTCGGCCGCGAATGTGAGCCAGGGCCGCATCGGACCGGCGCAGCGCGGCGAGAGAATCGGCCCAGAGCCGCTTGCCGTTCTCAACCCTGACGCCGACGATTTCGCCTGAGGTGAACGTTGCAACCACGACGCCTTGGTCAACGGCTGGGCTGGACGACCCCAAAAGGCTGGCGGTTTCGCTAAAGCCTTCGTATTTCCAAAGTTCTTCGCCGGTGAAGGCGCTCAAGGCGAAAAGCTTATTGTCTGCGGTGGTGACGAAAACCCGGTTGCCGCGGACCGTCGGGGCGGCCCGCATGGCGCCGCTCAGTAGTTTCTTCCACTTGAGCTTTCCATTGCGGGCGTCCAGCGCAAAAACCTGAGCGAAGCCGGTTGAAACGAAAAGGGTGCCATTGTCATAAGCGACGCCGCCCCCGAAGAAGCCGTCGTCTTCATCGTTGTCGGTCAGATCGCGCGCCCAGACTTCGGCGCCGTTTTCCGCGCTGTAGGCCGAAACGACGTTGGCCGAGTCCATGGCGAAGACCAAGCCCGCCGCGACAACCGGTTGGGATAATAGTTTCTCCTCGTCGTCGCTACCGCTACCGATATTGGTTTCCCACGCCGGTTTGATCGACGGATTAATGGCAATGTGGTGCATCGCGTGGTTGGCGTAGCCGCCGCTTTGCGGCCACGCGGCGTTCGGCGTTGGTGCAGGGAGAAGAATTCGGTTGTCGGCCAAGCTGGGATCGGCGGTCAACGTACGGCTTGAGGAAAGGACGGCATATCTCTTCCCTTCCAGCGGTTTATCTGTTTCACCAAACCACTTATCATCCCAAAGATCGGTGACCGACTCGCAGGCCGTCAGGCTGGACAGGATCAAGCAGATGGCTAGAGCCCTCTTACACAAACCTTTGGTCATTCTCTTCCCCCTTAGTAAGGCTTAGTGTTCAAGGACACTTGCCAACTCGGCGGCGCGGGTGCGAATGCCCGATGGCGCCGTTGCGTCTTTCGCCAGTTGGTCGAATAATTCGCGGGCTTTGCCTTTGTCTCCCTCCCGGACATTAAGCAGAGCCGTAAGTTCCCGCGCGCCATGTCGCCACGGATTGTCTTCGGCGCTCAAGGAAGACAGACGGCTTTTCAAGCTTTCTGTCGGCAAGACATCGAAACCGTTGATAACCCCAAGGGTCGCGGCAAGGTCGCGATAAATCTTCGAGATGGAGGTGTCGTCGGCAATTTCGAAATAAGCGGCGGCGGCGCCGTTGAAATCGTTTTTGTCGACGAGCAAAGCGGCTTCCTGCAAGCGGGCGAGCAGCCCGTAACCGCCGCCTTCAGCAGCCAGCGCCGAAAAGGCTTTGGCGGCTTCATCGTACTTTTGCTGTTTGGCCAAGTCGCTGGCTTGAGCGAACTGCTGGCTCAAATTCTGTCTGCTGCTCAGATCATAGGCTTTCCAACCCTGGTAACCCGCGACCACCAATACGATGGCGAGTGCGGCGCCGATAATCGTATTGCCGTACTTTTTCCATAACTCCGCCTGGCGCTCTGCGCGCAGGTCTTCGTTCACTTCGCGTAGGAATGCTTCGTTCGCGTAGTCGATTTCGTCTTTCTTTTTGTCTTTAGCCACGGCGGTGACTTCCAACCCCTTGCATTTAGGCCAACAAATTGCCGATCCGGCAGTCTGGGCGGTAACATATACCGCTCGAATGGGGATGGCAAACTAAGGTTTTATCGCCATTTAAGAGAACATCCCATTGACGGAATTTGCTCCTTCGGTCCCTGGCCGGTTTCCGCGATTTTCAGCATTGCTTCGACTAATTCCCGTTTGGTTTCTTTTGTTGCGGGATTTTTTCCCGACGAGTCCAGCCGTCCCCGGTATTGAAGTTCGAGATCGGCGTTGAAGCCGTAAAAATCCGGTGTGCAAATAGCGCCGTAGGCCCGTGCCGTTTCTTGGCTTTCGTCATAGGCATAGGGGAAGGTAAAGCCGTTTTCCCTGGCGAATATAGCCATGTTTTCAAACGAATCTTCCGGATAGGCGTCCGTATCGTTGGCGTTGATGGCGATCACCCCGATGCCGGCATCTTGCAGAACTTTCATTTCAGACGCCAGCCGGTCGGTGATGCCTTTGACGTAAGGACAGTGATTGCAGATAAACATCACCAGCGTCCCCTTGAGACCGCGAACGCTATCGAGAGAGCATGTTTCACCGTCTGTTGCCGGGAGAGAAAAATCGGGAGCTTTCCAACCGAAATCGCATGTGGGTGGAATTGCGACCATTGTTTTTAACTCTTTCAGAAACTTTACAAAAGTGTTCGACAATAATTACCAGAGGAGTGTCGAGGGGAAGATGCTTATAGTCTTTGAAAATACTGCCGCATCTTTTCCCAATCACTGGATACGCGATCTACCCCACCCCGATTTCGATTGTTTTGTCCGAGTTGTCCTGTATGAGCCTGACACCAGATTTCTGTTTTATTGTAAGAGAAATGGTCATCAATCGCTTCTGCCATATTTTTTACCGGCCTCAAACCACAGGCCTTCCGCAGAGCATTAAATGTACTTGTTCCAAAACAGATAGCTATTTTGGGTTCAACGATATCTATAAGCGGAATTGTAAAATCTAAAGCCGCACGCTTCATATCCTTTGCAGGAATATTCGCATGCATCGGGCCGGGTTTAATAAATGGAAACAGGTTTGTTCCATAAGTTTCTGCAAGTGTTATTTCTAAATGTTCAAGCAGTAGTTCTTTAAGTTTTATATTGGTCCGAATCGATGGATCGTACCCATATTTCAACGTCTCAGAACATATTTTTTTTAATAGGAACGCCTCGGAACACCAATCTTGCAATATGATCATTATGTCGGAGTTGGTGTTTCCTGCAGACTTTGTATATGGCGAGACGAAGTCGCATTCATAAACGCCGTCATGATAGTCACCGATAGATGTATAGCCCTCGTAGCATGTGTTTTTACGTTTTTCTGTAAGCTTAGAAAGCAACGTGGCTTTGTCTGACATAGGGGACTTACCTTTATTGCTATTAACGTTTCCTTTTACGGACTTGTTTCCCAGAAAAATACACCAAGAATAGTTTACCGCTGAACGCGTGGGAAATAACAGGAATTGAAATCGCAAATCGGCGTTTCCATTAAGGCCATGACGCGCTCCTTACCCTTCGTTAAGGTCCGAGGGTGTAAATTACATCTTCGGATTAAACTCTACAGAGTGTGCGTGTCGTGAAAAAGACGCTTCGTGGAATATATGCGGCCATTATTGTCGTCATCGTTTCTGGATGTAGCATGGCCAATGGTGTCGGGCATATGGCGGAAAGCGCCAGTGTCGGCGGCGGCCCGTTCCCGACGTTGGCGGTTGTTGACGGTGCGACGATCATGGCGACGGACAAAACCGTTGTGGACCATATCGTCTCGTTCACCAGTGGCAAAAACTGCTCTACAGTTCGAAAAGAGCAAGGCATGTATTACTGCGAGGAAGACGAGCCGAGAGATACGACCAAAATCTACTGCTACCGGACCCTTGGCGGCGTTTCCTGCTATGAAAAGCCATTCCACGACCGGGCGGCCTTAGAGGATAAAAAGGAACCGGTCCGGCGGCGCTAGTGTCCTGCCTCAAAAATGCACTTGTGTATTTTTGGGATGAGCAGGCCACTCAACATAATTGATATCGTGTGATTCAGAATCCAAAATACGGCTCATAGGAATGAGCCGTATTATAGTTTCATCACACTAGGGCTTAAACTCCGGCCATGTTCCGTCTTTTATTTCTGACAGTTTTTTGTTTTGCCCTTTCGGGAATCACGCTCTGGTGGGCGTTTAGCGACCCGTCGACGGACAATGCAGAGTTTCATAACCAGACTGAAGCGCAGAAAGTCGCTCTGATAACGGAACAAGCGGATTTGGGCGACCGGGAAGCGCAATTCCGGCTTGGCGAATATTTGAGAGATGGCGTCTGGCTGGCTGCCGATAAGCGCAAAGCCTTTGAAATGTTCTTTAAGTCGGCCAAGCAATCCTACCCTCCGGCGATGATCGCCGTTGGACGCGCTTACGAGAACGGCGAGGGAGTGAAGCGGTCGTTTTCCAAGGCTGCAGAATGGTATCTGCTGGCGGGACGCAGCTTTGGCTCTTCCGAAGGGCAGTTTTTACTCGGCCAAATGTATCTCTATGGACGGGGCGTTCCCCACGATTACGCCCAGGCGTTCCGTTGGACCAGCATGGCGGCGAAAAACAATCACCCGGGAGCGCAGTTTCTCATGGGAGCCATGTATGAAAGCGGTTGGGGAGTTGAGCTTGACCTCGTTCAAGCCTACCTTTGGTACAGCAAGGCGCTGCCGAGCTCAGAGCTGGTAACTGCCATCAATCCGCGTTTTAAACCCAGTGAAGCATTGGAACGGCTGACGAAAAATATGCGAGATCATGAGCTGCAAAAAGCAAAGGCCGTTGTCGCCAAAAGCGGCCTTTAATCGCTTTCACCAAAACGAATGACTTCTCCCTGCTTTTGGCAGTCGGAAGACGCCAAGTCGACAAATAGGTCGGTCAGGGCCTCGGGCGTTTTCAGCGTTTCCGGATCTTCCCCCGGATAAGCAAGGGCGCGCATGCGGGTTCGTGTCGCTCCTGGGTCGAGCAGATTGGCCTTTACATTGGTTTTGGTGTTTTCGCAGGCATACGTTTGAACCAGATTTTCCAAGGCTGCCTTGCTAACCGCATAGGCGGACCAGTAGGCCCGGGGGGCCTTGGTCGTTCCCGATGTAAGGAAGATGGCCCGGCCTGCGTCCGAAGCGCGCAATAGCGGATCCATGCTGCGGATTAAACGCCAGTTGGCCGTCAAATTGGTGCCGATGACCTTGTCCCAGATTTTCGGGTCCAGGTGGGCCAGCGGGGTCAAGTCGCCCAGTACTCCGGCATTGCCGACCAGAATATCGAGTTTTCCGAACCGTTCGTAAAGGGCTGCGCCCATTTGGTCGATCTTGTTGAAATCGGTTAGATCCATGGGCAACAGCACCGCGCCGGGAAGCCCTTCGGCCCGGATAGCGTCGTCTACTTCTTCCAGCGCCGCCTGCGTCTTAGCCACTAGGACAACCGTTGCGCCTTCCCGGGCGAAACGCTTGGCGACTTCCGCACCGATACCGCGCGACGCGCCGGTAATCAGGGCGACGCGTCCAGCCAATCGCCCATTTGCCGTATCGGAGGGTGCCATGGCTATCTCCGTTCCGCCAGAAGAGGCAGTTCCGCCTGTTCGGTTCCACCGTCGCGGTCGGTGAGGATGGTGGGATAGTCGCCGCTGAAACAAGCGTCGCAGTATTGCGGAACCTCGGCGTGGCGGCCGTCTTCTCCGGTGGCCCGGTAGAGGCCGTCGAGAGAAATAAAAGTCAAGGAGTCGGCGCCGATGTAGTCGGCCATGGCTTTGACGTCCATTTGGGCGGCCAGCAGCTTCTCGCGTTTCGGCGTATCGATGCCGTAATAGCAAGAATGTGCCGTGGGCGGGCTGGAGATACACATGTGTACCTCTTTCGCGCCGGCTTGGCGGACCATGTCGCAGATTTTCAGCGATGTCGTTCCCCGGACGATGGAATCGTCAATCAGCACGACGCGTTTTCCTTCAATCATCGCCCGGTTGGCGTTGTGCTTGAGGCGGACGCCGAAGTTCCTGATTTCCTGCCCCGGTTCGATGAAAGTCCGGCCTACGTAATGGTTCCGGATGATGCCCAATTCAAAGGGAATGCCGGAGGCCTCGGCAAATCCAATGGCCGAGGGAACGCCGGAATCCGGGACCGGGACGACGATATCTGCGTCGATCCCGGCTTCACGCGCCAGTTCCGCACCGATGGCCTTGCGGACGTTGTAAACATTGACCCCTTCAAGGGTGCTGTCCGGGCGGGCGAAGTAGATGTATTCGAAGATACAGAAGCGGTGAGATTCCTTGGCAAACGGCTTGATGGAGCGGATGCCCTTTTTGTCGATAACGACGATTTCGCCGGGTTCGACGTCACGGACGAATTCGGCTCCGATGATGTCGAGCGCGCAGGTTTCCGAAGCCAGGATGTGGCTGGTGCCCAATTTGCCGATGACCAGAGGGCGGACCCCGTGCGGGTCGCGGACGCCGATCACCGAATCTTTGGTCAGCGCAACGATGGAGTAGGCGCCTTCGACTTGGCGGAGCGCATCGATCATCCGGTCGACCACGGTAGAGTACAAACTGATGGCGATCAGGTGGATGATCACCTCGGTGTCCATGGTGGACTGGAAGATGCAGCCTCGTTTGATCAGGTTCTTCTTGACGGTAAAGGTGTTGGTCAGGTTGCCGTTGTGGGCAATGGCGAGACCGCCGAAGTCGAACTCGGCGAAGATCGGTTGAACGTTGCGCAGCAGAGTCTCGCCAGTGGTCGAGTAGCGGACATGCCCGATGGCGCTGGTGCCTTGCAATTGGTCGATAACGTCTTCCGAATTGAAATTGTCGCCGACATGACCGAGCGCTTTATGGGAATTGAACGTCTTGCCTTCTCGACAGCTGACGATGCCCGCCGCTTCCTGCCCCCGGTGCTGGAGGGCGTGGAGGCCGAGGGCCGTATGGGCCGCCGCCTCGTTGTGGCCGAAGATTCCGAAAACCCCGCACTCCTCATGGAGTTTGTCGTCATCGAATGGGTGCGTTGTTATCATGGGCATGTCTCGGATGTTACTGGCTGCCGTCAATTAGGCGTTCCATTTCACGTCGCTCGCTATCGCTGTAGGAGCCGTCCGCCGCGCCTTTCTTAACCGGCTTTGTCGTAGGTTCAAGAAAATTCCGCAGCGTTTTTTCGGCGTCCATCGCTTTTGTCGCTTTGTCCTGGGCGTCCTTGAGTAGCTTTTCGCCGAAGCTGGCGCTTTGTCCAGGGACAAGTCCGCGCAGTTTTTGACCGCCTTCTTCTAGCAAGGGGATCGACCGTGCGTCATTGACCCATGCCGGGCGTTCGTCTTTAGGCCAAATGCCGCCAAGCAGCGTATAGGCCCCACACAGCAGGACGACGGAGGCAATGATGCCCGCCAGCATGCCAAGCGAGCGGTCGACCGCATTAAGCCGGCTGTTCCTGACCCAGGACCCAATGAGAGAGCTTACCAGCGTTAAAACGATTAAAGCTGCGATAAAAACCGCAACGCCTGCCGCCAAGTCGGCGAGCCAGGGCGTTTTGATCAGGTCGTTGGCGTAAGGCCGGGCATAAGGGAAGCCGTAAAGGGTGGCGAACGCCGCGCCGACCCAGGAAACCAGATACAGCCCGCCCTTGATGAAACCGCTGGCCAGGCCGATAAGCGCAGCTAGCCCGATGATGACGACGACGGCGAGATCGAAGGCATTGACGGGAAGATTTTCCATATGCGTTTGAGCCCTAAGCCCGTTTCGCTGCTGTCCCGTCGCCGCCTGCCGCCAAGTCGCGGAAGATGCCGACAAGATCGTTAAGGTGACGGATTTCTAACACGTCCAACCCGCTCGCGACTAGCCCCTTGCGCTTACCTTTTTCTGATGAGGCGGCGACGGGGATGATTGCCCGTTTAAAGCCAAGTTTTCCCGCTTCCTTAAGCCGGGCGTCTGTCTGCCCGACGGGGCGGACCTCACCGGACAAACCGACCTCGCCGAAGGCGACCGTCTGGCCGGGCATCGGAATATTGTTGAGGGCGGAAATCAGGCTGGCGGCGACGGCCAGGTCGGCGGCGGGTTCCGAAATACGCAGACCGCCCGCGACGTTGAGGTAGACGTCGTTGTCGCCTAAGGCGATGCCGCAACGGGCTTCCAGAACGGCCATGATCATGGAGAGCCGGTTACCGTCCCATCCGACCACAGAGCGCCGAGGCGAGCCGAAGGGGGACGGGGCCAGGAGAGATTGGATTTCAACCAGCATCGGGCGGCTGCCTTCCATGCCGGCGAAAACCGTTGAGCCGCTGACGTCGTTACGGTGATCGGCCAGAAAAAGCGCCGAGGGGTTAGGGATTTCCGCCAGCCCTTTCTCGGTCATTTCGAAAACGCCGATTTCGTCGGTAGCCCCGAAACGGTTCTTCACGGCGCGCAGAATACGGAATTGATGACCCCGGTCGCCTTCGAAGTAGAGAACCGTATCGACCATATGTTCCAAAATCCGAGGTCCGGCGATTTGGCCTTCCTTGGTGACGTGACCGACCAATATGACGCAAAACCCCCGCCGCTTGGCGAGCCGGATCAACTCCTGGGCCGAGGTGCGGACCTGGGCGACGGTTCCCGGGGCCGAGTCCAGGTTGTCCACATACATGGTTTGGATCGAATCGATCACTACGACTTCCGGCGCATCCTTGTCGTCAAAGGTGGCGCAGATGTCCCGTACGTTGGTTGCCGAGGCCAAGCCGACCTTGGCCCCTTCAAGGCCCAGCCTTTTTGCCCTGAGGCGGACTTGATCGACCGCCTCTTCGCCCGAGACGTAGGCGCAAGTATGTTTTGCCGCTAGTTGTCCAACGGCTTGGAGTAAAAGGGTCGATTTGCCGATGCCCGGGTCGCCGCCAACCAGCAGGGCCGACCCGGATACCAGACCGCCGCCGCAAACCCGGTCAAACTCGGCAATTCCCGAAACGCGACGAGGGATTGGCGCTTCAGCGCCTTGCAGGCCGACGAAGTCTATTTTGCGGCCCTTTTTGCCGCCGCCCAGCCCTTTGGGAAGGGTTTCGGGAAGCGCTTCTTCGGAAATAGAGTTCCATTCGCCGCAGGCATCGCAACGCCCGGCCCATTTTTTGTAGGTCGCACCACATTGCTGGCAAACGAATTGCGTTGTCGCCCGGGCCAAAAAAACGCCTCCATTAATGTTTGAATTCGCTCCCACAATGAGTATGGGATTCGACGGGCGATAGCAAGATGGGGAGGAGGCCCCGGCCTTCCTAGCTTGCCTCCAAAACGGCGCTTAGGAATTGCTGTGTGCGTTCATTTTGCGGGGCGCCGAAAATCTGATCGGGGGTTCCCTGTTCGGCAATTTCTCCACCGTAAAAAAAACACACCCGGTCCGAGATTTCCTTGGCGAAGCCCATTTGGTGGGTGACCATAAGGATGGTCAGGTTGTGTTCGCTGGATAAGGTCCGGATGACCTCCAGAACCTCGCCGATGACTTCCGGGTCGAGGGCGGAAGTGACTTCATCGAGCAAAAGGACCTTGGGGCGCATGCAAAGAGCCCTGGCGATGGCGACCCGTTGTTGCTGGCCGCCCGATAAACGGATGGGGTGCTGATCCTTTTTGTCGGCCAGGCCGACCATGCCGAGAAGTTCCTCCGCCCGGTCGACCGCTTCGCCTTTTTTCATGCCGAGCACGTGGATGGGGGCTTCGATACAGTTTTCCAAAGCGGTCATGTGGGGAAACAAATTGAAGTGCTGAAAGCACATGCCGATGTCGCCGCGACCTTGGCGGAGATGTTTTTTGTCGGCTCGCACCAGCTTTCCGTTTTTCTCCATGTGGGTGAGCGGCTTTCCGTCCACGTAGATCACGCCTTCGTCGATCTCCTCAAGGGTCATCAGCATACGCAATACCGTGGTTTTACCGGACCCCGACGGGCCGATGATGGAAACCATTTCATTGGCTGCGATCTCGAGATTGAGTGCGTTCAGTACGGTTAGATCGCCGTAACGCTTGGTCACATTCTGGAAACGGACCATGGGGGCGTTTTCGCCGAGGGTGACGGGATATTGGTTGATGTCTTCCACGTTGGTGTTTCCTTGTTCAGTCTTCCCGGGTCAGCCCCATTTTGCGGCGTGTCCAAGCTTCGATGATGCGCAGGCCTGCCGCCGTCGGTAAGGATATGGCGAGAAAAATCAGTCCGACCATCGTGTAGGGTTCTAAAAAACGATAGGTTTCCGCCCCAAGCGCGTTGGCGGTATGTAGCAATTCCGCGACGCCAATCACCGAAAGCATCGGCGTGTCTTTAAAAATCCCCACCAAGTAGTTGCCCATGCCGGGGAGAGCCGCCGGAACGGCCTGGGGCAAAATTATCCCGAAATAGGTTCTGCGTGGGCTGCAGTTGAGGGCGACACAGGCTTCCCATTGGCCTTTGTCGACGGCGTCCAGCGCGCCCCGATACACTTCGGACAGGTAGGCTGCATAATGGAGGCCGATGGCGATCATGCCGGAAACCCAAGGCGACAATCGGATGCCGAACTGCGGGCCGACGTAGAAAATAAAGAATATTTGCAAAACCAGGGGCGTGGAGCGGATGAATTCGACGGTCTCACGGACGATAAAGGTCAGTGCCCTGTATGGGGTCTTCTGCGCCAATGTGAAAACCAGTCCGACAATGAGCGCGATTCCATAGCCGATTCCAGCCGCCATCAGGGTGTTGCCGGTCGCTTCGATCAGCCGGGGGAGGATTTGCAGGGTGAAATCCCATTTCCAGTCAAACACGGTGCCGCTCCTAATTTCTTACCAGGTGCCGCGACATAACGGCTTCGAGCCGCCGCATGGTCGGCGTGATGATGAACCGCGCCATGACGTAATAGATGACCAGCGCCGTTCCGAACGATTCGACGGATAGAAAGGTTGAGCTGTTGATTTGCTTGGCTTGGAACATCAAATCGGTGACTGCGATCAGAGCGACCAGGGCGGTTCCTTTAAGCAGTTCGATGAAAAGGTTCCCCCAGGCGGGCAGCATGATGGCGATGGCCTGGGGAAAGATGATCCGGCGCATACGGGTGTACGCGCTCATGTTAAGGGCTATGGCCGCTTCGTATTGACCGCGCGGTACCGAGATGATGGCGCCGCGGACCACTTCGGCGCCGTAAGCGCCCAGGTTCATTCCCACGGTGAGAAACCCGGCGGTAAACTTGTCGAGGGTGATGCCGAACAGGGGCAGGACGAAAAAGATCCAGAACAACTGAACCAGCAGGGACGTGCCTCTGAATATTTCGATATAGACGGTTGCGGCACCCCGGATGAGCAGGTTGGAGGAAAGGCGCATCAACCCCATGGTGACGGCGAGGAAAAGGGCGACAAGGATCGCCATAACCGTCTGTTCGGCGGTGATGATTGCGCCATCGAGCAGGCGACCGCCATGGTTGGAAAGAAAATCGATGTATCCCATGAGAAATATCCGGGGCTGGGGGCCAAAGGAGAGGCGGAACGCGTCCCTCCTTTGGATGTGACTGTTTAGCGGTTGGCGCAGGCGTAAGCAGTGGTTACGTCGCCCGGTAACTGGGACTGGGTGTAACCGTACTGGGCAACGGAATTCAGCATTGCGTCCGTCCCGAGATAGGCTTTCTGCGCTTCGTTGAACGCCTTAACGAAAGCCGTGTCGTCTTTACGGAAGGCGATTCCAACCCAATGTTGCGTCCATTTTGGCAGTTTCGCCGGATCGGTCACTTCCACGGTATCTACGTTTTCTTTGACCAGATTGAGGGCCGTGAAATAGGGCACGCCGCCAGCATCGGCCCGCCCTGCCTTGACAGCGGCGAGGATTTCGGTTGGGCCGGGCACCTGCATGATACTACTGTCGGGGATACCTTCCTTTTTGGCGACCTTGATCTGATTGTATCCTGCCCCGGTAACGAAAACCGCTCCCTTGTTTTTGATGTCTTGGTAGTTGTTCAAGCCCTTAGGGTTGCCTTTTTTAACAACGAAGGCGTCGCCGAAGGTGCCGATCGGATCGGAAAACGCGACGTTTTCGCAGCGTTCTTTCAGGATATACATGCCGCCGGTAATCATGTCGAAGCGGTTGGCTTTCAGACCGGGAATCAATCCACCCCATTCGGTGACGACGGGTTCGACGTCGGTAATCCCCATCTCTTTTAAGACGCCCAGGGTATAGGCGTTGACGAATCCCATGGGGGTGTTGCCTTCGCCGGGGTAGGCCCAGGGAATTTCATTGGCGAAACCGATGCGGATGGTTTCGCCCGCCTTTGCCTTTTCTAACAGGTCGGCTTGGGCTTGGGGATAGGACAAGGCGAAAAATGCGGCCATGGCCGTCAAAGCTGGGCGAATGAGTTTTTTGATACGAAGCATGGGGGACCTCTTTTCAATTGATGCCATAATGTGAAGGCAAATCTCGACAGGTGTTCTCGTTGAGAGACGCAAAGCGGGTCCGGCGGGATTCTGACAAATCCAAACGTCAACCGGCTTCAATCAGGTCAATTCAGAAAGGGAATGAGGTGTTCGGCCAGCGGCATGGCGTAGCAGCCGACGAAAAGCCAACAGGAAATCCGGGCTGTTTTTTGAATGATGAGCGCCAGTGAGAACTCATGGCATGGCTCAACGTCCCCATCTTCTACTTTGGGGGAGATCGCGCGGGCTTCGATGGCGCTGTTTTCAAGCATCCGTTAAATCATAGAAGGACGGGCCGGATTGTCAAATGACGCTTTGAATTGAAGGCTTTAACCTAAACTCTAAGCCTTGACCGTCATCTTAATCGGGCCATCGGCGTGACCGTTGATGAATTGCTGGACGTAAGGGTTATCGGTCTCATCGATTTCTTCCGGCGAGCCGTGCCAGATGATTTTGCCCTGGTACAGCATGGCGATCCGGTCGGCGATCTTTCGTGCGCTGGCCATGTCGTGGGTAATGGAAAGCGCTGTCGCTCCAACGTCTTGGACGCATTTGACGATCAGGTTGTTGATGACGTCGGCCATGATTGGGTCGAGACCGGTGGTCGGTTCGTCGAAAAAAATGATTTCCGGGTCGCCGGCAATGGCGCGGGCCAGACCGACCCGTTTCTGCATGCCGCCGGAGAGTTCCGAGGGCACCAGATCGCCTACTTCCGCAGGCATGCCGACCTGAGACAGTTTCTCAATGGCTATATCCTTGGCTTCAGCGCGAGTGCAGCGGTGTTCGGCAAGCAGTCCAAAGGCGACGTTTTCCCAAACCGGTAGACTGTCGAACAGGGCGCCGCCTTGAAACAGCATGCCGAATTTCCGGTTGATGCGGTCGCGGTCGCGCTGGTTGATGTGGACGACCGATTCTCCGTCGACCTCAACCGTGCCGCTGTCAGGATGGAGCAGGCCGAGAATGCACTTCAGTGTTACCGACTTGCCCGTGCCGGAACCGCCGATAATGACCACGGATTCTCCGACGCCGACGTCGAGATCCAAGCCGTCGAGCACCACTTTCCGTCCGAAGGCCTTGTGAACGTCGCGCAGTTTGATTTTCGGCGTTTCGCTCATGGCTTATTTCCCGGCAAAGAAGAGTTCGGTGAGGATATAGTCGAAGCAAAGAATGAGGATCGAGGCCGAAACCACGGCGTTGGTCGTTGCGGCTCCGACGCCCTGCGCGCCACCCTTTGAGTTGTAGCCATGGTAACACCCCATCAGGGTGATGATGAACCCAAAGACACCCGCTTTGACTAAGCCGGAGATTACATCCATCGCCTGAACGAAATCCCAGGTGCTTTTCAGGTAGCCCGCCTGGTTGAAGCCCAATTTGTAAGAAGCCACCAAGTAGCCGCCGAAAATGCCAATGATGTCACCGATCAAAACAAGGGGCGGAAGAACCAAAAGACCGGCCAGTAAGCGTGGGGCCACGAGGTATTTCATTGGATTGGTCGACAAAGTCGTGAGCGCGTCGATCTGCTCGGTGACCCGCATGGTGCCGATTTCCGCGGCCATGGAGGCGCCGATCCGACCGGCAACCATAAGGCCCGCCAATACCGGCGCAAGCTCCCGGGTCATCCCGAGCACCACCACGTTGGCGACGGCTCCCTCGGCTGAAAAACGGGAGAAACCGGTGTAGGTTTGAAGGACGAGGACCATGCCGGTAAATACGGTGGTCAGACCGACCACCGGCAACGAGTAGTATCCGATTTCAACCATCTGCCGCAATACGATCCGCGGATAGAAGGGTGGGCGAACAATATGCGAAAGGGCGCGGGAGGCGAACAGGGTCAACTTGCCGCAGGTAGCCAGAAACGCAATGAAGGTTCTGCCAATGGTGCGAAGGAAGCTCATAATACCGGCGCTATGCCCCCCGTATAAACCCGGTGATACCGCGATCCCAGGCTGGTCAAAATTTCGTACCCGATGGTGCCCGCCTTGTCGGCCAAGGTATCGACCGGGTTGTGTGGTCCAATGATGTCGACCAAGACGCCGGGATGAACCAAACCTTCCGGCGCGTCGGTAATATCGATGGTGATTAGGTCCATGGAAACCCGGCCCACCACCGGCAGCTTTACATCGTTGATGAAGGTAACCCCCAGATTGCCCAGGCAGCGCAGATATCCATCGGCATAACCTACTGCAATCGTTGCTATTTTACCGCCTTTTTCAACGGTGTGCGTGGCACCATATCCAACGCTCATATCGCTGTCAACGTCACGCACCTGCAGGACCCGTCCTTGCAGCCGGACCACGTTGGACATGGGATTGGGAATTTCCGGGCGGGGATTGACGCCATAGAGCGCGCAGCCGGGGCGGGGAACGTCGAAATGGTAGTCCGGGCCGAGATAAATCCCCGACGAATTGGCGAGACTGGCTCGGCCGCTGCTAAGAGTGGCTCTGATCCGTTCAAACCAGGACAACTGCTTGGTGTTCATTGGATGTTTGATTTCGTCGGCGCAGGCGAGGTGGCTGACCACCATATCAAGCGTCCAGGCGCTTAGGGGGTCTTGGGAATCAAAAAGAACGTTTTGTTCGCCTTTCGATAAACCAAGCCGGTTCATCCCAGTGTCGAAATGGATGTCGGCGGGAAGTCGTTCTTCGGCCCATCGACAAAAATGGGACCAGCGTTCGATTTGTCCTAGGTCATTCAATACCGGGACGATCCGGTGGGCCTGGAGGTCTTTTTCCATCCCCGGCAAGAGGCCGTTGAACATATGAATTTCGCAATCCGGAGACAACGCGCGCAAGGCAATCGCTTCATCCAGGGTGGCGACGAAAAATGCCGTGCAGCCTACGCTTTCCAGTATGGGAACAACCCGCTCCATGCCCACCCCGTAAGCATCGGCTTTGACGACGGCGGCACAAAGCTTGCCGCCCGCAGCCGCGCATAGGGTGCGGTAGTTGTTGGCCAGGGCCTCCAAGTCGACGGTCAAGACGGCCGTGCTGTGCTCCGTCGGCTGGCTCATGGGGTGCTCTTAAGGTTAGTGGTGATCGGGCAGGTGGTCGTCCGACGTATAGTCGCCGAAGCGGGCGAAATTGCCGTCGAAGAAAAGGTCGACTGTGCCGATCGGCCCGTGACGCTGTTTAGCGATAAGCAGTTCCGCCTTGTTAGCCAACTTTTGGCAGCGCTCCATCCACCGTTCATACCGTTCCGCATGTTTCTCTGTCGATTCCTCGCCCCGCTGCATGGGTTCCGAGCGCTCAAGATAATACTGTTCGCGGAAAATGAACATCACAACGTCGGCGTCTTGCTCAATCGATCCGGATTCACGCAAATCCGACAATTGCGGCCGTTTGTCTTCGCGTTGCTCAACAGCACGCGACAACTGCGACAGGGCGATCACCGGGACGTTGAGTTCTTTGGCCAGGGTTTTCAGGCCCCGGGTCATCTCCGAGACTTCCTGAACCCGGTTGCCTTGTGATGAAGAACCCGGATTGGGCGAGAGAAGCTGGATATAGTCGACGATAATCAGGCCAAGACCATGTTGGCGCTGAAGCCGCCGAGCACGGGCCCGCAAGCCACTAACCGAAAGGGCCGGGGTATCGTCGATGTAGAGCGGCAACTGGTAGAGTTTTTGAGATTCGATGACCAACTTGTCGAAGTCTTCATCCGACAGCGTGCCTTTGCGCATGGAATCCGACGAAATGCTGGTGCGTTCCGACAAAATACGCCCAGCCAACTGCTCGGACGACATTTCGAGCGAGAAGAACGCCGTCACCGCTCCTTCGTCGCCGCCACTCCTGGCAAAAGCATGGGCCGCGTTGTAGGCGATGTTGGTGCAAAGCGCGGTTTTCCCCATGGACGGACGGGCGGCGAGAACAATTAGGTCCGAAGGATGCAGGCCACCGAGTTTGGCGTCGAGGTCGCGCAACCCCGAAGTGACGCCGGCAAGACTTCCATCCCGCTTGTGGGCGACCTCCGCCATGTGGACGGCTTTAATGATCGAGTCGCGGAAATGCTCGAACCCGCTTTCCGTTTCACCGGTGGTGGCGAGATTGTAGAGACGGGCTTCGGCTTTTTCGATCTGCTGATTGGCGTCTTCCGCCAGATTGGCCGAATGGGCGTCGTTGACAACTTCTTCGCCCAGATTGATCAGTTCGCGTTTTAGGTAGAGATCGAAAACGATCCGTCCATATTCCTTGGCGTTGATGATGGTCACCGCACTGGCGGCGAGTTCGGCCAGGTATTTCGTACCGCCGACCTCTTTGAGCAATTCGTCGTTCTGGAAGTAATTGTTGAGCGTGACCGGGTTGGCGATTTGGCCGCGTTCGATCAGCAGAGCGCAGGCTTCATAGATTTTTCCATGTACCGGGTCGGCGAAATGTTCGGGTCGCAGAAACTCAGAGACCTTTTCATAGGCCTTGTTGTTGGCGAAGATTGCGCCAAGGAGAGATTTTTCCGCTTCGTAGTTATGAGGCGGGGTGCGAAAGCCGGCGATGCCCTCTGAGGCAGTTACGCCGTTGCCTTCCGGTTCTCCGAAGGCGGGATAAGGAATTGGTTCAGCCATGGGTCGGGACACTAACACCAACGCCCATATCATGGTTATGAGGATATGGGTGAAAAACGGGGATAACTCATTCCCTTAGAGCATATTTATCGCTTGCTGGATATTTGGTATTCCAGCTTGAAGTGATTGTACCATATGTGGTGTTTTGGTTCAAAAAGACAATGGCGCGCGGGATTCCCGCACGCCATTGCGACTAATCGGTTCTGTGAAGAAGCCGGATGCCTTATTCGGCGTCCTTGGTTTCTTCTTCGGCCGGAACTTCTTCCTCAGCAGCCTCTTCTTCGGCTTCTTCGTCTGCAGCCTGCTCGGCAAGAGCTTCCTCTTCGAAGATTTCTTCAGCAGCGGGAAGGACTTCCTGCGGCTCTTCTTCTTCAAGAGTGTTGACCAGCGCCTGGCCGGTTTCGGCCTGGATCTTGGCTTCTTCTTCCGAACGCGCCACGTTGACGGTTACGTCAACGACGACTTCCGGGTGAAGCGCCACTTTAACCGTGAACAGCCCGAGGGTTTTAATCGGGGCGTCCAGGGAGACCTGGCTCCGGCTGACCGTGAAGCCGCCGTCGGTGACGCCTGCGGCGATATCGCGGGCATTAACCGATCCGTACAGCTGTCCGGATTCACCGGCTTGCCGGATCATGGCGACTTTCAAGCCGTCCATTTTACCGGCGACAGCTTCTGCTTCGCTCTTACGCTTGAGGTTTTCGGCCTCAAGTTGCGCTTTCTGCGCATCGAAAGCGGTCTTGTTGGCTTCCGTTGCGCGCAGCGCCTTTTTCTGCGGCAGCAGATAGTTGCGTGCAAAGCCGGGTTTAACCGACACCACGTCTCCCATCTGGCCGAGCTTTTCGACGCGTTCCAGCAGGATAACTTCCATCACTCATCCTCCTGACCCTTATCCGGTCCGGCAAACCGCCGTCTCAGACAGGCCCATTGCTCTAAAAATCCCAGTCCGGTCAGCAGCAGGGCCGCAAAGCCGGACAACAAAACGACAAAAACATAAAACGCCGCCAGGAACATTCCGGGGAACGGAACCCGGCGGGTCAGAGCATGCACAACGGCAAGCCCTACGAAAAAAAACGGCGCGGCCAAAACCAAAGCCAGGTTGCGGCCAACGTATTCAAACGGCCCCGGACCGAACAGGGCCATAATTCCGGCTCCAACCAGCAGCAGAGCGGACCATTGGGGCAAATCCAACTCGGCGAAGGCCGGGCTTGGTCTGATGGCCCTTCCGGACCGCGCCAAAACCCACTGCGCCAATCCGCCGTTGACCGCCGACATTAAAAGCCAGGAAGTCAAGACGGCTCCCGGAAAGGCCGGGGCGAGAACATCGGTCATGTCCCGCCGGTCCAACTCCGAGAGTTGCGGCATCATCGCAGCGAACAAATCGCCGAGATACTGCCGAATCGCCCCTTCGAACCCGCCGTCGCTTCCCATGGTCAGCAGAGCGGCGAAGGCCAAAAAGGCGGCCCCAAGAGCGGTAAGCTGCGCCAAAATATTCCCGGCGGCGTACCACTCCGTTTGCCCATCCGGTCCCAAGCGGTTCCGAAGGGCCAGCACGGTGACCATGAACGCGGGCAATCCTGAGACGCCTGCAAACAGGACACCGGCCAAAGGTCCGGCGCTGAAGGCCGTCGTTGCGGCGCCAACCAAAGCGGCGACGCCGGCGGCCCTGAAGCCGAAGCCCAATCCCGCGAGATAGAGCGGCAAGGAGCCCAGGTAAACCAGGAAAAATGACAGAGGTGATCCGGTTACGACCGATAAGGTCATTAGGGAGCTTAATCCCCCGGCACCGATGGCAATCAATAGATCCCTGGGCATGCCTCTTGCCACCCGCTTGTCCGCGGGCGTTCCGCCTCCTTACTCGGAGACGTAGGGCAGCAGGGCCAAGTAGCGGGCCCGCTTGATGGCCTTAGCCAACTCACGCTGTTTCTTTGCGGAAACGGCGGTGATCCGGCTCGGCACGATTTTGCCGCGTTCCGAAATGTAACGGCTCAAAAGCTTCACATCGCGGAAGTCGATCTGCGGCGCATTGGTGCCGGAGAACGGGCAGGTTTTACGGCGGCGGAAGAACGGCCGACGGCCTCCGCCGGAACGTGCGGGACCACTCATTCGTCATCTCCTTCCGTAGCGTTGTTACGGTTGTCGTCACGCGGCGGCCTGTCGTCACGCTGCGGCCGGTCATCGCGGCGGCCACGGCCTCTTTCCGGACGATCACCACGGTCTTTGTTCTGCATGATAACCGACGGCTCTTCCGACAGTTCGTCAACGCGGATGGTCAGGTAACGCAGCACGTCTTCGTGAAGGCGCAGTTGGCGTTCCATTTCGTGAATGGCGGGGGCCGGTGCGTCGATGTTGAATTGAACGTAGTGGCCTTTGCGGTTCTTTTTGACTTTGTAGGCCAGTTTCCGCAGACCCCAATATTCCCGGTTGGCGACTTTGCCGCCGTTCTCTTCGATCAGCGCGGTCATTTGATCGGCAATGCCGTCGACCTGCTGCGAAGAGATGTCTTGGCGCGCAATCAGCACGCTCTCATAACAAGGCATCTATTCAATGCTCCCTATGGCTTCTCTCAACCCACCGAGTGTTTCCAACCATTTGGATATTTCGGTTTTGTGGGCATAGCCGGACAATCCGGCAAGGAGGTATTTCAAGGGAGCGCACTATACACAAAAGCAAAAGCGGCGCAAGCCATCAGTTCGCGGGAGATTTTAAAGAGCGTTCTTGGCTCAAGCAATTGTGATCTGAATCAACCGGAAAGTTTCATTTGGAATTACACTTATTTTCGCTAAGCTCACCCCCACTTGGTGGTGGTAGGTAAAAAAATAAGAGGGACACAATAAATGTCTATTCGTTTGAAGCTGCTGTACGCATTCGTCGGCATGGCGCTGGTGACGCTCGTCACCGGGGTTGCCAATATTGTTCTCGTTAAAAACGTTGGAGATAATGGCGAAACGGTTGGAATTGAGTTGGCTCCTCTTGCTGATGCGGCAATGGAAATCCAACTGACCGCAACAACCGCTCATTTGGTCTTTGAAGAGATTATGGCGGGCGATGAAAGCGAAGACATTAAAGAAGTTTGGGCGCTACTGGAGGAAGCTCTTTTCTTCACGGATGCGATTTTAAAAGGCGGCAAAAACGAAGACGGGGTTTTCTACCCGAGTAAATCGCCTGAAGTGCTTGCCAAAATGGCCGACGTCAGAAGCCAGATTGAGGCCTTTACCGAAAGCGCCAAAAGCCGCTACGAACACCGGACCGGATCGCAAGGGGCTGCGTCGGACGCGGCCTTCGATAAGGTTTATGATGACATTCAAGTGAAGCTGCAAACCTTACTTGGCAAAACCGGAGGTTGGGGTGACGACGCTAAGAGGGCTCTAGCCAAAGCTGGTGACGCCCGGTTCCTTCTTGCCAACGGGCATTTGTTTTTCGAGGAATTGATTTCGGGTGATCCCGACGTCAAACTTGAGAACGTGCTGAAAGATTTTACCGACGCCAAGGCAGGACTCGACGAGTTGGCCGGAACCGAATTTGAGGCCGACGCCAAAGCCATCAACAGTAACATTGATGAATTTATCGCCATCACCAAAGAGCGGTGGAAAAACGCGTCGTCATCATCGTTGGCAGGCAGTGAAGTCGAGACAAAATTTGACGCCGCTTACGAGAAGTTCATTGCCTTGGCTGGCGAAGCTGAGGCGTTGATCAATAAAGAAATCGACGAGCGGGTTGCGCATTCATCGACCATGGCGACGATTGCCATAATTGTTGCGTCCATAGGTGCTGTTTTGGCTTTTGGCCTTTCCGTTTTCCTGGCCATGACCCTGGGCCGCAGTCTGGCCAATCGTCTGGGCAATTTGTCCGGGTCGATGTTGGTGCTGGCTGAAGGAAACAACGAAACGCCGATTCCCGATCTTGAAAAGACCGACGAAATCGGCGAGATGGCGAAAGCGGTGCAGGTCTTTAAGGATAACGCCATCGAAAAAGAACGCTTGGAAGCCGATCAGGCCGAAGCGGCAAAGGCGGAGGCGCAAAAGAACGAGGAGGTTCTTACCTTTGTTAAAGACGTAGCGGCCTTTGCCGAAACCGCCAAAGCCGGCGATTTGTCGGCCCGCTTGAGCTTCAAAGGCGAGGATGAGGGGCTGAAAGCCCTTAGTGAACATCTCAATCAAATGATTTCGACCATGGCGCAGGGGATCGACGAAACCGTTATGGTGCTTTCTTCCCTGTCGAACGGCGATTTGACCAAACGGATGGTCGGCGACTACCAGGGCGCATTCGCTCGCTTGAAAAACGATTCCAACAACATGGCCGAACGGATCAGCGGGATCGTCACGAACGTGATCGAAGCTGCCGATACGGTACGGGGGGGCGCTGGTGAAATCGCCCATGGATCGACTGACCTTGCGTCACGGACGGAAGAGCAGGCCTCTAGCCTGGAAGAAGTTGCAGCCGCCATGGAAGAGTTGACGGCAACGGTCCGGCAAAATGCGGACAATGCCCAGCAAGCCAACCAGTTGGCGATATCGGCGAGGGATACGGCGTCAAAAGGGGGCGAAATCGTCTCAACGGCGGTTGATGCCATGGGCAATATCGAAAACTCGTCCACTGAGATTTCAGATATCGTCGGGATGATCGATGAGATCGCCTTCCAAACCAACCTGCTGGCGTTGAACGCTGCCGTTGAAGCCGCACGGGCCGGAGAAGCGGGTAAAGGTTTTGCCGTGGTTGCTCAAGAGGTGCGTTCCCTAGCGCAGCGGTCCAGCGAGGCGTCGAAGGAAATCCGGGCGCTGATCGACAATTCCGGGGCTCAGGTCAAGCAGGGCGTGCAGTTGGTCAACCAGGCCGGTCAAACGCTCGGTGAAATCGTCGAAGCGGTGAAGAAGGTGACGGACATCGTCACGGAAATCGCTGCGGCGAGCAAAGAACAGGCGACCGGATTGGATGAGATCAATCTATCGGTTTCGCAGATGGACGAGATGACCCAGCAAAACGCGGCCTTGGTTGAGCAAACCAATGCGGCAGCCTCGTCGATGGATACCCAGGCCACCGATCTGAACGAGCTGTTGGCTTTCTTCAAGACCGGTGAGGAGCAGGAAAAAACCACAGCAGCGAAATCGGAGAAGGAGGCAAGCCACAAGGCTTCGGCTCCTCAAAAGCGGAAAGCCGCGCCGGTTCAGCATGCACCGCAGCCCGTGCCGCAGGTGGAGATACCCGATGAAGGTGGGTTCGATGACGACGACGATTGGCAGGAGTTCTGATCGTCCTCCAAACCGATACGGATTGTTAAAATTGAAGACGGGACGCCTAAGCGTCCCGTTTTTTGTGGCTCATCCTGCCTAAATGGACGAATTGTCAATTAGAGCCAACAGCTTATTCAGTTATGCATGCAGGAGTTATTCCAATCGCTAATACCGGGCACCCGCCATTTCTTCCTGCGTCTAAGCGGTAAAGTAATTTACCCATCCAGGTAGTAGAGGCCCCGAACTTTCTATAGACGTCGTCTTTTCCTTCGGTTCCGTCTTTGTTTAAGACCTTGCCGAGCGACCGGAAGAAGGCGTTGTCCAGCGACGCTCCGCGAGTCAAAATAATTCCTACGTCGATTGCGCCAGCCTCATAAAACGCGGAAAACGCATATAGATCGCGATCATACGTTTGGTCTTTGCTGTTCCATTCAAGATCAAGGGCTACTCGTCCATTCAGAAAATCAATTCTGTGCCCATCCAAGAAGCCTTGCCTTGTATATTCTGAAAGCACTTCATTTTTGGCTTTCGCATGCATGAGTTTTACGTGAAGATCGGCTGTAATTCTAGCCTCACGCCACCCCATCTCTTCTGTAAATAAAGTATCGACGTACTTTGCGATTGGCCCCTTACTCCCACCCGGCATGCGGATCATCGATTTGGAAATTAATAGAGTTTCGAGCCGATCTGAAATTGCAGAAAATTGTCTAGGAAAACTACTGGCAAGAATACTTGCTGCGTTTCTGTAGCTGTAGATCTCAAACTTAGAACGCATCGACTTGGAGAAAACCCGTTCTACAGCTTCGGAACTATCCGCTACTCTGCCTGATGAAATGTCGTTTAATTCGTCCGCGGCATCTTTGTCTCGCGTTGAACTCATTCGGCTGCTGCCGAATGGGAATTAAATTTATATGTATCCCAGGTTGGCCTATAATCTGCGTCGGCCTGATTGCCCCAAACGGTCCACCCATTACGTATGCCGCGTCCAAAGAGCTCTAGAAACGGCCCTGGGCTGCATTGCTCTATTATATCGTATTGTTCGTCGGGTTTGCGGGAATGCTCTCTTTTTCTTGAGCTGAAAAGATTAACCTGGCTTCTTGCTGGGGCGAGAGTTCTTGCGTTTTTACCGCGTGTGCCAAATAGGATTACTTCCGTTACGTTTCGAAAATAAAACCCAACACCTCTGCCATCTGACTGTCCGTCTTTACGAACTTTATGCCAAATAAGATTGGATTTGTACTCAAAGCCCCATGCCGAAAGAACTTTGAGGCCATCTGGCAATAATGCATTGGGGACCCAAAGATAACAGTGGGCTGTTTCCCGCATATGCTCCGCAATGGGCAAAGAACAAATTTCATCCAACGATAGTGTAGGGTAGCGCGCTAGCCGACTATGCTCAGGAGCAACTTTGCCTGTTCGGTTTTTGAATCGCCAAGGAGGGTCTGCGAGGACAGTCGAGAAACGATCATCGCCAAGAAATGTTCTAAGATCTTCACTGGGGGTTTGTTTCATGCCGCTTCCCACTTTTCCCGATAGACTACCCATACTCGATTCGTTTCAGTATGTCGTTACAGGTAACATAAAAAGGTTAATTGGTGAATTTTGACCAAATCGATAGGGTTTCAAAATATTTTAACCGCAAGAAAAGAACAAAGCAAGAACATTAGTGTTTTTTGTCCCTATCCCTAAAATTGCGGTTTCCAAGGAAGTGTAGCGGAGCAAATATTGCGAGAGGTGAGAAAAAATATGTCCAAAGAGATGTTTGAGCGCGGGCTTGCAAAGCGCAAGGAAGTCATGGGGGCGGAATACGTCGATCAGGCGTTCGCATCGGCAGACGATTTCAATCGCGGCTTTCAGGAATACGTGACCGAAGCCTGTTGGGGATTCGTTTGGGGCGATGAGACCTTGGACGCCAAAACCCGTTCCTTGATGAACCTGACCATGCTTGCGGCGCTCAACCGAATGGAAGAGTGGGAGCTGCATTTCAAAGGGGCGATCAACAATGGCGTGACCCGTGATGAGCTGCGGGCCGCATTGCATCAAATCGCCGCTTACTGTGGCGCTCCCGCCGGTGTGTCGTGTTTCCGCATTGCGAAGAAGGTCCTGGCCGAGCTTGATCCGGCTTGACTTGCCGACTTTTGACGGTATTTCTACGGCACCAAAATTTATCAGGGGTAAGCTTTAATGACACGCGCGTTCGTATTTCCCGGACAGGGGTCCCAAGCCGTCGGAATGGGTAAGGAACTGGCTGACGCCTATCCGGAAGCCCGGCAGGTCTTCGAAGCCGTCGACGAGGCCTTGGGCCAGAACCTTTCGAAGATCATGTTCGAAGGGCCGGAGGATGTTCTGACCCTGACGGAAAATGCGCAACCGGCTCTGATGGCGGTTTCCATGGCCGTGGTCCGCGTTCTGGAAGAAAAAGGCGGTTTTAAGCTCTCCGACAAGGCGGCGTTCGTTGCCGGGCATTCTTTGGGTGAATACTCTGCCCTGGCGGCTGCCGGTGCGCTGGAGTTGGACGATACGGCGCGGTTGCTGAAAACCCGTGGACAAGCCATGCAAAAGGCTGTGCCGGTGGGCGAGGGCGCCATGGCGGCGTTGCTCGGTCTCGATTTGCCGACGGCGGAAGCCGTGGCGGAAGAGGCCGCCCAGGGTGCAATCTGCGCCGCCGCCAACGATAACGCCGAGGGGCAGGTCGTGGTGAGCGGCAGCAAGGCCGCCGTCGAGCGCGCTTTGGAAATCGCCAAGGAAAAAGGATCGAAGCGGGCTGTGTTGTTGCCGGTCAGCGCCCCTTTCCATTGTCCTTTAATGGCCCCCGCCGCCCAGGCCATGGCCGAGGCGTTGGCGGAGGTGCAAATCCGTCAACCGGTGCCGTCGTTGGTCGCCAATGTGACCGCAGAAAGTGTTGAAGATCCGACGGTGATCCGCCGTCTGTTGGTCGAGCAGGTGACGGGGATGGTTCGTTGGCGTGAAAGCGTCCTCTATCTGCGTGACCAAGGGGTGACCGAACTGGTCGAACTGGGCTCCGGCAAAGTGCTTTCGGGGCTGGTCCGGCGGATTGACCGCTCGATGACCGGCAAGGCCGTCAACGGTCCGGCCGATATCGATTCTTTGCTTGAAGAACTCGCTTAAATATTCTGGGGAGGAAAGACGCATGTTCGACTTGACCGGCAAGAGGGCTCTGGTGACCGGGGCGACCGGTGGGATTGGCGGAGCGATCGCCAAGGCGCTGCATGGTCAAGGAGCGACCGTTTGCATTTCCGGCACCCGCGAGGAAAAGCTCAATGAGCTGGCTGCGGAACTGGGCGACCGGGTTCATGTGGCGACCTGCAATTTGGGCGACCTCGAAAGCGTGGTCAATCTTGCCAAAACCGCTGAAGAGGCGATGGGCGGCGTCGACATTCTGGTCAACAACGCCGGACTGACCCGTGATACCCTAGCCATGCGGATGAAGGACGAAGACTGGCAGACGGTTCTGGACGTTAATCTGACGGCCGGTTTTAAGCTGGCTCAAGCTTTGCTGAAAGGCATGATGAAGGCGCGGGCCGGACGGATTATCGGCATTACCTCCATTGTTGGGGTGACCGGCAATCCGGGGCAGGCCAACTACTGCGCTTCTAAGGCCGGGATGATCGGTTGGTCGAAATCCCTGGCTCAGGAAGTGGGGTCGCGGGGGATCACCGTCAATTGCGTGGCTCCCGGTTTCATCGCCACGCCGATGACCGACGAATTGCCGGATGCGCAGAAGGAAAAACTGCTGGCCGCCATTCCGGCGGGTAAGCTGGGGACATCGGAAGATATCGCCGCTTCCGTCGTTTATCTCGCCAGCGACGAAGCCGCCTACGTGACGGGACAAACCATCCACGTCAATGGCGGTATGGCGATGATTTAATCGTTTTGTTTGCCCTCGAATCGGGGCAAGCTAAGAAAAGGGTGCTTTTTTGCGCTTTGCCTGTGCTGGCATTAGCCTGAAAAGTGTGTTAAACGCCATTCTCAAGCCCAACGGGCCGTGCCTTTAAAGGGGTACGCAGGGCAAGGGTTCAGGCCCGATGGTGTAGGATTTAATCGAGTTTCATTCGAGGGTTTCTTAGATATGAGTGACGTAGCTGACCGCGTTAAAAAAATTGTCGTTGAGCACCTGGGCGTTGAAGAGGCCAAGGTGACGGATAATGCCAGCTTCATTGACGACCTGGGCGCGGACAGCCTGGACACCGTTGAACTGGTCATGGCTTTTGAAGAAGAATTCGGTTGCGAAATTCCCGACGACGCCGCCGAAAAAATTCTGACCGTTAAAGACGCCATCGACTTCATCAACAGCCAGGCTTAAGGCTGTAAAGCGTTACGGGCGTCTTTCTCTTGCGAGAGGGGCGCCCGAACTGCGCTTTGAGATAAGTATTTGCCGAGACTTGAGAACCGATAGCGCGAGATTTCCATGAGACGAGTCGTCATCACAGGAATGGGCCTCGTTACGCCGCTTGGCGTTGGCCTGGAAAATAACTGGAACCGCTTGACCAACGGTGAGTCGGGGATCGGCCCGATTACCGATTTCAATGTGGAAGACATCCCCGCCAAAATTGCCGGACGGGTTCCCGTCGGCGAGACGGCGGAAGGCAAATTCAATGCCGACGACTACATGGCTCCCAAGGAGCAACGTCGTAACGACGCCTTCATTATTTATGGGTGTGCAGCAGCCGATCAGGCTATCGAGGATTCCGGATGGAAGCCCGAAAGCGAGGAAGAGCAGTTCCGTACGGGGGTGCTTATCGGTTCCGGTATCGGCGGACTCCCGGAAATTTCCGACGGCTCCATTCTGGTCAATGACGGTAAGGTTCGCCGTTTAAGCCCGTTCTTTATTCCGGCCAGCCTGATTAACCTTGTTTCCGGCCAGGTTTCCATCAAGCACGGTTACAAAGGCCCCAACCACGCTGTGGTGACGGCTTGTTCGACCGGTGCGCATGCGATTGGCGATGCGGCCCGTATTATCATGTGGGAAGATGCCGATGTGATGGTTGCGGGCGGTGCGGAAGCGGCTTGCTGCCGCATTGGCATGGCCGGTTTTGCCCAAGCGAAAGCCTTGAGCACCAAACGTAACGACGCCCCAACCGAGGCCTCACGGCCTTGGGATAAGGACCGGGACGGTTTCGTCATGGGCGAAGGGGCCGGTGTTGTTGTTCTTGAAGAACTTGAACACGCCAAAAAACGTGGCGCGAAGATTTACGGCGAAGTGATCGGCTACGGTATGTCGGGCGACGCCTATCATATTACCGCCCCACCTGCCGACGGAAACGGCGGTTTCCGGTCCATGCAGGCCGCGTTGAAACGTGCTCAGCTGAACCCGGAAGATATCGACTATATCAACGCTCACGGCACGTCGACCATGGCGGACATAATTGAACTGGGGGCGGTCAAGCGGCTGTTCGGCGATGCGGTTTACAAGTTGTCCATGTCGTCGACCAAGTCGGCGATTGGCCACCTGTTGGGCGGCGCCGGTGCGGTTGAAGCCATTTATTCGACCATGGCGATGGTCAACAATGTCGCTCCGCCGACCCTGAACCTGCATGAGCCAGATGAAGGCTGCGATATCGATCTCGTGCCTCTGCAAGCCAAAGAACGCAAGATCGACGCAGTGTTGTCCAACTCGTTCGGGTTCGGTGGCACCAACGCTTCGCTGGTCATTAAGAAATACACCTAGGAGGCTGCGTGAAGCGCCTCGTCTTTATTGCAATTGCTGTTATCGCCGCCCTTGGTATTGCCGGGGGCGGCGTTTTCATCTGGGGTTACGGACAATTCGTCCAGCCGGGTCCGCTTGTGGCCGAGCGGGCGGTGGTGATTCCCAAAGGCAGTGGATTGGACGATATCTCTAAAATTCTGTTGGACGCTGGGATTGTTGCCGAGGCGTTGGTTTTTAGGTTGGGGGTCCGTCTACGGAAGGATGCGGGCAGTCTGCGCGCCGGTGAATTCGCCTTTCCCGCCCATGTCAGCCCCATGGAAGCCGCTGAAATTCTTAAGGCCGGCAAAACCGTCGTTCGCAAAGTCACCTTTCCGGAGGGACTGACATCTTTTGAAATTGTCGATATCCTCAATCGTACCGAAGGATTGACGGGGGATGTTGCCCTTATTCCCGGTGACGGTGCGTTGCTGCCCGAAACCTATCATTTTTCTTATGGCGATAGCCGGGAAGGTCTGATTGAGAGGATGAGCCTCAAGATGCAGGAAGCCCTGGAGACGCTGTGGGTTGAGCGCGACGAAGACTTGCCGCTCAAACGCATGGACGATGCCGTTGTTTTGGCGTCCATCGTCGAAAAGGAAACCGGCCTCCATGCCGAACGGCCGCTGGTTGCGGCCATTTTTATTAACCGGCTGCGCAAAGGCATGCGTCTTCAATCGGACCCTACGGTTGTCTATGCCCTGACCGAAGGAAAAGGGGAACTGGACCGGGCGTTGACCCGGCAGGACTGGAAGATTGAATCGCCCTACAACACTTACCGGATCAACGGTTTGCCCCCCGGTCCCATAGCCAATCCGGGCTTGGCTTCCTTGCAGGCGGTGTTTCACCCGGCAAAAACGAAAGACCTCTATTTTGTGGCAGATGGAACGGGCGGACATGTGTTTGCCGAAACCCTGAAAGAGCACAACCGCAATGTCGCCCAGTGGCGGCGGATCAAACGGTTGCGCAATGGAAAATAGGGTCCGAACAAAATAGCTCGGACCCTATTTTAAAGCCTTTAGAAGGTTGGCAATCGTTCAGCCGCCGCCCCAGATGTAGACCCAAATAAACAGGAAAATCCACACCACGTCGACGAAGTGCCAGTACCACTCTGCTGCCTGCAAACCGACGGGCGAGCCTTCTTTGAAATGTCCGGCCCTGGCCCTGAACCAGCAAACAGCGAGGAAGACGGCGCCGACAAACACGTGGAATCCGTGGAACCCGGTCGCCATGTAGAAGGTCGAGGGGTAGATACCGTCGGTAAAGGCGAAGGTCGCTTCGCCATACTCGTAAATCTGTAGTCCAAGGAAGATAAATCCGAGGATTACCGAAGCAGCGAGACCGTTGGCCAATTGGCCTTGATTGCCCTTCTTAAGCCCGCTCATGCCCCACATCAAAGTGACACCTGAAGAGAGCAGAATTACCGTGTTGATAAACGGAATGCTCCAGGGATTGAGCGTCTCGATGCCAGCAGGCGGCCATTGTTCCGTCGAAGGATTGAACTGGAACCCGTGGAAGAAAAAGGCCCAAAAGAAGGCGACAAAGAACATCACCTCGGAGGCGATGAACAAGGCCATGCCCAGTCGCAGGCCGGTCTGGACCGCCGAGGTATGGGCCTTTTCAACGGTTGCCTCTTTGACCACTTGCCGCCACCAGCCGGCCATGGTGAAAATAACCATCGCCAAGCCGACCATGAGCGTCCAAGGCGGGCTGCCATGCATAAACTGGATGCCGCCGACGGCCAGCACGAAGGCCGATGCCGAACCGATGGCCGGCCAGGGGCTGGGGGGAACCAAATGATAGGGATGCGCATGGGCTTCACTCATGCTTATCCTCCTTTTTCATCATTTTGTTGCGAAATCTCCGCCGACTGTTTTTTCGGGAAGAAGGTGTAGGAAAGAGTGATGCTTGTGACATCCCGGGTGTTGGGGTCATCATAGATCGCCGGATCCACATAGTAACTAACCGGCATGTCGGCGACTTCGCCGGGCGCTAAAGTCTGCTCGGTAAAGCAGAAGCACTCTGTCTTGATAAAATATTCCGCTGCCTTTAACGGTGTGACGTTAAAAGTCGCCGTTCCCGTGTAGGGTCTGGTCGATTTATTTTCCGAGCGGAAAAAGGCCAGGGTTTCTTCGCCAAGGTGGACCATCTGCCCTTTCTGTTCCGGCTTGAACCGCCAGGGAAGATCACGGGCAATATCCGCATTGAACCGGACCTCGATTAACGGAGCCGTTTGGATGTTGCCAGTGGTCGTTTGCACACTGTCCGCCCGCCCTGGTGTTCCGGCATAGCCGGTCACCTGACAGAATATCTGGTAGAGCGGCACCGAGGCGAACGCCAACCCGACCATTGATGCGGCTACGGCGGCCAAGGTCAATCCCGCCCGGCGGTTTCGCCGGGCTATGGTTTGTTCAAAATCTCGTCCCACCTTATCCTCCGGCGGTTGTGACAAACATGTTGATCAGCAGCCCGATAAAGGAAATCGCTCCAATGCTCGAGGCTGCGATGATCAGAGGCAAGGCCTCCTTGATATTGGGCTTGGCAACGTGAGGTGTCTTGATGGCTTTGGCCATGGTCGTCTCCTCCTCATTTGCCTAGCCTCCCTGGGTCAGTTATTCAGCAGGCTCTCCTATTACTGGAGGTTCCTCGAAGCTATGGAAGGGCGGCGGTGATTTGACCGTCCATTCCAACGTGGTCGCGCCCTGACCCCACGGGTTCTCCGTGGCGGCGCGGCCGGCTATTAGGGTTTTGAATACGATGTAGATGAACAACAATGTGCCCGCGGCTGAGATGTAGGAGCCGACGGAGGCCACCATGTTCCACCCGGCATAGATGTCCGGGTAGTCGGGAATACGGCGCGGCATGCCTGCGGCCCCAAGGAAATGCATGGGGAAGAACGTTAGGTTGACCCCGATAAAGGTCATCCAGAAATGAAGTTTCCCAAGCGTTTCCGGATACTGGTGCCCGGACATTTTGCCGATCCAGTAATAGAACCCGGCGAACATGCCAAACACGGCGCCAAGCGACAGTACGTAATGGAAGTGCCCAACAACGTAATAGGTGTCGTGCAGCGCAATATCGACGCCCGCGTTGGCCAGCACGATGCCGGTCACACCGCCTACCGTGAAGAGGAAGATGAAACCGACGGCAAACAGCATCGGCGTTTTGAACTCGATGGAGCCGCCCCACATGGTGGCGATCCAACTGAAGACTTTAATACCCGTCGGAACCCCGATCAGCATGGTCGCCAGAATGAAATAGGCGCGGGTGTCGACGTTCATGCCGACGGTGTACATGTGGTGGGCCCAGACGACGAAACCGATAACCCCGATGCTGACCATGGCGTAGACCATGCCGAGGTAGCCGAAGATCGGTTTCTTGGAGAAGGTCGCGATCACATGGCTGATGATGCCGAAGGCCGGCAGGATCATGATGTAAACCTCAGGATGCCCGAAGAACCAGAAAAGATGCTGGTATAGCAACGGGTCACCGCCGCCCGCCGGGTCGAAAAACGCCGTCCCGAAGTTGCGGTCGGTCAGGAGCATGGTCAACGCACCGGCCAGCACTGGGAGAGACAGCAGCAGCAGGAAGGCGGTGACCAATATCGACCAGACGAACAGCGGCATCTTGTGCAGGGTCATGCCAGGGGCGCGCATATTGAAAATCGTCGCGATGAAGTTGATCGCCCCAAGTAATGAGGAAACCCCGGCAATGTGAAGACTAAGAATAGCGAAATCGACTGCCGGGCCCGAGTGACTTACGGCGTTGCTTAACGGCGGATAAACCGTCCAGCCCGTACCGGGGCCGGTTTCGGTTGTCGCCGCCAGCAAGAGCAGTACGAAAGCAGGCGGCAGAAGCCAGAAACTAATGTTGTTCATCCGCGGGAACGCCATGTCCGGCGCGCCGATCATCAACGGAACGAACCAGTTGCCGAAGCCGCCGATTAGGGCGGGCATGACCACGAAAAAAACCATCATCAGGCCGTGTGCGGTGACGATGACGTTGTAGAACTGATTGTCACCGGCGAGAACCTGAGCGCCCGGTTCCGCCAACTCCATGCGGATGATGACCGACATAGCGCCGCCAATCAGGCCGGCGACGATGGCGAAAATGATGTACATCGTCCCAATGTCTTTATGATTGGTCGAATAGAGCCAGCGCCGCCAACCGGTGGGCGAGTGGTCGTCGTGGGTGTGAGATGCGGTGGAGGCTTGTTCCGTACTCATTCCTCGGTCCCTTTCTCGTCAAGTGAAAATGCCAATTTCTGGTTTTCTTCTTGGCTGCCGTCGTCCGTGTCATCAACGCGGGCGAATTGCTCCTTGGCCTCTTCGACCCAGGCGGTGAATTCCTCTTTCGGCACGGCCTTGACGGTGATTGGCATAAAGCCGTGGTTGATCCCACAAAGTTCCGAGCATTGGCCGTAGTAGACGCCGGGCTTGGTGATGCGGAGCCAGGTTTCATTGGTCCGCCCCGGGACGGAATCCGTTTTGACCCCCATGGAGGGGAGAGCCCAGGAATGGATGACGTCGGTTGAAGTGGTGAGAACCCGGATGTTGGTGTCGACCGGCAGCACCACAGCGTTATCCGTTGTTAAGAGCCGGGGCTGATTTTCTTCCAAGTCTTCTTTGTAGAGCATAAAGGCGTCGAAAACGAAATCGCCGTGATCCGGGTATTCGTAAGACCAGTACCATTGATGGCCGATCACCTTAAGGGTCATATCGGCTTCGTGGGTTTTATCCATAAAATAGAGCAGCTTGAGAGACGGGACTGCAATGGTTGCGAGAATCACCACGGGAATAGCGGTCCAGACCACCTCGAGAAGAGTATTGTGGGAGGTTTTGGACGGTTCCGGGTTGCGCGTGGCGCTGAACCGTATGCAGACGTAAGCGAGGAGCGCCAGAACGAACAAAACAATCGCGATGGCGATCCAGGTGAGATAGTCGTAAAGCCCCTTAATCTCTTCCATGACGGGAGACGCCGGGGTAACCAAATCCATTTGCCAGGCTGTCACGTCGTTGGCCACAGCTGGGCCGCCGATCAATACAAGCAGGGCGGTCACGATGGCGGAAAGCGCCATCCAGGCAGGTCGTGCTTCTGTCATTTGTTGCCTCTCCTTGGGCCGTATTATGTCCCCCTCGAGAGCCGCAACTAATTATTAGTTTTGTTCCACCTATATGGGGCCGGGAAAGTCCGTTTCAATGATTGAGATCAAAATAGATTTCTTCTCGTGATTTGGTCGTAAGCAGGGCTAAAAAAAGACCCGCCGCTTCAATAAGAAGGGCGGGCCAACCGAGATATCATAATTTTTTGAAGGGTTACTTTAGATTTTCAGTAAAAAAGCGAAGAGATGCTTCGTAGGATTCCTGTGCTGCCATGGCGTCATAAGTGTTTTGAGGATTGCCGTGATCGTCGGTTATTTGGTCGAAGGTATGGCCAACACCCGTTAGTACAACCTGTTGGACCGGGAAACCTTTGTTCTCATGCCGGGAAAGGATGGCTTTGCACAAATCTATGTCCGAAACCTGGTCGTTGTCGGGCAGAAATGCTAGGAGCGGCGTTTGCACGGACCAGTCTTCATCGTAGGCCTTGGTCAATTCGATCCCGGCAATGTCATCTGCACACCAGGGGTAGAAAAGGACCCCTGCTTTTAAGGGGGTTAATCCGGTCGCAGGAACGTCGGTTAAACCATTCGGTTTTCTTGCTGGCGGAGCAAGGACCAAGGCGTCCATGATCGTAGCCCCACCATGAGAGTATCCCAATGCGCCTATTCCATTCTTTTTTACCCAAGGTTGTTTTGTCGCCCAGTCCAATGTCACCAAAAGATCGCTCGCTCGTTCCGGCGGTAGCAATCGCCCACCTCGGACACTAACTCCATTGATTCCACGTCCTGAGTAGCTGTCGACAAAAATTGTCGCAAATCCTGCTTCATTCAGGCGACCAGTAACTTTTTTAAAGTGATCGTACCAAGCGTTGTCGCTGGCGCCATGGAGGACAATAACGGTTGGAAATGGTCCGCTGCCTTTCGGTTTGCTGATGCGATAGTGGGGCTCAATTTCCGCTAGAACCTGTTGGGACGATTTTAAAACGGCTTTAGGGGGCGTGCATGCCCCCAGGGTAAAAATGAGCATCGCACCCAAGAGAGATAGGAACTTGTTCATAGCAACTCCTTAACTCATGCGAAACGGGACGCTCTAGAGCGTCCCGCTTAAAATTCTCTATAGTGAAAAGCTAAAATACGCAGTTTTTGGCGAATTCCTTGGCTTCGTTGGCGGTCCATTCGCCTTTGTCTTTTTTCTTCAAATCTTCGCACCATTCTTTGCTGCCCACTTCCGGTGAGCAAGCCGTCAGGCCGAAGGAGGCGGCAAATGCGATGGCGAAGGCCACGGCCAAATTTTTAGAAAACGTCATTGTTTCAGTCTCCTTTTTTAGAATCCGCATAAACCAGCCTAGACCAGGTTGAGGAGCCGGAACAACGACAACTATTCTTTCTCAGGGCTTTTGCTCAGGATTCGATCCGCCCAAGAGGCCGGTAACGCCGCCAAGAACCACATGGTGAAATGCATGGGCCAAGGAAAGGCAATGCGTGCCTTGTTGCGGGCGAGCCCTTTGCGAATAACCCTGGCCGCTTTATCGGCTTCCATGAAAAACGGCATGGCAAACCGGTTTTGGTCGGTAATGCGGCTGCGAACAAATCCGGGGAGGATGACGGAAACCCCAACGTTGTAACGGGCCAGGCGGGGCCTCAAGCCTTCGCCGTAAGACTTTACGGCGGCTTTGCTGGCCGAATAAGCCGGTGAACCCGGAAGTCCGCGAAACGCTGCAATCGAGGCAACCAGGGCGACCTGGCCTCGTCGGCGTTCCTTCATTCGATCGATAATCGGGTGAACGGTATTGAGGACACCCGCCAAGTTAACGGCAAAAATATCGCGGATTTTTTCCTCGCCGTCGTCCTCAGTGCTGGTGCCCATAGAAATGCCTGCGTTGGCGACGATCAGATCGAGCGGTGTTTCGACGTCCAGTTTTTTGAGCCAATCGGCCATGGCGAACCGGTCGGCGACGTCGATGGCTTTCGTCGTTACCTCGGCGCCGTTGGATTCGCATCGTTGCGCAACGGATTTAAGGCGTTCGGCGTTCCGTCCCGTTAGAAATAGGTGGACGCCGGGGGCGGCGTATTCCAGCGCAAGCGCTTCGCCAATCCCACTGGAGCCGCCGGTTATCAGAATATGTTTCGGATGAACAAACTGCATTCCTCTGGATTAAAGATCAGCGAGGCGGCTGTCTACCTTGTTGCAAAGGCGTGAGGGGGCTATAAGAAATTCACCAACCGGCAGGATAAAGGGAAACCCGTGATCAGCAGCATGACTGGCTTCGGCAGCGCCGAAGGAGCCTTTGAAGGCTACAGTTGGACCTGGGAGCTTAAAAGCGTCAACGGCAAAGGGCTCGACGTTCGCTGGCGGCTCCCCCAAGGGCTGGAAGGACTGGAGATAGAGACCCGTAAGCGGATTGCCGCCCGGTTCAAACGGGGAAACGTTTCGGCGGCTCTCTCCCTGACCCGTCCGGAAGCGACGTTGCACTATCAGGTTAACGAAGAGATGATTGGCCAATTGAAGTCGGCGATGGTCAAGTTGCAGGATGCTTTTCCCGAGGCGCGCGAACCTGCCCTTGATGGCCTTTTAAGCTTAAAAGGACTGATTGAGGTCGAAGAAGAGGAAGAAGCGCCGGAGTTCAAAGAAAAGCTGACGAAAGCCCTTATGGAAAGTCTGGAAGAGGCGATGGCCGGGTTGGCGAAGTCCCGCGCCAGCGAAGGGGAAAAGCTCAACGAAATTCTGGAAGACCGGTTGGTCTACATGGATGGCTTGGTTAAAGCGGCCGAAGCCAATGCGGCATTGCTGCCTGAGAAAATTCGTCAACGCTTGAAGCTTCAGGTCGAAGATCTGATGGGGCAGACGCCCGGATTGCCCGAAGAGCGGTTGGCCCAGGAAGCCGCCGTTCTGATGGTCAAGGCCGACCTGCGCGAGGAAGTGGACCGGTTGAAGGCTCACGTGGCGACGGCCCGTGAGCTGTTGGCCGATCCGGACGCCGTCGGGCGGCGGTTTGATTTTCTGTGTCAGGAATTTAACCGCGAAGCCAACACTCTGTGTTCCAAGTCGACGGACAAGGGCCTGACCAGGATCGGCTTGGACCTCAAGGTGACCATCGATCAAATTCGAGAACAGATTCAAAACGTAGAATAAGAGGAAATCGTTTTGGCAACCGAAATTTCCCGCCGGGGTCTGGCCCTGGTTCTGTCGTCTCCGTCCGGGGCGGGTAAAAGCACTATTTCCCGCGAATTGCTGGCCCGTGAGCCGGAAATGACCATGTCGGTTTCAGCCACCACCCGTCCGCCACGGCCCGGCGAGGTGGATGGCAAGGACTATCACTTCATCAGTGTCGAGAAATACAAGGAGCTTGAAGCCGAAGGCGGGTTTCTGGAAAACGCCAAAGTGTTCGACAATTACTACGGCACACCGGCCAAACCGGTTGAAGACGCGCTTGGCGCTGGCCGCGATATTTTGTTCGATATCGACTGGCAGGGCACCCAGCAGGTGGAAGCCAAGATGCGCCATGATCTGGTACGCATCTTTATTCTGCCGCCCAGTTCGGCCGAGTTGGAGCGCCGCCTCAGGGGCCGTGCCCAGGACCCGGAAGAGGTGATCCTGAAACGCATGTCGAAGGCCTCCGATGAAATGAGCCATTGGAGCGAATACGACTACATCGTGGTGAACCGCGACGTCGAAAAGAGCGTCGCCCAGGTTCAGGCGATCCTCCATGCGGAACGCCTGAAACGGGAACGGCAGGTCGGTCTTCCGGAATTCGTTAAGGAACTCCGGGGGGAGTAGGATTAAGCCCGTACCTTGATCGGCATCTCATTTTCAAGCTGTGCGCCTCTCAACAACGCCAAGCTTTCGGCGCTGGAAAAATCGCGCGGCGTGTATTCGTTGGCCGGTTCCGTTCCTGGCAAAAGCCCCATTTTCTCGTAGGTTTCGGCCACCAGTTCCGAGCAGAAATAGGCGGCGAAGTCTTCGTTGTTTTTGCCGAACGGGCCGTCGTAGGCTGCCTTGAAGGCCTCCAAGATATTCCAGTCGAAGGGCTTTTTGCGTTCGGCCCGCCTAAATTTGGAAAGAGTTTGATAGGTGGTTTCGTCGCAAGTGTAGTTGTCGATTGAGCGTAGAGAGACTTCGCCGTCGTAAGAGGCGACCCGCTCGCTCATCGGTACTAATTGAACGCCCATTTCAGCCGTTCCGTCCTCGACGTCCGGGATGTCCTTCAGGCCGGTCGACTCCCACAGTAGAACCGTATCGTAGCTTTCCAGTCGCATGACCATGCCGACATGGGACCAGGGGCTTTTTGTCGTCAGTTTAATCATCGCCGAAACCGGACTCTTGCCGGAAAACAAAACGATATCCCCGGTCTTGAGCGTCGCCCGTAAATTTTTGTAGTGATTGGTGTAATTGGCCATCGTAACCTCCCTTTATACACGTAAGGGGAGTTATCGTGATTGATGGCAACTATGTAGTCAATCCGTCAACCTGCCTGTAGGGCCTGATAGGCGCGTGCC
>Ga0209578_10000547_pt1 | contig 44942 bp, 50 predicted proteins | sample tdAd472_FD_187127 | JGI IMG/M metagenome (GOLD analysis project Ga0209578, IMG submission 187127) | Marine sediment microbial communities from the Atlantic coast under amendment with organic carbon and nitrate - tdAd47.2 (SPAdes)... | ecosystem: Environmental > Aquatic > Marine > Coastal >...
AGGAAGTTGTTCACCCCCTGGTAGGGTTCACCGCCCACGCGCAGGGGGCGAGAGCTGCCACCTGCGGTCCAGGGCTTGCGCCACGGCAGGACGCCGCGCTCGATGATGCGGATGATTTCGTTCGTGATGACTTCGGAGGCATCAAATTTGGGCGTGCGGGATCGGGCCATGGCTGGCGTCCTTTCGAGTGTTGGTGAGAGGGAATGGTGATCAGGTGGACCGACTAGAGCGCGGATCGTTTAGGATCCTCGCGCCGAGCCCTTCGACCATCTCGATGTAGGCGGTCAGCGAGACGGACCTGCCGGGCCCCGAAAAGTCAGGGTCGACCGATCCGTCTCGTGCCACGCGCGGCAGGTTCGCGAAGGCGATCACATCGGTGACGGGTCGGATATCGATGAACGGCGTCCCTCGTGCGACCGCAAGAGTGGCCAAGGGGAAGCGCTCGATCGGCGCGAAAGTCGAAACAGTGGTCCACCCGAGATGGATGAATGTCCCGCCCTCTCCGCAGATCACATGCGCGTTTGGCAATAACGCCGCCTGCTTCAGATAGCCGAGGTCACGCAGGACAGTCTCGCGCTCGAGCCGTTGTGCCTGCCCCGTCTGGCCGGTTCGGCGTAGTTCCTTGTGTCGCCACCACGAGGCAGCGGTGGCGCGTAACACGCGCAAGACACCTGTTTGCATCGGAATGCCCTTCATCAGGAAAGACAGACCGGAATCCGGCCCGGACCCATCTGAGGGACCCCAAAGGCCCTCATCCGCCAGTCACAAAACCCGAAGGACACTTTCACTTTTCTCGAGCATTGACCCTGTCCTGGCCAATTTCAGCGGGTCCTCACCACACCGCGCCATGCCTGCGTTTTTGTCGAAGCCATTGATTTGGAACAGCAGAGGCATCTGGGGACGCAAAATCGGCAACGGGAATCGGCAAAATCTTGCACAAGGTGCTAAATTATCGTTACTTGGCAGATAGTTAGCAGATTCAGCAGATCGGCAAGATATTTTCTACAGCCCTGCCTACATCTGCGGATGCGTAACATCTTTTAATCTTACCCTCTTACGCCGCTTGCCCGCTGAGCCTGCCATAAAAGCTACGCTCAAGATGCAGCTCCCCTGCCCCGGCTTTCTCGACCATGCCGCGCAGATATCCGCCTGGTGAGGCAACCTCGCCCGCGCTGTGCTTCTCGAACACAAGTGCAAACGCAGCCGTGGCCACCTGAGTGCCCATTCGGTCCTGAGCCACGTTCCAAGCATGCTCCGAAATCCCGATCATCGGCCTGAGTTGCCCGGCAACCCGATGCAGATCGCCCCAATCCTTCAGGAATCCGCCCATATTACGCGCCCAGGACGCGAACTCTGGACAGGCCTGCATGATTGTTGGCAGGTCAAGCGCGGTTCGCTTCTTGCGCACCTCTGCAACCCAGTCTTCCAGTTCCCCATCAACCCGCTCCTCGGGTCGTGCATTGGGCACGACATCCGCCGCTTCCTCTTTTTCAGAGGAATTACTAATTACAGGAATAAGTTGATTTGTAATTAGTATATGAGGTTCAGAAATGACCTCCCTGGGGTTCATTTCTTGAGTCTTCTTTATAGCTTGGGCGTCATTTTTGTCGGTGTTTTCCACAGGGTTTATCGCACCAGTCGCCTTGAGATAGGCCGCCTCGACTCGTTCCTGAAGTTCCTTGAACCACGCCAGTAGTCGCTCCAGTTGTTCAGAGGCGTGATGGCGGCGCGGAAGTCGGTCCAGAAGCTCCTCGAAGAGACCCGTGAATTGCGTCCAGGGCCCGCGCAACGCGCCGCTTACCGCCGCCTCGATCCGCGCGCGGATCATCCGGCGCGCAACCGTGATCTGACGCTTCAAGCGCTGGCAGAGCTCGCGCTCGGCCTGCAACTCGGCCTGCAGCTCTTCAAACTCCTCGACTCGAGCCGAAAGCGGCGACAGATCGAAGCCGTAGGCCTCGACGATACGCCCCTCAGCGTCTCTGCGGCCCCACCGTTTGCCATTCGGGCTATCCTGGAAAGAGATCACACCGTTCTCTGCCAGACGCCGCGCATGACGCTTGAGTGCCGACAGAGAGAAGCCGGTCTGTTCCATCAGATAGGCGTTAGAGGCCCAGACGATCGGGCGCTGCCCCTCCTCCCAGTCCTGGGCCTGCGTGAAGGCCCCCAGTGTATCGAGGAGCATCATGTCGCCGGCCTTCAGACCTATATGCGCTCCAACGCGCTTGAGCGCGACAAATGCCCGCGTCTTGGGTACTGCTACCCGTTCACCGGCTTGGGCAAGCTGCTCAGCAACCCCAAGACCCGGTGTCGGCTTGCGCCAACCTGTATGTTTCATGCCTGTATCTCACCTCCGGTTGTGTGGAGGCAAAAGAAAGCCGTTCGCTCAGAAGCGTTCGTCGTTGACAGTGAATCCTGTGAGACTTATCTTGAAGGTGACCAAACCATTAAGATCAGCTCTCAGGCCACACCGCTTGGGGGCTTTTCTTTTGCCGTTAATTCACTTGTCGTTCCTTTTTTGCTCCTTGCCTCATCGTTCCGAAGAACATCTCACCAACGCTGTCTTCAGTCGGTATCCTTCTCCGTGTCTTCGACGTTCAAATAGCTTGCGACTAAGTCTCCAAGCTTTTCGAGACGCTCTTGGTCAATCGGCACTCCTGCAACCTTGATTGATAGGTTTCCATCGACGGAAGTGACCGAAAGATTTCGGTTGCCCACCTTGCGCTTTACGGTGAGTTTTTGGGGCTTTGTCTTTGGTTTTGGCTTGGCTTTGTTCGTTCTCTCCAAGCTCGCTAAGGCACCCTGTAAATCGCGAAAGCTCATGTCGTAGACGTTCTTGAACGTGTTCAAGATTTGATCCTGCGCAGCGAAAACGGACCGTGCTCGCGAGACTAGGCTCTCATGCACACCAATTTTCTTGGCGAAGGCCACAGCTGTCAGTTTCTCTTCGCCAGAAGCCAGCGTCTCATACATTTCACCAATCGAAACCAATCGCTCAAAAGGGCTGAGATTCTCGCGCTCCTCATTCTCGCGAAACCGGAGAAACAACATTTCAAACTTGCTGTTCTCAGCGTTTCGCGCGTCAGGCGGGGCAAGTATTGCACGAAGGGGTACACCGAGCTCTGACGCGGCAGCCAGTCGGCGGCGTCCTGTCAGCATCACGAATGGAACCCCCGCGATATTCGACGGGTCCAACGGATCCGGCTGCCAATCCGGATCCTCCGGCCACACTAGAATGGGCGTGTCCTGCCCGTTCGAAGCGATGCTGTTTACCAAAGACCTAAAGGCTTCCTGGGACATCCAGTCTTGTCGGCGGTCGGTTCCCATTGGATCGGAGATTTGATCTGGCGACAGGCTTATCTCATGGCGACCGTTGAGGATATCCAAACAAAGCTCGGCTCTGCTTCGCTCTACTGCAGCTTGCGACTGCGCAAGCGCTCCTGATTTCCAGGCACTGCCGGCCCCCTTGAAAGGAGTCGAAACAGCATCACTCGATTCTGTCCTGCCTTCGGAGCCGCTCGCACGTTCCTTGTTTGTATCGAGATTGGTAGCCTTGCTGACCAGCGACCTTGGAATACTGCGTTTCATGCTTCACCCTCGCCGTCATCTTCATAGAATTCGTCCATCCAAGTATTGGCGTAGCCACGTTCGAGTCCTGGCCAGAGTCGCGATATTATGGCGTCGTTCACGGCATCGGCATTCGTGATGAACCGGTTGATCCCCTTGCGCTTTCCCGGCGTGTCTGGCTCGTATTCGTATACGGACTGATAGACGTCCGAAGCGTTCGAGATCGCGTCGGAACGCAAATAAAACACGGGCAGAATTTCCGTGGGGCAATGTTCTAGCAGGTTTCCGATGTGGTTAAGATCCTGCGCATTGGACCGTTGAACGATCGTTGGCAACAGCATGTTCGCACCGGTTCCGATCTCGATCCTTTCATGGGCCAGGATGTGCTGAAGCATCCCAAGCAGGCCAGTCACAAAGGTCGACAACGTCGCAATGTCGAACCCCTTCATGGTTTGCGGTATGACCAGTGAAGTAGACGCAATCACGTTATTCAACTGGAACAGTGTGAGCGCGGGTTGATAGTCGATGATGATGACATCCAGCGTCTCCGCTAGTGCGGTGTCGAGCCGCTCCTGGTCGACCTTGCCGTCGACTACCAATTCGTTGGGTGGCGTTTTCGGTGGGTGGCCCGCTTTCCAGCGGTCGATGGCATCGCGTAGGTAGCGGTAAAAGCTCTTTCCGGCGGGGGCTTCGCGGACAAGCCGCGCAATCTGGATCTCACCCTCGGATGTTTCGCCGTGAGCTGGAAGCAGGCGCAGGCCTGGCCAGGAGGTCTTGAGAAGGAAGCTATCGAGCGTTTGCGCATCGTGGTCGGTATATGGCGCGTCTTCCGACTGAAAGAGTCCAGCAAAGTCCACCATAGAGGCGGTGTTTTCGTCGGGCATTTGGGGAAGGCCCTCTCCCCCGACGAAGTAGAGCGTTATTGTACTTTGCGGGTCAGCATCCATAACACCGACACGCATGCCGTAGTGCAAGCTGAGATACTGGGCAAAATGCGCGGCGCTCAGACTTTTGGCGGTCCCGCCTTTCTGGCTTGCAAACGAGATGACGGGCAAAGGTGCGTCAGGCTTCCGCCAGGCCAGGTAGTCGTACGGCCGCTTTGCCGAGGCTGCCAGAAGGGCCCGCATGTGCATCAATTCTGAAAGCGTGAAAACACGCTCTCTTCCAACATATTCTCCTGCGGGAAAGTCATCGCTCGAATTGGCGAACTTGGTCAGATACTGAATACTCACATTGAGAAACCTAGCGCACTGGCGCATGGACCAGGTTCGCTTGATGCGCTGACGCAAGGTGAGTTCCTTGTTCACTGCCACCATCGTGCGCTCAAGCCCACGTGACAGATCCGTCAAAAACTGTTCTAAACTACCGCTCATTTATAAGCCCTGACTTCGGTTGGGTCCGAGTTCGACTCGATTCTGCTTCAATGGTAGCACGGTTCTGAGCAAAAGATAAAGATACAACGCGCCTATAGGTTTCAGGCGCTTATTTTGAGGCTCAGCGGCTCCAGAAACTCCAATCTTGAACGCGTTCAAGATTGGAGTTTAAGTCGGCTGACCAGAGCGAAGCCGATCAACCATGCATGTTTCACGCCGCGTCTTTCGGACCCCAGGAGATGACCGTCCTAGTTGGTGGCTTTGCCCATGTTTGCGTTGAAGCCGTGATCACAGATGCTCACCGTGAAGTAGCCAGCGCCGGTCTCCCCTTTCTGAATCTTCTAGATGCCGCCGCACTCGGTCAGCTTGCCTCACGGGGAGCGTCCGGCGACGCGTTGCGCGAAGGCCGTCCTGTTCGACCTCGCGACGGGTTCGATGGTAATTTCCAGGTCGGAGGTCAAGATGGAGATTGAGCCGAAGCCTTTGGCGGTTTCGTTGTCGGCGCTTGTGAAACTGATGCAGCCAGAAGGGTAGCTGCGCGGTTGACCAAGGCCTGACCACGCTGGATGCGAAGCGCCGCATAGAAGGGTAGGGGAGGAAGATGGGCCACAGCCGTTGTAGACGGGGCGGCCGCTGCGATGTGCATTCCATGCAACCGGTACGCACCGGGAGACCTGCGGGGACCGGAAAAAATGCCACAGGGAAATGCGCGGCGTACTTAAAACTGAACAAAACAAGTAGACCCCTTACTCTCGTGCACGCGCGCAACAAGCGTTGCGCTATAGTGCTCTCAACAGCCCGATCCCTTGCTCAAGAGGCACTGCACGAACGCCTTCGGCCACGGGGACGTCATGCTCTCCGGCGTAGATCAACAGCTTCCGGCTGGCCTTGATGTCTTCCGCGCCCACATAGAACCCGCGCGAGACCTTTGGCGCAGTCGTGCGCTTGATCTCAACGGCCCAGATGTCGCCCCCAGGCAGGCTAAGGACCAAGTCAAGTTCAGCTCCGGCAGAAGTGCGATAGAAGAAGGGTTCGGTGCCGGTTGGTGCAGCGGCAAGAAGGGCCTCGATACATAACCCCTCCCAACTGCCGCCAACGACGGGGTGCCCGAGCAAGCCCTCGATTGTCCCAATGCTTAACAGGGCATGCACGACCCCGCTGTCGCGGACATAAACCTTTGGCGATTTCACCAAACGCTTGCCGACATTCTCATGCCAGGGCTGCAGTCGCCGCACCAGCATGAGATCAACGAGCAGATCGAGGTAGCGTCCAATCGTTTGGCCGGAGACGCCCAGCCCCTCGGCGAGGGCTGCAGCGTTCAATAGACCACCTTGCACATGCGCAAGCATTGTCCAGAAGCGCCGCAAGGTTGCGGCTGGAATACGCGGTCCGAGGGCAGGGATGTCACGTTCCAGATATGTACGCAGAAAATCCAGACGCCAATCCATGCTGGCTTGATCGCTTGAAGCCATGAAGCTGTCAGGAAAGCCACCACGCAGCCAGAGCGCATTCAACTGATCAGCCCCCACCTCGGTAAGCTGTAGAGGGGGCATTTCGATATACCTGACACGTCCAGCAAGGGATTCTGCCGACTGTTGGAGTAGGACGTTGGAGGCTGATCCCAAGAGCAGGAACTGGCCCGCTCGAAAACCGGCCCGCCTGCGCTGGTCGATCTGACCACGCAGGCTCTTGAAGAGGCCAGGCATCTGCTGCACCTCATCGAGGATGACGAGTTTTCCCGCCTGTTCATCCAGATATAGATCCGGTTCGGTCAGGATCTGCCTGTCCGCATCTCGTTCTAGATCAAGGTATACCGATGGTTGCTCCGAAGCTATGTCTAGAGCGAGCGTGGTTTTCCCAACCTGCCGGGGGCCGAGGAGGACAACAGCAGCTTGGCTCTCGAGCGCGGATTGCACAAAGTGATGAGTTTGGCGCTTATACATACCTTGCAATTACTCCACACGATGGAAGATCTGCAAGGATAAACTGCTTAGCGGGTAAAGTTGCCACTCAATTGGAGATGTCGCATGATGTGACGAACAGGCTTAGCGTCAAAACTCACTCATAGCATCCCAAGCCGCTTCGCCCGCTCCAGCAACATCTTCACTGATGATGGCTGCCAGCTTGTCCGGCCGCGGGGTGTGCGCTCACGCATGTTCTCCAAGCGGGCGCAGATGGCCTGAAGCGTAATGTCGGGATCGGCGCCCTTGATACCCGCGACGATGGCGGGCAGGCGATCATCTCGCGCACGCGGGCCCGCGCGATCAAGCACGGTCGCGGGGAGGAACCCATCGCGGACATAGGCGTTCACAGCGCGCAGCAGACGGCTTTGGGTCCAGCGACGCGCCTCGGGTAGGGGGCCGTTGATGATGCGCACCACATCTTCCCAAGCCAGATCGGGACGCAGCCGACGCACATGGGGCACCCAGTCCTGCGCAGTTTCATTCAGGCGTTCTATATATCCGTCCTGTCGCGCCAGTCGGAGCTTGCGTAGCGCAGCCGGATCCCGGGCGCGCAGGCCAGGGTTTCCGCCGACCCGCCCCTTTGTTCGTGCGCTGGCAAGCCCAGCCTTGGTCCGTTCACGGATCAGGGCGCGCTCGAACTCGGCTGCTGCACCCAGAACCTGCAGCGTGAACTTGCCCTGCGGGGATCCGGTGTCGATCGGGTCCTGAATCGAGCGGAAGAAGGCGCCCTTTGCTTCCAGCCGTTCGATCACCTCCAGCAAATGCGACAGCGACCGCGCAAGCCGGTCGATGCGCACCACCACCAGCGTATCGCCCTTGCCGATCCGTTCCAGCACCCGCGCCAGCACAGGCCGCGCACGATCACCGCCAGAAGCCTGTTCCTCATGGATTTCGACACAGCCCGCTGATTTCAGCGCCTGCGACTGGGGCAGGGGGGTCTGATCCTCGGTCGATACTCGCGCATAGCCTATCAACGGCATCAAATCCTGCCTTTTGCAGTTTAGGATACGGCTAATAAACGACCATTTGCCTGCAGTTGCGGGCCGATTGGTTTTCCCAACCCACCTTAACTACTTTACCCTTTGGGTTGGGTGTGTCTTGACATGAGCAAGTTGAGACGTCATCTATCTAGACAGATAGCTAGCTAGCTAGGGGAAAACGATGTGGACTGTTCAGGATGCAAAAAACAAGTTTAGCGCGGTTGTTGACGCAGCACTTGCCGGCACGCCGCAAGAGGTGACGCGCCGAGGCAAGCCAGCGGTGGTCGTCCTTTCTTCAGATGAGTACCACCGGCTCCTGGAGGGTGCGGTGAAGGCGCGCGAGAGTTTTGCAGAACATCTGATGGCATTTCCCGGTGGGGATATCACTCGCGCCTCGGCCGCACCGCGTGATGTAAGCTTCTGATGTACATTCTCGACACTAACGTCATCTCGGCCGTGCGCCGCCCGGACCGAGCTCCCCAAGTGGCAGCCTGGTTGCGCGGCAAGGCTGAGCAGGAACTTTTTCTGAGTGTCATCACGCTGGGCGAAATTGAGCGCGGCATTCGTCAGCAGGAGACCCGCGACCCTATGTTTGCCAGCGATCTCCGCATGTGGCTAGATCGGACGGTCTTGCTATTCTCGGACCGGCTGCTTGCTTTTGAGGCCGAGGATGCACGCATCTGGGGACGGCTCGCAGCCGATCTCGGCCATAACGGTGCTGATCTGATGATCGCCGCGTCGGCGCTACGTCATGGCGCTATCGTCGTGACCGGGAATATCAGTGACTTTGCGCCGACCGGTGCTGCGTTGGAGAATCCGTTCTAGGCTGAATGCCCTGTGGTGGGGCAGGGGGGTCACAACCCCGCCGCTTTGGTCAGGTTCACCCGGAACCGATCACGGCGACGTTGATAGCGGCGGGTCATCTCGGCCGAGGCGTGGCCGAGCTGCTTCTGGACATAGCGCTCGTCGACCTCGGCCGAAGAGGCCAGGCCGGCACGCAGGCTGTGCCCCGAAAACAGCGCCAGCCGTTCTTTCTTGGGCAGGTCTGACCGGATGCTCGTGTCCAGCACGGTGCGCTTGATAAGTCGCGCAACATGCTTGTCATTGAGCCGCGCCTCCAACGCGCGCTTGCCGTCGCGCGAGGTGCGGACAAAGACTGGCCCGAAGTCGATTTTCGAGAAGTGCAGCCATTGTTCCAGCGCATGGACGGGACAGGTTTGATCTGACGAGCCGCGCCCGATCTCGACCTCGCGCCAGCCGGTCTTGGCGTTCAGGGTGAGCAGGGTGCCTTTGTCGAAGATCTCGATCCAGCCGCCAGAATCCGGCGTGTCGTCCTTGTGTACGTCCAAACTGACGATTTCCGAGCGGCGCAGACCTCCGGCAAAGCCGAGCAATAGGATCGCGCGATCCCGCAGCCCGCGCAGGTCGTAGGGCAGGGTGGCCACCATCGCGAGGATGTCCTCGGCTAGGATCGCTTCCTTCTGGACCGGTGGGCGCGCGTGCCTGCGTTTGATCCCGGCCAGCACCGTGGCGATGTGACGGTTCTTTCGATCGAAGGTGAAACCGCGCTGCGTGTAGTTCCAGGCAAGGCCGGACAAGCGGCGGTCGATTGTCGAAACTGATAGGGCAGGGGAGGGGGCCGAACCGGACGCCAAATCCGCCAGGTAGAGCCCAATCATCTCGGGAGACGGCGGTAGAGGCTCGGTGCCCTTCATCCGGCACCAGCGCGTGAATTGCGCCCAATCCTTCGCGTAGGCCGTCAGAGTGTTGTCGGACGCTGCAGCGCGGGCATAGTCGCGGGCGGTGTCGACCAGGCGATCAAGGCTGCCGGACCCCGCGACATGGGAGGGCAGGGCGATTCCATCGCTTTTTTCTTGATTTCTCGCGTCGCCCAGAGCATTGTGAATTGCATCAGAGTTTGATGAAGTCGGCTTTTCGTCCTCTGAGGCCATTTTCCAGTGAATCCAGCAATGAAATTGAACTTCTTTCCAGCATATCTTTTCATGTCCGATAATGCAAACTTATTGGACATATAAAGAAGCTGCAAGGTGGGGCGTTTTATACACTATATGGTAGGCAAAAGCGCCGTGCTGCGATAGTGTTGTTATATGACCTATCAGGCTGGTTCTATCATCGACGACTTGAACACCCTACCGCAGCTGCCGGGTTGGGTCACCTCCGGGCACGTAGAAACCCTTGAAACTGTGGCCTTTCGGTCAGGCGCGGCGCTCACGGTGCTCGATCAGCTGATCGGCGATCCAAGGTACGGCGTACCGCTCAAACTACTTGCCAACCGGCTTGCTCTGAGTGCGGCGACGGCGACGTCGAAGCTGGAAGGGCGGTTGGCGCGAGAAGCCGATATCCGCGACGCGTACCATTTGACTCCGCTGGGTGAGGCCCGAGGTCCGGATGGCGATCTCCTCGCGTTTTGGCGCGAGGCTGTGGGCCTCCGGGCGGGCGGGATGGGTGAGATTGCCGACCTGATCGGGCCCGATCTTGCGGAGGATGTGGCCGGTTGGTTGGATGGAGGCCAAGAACGTGCGCGGACCCACGGGCCGCTGGCTGGCTGTGTGGCGGTCTTGCGCGCCGTTCTCGACGCCGACGACCGGGCGGAGCGGATCGCCTGCCTGCTGTCGGATATCGTCCTCGCACGGGCTTTGAACTGGACTTCACTGCTGCCGGTCACGGCACAACACCTTACAAAAAAGACTTTGCGAGATCTGGTTGCGGACAGGCAGGGGGCGGACCTTAAAGTTCAGGCAGGCCTTTTGATGTCTATCCAAGGCGCGATCCGGCTGGGTAGCGATCTAGCAAACAAAGCAGCGGCGCTTCAGGCGGTCGCGCCGAAACTCCGGGCGAAGGGGTCGGATGCGGCCGTTGCGTTGTTCCTGTCTGAGGATGCGGTCGCGCCATCGACGATGTTGTCACCTGTTATCCAGGGCACATCGATCCCGATGACGGATCGTGCGGCGCGACGGTTTTGTGACCGTCTGGTGGAGCTTGGTGTCGCGCGGGAACTCACTGGGCGGTCGACGTTCCGGCTGTATGGGATTGTGCGATGACCCGCACCGCCATGAGTGCTGCGGCCAAACGGAAGCCGATTGAGCAGACTCGCGACGTCTTCGACCGCGAGCTCGAGGACCTGCCGCAGGAGTTGCGCTGGCGCGAGTGGATGGGGCGGATCGAAGCTGTGCTGTTCGCCAGTGCGTCACCGGTCGATCGCGCAGACCTCGCGCGCGTCGTGGGGCAAGGGGTGTCGGTCGAGATGCTGATCGATGACATTCAGGGAGAGCTCACGGGTCGACCTTATGAGTTGGTGGAGACTGCTGGCGGTTGGATGTTCCGGACGAAGACGCAGTTCGCGGATGCCATCAAGGCTGCGGCGGATCTAGGTGATCAGACACTTGCCTTCACTGAGATGGAGATGGGTGTGCTTTGCGCCATCGCTTATCACCAGCCGATTGATCGGGCGGGATTGAAGGATATTTTTGGTAAAGATGTCAGCCGGGATCTGTTGGCGCGCCTGCGGTTCAAGGATTTGATTGCCAGTGGACCAAGGGCACCGCGACCCGGCGCGCCGCATACCTTTGTGACGACGGAGATGTTTCTGACGACGTTTGATCTTCAAACATTACGGGACTTGCCAGAGTTGGAGTTGGCTGCTGGAAATGCGGATGTGGAGACGCAGACAGTGCAGGTCTGAGACTCGTCGCTTTCAATTGGTCGGGCTCTGACTTTCAATCAGTCGGAGTTAAGAGCAAGTTTTACGTGCAAATGCACAGCAGAGTTTACGTGTGATTGCACAGGGGCCATGTGCTGTGAGCACCTGTTCCAGAGAACAACAGCCCTCAGATCAATCGCTTACGGCACTAGCTCGCCATCTCAGCTATGGCGTCCGCCAAGGGTTCATTGTTCCCAAGGAAGCTGGCGATCATTGCATCCATGAAGGCGTCGGGGTCCAAGCGATCTTCATCCATCTCGAATCCGGACAGCTCCATCAAGATGCTTAGAAATGTCAGCTGGCATCTTCCATTTCCTTCCCTGAATGGATGCACCGCATTGATCTCGGCGATGAAGTGGCTGGCGCGCTCGGCAAAAACTGGAAGCTCTTCGATGGAGGACAAATAGTCTTCCGCCGCCAGTTGGGAAAACACCTTTCGCATTTCGGCGTCGATGTATTCGGGATAGCAAAACCAGTTGCCCCCCTTGCCCGTCCTCACCTCACGCGGTTCGCCGGCCCAGTCATAGACATCCTGGAAGAAATGTTGGTGGATGGCCTTGTAGTGCTCGTAGTCAAGATTGCCATCAGGCAAGGGCTCCTCTGACCGAGTGAGAAACATCAGCTGCTCGAATTGGTCGAGCTCGTCCTGAACTTTAAGATCTGCTTTGTTCTTGAGAACCTGGGTGCCTGGGTAGCAGAGCGGGTCGTCCGTTGCGTCGTAGCGGCTCATCAGCCCCGCTTCTTGACGAATGACCCGGTAATAGCTGAGCGCAAAGCGTCACCCTTGAGTCCGCTTCCTTCAAATCGAGAGATTGTCTTAGACGACCTTTGCGTCAAAACCATACCTTCGACCTGCGCGAACTTCTTCGCCTTGCCCTTGCCGAGCGGCTTGGAAGCGAAGCGGCCTGTCACGACCGAACGTTTGATGGCTTGGTTCTTTGTCATGATTTCACTTTAGCATAAGAGTATGATGATGTGTAGAAATTCCTAACTGCGAGACCGTTCCAATACGTGCCTTTGTATTGCGAACTAGTGAAAGACTTTTGGTCCCTGCGCGGTACCAATGCCGGAGTTGAACCTATCCTGGCGTGTTTTTCGGGTCGCGACTACGCGGGAAGGTGCGCTCCTCCTGTATTTTGCCGTCTTCTTTACGAATGCGCACAGACCCTCCTTGTGCCCCCAGAGCCTTTTCGAGAGTTCCGCCTTTCGTCGCCTCCGCTTTGGTGGAGAACCGCTTTCGAGCACGATCTGACCCCTCCTCGGTCAGCACCCAATCGTTCTTTTGCTTGTCCTTGGTCAAAGTGAATTTTCGCAAATTGGTCATTAAGAGTCTCCTGTTAATGGTTTCTGGATGGGGTCGTTCATGTCAGCAGCCTGGCCAAGATGCGTCGGCCCTCAACGGCGGGCAAGGACCAGTTGCCACCTTGGACAGAGCCGACAGCTACAATACGACAACCTTGCCTGATACAATCATTTGGGTGCGCCCATATCAGTTTGGCTATGGCATCAGCTAAAATGGCGGTGATCCATAGCCGGTGTTAGTCTCATACTCCCTAGCTGCTTTTGACCACGCGCTTTTTGCTCTGTTGCGAAACACATACTTTGGACCATCTAGGACTTCGGCTTTTGAAGGTAGCGCGGTACCAGATAGTCTTCGGCGACATCCATCGACAACCGCTGATGCTGTTTCACATTGCTCTGCAATGGTGCTGAACTCGGCATCTTTGAGAGCGCGCATTTTGCCGGAGTATCGAAGATAGCGGGGAAATGACTCAGAGATCGGCCAGTAAACAATTGGTAACCGGACGATATTTTGATTTGTCGTCGTATGGAGCGAGAGCGTGCTTGCATCGATAAGGCGACCACCAGTTTCGACCCAGTAATGAGAGGCCGTCCCCGGCTCGCTTGAGCCTCCAAAGCCATGGAAGGCGGCGGACCTTCCATCTTGCGTCGGAACGAAGATGGCAAAATCTCCACCCACTACACAGGCTTCAAAATCCATCTCTTGCAATAGATGTGCCAATGCGTAAGCGCCTGTAACGGTACCCTTAATTACTGGACGCTTACTTTAAGAAGCTAAGCGAAATCAGTTCTTGGTTGTGCCCTTAATTTTTGGACTGTATCATTAATTATCGGACTGTGTCCTTAATTACGAGACTGTCCGTCCTGTGGATAAGTTGTTCGGTGTTTAAACTTGGCAAATAAAGCAAAGGATCCAGAAGATCAGGAGCTCGCAATTAAGCGAGCTAACATTTTGCGGCCAATTCTGGAGCTTGATCAAGCAGGGAAAGATATCGGTCCGCCGCTTTTGACTGCGGCTAGGGAGTTGGATGTTTCCCGAAGTTCGGTGTGGGAGCTCTATCGCCGTCTCAAACTCAATGACGGACGTGCGAGCGCGCTGGCTCCGAAGCCCCGCGGCCCAAAGCATGGATCACGTCGCTTGGGACCTGAGGTAGAGAGCATCGTCGAGCGGGTTTTGCGCCAACATTATCTCGTACTCGAACCGCCCAGTTTTTTGCGGATAGTTGGTGAGATCAGAGCAGAATGCGCTGCCAAGGGTTTTCGGCTACCAACCCGTCGCACGATTAAGGCTCGTTTAGATGCAATGGATCAGCGTGAGGTGATGCGGAAGCGGAAGGGTGCAAAGGCCGCGCGGCAGGTGTTTGAGCCAAGGACAGGAAGCTTGAGTATGGAACGCCCCTTGGAGGTCGTTCAGATCGATCACACCTTGGCGGATATCATTCTTGTCGACCAGGTTGAGCGCAAGCCTCTGGCTCGACCGTGGCTGACACTCGCAATCGATGTGACGACCCGGGTTGTACTGGGGGCCTACGTCAGTTTTGATGCCCCATCGGTTCTATCCATTGGTCTGTGTCTAGATCATTGCGTGCGACCGAAGTCGATCCGCACGCCAGAGTCAATGGAAGCCCTGTATTGGCCAGCATCCGGGATTCCGCGGGCTATTCACGTAGACAATGGGCGAGACTTTCGCAGCGACGCCTTCCAGTCGGCCTGTGCTGAATGGGGTATTGTGATTGAGTACCGGCCACCAGGTCGTGTGCATTTTGGAGGCCATATTGAGCGCCTGATTGGGACGACCATGGGAGCGGTTCATGTGCTTCCGGGAACAACGCAGTCCTCGCCAAAAGACAAGGGTGAGTATGACAGCACGGGCAAAGCAGCGTTGACGCTTGAGGAGTTCGAGGACTGGCTGCATTTGGAGATTTGCCGATATCACAATACCCGGCACGGTGGGCTAGGGCGGGCGCCGTTGGCCGCTTGGGCCGATCTCGGCGGTGACGACGCTGGCAGACAAGTTGTGGACACTGACGCGTTCCGGATCAGTTTTCTTCCCTCCGAGCGTCGGCAGTTGGCGCGCACGGGGATCAATTTGTTTTCGATTGGCTATTGGAGCGACGCGTTCGGTCCGATGATCGGTCGCGGGGCAGGGAAAGTCTTGGTCAAGTATGATCCCCGCGACATGTCTCAGATTTGGGTCATCACGGATGATGGTCGCGCCATTGCTGCGCGATACAAGGATCTGTCACGGCCCCGGATTTCACTTTGGGAGTCGCGACGCGCCAGAGCTATTTTTCACGAACGACATGGAGGAACGATCCCGGAGGCGATGCTGTTTCGGATTATCGAAGAACAGCGCCGTATCGCATACGCGGCACGGCAACAAACGTTGACGGCCCGGCTGGAAGGTGAACGCCAGGCCCGGCTTCCGAGCGACAAGCCAAAGCGTGATCCGTCTCGTGAGATGTTTGCAATTGATACTAACAACCCTGACCTTCCCACTTACCCGATTGATGACTTTGATGGATATAAACGAAAGAACTGACCTCATTCGCAGCGATCGTTGGATTGCATTTGATCGCGCGACAATTGTTCTCAATAGATTGATTTCTCTTATGGAAATGCCTCGGCAATCCCGGATGCCAGGGCTCATGGTTTATGGCAGTTCCGGGATCGGCAAGACCATGGTAGCAAAGCGGATGGAGAGTCTGTATCCGTCACAATATGCATCCGAGATAGGTGTCACGCGAACGCCAATCTTGCTGTTGCAAGCACCACCTGCGCCAGATGAACGACGGTTCTATCAGCACATTCTCGCGTCGATTGGGGCCCCGATGTGGGGCAGGCACACTGTGTCCGAACTGGAGGTGCGCGCCCTTAGCCATTTGCGGGACATGGACCTCAAGATGATTATGATCGACGAGGTTCATAACTTGCTGGCAGGCAGCTATCGGGAACAGCGGCGCTTCCTCAACATGCTCCGTTTCCTCGCCAACGATCTTTGCGTGGCTCTCGTCGTGTTCGGCGTCAACGAGGCCGTCGATGCCATTCGTGGCGACGAGCAACTGGCCCGTAGGCTTGATGAACATTTTCTACCGCTCTGGGAAGATGACGTTGAGTTTTCACGTCTTGTCCAGACTCTGATTTCAGCCATGCAGTTGGAACGCGGATCTGGGCTCAACGTCCAATCACTCCGAACTATCCTGGGTGTTACAGGCGGCGTCACGTCACGCGTGTTCACCATGATCAAGGCATTGGCCATCGAGGCAATCGAGACTGGCGAGGAACGGATTACCGATGAGGCCATCCAAACTTGGCAGCCGGTCTGGGCTAAACATAGCTGGACCATCCGGCGGCAACCACTGCCGGCTTTTCAGTGACGATCCGACCGCTGCCGAAGCGCCCGGCTCCGCTTCGAGATGAATTGCTTTCAAGTTGGATTGCCCGCCTTGCAGTTGCCAACTACTGTTCCGTGCAGGAGTTCTGCGGTTACTTGGGCCTGGCTGACGAGCGTCTGCCGGAAACGAGAAGCGAACTGCAGGGCGTGAACCTTGAACGGTTCGGCACAATAACGCGGCTGTCGCCGCGTGCTATGAACAGCATGCTGATCAGGCGCTGCTCAAGGTTTCCCGTAGAGTGCATTTCCCGGTCGGACTTTCAGGTTTGCTCGACATGCACCAACGAAACCCCAGGCGTTTCGTTGCGCCATTGGCGCTATGCTTGGTCTACTATATGCAATTCATGCGGCTTCGAGTTGCTGCCTGTAAGCACCAACCAAAAAGACACAATCAGATTTCCTCCTCGGTCAAGAACACGCGCGCTCTTGGGAGCCGCGCGACTGAAGCAAGCCTATCAGCGAGGACACCAACAATCCGGTCGGCGCGTTGATTTGACCATACAAGTTGTCCAAATTCTCGCACCAGAACTTCGTCACGCTACGCTGTTTTCAAGAGACCTCAGTCAGCGCTTTGCAATGCTGGAAGCTCTGCATCTTGGATTGTTCCGTCCCATGCTCGGGGTTGCATTCGCCGTGCGCAATGATCTGACTGCTGGAACAAGACTTCACATTGCCTTTCCATATAAACGGAAACTTCTGGCTCAAGTGATACGGCTCGCTGGCAGCTTGCCGAACTATCAGGGCCAAGATGCCGAGAAAAAGAGCGATCAATCTCCCGCGTACAAGTCTGCCAGTCCCAACGTCGCAAGGCCCGAATATCTGGCTGCAGCGAAGCAGGCGATTAGCCAACTCGGCGAAACCGCGGACCGAGGGGAACTACTGCGATGCGCAGAAATGATCTTGGAAACCACGCGCCAACAGCCTGTGGATATCCAGTAATTAAGGGCACAAGAACCTACGGGAATCCCTCGAATGCGTTCGTGTCCAGAAATTAAGGGCACAGTGACAACAGTTGATGGTTTCGCTTGGCGGATGTACCGGCGTTGGCGAGGACTAGCTATGGCGCTCGGCATTCCTCCGCGGACTGACGGAGAGTTCGACGCGGTCTGCGATGCCGCCGGCATGCTCCTTGAGCAACCGCAGGTCCGCGACTGGGCTGCCGCGAGCTTTCCCATTGTGTTGGTTGACGAAGGCCAGGATCTCCGGCCTGAGCGGTTGCGAATGCTGGTCGCCCTGTCGGCTGCCGCGCGCACTTTGATTGCCGCCGATGAGTTTCAATGTCTGGATCAGGCGCTGCGGCGTAATCCCCTCGTTACGTGGCTGCAGGAGACATGGGAACCCGAAACACTAGCGCAGGTCCGCCGAACCCACATCGCTGGCTTGTTGGCGGCAGCGGCAGCAATTCGCGATGGGCAAGCACCGGCGAATGGCCAGGGATTCCGGATTCTGCAGCCGGGTGTGAGTATTCCGCTCGCGGCGACACTGCTGGCCAACGCCATCGCCTGGCGCCAGGGCGGCGGCAATGTGGCGGTCATCACTCCAGCCCTGCAGGGGAGATTTGCGCAAAACGTGGTGGTTCGTGTCGGAGAGGGACCCTGCGGCCAGCACGGAAATGGGCCTTACTCAATTCACTGGGAGGGCACGGATCGAACCGAAGTCCAGGCAATTTTGGAGGCCTTTGAACTAGCGCCGGTAGCGTCCGGGCGAGAAGCGATTGCGGCGCTGCGGCAATTACTGCCGTCTGGCCCGGTACGCGCGACCATTGCATGGGTAGAAAACCAAGTACACGCGTGCGGGCGAGGCGATTTCCCTCGTGAAGAGATCGAGGCAGTGATCGGTCGGAACGTTGCACTTCGGCGTCAACATGGCCGAAGTACAACACATTACTTCACCGCACTGACTGTGCAGCAGGCTAAGAACCGCGAATTCGAAGGTGTGGTCATCTTGTGGCCGTACCAGGTGGGCGGCGATGCCGAACATAAACGTCGGCTGTTGTACAATGCAGTGACACGCGCGAGGCGCTGGTGCCACATCATAGTTCAGGGGCAGAACATTTTGACTTCGCCGCCCTTTGTCTAGTAATGGGGCGGCGGCGTTTTGAACCCGATGCTATAAGCAAGCCAAACCATGGCTTGCTGGAGGGCGGTACCGGCAGGCAACGCGGATTTCTACTCTGCCAATTGGTGCCTGTGTTCTGACAATATTAGCTATGCTTGCGTTGTGAACGACACGGCGGTCTTTGCAGAATACTCTTGACTGTTGGATAATCCAACATTATGTTGTTGCTGTGTTGGAAAGAGTGTAGCCATGTCGCTTACAACGAAAACAGAAACCACAACCGAGGTTTTTCAGGCCGCCGCCATTGAAGCGGCCCTGAGGGATGCGTTGATTTACAACGTGCAGGATCAAGCCACGTTGTACGGCGCGAAGCTGCCAGAATCGCTGACCGATGTCTCCAAACAATCGGTCTCGATCGACTCACTCATTGTTGTTGAAATCCTGTGCGCGGTAGAGCCGTTGGTTGGCAGTGAGCTACCCCAGAAGCTCGTTAAAGAAGGAGGCTATGATTCTGTCGATCAGGCCGTTGAACACCTGATGCCCAAGATCGAGAAGGTTTGGCAGAAAAGTAAAAAAGGAAAGGCGAAAGCATGAGCGAAGTAGATACGAAGTCGAAAACTGACAAACACGAGAGAGCTTTGATAGGCCAACGACTCCAGGACGCTCGGAAGTACCTTGGCTTCACACAAGAAGAGGTCGCCGACTACCTCAGCGTCACACGAACAGCACTCGTTGAGATCGAAAAAGGCAATCGCAAAATCGAGGCCTTGGAACTCAAAAAGCTCGCGCAACTCTACAAGCAGCCAATAACGCATTTCACGGGCGAGGACGCCGCCACATCTGCGCTGCCGGCAGATGTCGCTCATCTTGCCCGGAAAGCTGCCTCTTTGTCTGGCAATGATCGGGAAGAGTTGGCGCGGTTCGCCGATTATCTTCAAAGCAGGTCCAACTAGAGTACCGAGTGATGGCAAGTCCCACTGCTGATGCAATTCGAAACGGTGTCGCGAAAGCCGCCAGACTCCATGAACAGCTTGGTAGCCAAACCGCAATGGTGGCCCAACTCGGGAGCATTGATGTTTTCGAGACAATCAGCCGTCTCGACATCGCGTTACTGCTTCGCCCGCTCAACGGGCTCCTTGGAGCATATCTCCGGGAACCCGCGCCGGGTATTCTGGTGACCACGCAGCGCCCGTTGAGCATTCAGAGGTTCACAGCTGCCCATGAACTCGGACACTTCTATCTCGAACATCAACCCAGTCTCGACGATGAGCAGTTGTTGCGTAGGTCGCCGTTTCAAAACGGAGGCTTGCCGGACCTCCAAGAGCTGGAAGCCAACGCATTTGCGGCGGCCTTCCTGATGCCGCGATGGTTGGTCATGCAGCATTGCAGACAGCATGGTTGGACGGCGAACGATCTGCTCGATCCTGACAATGTCTATCAACTCGCTTTGAGGCTGGGCACGAGCTACGCTGCCACTTGCTACACATTGCAGAGATACAATGTGATCAGCTTTACGACGGCGAGCGACTTGCTGGCCGCCGAAGTGCGTGTCCGAAAGCAACGCTTGCTCGGTGAATTCGTCCCTGAGAACTACTTCGGGGATACTTGGCTACTAACCGAGGCGGACCAGGGAACGAGTATTTCCGGGAGCCGACTTGACCTCTTTGTCATCCGCCTCAAAGAACACAGTTCGGGTGGCTATATCTGGAATTTCGATCAGCTGGTCGAGAGCGGATTTCTGATCGTTCAAGATACCAGAGAAACCCTCGATGAGGATGGGATCGGAAATCCAGTCTTTCGAAGTGTCACCGCGCATATCGAGGACATCAGCCAGGGTCGTATCGAACTCGCTGAGCGGAGGCCATGGCAACCTCATGACCCATTGAGCAAGCTTTCGTTCGATTTCGATCTTTCAGGGCCAGAACTCGAAGGCTTGTCGAGGGCTGACAAAAGGCGGGCATTGCTGGCCGCATGACACTTGTTTCTCCGATAGTAGACCTGCGCAGCCAATTTGCGCCAATCCGGGACCAAGGCAGTCGACCGACATGTCTTGCCTTCGCAGCAAGCGATGCCCACGGCGCCTTACTGGAGCCCGATATTGAGCTCTCCTGTGAGTACCTTTATTTTCACGCCCAGCAGATAGGGGGACGCGATGCGACGACCGGTGCAACCGTACCAGATGTGCTCGCGGCTCTGAACGCCGAAGGGCAACCCGTGGAAAGCGACTGGCCCTACATTCAGAAAAAACCCGACCAAGTCATGAAAGCTTGGCAGCCGCCGTCAAAGCTCGGCGATCTCTTTAAGCGCAACGGGCAACGTTGCGGACAACTCAGCGAAGACGTCGTCCAATACCTCGACAACGGATCAAGCGTCATCTCGTTGATCTTCCTTTGTGATCCGTTTTTTGCGGCGCAGAAGGGGCAAATTATCGAAGAATCAGCGGCGTCGAAACCGAATGTTAACATGCGCCACGCCGTCGTAGCCGTCGGCTATGGCAAGACGCAGTCGGGCCGCTGTTTTCTAATTAGGAATAGCTGGGGAGCAGGATGGGGCGACGGCGGCTATGCCTGGATCGCAGAAGACCTGTTCGAGGCCAGCCTGTTCGACATCGCCGTATTGAAGGATGGATCACATGTATCTAGCAACAAAGCCGCAGCCTGACGCCGCCCGCGCCTGGCTCGAGGCGACACAGGAAGTGTTCTCGCAACCTCAGCATGAGGCGTACAACGTCCTCGTTGACGTGGAACAACCGATCATCTGTGACGAAAACAGCCATGCAATAATCGAGCGTGTCGACAGCTTTCTTAGGCCGCGATCTAAGCCTCTCATGACCGTCGCGAATACGATTTTTCCAAACGCCGTCTACCAAAAACACGGCATTGATGGTCTCTATGAAACTTTCCACGATGTTCTACTTCCGAAGATCCGAAGGGACTGCAATTGGACTGGCTATTACTTCGAAAGGATGACAAGGGTCGTCTCCGCAGACGGAACCGTCCTGAATCCGCTCCAGGATGTCATCCGCCGCATAAGCAACCCCAGCATCAAGGCGAAGAATAAATTCGAGATCGCGATATTCGATCCATTTAGAGATCTGAGCGACTCGCCGTACGGCGGGCAGTGTATGAGCCATCTCAGTTTCAAATTGGCCGGCAAAGCAGAAAAAAAGCTGCTGTTGACGGTCACATACCGCAACCACTTCTACATCGAGAAGTTGCTCGGAAATTTGATCGGACTATCACAGCTGCTCTCGTTTGTCGCCCAAGAATCTGGTGTGAAGGCCGGCTCGTTGACAATACTTTCGACGCACGCAACCACGACGCAACAATGCAATGCGACTGTCGGGGAGATTAGAGCGTTAATCGAAGACTGTGCGAAGGCCATCAATTGGTTGGAAGCTGCCTAGGATCTAGACCCATTGATTTAGTTGCAGCCACCGCGTCAGGCTGGTTCAAGCGCTTGAACTTTAGGGGGCGCGATCAGCAATATATTCTGGCTGACCGACGGGCAAATGGCACGGCGCCGGCCTTACCAACCGATGAGCCACGGCAAGTCGCACATCGAAGATACGGTCCTGCATCCCCGGTCGGAAGTCGCGCAGTAGAAAATCCGAAATAGCGGGCGGTGATACAAACGGCGAAACCGCGACGAGGTCATGTTCGGTCGATTGAAGGATTGGCGACGCGTCGCTACCCGTACGATAGATGACCAAAGGTGTTTCTGTACGCTGTTGCTTTTGCCGCCAGCGTTACTTTTTTGCTTTGAGATTCAATGAGTCTGGAACCTAAGCTCAGCATCCTATTCTGTTTTCCAGCCTGTTGGTTGTGAGCGTTGTGTGCAAAGGCAACCGCTTTACAAAGCGGCGCAATCTATATATTCAGGTTTCATGAAACCTAATAAGCTAGAAATCTTAGTAGGCCAGGGTGAGGAAACCCTGCAGGTTCAGGTGCCTGCAGTTACTAAGAGAGCGGTCCACATACGCTCGGCAGAAACTGGTGATCCGATGCGGGTGCTTGTTTTGAAAGCGCTAGCGGCCTACGGTTTTCCAGTTCCTGAGCAAGCCATTACCGATCGCCGTAAACCACAATGACTACTGATTTGACACTGTCTGATTATCAGGCTGCAGCTCAGCGGACCGATCAACGACGAGATGTCGATCAAGGTCTCGCATTTCCGCTGTTGGGTTTGTTTGGTGAAACCGGCAGCCTGCTAAGCGAAGTCAAAAAAAAGCAACGCGACCCAGTAGCCTATCTCGGATATGAGGATAGTGTACTTGAAGAACTCGGCGATGTTCTGTGGTATCTCGTCGCTGTCGCGTCGCGCACGGGCCTCACTCTCTCCGACCTTGCCACCAACCTCGATCGCGACCTCACCGATTGGCGAGCGCGGGGTGAAGATGAGCTTACCTTTTCGGCGATCGACCTAAATACTGGCCCGAAAACTGGCGGGCCGTCCGACGCCTTTGAACAATCGTCTCTGCGGTTGGCTGCCGAAGTCGGTTTGCTATTAACAGACTACCGAGCCGGTCGGTTGGAGCGGAATCGGTCAGCGCTTAAGGGTCGTCTAATTGCGGTCCTACGAGCGCTTCGTGAAGCCGCTCATGACGCAGGACTGTCACTCAAAGGGTCGGCGGCCAACAACATGGTGAAAATAGCAGATCGTTGGCCAGAGACCCGCGCTTACCCCGCGCTATTCGATGATGGCTTTCCAGCAGAAGAGCAACTCCCACGACGCTTACTTGTGACATTTGAAGAATTCGAACGTGACGGACGCAAGGTGTCTCAAATGACGCGAGAAGGGGCGCCTATCGGCGACCCGCTCACCGACAATCGAGCCGAGGATGACGACTACCGCTTTCATGACGTTTTTCATTTGGCCTATGCCGCGCATCTCGGATGGTCACCAACCTTGCGGCGGCTGCTTCGGGTCAAGCGCAAAAGCGATCCAAAAATCGATGAGGTTCAAGATGGCGCGCGGGCCGTTCTTATTGAAGAGGGCATAGCGACATGGATTTTCAACCATGCGCAGCGCTTGGCTCTATTCGATGGCATCACTTCACTCGACTATGGGCTGCTGAAATCCGTTCGGCAGTTTGTTCAGGGATACGAGGCAGAAAACTGCCCACTTTGGCTATGGGAAGAAGCTATTTTGAACGGATACGAGGTTTTTCGCGCGGTCTGTGCCCATAGGGGCGGGCAAGTTGGGATTGATCTGGTCGAACGCAAGACCTGGTTCGTTCAGCCATGACCGCCTCCCCAGAGAGCTTTGTTGACGCCTTGGCCAAAGTCCGCCTAGAGCATGTGTTCAACCCCTATGCCGATTTCTGTGATCTGCATGATAAAGTCGACGCGCCAGAACGCCGTCGTCAGAATCTTGAGCTCAGCCTAGCTGCCGCAATCGAGCTTGATGTCACCACGGTCTGGGTTGCCCGCGATCTCGGGTATCGCGGGGGTCGCCGCACCGGACTGGCCTTGACAGACGAAGCCCATCTCGATGCGTATAGCGCCCTGTTCCACGGTCTTCCGATACAGAAGGCCACCAAAGGGCCCGTCGTCGGCGAGCGCACCGCCAACACGATTTGGAGGATGCTAGCCCGACTGACCCAACCCGTTTTTCTGTGGAATGTCTTCCCCTTGCATCCCCACGAACCCGACGATCCGATGACCAATCGTTGCCACACGGCGCGCGAGCGCGACAGCTGCGCCAATTTTCTTCATGCCGTGATCGAGCTGCTACAGCCTCGCCAAATAATGGCCATCGGCGGGGACGCTCACAGGGCGGTTGCCAATATGGGGATCGAGAGCATCCAGGTTCGTCATCCTAGCTATGGTGGCCAAAACGTGTTCATTCGGCAAATCGAAGAAGCGTATGATCTGGTGCCAGACAGAGAGCCCGATCTCTTTTCACACCACGCGGCGATGGATGCGGAAAGGCATTATCAAGCCTAGGGCGTGCTCATCCAGGTCCGTATCCAATAGCCAATAAGACCGACGACCAGCGCTATGCTCGCACCAAGGAATATCCGAACAAGCAGCCGAAGGTTCGAAATTTCGCGCTTCTGATCCTGGATCTGTTGCGTCAGGCTCTTGTCCAAGGCCCGCTGTTTCTCAAGCAGTTCGGCTTCCAAGGCGCGCTGCTTGTCTGAAAGGCTTTGCAATGAGAGAATTTCGCCGCTGATCCCGTTCATTAGGCGCGTATCAATCCCGCTGAACCCGTCCGCGGGCTGCTTCTTGCGTTTGGTTTGGCGGTCTAGATCCGCGTACCAGATCAAAAAGAGTTTTTGCCCTTGTTGGAGATGAAGCGGCGTCGGACCTGCATTCATTACGGAGAACACAAGCTCGCCTTTATAGCCCGGATCGACGTGAAACCCGGAGATGTTAACCAGACCACGGAACTTCAGCCGTGCGCGGATCGAGATGAACGCGATGGCCGTGTCGGGCACCTCGATAGTTTCCTTTGTGGTCAGGAACGCGAACTGTCCCGGCGGGATCGTGAATCCCTGCCCTTCTGTCAATTTCTGCTTAGTATGGCGTGACGGATCTGTGACATCCCGGTCCGGGCTGACATAAATCTCATCACCGATGCGCAGCGTGTAGGCCGCGCAATCAATAGCCTCTGTATCGAAGGGTTCGATCAAAGGCGCAAGTTCGGCTTCGAGTTTTTCTCCGGACCAAAACGCCATTTCAACTGTGCCTCTCTCTTCCGCTGATGTTTTTCATTCCCATCTTATGTGTCTTAGTTGGCCGATCGACAAATAGAAAAGAGTGATCCGAGCCGGATTAAGCGACTGCTATGCTTCGTTCTGGCCTGCAATCAAAGCCAATGTATTGACGCGCGCCAACGCCGCTCGAAGCGCGTTGTTCGAAACCTTCGCATAGATCTCGGTGGTCGTAATGCTGGCGTGACCCAACAGGGCCTGCACCAGCCGGATGTCGATCCCTTCTTCGATCAGGAGGGTCGCTGCGGAATGCCGGAACCGATGCGGGGTCAGGTGCGGTACAATCTCCAGTCTTCTTGAATCCACACGGAGCCGTTTCCGGAAGGTCGCGGACGTGAGCCGACGGCCTTGGGTATTCAGGAACAGTGGTGAACTTAGGGTGCTGTGCTCGCACCGTCCTTCGCAGTAGCGTCGAAAAGCCTCTTGTAGTTCACGATTTGGGACGAACACCATCCCCTCCCGATTGCCTTTCCCGTGCACCGTGATCTGCTCCCCGTCTGGTGACACGTCGCTGATCCTCAGACCGGTGAGTTCTCCAACCCGGAGACCCGTCACGACAAGCAGCTTCACGATCAGGATCGTGATGGCATCAATTGAGAGGAGAGCGGGACCGGCCGGCGGCAAGGATGGAACTGCACAGGCGGTTCCAGTTTCTAATCTCAGAACTGCCTTGAGCGTTTCTCGGTCGATCGGGCGGGGCAGGAGGCGCGGCACCCTCACAGAGATGCGCATGTCGGCAAACGGGGAGGGCAGGGCGAGATTGCGGTCCGCTCGCCAGGCGAAATACGCCCTCACCGTATTGATGCGCCTCCGAATGGTCGCGGGCCGGGCCTGGACGGTCTCGCGCAGATACCGGTGATAACCGAGGATGGGCGCGTCGCTTTATCGCCCCCATTCTTCAATGGCACGGGCGCCGGGTTGCGATCCGGACGCTCAAAGCCCTGACCGATCACTACCTCATCGACATAGGCATCGAGCGGTCTGACATTCCGTCCTTTGTCGGCAAGGACTGGAAAACGGACGAGACCACCCAGTGAAATCGAAAATTCGATCCGAGTATTCTGTCGGGGTCATGCTGCTTGTGGCAGCCGCTGTGACCTACAGCACAGCCGGTATCTTCACCAAAGGCGTCGTGGCGGGCGCATGGGCGGTGATTTTCTGGCGCGGCCTTTTCGCGGCCATCTTCACAACCGGCTGGACCATGAGCCGCTGCACCTTCCGGCACAACTTTTTTAGCATGGGCTACAGTGGCTGGGCCGTTGGCATCGTCGGGGCTCTTGGGACGGCAGCCTTCATACCGGCGTTCAAGCTGACATCGATCGCAAACGTTTCTCTCATCTACGCCATTGCCCCCCTGATCGCGGCAGTGCTAGCCTGGTGTCACTGTGCTGTTAATTGCTGGACGCTTGCTCAAAAAAATTGTCCGTGGTCAGGGTTATGGCACCAAGAGCAGCTTAAACTAAGAGAGCGTTTGGCTCATCTTGTTGGTTTCATTATGCGGCGCGCTGGCGATGATGCAAGCGTCGCGCTTCGAGTGTCTTTCGTTTGATCCTTTCTCGTTGTTGTAGAATGGCTTTATCGCGGCCGAAGTAGACGTCAGACGGTGTGACGTTGTTCAGGCTCTCATGATAACGCTGGTGATTGTAATGATCGACGAAGGCTTCGATTTGGGCTTCGAGATCGCCGGGTAGGAAGTAATTTTCCAGCAAGATGCGGTTTTTGAGCGTCTGATGCCAACGTTCGATCTTACCTTGGGTTTGGGGATGATATGGAGCGCCGCGGGAATGCTTCATGCCCTTGTCTTGCAACCATTCGGCCAGATCACCCGAGACGTAGCTGGAACCGTTGTCACTAAGCAAGCGCGGTTTGTGGACGACGTGAACCTGATCACATCCTGACGCCTGCAGAGCCAAGTCGAGGGTGTCTGTCACATCCTCAGCTCGCATGTTCGTGCAGAGTTTCCACGAGATGATGTAACGGCTGTAGTCGTCTAGGATCGTGCTGAGATAAAACCAACCCCAGCCGAGAACCTTGAGATAGGTGAAGTCGGTTTGCCAAAGCTGGTTGATGGCTGTGGTTTTGTCTTTGAACTCACTTGCGGCCTTGATCACGATGAAGGCCGGGCTGGTGATCAGATCATGTGCCTTGAGGGTTCGATAAACCGAAGATTCCGATACAAAGTAGCGTTCTGTGTCCGTGAACGTTACAGCCAGTTCTCGCGGCGATAACTCCGTTTCTTTCAGCGCCAGCTTGACGACCTTACGACGGATATCATCGGGGATGCGGTTCCAAACATGTCTTGGCTTGGCAGATTGATCCTGCAGCCCAGCTTCGCCACGCCGCAGATACCTGTCGTACCAACGGTAGAATGTTGTGCGGGGAATGCCCAGTTTGGCCAAGGTCAGACGGGCTGACAGATGCGATCCCTCGACCAACCGAATGATCTCCAGCTTCTCAGATGCAGCATACCTCATCCTTGGTCGCCCCCATCCCCTGTCATGCTTTTTTTGAGCAAACGGAGTTCGAGCGTTTGCTCCGCCACGACCTCCTTCAGATCCCGGGCTTCACGGCGCAGATCTTTGACCTCGTCGGTTGTGGCTGCACGCGCAGTGTCACCTGCCAGCCGCCGCTTGCCCGCTTCCATGAAGTCCTTCGACCATTTGTAATAGATGCCCTGCGATATACCTTCTCGGCGACACAGCTCAGCAATGCTGTCTTCGCCGCGCAATCCGTCCAAGACGATCCTGATCTTCTCTTCCGATGCGAAATGTTTGCGGGTCGCCCGTTTGATGTCTTTGACGATCTTCTCGCCAGGACTTTTGCGTGTTCCAGTTGTCTGTCTCATCTTCCACTCCTCAGTGGTTACGATGAGCCATGAACACTCTCTTATCAAATTACTCTATTTGGACCCATGGCTGCTGACTTCAGACAAACCGAACCATCCGCACCGACCCGACGAGCAATTTCAATGGACGTATCGCCGCAACCGCAACCAATATCGAGGACGTTCTCGCCTGCACGAATGGCTGCGAATGCCAATGCTTGATGACCAAAGGGGCGTAGACTTTCGTCCGTGGTCTTTTGAAACAGGAGCCATTTTTCACCCCCTGTGCCGTTCCAGAATTCATCCATGTTGGCGTTTACGTGTTCATTCATAGGATATTTCCTCCGCTTCGTCGCAATTAAGGGTTCTAATAATAGGTCCCGACGATCATCGTGCTGCCCCAAACGATCAGGCCGCTGCCGGTGATGCGTGATAGCCAGAGGCCAGGGGGCATGAGTTTTTCTGTCAGGACCAGCGCTGCAAGGGCGGCCACCCATGCCAGGTTCATGACGCCACCGACAAATAATAATGCCATCAGCATCCAGCAACAGCCGACGCAATAGGCCCCATGGGAAAGCCCCATGCGAAAGGCGCCATCCCTGCCATCCTGCCAGCGGGTCATCAGAAACCCCAAAGGCGTTTGGCAATGGTTCAGACAGCTCTGCTTCCAGACACTCCACTGATAGGCCCCGGCGGCTATTAAAATCAGGCCACCGAAAAATGTACTTGTACTGGCCATCATTGGTGATAGCAGGCCCGCGTTCTGCAAAGCCCATTGCAAGATGGTGGCTAACAGGCTGAATCCGGACCACATGACGATATAACCACTCATGAAGACCCAAGTCGGCACCATGGGATCACCGTCAACCGCCTCTACACTAGTGCGGCGCATGCGGTTGACCTTGGCGAACATAGCGACCATCGGACTGGCGCTCGGCAGCATCATGGCTACCATCATTACTGCCCACATGATGAACATCAAAACAAAATCGATCACTGTCCAAGAGGCGAGGCGGGGCTGCGCGGCAGCCTTCATCCCCACCCTCATATCCTGGCCCATTTTTATGGTCATAAGCGCGAGATAGACCCAGGCGAGCGTAGTGACGGCGGCAATGCCGAACACTACAACTCGGCGGTCGCGTCGCACGATGGCGTTGGTGTCCATCACCGACATGATCACATACTCCTCATCGCGCCCTTCATCCTTCTTCCATGGGCAGAGTGCTGTCATTGCCCCATTCAAACAGGGATGCGTCATAGATCGAAATGTTATCGTAGCCCAGCATCGCCAGGCCGAAGGCATCGTTGGATGAGCCAATGCCGGCACCGCAATACAGAATGATCTGTTTCGCATCGCCAACATTTACGGCATCAAAAGTTTTCCGGATCTGTTCAATAGGCAGATAGGCGTCAGTGTCGGGGTCATGCAGGGTGCCGAACGGGACATTGACGCTGCCAGTAATACGACCCTTGCGACCAAACACACCGCCGCCCTGACCACTGTGCATCATGGCCGGGAGGGCATTGATGATTACCGTGTCTTTATCATCAATGGCGGCCAGGACTTCTTCTTTACCAACGAAAGCCCCAGGGCGTTGCTTGGCCGCGAAGTTGCCTTTCTCGTAAGTAGAAACCTCACTTGAAACCGGACGTCCTTCCGAAATCCATTTTGGCAGACCACCGCTGAGAATGACCGCATTTTCAAATCCAAATGACCGTAGCATCCACCAGACCCGCGCGGCCCACTGACCGGGCGTACTATAGAGCACCACCAGGTTGTCGCTGCTGATGCCATATCCGGCCATGGCTTTGGCGAACTGTTCTGATGAAGGAACCATCATTGGCAAGTCAGAAGCTGGGTCGGACAGGTCCGCCAGAATGTCGATATATCCCGCACCAGGAACATGCTTGTTGTTATAATTGGCGCGGTCGTCAGAGAAGACAAACGGGTGAGTTTTGCCCTGAACAGGGTCGGGGTTCATGGCATTGTTCACAGTACATTCGAATATCCGCAAGTTCGGATCGGATAGGTTCTGTTCAAGCCAATCTGTATCAACGAGGTATTTAGGGTTGCTTGAATTTTCATTCTTCATATTAGTATCTTTCAGTTTAGTGGGTAAAAGGGTGTGGTTTTGCTTAGGCGATGTTCAGTTCTCAAGGCCCGGCATAAGTGAAACGGGAAAAGAAGGCGGTTTTGTTATTCAGCTCCCAATCGAAGTCATAATCGGCGTATTTGAGACGATCGGAACGTGCGACCACCGCGGGATGCCCCGGAGCCACACAAAGGGGGTGGCCACTGACGGTGATATCGCCTTCACCTTGTCCGACCATCGCGGTGATCTCGACATCCGCGACATTCTGTATTGAGACTGAGCGCTTGCCGCCACTTGCTTTGTAAATGATCGGCAACTGGCGTACGCCGAGTTCAGTGGCGATATGTGAGGCCAGTTTCGATGGACTGCCTCCAACTTCACCCCTAAATATCTGCGTTAGTGCGTCCGTTTGGGCTCCGCTGGCATTTGAATCGAGATAAAGCGCAGCCGTCCATTCCGTATCCATCATCGCGCCCGGTGTATAAATCGCCCGCAATACGGTCAGGCCATCCAGAGAAAGATCGCCATAGTTCCCTTTGGCAATATGCCAGCCGATCAACACCGTGCATTCACCGGTGGTCGGCGCGCTCAAAAAAACGCATGGGCAGGCAGCGTCGCAGTTACAGGCTTCAAAGTATTGCCCCTCAAGCTTCCAGTCTGTCGTCATTTCCTCTACTCCTTTTGGTTGCTATTTCATCATCAGATTATGCTTAGCCCGCTTGCCCTTGACAGCATTGGCTTGTTTTCTGATACTCAATTTAGGTACTTTGTCTGGCGGATCCATGGCGATTCCGCCACGGTTTATGGTGCAGCGTCCAGAGCAACTGGAGTTTTAAGCAAGGAGTGATGACAGTGGATGTCCTGAGTGACATTTTGCACGCCGTGCATCTTTCCGGCACCCTTTTGGGGCGCGCGGAATTCAGCGCCCCGTGGGGGGCGACGTCTGAAGGGATGAGCGCGCCAGTGTTTCACATGATCCTAAGTGGTCATGGATTCATTACTTTGGAAGGCGAAACACCTATCCCCATTGCCACCGGCGATCTGATGATGATGCCACATGGCCATGTTCATAGTATACAAAGTGACCCCAGTGCCCCGGTGATCAGATTCATCGATTTGATGGTTGGCAGTCCACTGCATAAACCGGAAATCATGCGTATCGGCGGCGGCGGTGCGATTACGTCGCTGGCCTGCGGTCGCCTGACCTTTGATCAAGGCGAGATGCATCCCTTGTTATCACAATTGCCGCCGCTCATTCACGTTAAAGGGGGCTCCAGGGGAACTGGCGATTGGCTGGAGGTAACGTCGCATTTGATATCCAATGAGATCCGCACTGAACGCATCGGCGCGTCTGCGCTGATGGACCGGTTGGGCGGTGTGTTATTCATTCAGGTGATCCGCAGTTACGTGGAATCACTACCGCCCAATCAGGCCGGATGGTTGGGCGCATTGCGTGATCCGCGCATTGGTGGCGCGTTGGAGCTTATCCATGAGAAACCGGAAAAGGCCTGGTCGGTCAGCGAACTGGCAAATGGCGTTGGCATGTCGCGGTCGGCGTTCTCTGAACGATTCAAGACTCTTGTCGGCGAAACTCCGATGCAATATCTCACCCGCTGGCGCATGCATCGTGCTGCCTATTACCTTCGCAATGAGGGGCTGAATATCCCGCAGGTCGCGAACCGGGTCGGTTATGAATCTGATGCCACCTTCGCCAAAGCCTTCAAACGCTACATCGGCACCTCACCCGCCGCCTACCGGCGGGCAGAGGAAGCGACATCTGCCGTCCATCTAGGATAGCACTCGGTAAAAATACATTTTTCCAGAAACCTTTTCTATCATAGTTGTGCGCGATGCTTGAACTGTAGATATGTACGGACTCACGTGCCATCAGCCTGAGCCCCCGTTTCCGGTCTCAATCCTGCAGAGCCATGTTCCCAGCAGACCGTCGAGGGCCGCAAGCTCGTCACCGCTGAGTGCCCTCACCAATTGATGTTGGTTTGTCACATGCTCATCGACTATCCGCTCGATAAGGGAGAAACCCGCATCCGTCAGGGCGACAACAGTGCCACGCCCATCCTCAGGATTACGGCGACGCTCAACCAGCCTGATCTGTTCCAGCCGGTCAATGCGGTTCGTCATGGTGCCCGATGTCACCATCGTCCAATCCATCAGAGATGACGGACTTAACGCATAGGGCGGCCCCGACCGCCTGAGTGTGGCAAGCACATCAAAGGACGCCGCGTTAAGGTCATGCTCCACATAGACCCTATCTAACCCACGTGCCAGATGATCGTGCAGTCGTTTAATGCGCCCGATCACACCCATCGGCGTCACGTCAAGATCGGGCCGTTCGGCCCGCCATTGTTCCAATACACGTGCGACATGATCCATAGTGGAATGCTGGCTGATATTTATCTTGACGTCAAGTTAAACTCATATATCTTGACGTCAAGATAAAGGAGCTATCATGACCCGGACAACCGATGCTTTGCTTGCGGCTTCTGCGCCTGCGATCTGGGGCAGCACCTATATCGTGACCACCGAATTGCTTCCTGAAGGTTATCCATTGACCCTCGCCATGCTGCGCGCCTTGCCCGCAGGGTTGATTCTGCTGGCGTTGGTGCGCCGCCTGCCGCCGCGCAATTTTCTGGGGCAGATATTTATTCTTGGTGCGCTCAACTTTACGATCTTCTGGGCGCTTCTCTTCGTCGCGGCCTACCGGCTTCCTGGCGGGGTCGCGGCGACACTTGGGGCGATCCAGCCTCTGACCGTGCTGTTTCTGTCGTATCTGTTACTGGGCACGCGCCTGATCTGGCAGGGTATCGTGGCCGCGATAGCGGGACTTGTTGGGGTCAGCCTGTTGATCCTCGGGCCAGACACGCAGCTTGACCCGGTAGGCGTTGCCGCTGCACTTGGCGGCGCGGTGTCAATGGCGGCAGGCGTGGTGCTGACGCGTAGATGGCAACCGCCTGTGTCGCCGCTGGTCTTCACCGCGTGGCAACTGACAGCGGGAGGTCTGTTGCTTTTGCCCCTCGCCCTGATGATCGAGCCGACCTTTCCCCTTCCGACCCCTGAAAACCTGCTGGGCCTTGCTTGGCTGGGGCTGATCGGTGCGGCGTTGACTTATTTCTTCTGGTTTCGCGGAATCGCCCGCCTCGGTCCCGCAACCATTACCGCTTTCGGATTTCTCAGCCCGCTGACCGCAGTGCTTCTGGGCTGGGCAATCCTTGGGCAGTCTCTCACCTTGCTTCAATTCCTGGGCGCTCTCATCGTTCTGAACAGCGTCTGGCTGGGTGCCCGCGCGGGCCGTATGGCCACCAATCGAATTCACGAAGGAGCTAGGGCATGAAGCTGATCATTTTCGGGGCGACGGGCGATGTCGGACGCAACGCCGTGGCCGAGGCCCTGTCGCGCGGCCATGACGTGACTGCTGTCGCCCGCAACCGCGAGCGTTTGGCCGCATTGGACAGTCAAATAACCCGGGTTGCCGTCGATATCGAGGCAGAACCAGAACAGACTGATGCGCTGATGCAAGGGCAGGATGCGGCGATCTCCGCGCTTCGTCCGGCAACGGGGCAAGAGGCGAAATTGGTCCCTCTGACCCGCGCGATCTTGTCGGCCGCAGCAGTCACGGGCGTTCCCGTTTATGTGACCGGTGGCGCAGGGCCGCTCAGACTGGCCGACGAAAGCGGCCATACGGTGCTTTCAGCCCCCGGTTTTCTGCCAGATCACGTCCGCCCGATTGCAGAGGCTTGCGCGGCGCAGGACCGGCTGCTTGATGATCATCCCGACGCGCCCTGGATCTGCCTGCGTCCGCCAGCGATGCTGATAGATGGGATGCGCACAGGGCGCTATGCATTAGCGCGCGACACACTCGTGACCGATGACGACGGCAACTCCAGCATCTCCTACGCGGATTTCGCGGTTGCGTTGCTGGATCTTGCTGAGCTTCGACCTCGTCCTCTGGCACGGTTGACTGTTGGTTGGTGAAGGTCAGCTTTCGATTTTTGCGGTGACTCAGACGGTCGTTAAAGTCCGAATCTCGACTGATCGGGGCCATTGAAAGAGCGGACACACTGGCGACGGTGGATTTCCTGTTACGATAGCTCAGACTTATCGCAACTTCGGCTTCCCTTCTCCCTCCCTCTCATCGAAAGGACGCGCTCACAAAGAAGGTAAATGGACTCAAAAGGGAGTTTCAACGGACGTCACAAATCCGCCAGAAAACCCGCCATCACCTCGACAGCCACGCCCATATCCTCGGCAGACGCATACTCGTCCGGGGAATGGCTGATCCCACCTTTACAACGGACAAACAGCATCGCGATGGGGCAAAGATCGGCCATCGCCGATGCATCATGCGTGGCCCCGGACGGGAAAAGCGGAGCATCCGGGGCCAGGTTCTTCGCGGCGCCATGAAGTTTCCCAACTAGTCGCGGATCACATGCCGAAGCATTTTGTTCATAAGTCTTTGCCAAAGCGACCGGAGTACTGCGATCCTTGGCCAGTTTATTTGCAACCTCGATGACCCGCATTGAGAACGATTGCCGCGCGTCATCGTCGGCACTGCGGATCTCGATGGTCAGGCTGCATCGGCTCGGGATCGCATTCACCACATTGGGCGCGCAGTCGATACACCCCACCGTTGCCAAAACGCCTTCAGTCTCACGGGCCAGCGCTTCGACATCCGCGATCAGCCGTGCCGCTGTCACTAGGGCATCCGCGCGCATCTCCATCGGCACCGTGCCCGCGTGGCCTGTCTGCCCGCTGATCGTCACCGTATTGCGCTCGATCCCGCAGATGCCGGTCACAACGCCAATCGCCTGATCCTGCACCTCCAGGACCGGGCCCTGTTCGATATGCGCCTCCAGATATCCCAGGACATCGCCGGGCGCGCGCGCCAGCCTGGCCAATGCCGCCGACGATCCCCCGGCGGCATCCAGCGCATCGGCAAGTCGTATGTCGGCCCGGTCGGTCATCTCCAACACAGCCGGATCCCAGGTTCCGGCCAGGGCGCGGGGGCCAAGAAGCGCAGTTGGAAACCGCACGCCTTCCTCGTCGGCAAAGGCCAGCACCTCGACTGCGAATGGCAGGTCGACGTGATTGGCCGCCAGTTTCTCAACCGCAAGACAGCCAAGCGCGATCCCCATGATCCCGTCATAGGCGCCGCCTGAGCGCACCGAATCCTGATGTGACCCGATCAGGAATGTGGGCGCGCCCTTCGGCCCTTCGCGTCGCCCGATCAGGGTCGTAGCCGTATCCAGCTGCACCTTCATCCCCGCGTCAGTCATCCAGCCCGCAATCATGTCACGTGCACGCGAGTGCTCGGGCGTAAACGGAAACCGCGTGACACCGGGCCCGGGTTCTGAAACCTCTGCGATGGCCTGCAGTCGTTTCTGTGCTTCTCTACCCCATTTCATCATATCCAAGCCTTATTTATCATGATAAATTAGCTCTACTATTTATCATGATCATATTCTAGAAGAAACGTCATGGACGCGATCGAACCCAAACCCAAACCGCCAAAACGCAAGCCCGGCGAGCCGCGGCGCAGCCGCCCCGTTCAAGTCGCCGATGCGATCAAGAACTGGGTGGTCGAGCAGGGGCTGGTCAAGGGTGACCGGCTTCCCGGCGAGACCGAGATGATAGCCCGCTTCGCCATGTCCAAGGGCACGATCCGCGAAGCAATGCGCATCCTCGAAGCGCAGGGTTTGATTGAAACGCGTACCGGACCGGGCGGCGGTAGCTTCGTCGGCGAGGTATCGGCCGAACGTGCGCGCGCCCTTCTTGGCAACTACTTCTATTTCAAGGATCTCAGCATCCGCGACATCTATCAGGTGCGCCGTGCGCTTGAACCCGAGCTTGCGGCATCCCTGGCTGGCGCACTGGACGCGGACGCGCTGAACGACCTTGAAACGATGATCAACCGCTACCCGGAACCGGCGCAGACGCTGGACGAAGAACGCGAACAGCATATCGCCTCGCTTCAGTTCCACGCCCGCCTGGCGGATCATGCCGAAAACGAGCTTCTAGGGTTCCTGATCGGCTTCATGGCGCAAATTCTGTCGGATCTGACCGTTTATCGCCAACTCTATAGCCCACCCAATATCGAACTGTGGAAGCGGGGCCGCACCTATCAGCTGGAACTGGTCGAGGCGTTGCGCTCCGGTGACAGCAAGAAAGCGCGGTCGATTATGCTGAATCATATGGAAACGGCGCAAGGACTTATGGAAGGGCAGGAGGCGCAAGTTCTTAAGCGCTTCATTGCCGAATGACACAAATTACCCCCGACGATTTGCAGACATTCCTGACGGATCTGGATGCGGCGGTTCGCGAGACCGCCGACTGGGATGTACCCGCGACCTATATTCCCGAGCTTGCGGAAGTTGCGGTAAACCAGTTCGCTATTTCGGTCGTGCTGGGTGATGGTCAGCTACTTTCCGCAGGCGATCACGACACCCTTTTCTCGATACAAAGCATCTCGAAGGTCTTTACGCTGGCCTGTGTCCTGGGGCGCATCGGCGATCAGATATGGACCCGAGTAGGGCGCGAACCTTCGGGCACGCCCTTCGATTCCATTGTCCTTTTGGAGCGTGAGGCAGGGCGCCCCCGTAATCCCTTCATCAATGCTGGCGCGCTGGTCACCACCGACGCGCTCCTGCAGGGACGGATGCCGAAAGACGCGTTGTCGGAGCTGATCCAGTTCGTGCGCGCCTCTGTCGATGATACCGATATCCATATCGACAAGGCCGTGGCCGCATCGGAAAAGGCTACCGGATTTCGCAATGTGGCGCTTGCGAACTTCCTGAAATCATATGGTAATCTGACGAACCTTCCGGATCTGACGCTAGGCACCTACTTCCATCAATGCGCAATCGCGATGACGACCGATCAGCTTGCCTTGGCCGGGCGCGATCTGGCGGGGCTGACGGATGCGCCCGGTCTGATTTCAAGCCAGCGCGCGCGCCGGATCAATGCGTTGATGATGACCTGCGGCCATTACGATGGATCGAGCGATTTTGCGTTCCGCGTGGGCCTTCCCGGCAAAAGCGGCGTGGGCGGCGGCATCCTGATCATCGCCCCCGGCAAGGCCTCCATCGCCGTGTGGTCGCCGGGTCTTAATCACTACGGGAACTCAAAGGTCGGAGCCGAGGCCGCTCACCGTCTTGCGGCGTTCACCAACTGGTCCGTCTTCAGCCGCTGACCCCGAGCGATGCGGATGCTCAAGCGTCGGAACCAGCCGGGTCCAGCTGCGATAGGGTTCGCTCTTCGAGCGTTGGTACAGCGCGGCAAGGCTGGACAGCGGGTCCTCGGCATAATCGACCCGCAGGTTCAGAGGTGCGGTACTGCGCGACACGACAAGAAGCGCCGCCGACAACAGACCCCGGCTGTCCCCGCCGGCCTCCTGACCGGCCACAAGCGCGGCTAACAGGCGATCGGGCATCTCGCCCCCGGTCTCCTGAAAACGCCCAAGGATGGCGGGTAGTACCGCGTCATTGGACAGCATGTTACCCGCCGCGATCACCCCGGTACCACTGATCGACCCGGCATGGGGCAAACTGTCATGGCCCGTGAACGCCGCGACGCTACCATCCCTGCCCAGCGCCGCAAGCTGCCGATGGGCACGCCCTTCGTCCGAATCGATGACCGTCTCGACCGCCTCAGATGCCGTCCGTCCCGCCTTCATCAACTCCAGAACACCCGTGCCCCACAGCGTGCTGGGTGATGTGCCCTGAGACGCCGACAGCCCTGATTCTGCGTCCCCCCGCAACACCCAGCCTCCGACACACAGGCTGCCCGTCGCCGCTGCGCCCCCGTAAGTGCCTGTTTTTTGGTCATATGCCAGAATCGAGAACGTCATTTACGCACCTTCACATAGGGGCTTGAATTTATCATGAAAATTGGGCCTCATGTAATTAATCATGATAATTAATGACAGTCTTCAACGGAGAGGTAAACAGACATGAGAATTTTTGATTGGACGCGGCGCAGCGCGCTGATAGCAGGGGCCGCCACGGCGATGTCGCTTGGCTTCATGTCTTCGTCTGCCGCGCAGACGCCGCCGGGTGTGCTGATCGTCGGCCAGATTGCCGAACCCAAGGCGCTCGATCCCGCTGCGGTGACCGCCGTGAACGACTTCCGCATTCTGATGAACATCTATGACGGCCTGGTGCGCTACAAGGACGGCACGCTGGAAACCGAACCATCGCTCGCGACCAACTGGGATATCAGCGATGATGGCACTGTCTATACCTTCACCCTGCGCGACGGCGTGGCGTTCCACGATGGGTCAGACTTCAATGCCGAAGCGGTCAAGTTCAACTTCGACCGGATGCTGAAAGAGGATCATCCCTATAATGACACTGGGCCCTTCCCACTGTCGTTCTTCTTTTCAGCCGTGCAGAATGTCGAAGTTGTTGACAATCTAACCGTGAAATTCACGCTGAACGCGCCCTATGCGCCATTCCTGTCGAACCTCGCCTACCCGACCGGGCTGATCGTCTCGCCCGCCGCCGTGATGAAACATGGCGCCGAATTCGGGCGCAACCCATCCGGGACCGGTCCCTTCAAATTCACCGAATGGCGCAGCAACGAGGCTGTGGTCGTTGAGGCGAACCCGGATTACTGGGATGGGGTAACGGCGCTGCAGGCGGTGGTGTTCCGCCCGATTTCCGACGCCAACACCCGAACCGCCGAAATGCTGGCCGGTGGCATCGACATGATGGTCGAAGTTCCGCCTGTGGCCCTGTCCGAGTTTCAGGGTGATGAGTTCAGCCTTGTGGAACAGGCAGGTCCTCACGTCTGGTTCCTGATCCTGAACGCCAAGGAAGGCCCGTTCGCCGATGTGCGCGTCCGGCAGGCCGCGAACTATGCGATCAACAAGGAAGCGTTGGTGAACGATGTGCTCGAAGGCACCGCAGCCGTCGCGGCTGGTCCCACACCACCGGCCTTTGCCTGGGCCTATAACGACGCGCTGGAACCCTACCCTTACGATCCCGATAAGGCCCGCGCATTGATCGCCGAAGCGGGCGTGGAAGGTGCCGAACTGACCTTCTATGTCACCGAAGGCGGCTCGGGGATGCTTGATCCTGTGGCCATGGGCACCGCGATGCAGGCCGATCTCGAAGCTGTGGGATTCGATGTGAAAATCGAAACCTATGAATGGAACACTTTCCTCGGCCAGGTGAACCCCGGTCTCGAAGGCAAGGCCGATATGGCCCAGATGGCGTGGATGACGAACGACCCCGACACCTTGCCTTATCTGGCGCTGCGGACTGAGGCCTGGCCTGACAAAGGCGGCTTCAACTCGGGCTACTACTCGAACCCGAAGGTCGATGAACTGCTGGAAGCGGCCCGTGCCTCGACCGATCAGTCGGAACGCGCGCGACTTTATCAAGAAATGCAGGTCATCGTGCAGGAGGACGCGCCGTGGGTCTTTGTGGCCAACTGGAAGCAGAACGCAGTGACCAGCGACCGGGTTGAGAACTTCGCGTTGCAACCATCGTTCTTTCTGTTGCTGAAAGACGTGGTCAAGAACTGAAGCATCGGACCGGCCCCTTGGTGCCGGTCCGAACCAGCCGGGTGCGCGCGCCCGTTGCTTTCGGCGAGGATATCGCCGAAGAAAAGAAGCAGAGGGCGCGACGCGCATGGCAGGATACATACTGAAACGGCTTCTTTCGGCGATCCCGGTGCTTCTCGGCATCACAATCATCGTGTTTCTGATCATGGCGCTGATCCCCGGCGATCCGGCCACGGCCATCCTTGGATCTTATGCGACACCTGAAAATGTCGCAAAGCTGAACCGCGATCTGGGGCTCGATAAGCCGCTGGTCAATCAGTACTTCATCTGGCTCGGCAATATGTTTCAGGGCGATTTCGGGCAAAGCTTTGCGCTGAACCGCCCGGTGCTGGACGAAGTGCTGGAACGCTTCAACGCCACGCTCATTCTTGCCGGCACGGCTTTTGTGCTGTGTTCCCTTTTCGGCATTCTGGCCGGAGTTGTCTCGGCCGCCCGGCAATACGGATTTGCGGACAAGGCGATCACTTTCATCGTCCTTCTTGGTATTTCGATCCCGTCCTTCTTTTTGGGCATGATGATGATCCTCTTGTTCGCGGTGAACCTGCGCTGGCTCCCGGTCTCGGGCATGTGGCCGATCTATGGCGACCGCGATCTTGGGGCCCTTCTCAGCCATCTGACCATGCCTGCGCTGGCGCTCGCCGTGGTCGCGACCGGCGTGATCGCGCGCCTGTCGCGCTCTGCGATGCTGGAGGTTCTGCGGCAGGATTTCATCCGCACCGCCCGCGCCAAGGGTGTGCCGGAACGCGGCGTGATCTGGCGCCATGCCCTGCGTGCGGCCATGGTGACGATTATCCCGGTTCTGGGCATTCAGGCGGGCTTTGTGCTGTCCGGTGCGGTCTATATCGAAATGGTGTTCCAATGGCCCGGCGTGGGGCGGATGCTGGTCGATGCGATCCTGAAGCGCGATATCCTTTTGGTGCAGGGCGGCGTGGTGTTTGTCGCCGCCTGCTATGTGATGTTCAACATCGTGGTGGACGTGGCCCAAAGCCTGCTTGATCCAAGGATCAAGACATGATCGCGTTTCTGCGGCTTCTGGCGCGCAACAGGCTTGCGCTTTGGGGCGGGGTGGTCCTGACAATTGTCGTGGTCCTGGCGCTGATCACGCCACTTTTGCCGCTGGCCGACCCGGATGTGACGAACACCGCCGAGCGGTACAAGAAGCCGTTCAGCGACGGGGCGCTTCTGGGCACCGACCATCTGGGGCGCGATCTCCTGAGCCGGTTGATGTGGGGCACGCGCCTGAGCCTTGCCGTGGGCTTTGCCGCCGCAATTGTCGCTGCCACCATCGGTGCGGCCATCGGAATTGTCGCCGGGTATTATGGCGGGCGGACCGACAACATCATCATGCGCGGCGTCGATATGCTGATGGCATTTCCCTATATCCTCTTGGCGCTTGCCATCGTCGCGGCTCTTGGCCCCGGCCTGATGAACGCGCTGATCGCCGTCGCCGCGGTAAACGTCCCGTTCTTTGCCCGCAACATCCGGGGCATCACCGTGGGCATCGCGCACAAGGAATTCGTCGACGCCGCCCGGCTTGCGGGGATGAGCGATGCGCGGATCATCCTGACCGAGATATTGCCCAATGTGGTGCCCGTTATCGTCATCGCCATGTCGACAACCATCGGCTGGATGATATTGGAGACGGCGGGCCTGTCCTTCCTCGGCCTCGGCTCGCAACCGCCACAGGCCGATCTTGGGTCGATGCTGGGCGAAGCCCGCTCGGCGCTGATCACCAACCCGCACACCTCGATCGTGCCAGGCGTGATGATCCTGATCATCGTCATGGCGATCAACCTTTTGGGCGACGGCGTGCGCGACGCACTTGACCCGCGCCTCAAATCCGGCGCGCTCAGCCGCCCGATGCCTGCCACGTTGGTTGACCGCAAACAGGTCCCAGACGCCATCGGTGACGGCATCCTCACAATTGATGATCTGCAGACCCAGTTCCACATCAAGAACCGGGTCTACAAGGCCGTGGGCGATGTCACGCTCTCGGTCAAACCCGGCGAATGTCTGGGGCTGATCGGTGAAAGCGGATCGGGGAAATCGGTGACCGCTCTCAGTGTCATGGGGCTTGTCGCCTCGCCGCCGGGCGTGATCACCGGCGGCGCGGTGCGGTTCAAGGGCACGGATCTGGTCGGCGCGCCTTATGAAACCCTGCGGTCCCTGCGCGGCAACAAGGTCGCCTATATCTTTCAGGATCCCCTCGCCACGCTCCACCCGCTTTACCGGGTTGGCGACCAGTTGACCGAGGCGATCTCGTCCCACCGCCGGATCGGCAAGGCCGAGGGCCGCGCCAAGGCCATCGAACTTCTGAAATCCGTGCGTATCCCCAACGCCGAAAGCCGCATCGACAGCTATCCGCACGAGATGTCGGGCGGTATGCGGCAACGCGTGGGCATCGCCATGGCGCTGGCCAATGATCCCGACGTGATCATTGCTGATGAGCCGACAACGGCGCTCGACGTCACGGTTCAGGCCCAGATTCTGGCCCTTCTGAACGATCTTCGGCGTGAACGGGGTCTGGCCATCGTTTTTATCACCCATGACTTCGGCGTGGTCGCACAGCTTTGCGACCGGGTCGCGGTCATGTATGCTGGCCGGATCGTCGAAGAGGGTCGGACCGACGATGTTCTGGACGCCCCGGCCCATCCCTATACCAAGCGGCTGATCGAGTGCGTGCCCGAGCTTGGCGGCGGGCGCCGGATCCTCGCCGCGATCCCCGGCCTGCCGCCCATGGTCGACAGGTTGCCCGACGGCTGTGCCTTTGCCGACCGCTGCGACAAGGCCGCGCCAGCCTGCCGCGTCGGCGACATCGCCCTTGTCGCCACGGGGAACCGGGCTGTGAACCGGGCGGTGCGCTGCATCGACCCCGAACCCGCGCCCAGAACGGAGGCCGCGCAATGACCGCCGCGCTGAAACTGACCGACCTGTCCAAGACCTTCGAAGTGGGAAAATCCCTGTTTGGCGCCGCCCGTGGCCGGGTCCATGCGGTCCGCCCTCTGACACTGACGGTCGAGCACGGTGAAACCCTTGGGATCGTTGGCGAATCCGGCTGCGGAAAATCCACGCTCGCGCGGATGCTGGTGGGGCTTTTGCCGGTCTCCACCGGTACGATCGAGATCGACGGCGCCGCCCTCGACAATGCCGACCCGGCGGTGTTCGGACGCAAGATCCAGTATGTGTTTCAGGACCCGATCAGCAGCCTGAACCCACGCAAGACCATCCGTCAAGTGATGGAGGCCCCGCTGAAACAACTCCACCACATGAACAGGTCTGATCGCGCCAGACGCATCGCCGAAATCTTTGCCACCGTGAACCTGCGCGAGGAATTTCTGGACCGCTATCCGCACGAATTCTCGGGCGGTCAGGCCCAGCGGATTGGCATCGCCCGCGCGCTTGCGGCGCAGGCGCGTATCCTGATCCTCGACGAACCTGTCTCGGCTCTGGATGTATCCGTGCAGGCGCAGGTCCTGAACCTTCTGGCTGACCTCAAGTCCGAATTTGGCCTGACCTACCTGTTCATCAGCCACGACCTTGCTGTGGTCGAGGCGGTCAGCAACCGGGTTGCCGTGCTCTATTTCGGATCGGTGGTTGAGGTTGGTCGGGCCGAGGATATCTTTGCTCGACCCCGGCACCCCTATACCAAACTTCTGGCCGACAGCGCGCCGGTCGTCGGTCGCCCGCTGAGCGCGCCCGAAGGCAAGGACTCTGAACTGCCTGATCCGCTGAACCCGCCTCCGGGATGTGCGTTTCGCGCCAGATGCGCCTTCGCGACCGAGGCCTGCGCCGCCGCCCCCGATCTGACCGATCTGGACCCGTCCCACAGCGTCGCCTGCTTCAATCCGCTCTGATCGAAACATCAAGAGTGCAACACGTTGGGTTCTCGGGTGCCTAGCCGGGGAGCTAGACATGCGCGGCTCGGTTCAATCCCGGACTTGGTGATCAGCCTAGGCTCAAGACTCATGACCGGAAGAGGCAAACGATACTTTCACTGGTCGGAAAGCAACAATGCCTCTCAACACGAAACCGGAGCTCTGGGCAATGCGCCGTGCTTGCCCGGAATGGGCCTGCCTTGTTCGACAAGGTATTTCAGCGAGGCCAGCGTACGCGGCCCGAGCGCATTCGCAAAAGGCTCTAGCCATAGAACGCCCTTCATCAACATCTCAAAGGGACAGAGTGGCGCTAAAACCATGGCCGTTCCAATAAGCACCGGACCCAGCCATACTACATCAGAGTAACCACCAGCCAGATTTGACACAGGTGTGGCGCACCTATGGCCTCTTCCAGTTTTCGGACGAGTTGATTGGCAGCCCCTGGAGAGACGCGCATCACCAACTGCTCTGCATGAGATCTGGAATAGTCCACCTGTCTGGCAGAATAGCAGGTATTTGGCCTAATAATTTGACCAGCTGAGCGGGCGTGTAAATAGTGTCGCAATTCCCGGAAGGCGGGCGTTTTCAAGTGAACTGGTTGGAATCATCCATTGTGCTGCAGTTCAGCGACACCCCTGGCATCTTTCCTGACGATTTTGACCGGGATTTCTGACAAGCCTGCATGGGTCCCGGGCGATCTGAATACGCTGGCAAATGCCATGGTGGCCTTTTCCAGCTTCGCGACATCCGGGAATGTACAAGAAGCGGAAGCCAATCCCCTACTGCTCCGGCATGAAGGTGCCGGGGTGGTTTTCCTCGATGCATTTGTGCGTCCAACGAATTGAAAGATGTCCATTTTAGATTGATTAGCAGCGAAGATGAAACAGATATCTGAAAACCACTCACGGGATTACCTAGTTCAACTGGTCATAACTGACGGGTATCGTCTGTCAGAAGTAGCTGCGGTTCTCGAAGCAACTTCTGCACTTAAGTCAACGCTTCCTGACATCTCCTTGGATGTCAGAATAGTATCACCACATGGTGGAACGTGTCACGCTTCTATTCCAGCGGCATGCATTGAAACAGACAAGACGCTTGTTCCTTCCTCAGCGGGTCTTGTCGTATTGGCGGGCGGGGCCGGCGTTTCAAATCATGTTCACTCTCTTGCTCACCTATATAGTTTGAGCCGACGTTATGGGCATCGAATCTTGATGCTTTCAGAAGCTGTTTCTGCGCTTAAGAAAAGAGGCGTCTTTGGCCGCGATGTCGTTTGTGTTGCTTGGGACGATCCAATTTGTGACGAGCCACATTGGAACGATGAGTGTGCAATAGCTCGGATTTTTCTTCGCTCGGATATTTTTACGACTTGCTGTAACGGTACCCTTAATTACTGGACGCTTACTTTAAGAAGCTAAGCGAAATCAGTTCTTGGTTGTGCCCTTAATTTTTGGACTGTATCATTAATTATCGGACTGTGTCCTTAATTACGAGACTGT
>Ga0209578_10000549_pt1 | contig 44811 bp, 70 predicted proteins | sample tdAd472_FD_187127 | JGI IMG/M metagenome (GOLD analysis project Ga0209578, IMG submission 187127) | Marine sediment microbial communities from the Atlantic coast under amendment with organic carbon and nitrate - tdAd47.2 (SPAdes)... | ecosystem: Environmental > Aquatic > Marine > Coastal >...
CGGCGGCGGCGATTAGTTCTGCATTATCTTTCTTGTGAACTTCAGCAAACCAGTATCGGTTTACATCCACATAGAAAACATCATCGTATTTGTGGCCCGGAGCATCCTGTGAAATCTTCCATTCCCCCGGCGTCCCGGCAGCCAGGAGTCGCTCTAGTTTGTCGAGGGTTGGTTCAGTCATCCCCACCCCCAATCACCCGGTCGTATTTGGCCAGGGCTTTCTTTAGATCATCCCAGGCACATAGTGCAGTCACTTGAAGTATCTGGGTTGATGGTTTTATAAGGTGTGCAGCAGCCTCCACCACCTCCCGGGCGGGGAGGAGTTCTTTCGCCATGGCTGCCACATCCTCATTGTGAAGGGTGACAGCGTAGTTCTTGCCTTCCTGTCCAGCTCTGGTTCCCAGTAGGAAGAAGTGTTTTAGACGGTCGTCAGTCAGTTTCACGCAGGGCCTCCCGGGCTACTACTTGAGACATATCAGTAGTCAAAGATCCAGGATCACCTGCAATAATTTCCAGCGCCTCCTTGTATCGCTCTGCAACCTTCACAGTTTCATCAAGCAGCCTTGAGTATCTGGCGCAGCGGGCTTCGAGGGCTTCAACTTCGGATATCGCTTGTGCAAGTAGGACGTGTAAATCAGTTACGCGTTTTTTCCCGCTTTGGTTGCCGGCTACCAGAAAACTGGTCCTAAGGAACTCCTTCGCATCATTAACATCAAAACTCATCCCGCCAACGCCTCCCTCATTTCGTCATCAGTCAGCTTCATGACGCAGGGCCTCCCGGGCTACTGTTACCGGTGTGAGCGGATACTCAGCAACCATCTGGTAGTGCATCTTTGAGATGGCCTCCAACGCCTCTTTGTATCTGGCGCAGCGGGCTTCGGCATCCTCAGCGGCGCACATATGCTTGCCAACCTCAAGGGTGGCTGCTGATACAATGCGCTCCAACTCCTCGATCCGGTCGCATGCTGCTTTAAGCCGGCTAACATACCAAGCAGAATCTTGGCTGTAACCCATCTCGCTCTGTATGAATTTCACATCAAAACTCATGCCGCCAACGCCTCCCGGATTTCATCCTCAGTTACGCCAACGGCTTTCAGGGCTGCGAGGGCTATGGCCATTTCTTCTGTGTCTTCATCTGCATTGATCCACGCTTCATGCAAAAGCGTTGGCCCTATCCACTCGGCAAAGCTGGCTTCAATGTAGCCGTTTGTCATAACACTCAAGTTGAAGTGGTGCGTTGGTTTCATCTTCTCCACCACCTCCCAGGCTGCCTGGATCGAAGTGGAGTAGGGGGGGAGAGTGTCTTGATGCCCTTCACCTTTATTCCAATGCGGATTCATTCCGAACCAGCCATTCGCATATTTCTGGCAATCCCACCACCCCATCACCCTCTCAGCCACCAATGCGTCGATGCGTCTAGTCATCATCCGGCTCCGGCCACTTCAAAACCAGTCGGCGATATTCGACCCAAGCCCTCTCAGCTAATATCCGGGCATGTTCAACTGGCATCTCCATCTCCGCAATCTTCACGCGATGGTATTCCTTAGCTGCCAAGGCTCCCAGAAAGGAGCCCACGAAACGGTTTACGAATTTGTTCTTTGCTCCGTCACTCATCCCCCACCCCCAGGCACCGGGAGGCCAAGCTCTTTGGCTACAACCCTGAAAGCTCCCAACGGCTTATGATGATCACCAACAACCTCGAAAGCCCTCTCCAGATCCCGCAAGCTGATCTCAACCTTGGGTTCTTTGACTTCCCAGTCTGTGGAAATCAAATCATCCTGAGACAACCCAACATCAGTCACAAGCTTTGGATCAGGCCAAGTAATCCAAGGATCACCCTCCACCCATTCCTTCCGCCTCATAGGCAGCCCGGTCTTAGCGGCTTCGATGATGTTCATAGCCCCACCTTCTCGTTTGTGGAACAGTACGCAGCGCCTACCCATTCGTTTTCATCGGCCCCCTGCGGGAATACTATTTTCACTTTGTCCAGTGCCTCAAGGCACGACTCCATGGAATGGAACGGCGACCTGTCGTGATGCGCGCCCCACCCAGGCCAACTCAAGTAGACCACTAACCAGACTTTAATCACGGCAAAACTCCCATCACATCGGCCACGATTAGGGCCATGGCTACAAGGCCAGCCACCACGCAAAGTACCCCGAGAGCAACCACGCCCCAGACAAACATGGCGAAGGCGTCGTGCCCTTCTTTGTCAGTCATTTCTTCTCCCCGATGTAGCGGAGGCAATAGCGGCCTCCGATGACAGGTTCGTACACGGTAAAGCAGACCTCTCCGTGTCTCTTTGCGTCAAAAAACAATTTCTGCTCCGCCGACATAGAGCACCCGGTCAGGACTGCAGCCAACAGAATCCAGCGCATCACTTCCCTTTCAGCCACCGCCGGCCGCAACACGGGCAGTGGTCCTTTGACATGTCCATTATCTTGAGCTTTCGGAGAGAGACCCACGGCCCCGACATAGACTCCACCCCGATCCTCATCGGAACGGCGGCCCGCAGGTGGCGGATGATCGTCGACAACGGTAGAGACCTATCGCTGTCCACATCCAGTCGGAATACAGTGGTTTTCTTCATGCTGATTGCCCACGAACTGTTTGGAGCGAGGTGAGGGATTCGAACCCCCAAGGCTAAGCGAGCCGGGCATTGATGATCAACTCTCAACCCGGGTTGCCTCAAGCACCTACCAGCAATCCGAGGTCATGACTCCTCTTCAAAACTGGCCGCGTATACCGTTCCGCCAACCCCGCGTAGCCCCTGTCTATCAAGACCTTCAGAACAGCGTCAAATGAAAACCCCCGGAGACCAACGGTTCCAGGGGTTTCCCTTTTTCATTCGTGGGCACAAACGAGAAAGGAGCCGCCCGAAGCAATCCCGGCGGCCTGAGCCGAAGCTGTCGAAATTGGTAAGAAAAGTCAAGGCCGAAGCAGGTTGCCTCGGCCTCAAGAACTCCAGGTTCATCATCCGGGAAGATGAGTCCTTTCAGCGTATCAACCGCCCTCGACTTTGCCAAGGATCCCATCCGAGGACCGGGGCTTGATCAGCCCCTTGGCATTGAGGACGTCCCACAGCTTATCCACAGCACCAGCCAATTTGCCCACAGCCTTGTCGGTCGACGACACCGAGCGCCGCATGAGATCCAGGCCGCCAAGCAGATGGCTCTGCTCGGTCGTCGTCTTACCCGACTGGACCTTGAGCTCCACCACCTCCGCCGCCAGGGACTTGAGCCCGGCCTCGACCCGGTCCATCCACCGCTTGAGCATGTAGACGACAATTGACCCGCCGATCCCCAGGAGGGTCAGGATCACATCGCCGATGTCGATGGTGACGTTCATTCCTAATAGCCTATCAGGGATCCAGGTGGGCAGCCTTCGCAATCGGAGCCATGAACCGAAGCGCCGGGTTCTGCCGCCGGATCATCTCGTAGCCCTCTATCAGGTCCCTGGTGCCCTGAAGGGCCTTGTCGGCAGCCCCAAGCTCCCGGCGGAGGTGTCTGGCCTCTGAGGATTCCATTTTGAGGACCTCATCGGGGGACATACCCAAAGCCTGGCAGATCTTCAGGAAGGTCTCCAGGGTGGGCCATACGGTGTCCTTAGGGTTGCAGTAGCGACTGATGAGCGACGGAGTACATCCGACTTCCTCAGCCAGGTGGGTCTGAGCCCCTACCCTGTTGGACCTGATGATGGCCGAGCGAAGCAGTTCAGAGAACTGAGCCCTGTCGACCGAGGGAGGGGTGATGGACTCCACGGGATACCTCCAATGTTGAATCTGGCGATTTAGGGCCTAATTTGCCCAAAAAGGAGGCATTAGTACCGTTCAGGGGAAAGCCTGTCAAACTACTTACCATAACCCCCTAGGGTACTAGTACTATAAAGAGTTATTAACATAACTCACACTGCTCTCAGTATAGGTCCCTCTGAATCGGAATGTCCCGTAGGGGGTCCAAGCAAGAGTGAACTTCTCCAGTTATAATATGAAGAAACTTCGACGTGCCAAAGAATAGAACAGAAGGGGATTGATTGGCCAGGATTTGGCCGTAGGAGAGTTGGTTTTGGTAAGCGGATGTCACCGGGAAAACCTCTAAGAAAACAATGTGTAAGTCCTGATCATCCCCTCCTCCGTGAGGGGATGCAACCCTTTTCGGCTATGTCCCGAATGACTTTAGGATGTCTTGGGCGGTGCGGTTGGCTTCCTCCTGATTGTTTACTCGGAGGTAGACCAGGGTGGAGTTGATGGATTTGTGACCAGCCCACTGTTTCACCAGGAGGAGGTCCTTCGAAGCGACATAGAGCCTGCTGAAGGCAGTGTGTCGAAGGCTGTGGAGGTTCAGCCTACGGCCCAGGAGGGTCTTGGTCCTCTGGTGGAAGTGCCGGGTCAGGCTGCGGCGTACTGAGTCGAGCCTGACCGTCTCGGCCAGACTCCTCGACCAGCGCCCCGGTGGCAGACGGCGGAGCTTGGCCACCAGGCCGGAGGATAGGGTGACCACCCGGGGGTTCGAGTTCTTCAGGGGTCTGATGGTGAGGCTCGCCCCCACGAGGTCATCTTCTCCGAGGGTGAGCGACTCCGACACCCGAGCTCCCGTCTCGAACAGGAGTTGCAGGAAGGTGTCCCTCGGGTCGATCGAGTCGGTCAGGACTCTGTAGAATGTCCTGGATTCTGCTTCGCTGAGGATTTTCATAGTCTGTGCCCTTTTTCATCGGCGGGACATAGAGCCCGCGGCGCGATTTCTATAGTGAGTCAGCCTTCCTGGTGGCCTGGATGTCCTTGACGGTGCTGCGGGCTTGGGCCAGATCACACCTTGCCCTTTCGAGTGCATCCCCTTTGGCTTCCGAGAAGGTGTCGAATGGACCACCAGTAGCCATGTCGTATCCGGTCAACCCTTTGATGTCTTCGGGGTGACAGTGGTGGAAGCCAGTGAACTCGATCCCATCGAAGTCGTAGTACCAAAATTTCCTGCTCGACATAGAGCCTCCGTTCAAATTTCGTCGGGCCGACATAGAGCCCGCGGCGCGATTGTATATATGTAGGGGCCAAAAAATTTTCGCCAAAAAATTCCGTAAAGATTTCCGCTCCGAAACTTTCCGCCGTAAAGATTCCTGCTCCGAAACTTTCCGCCGTAAAGATTCCCGACTCCGAGAAAACAAATCATCCGTAAAGATTCCCGCACCTGGCAGAAGTCCATCCGGCTCAAATCGCGTCGACTTCTCCGGAGTCCTGGTCCCGTCGATAGCGACGCTTGACGGCCATCATCGTCCGACCGTCGACCGACTGCATGATCTTATTCAGCATGTCTTGAAACGGCCGGGATTCCTGCCCATCAACGCAGTAGGATATTCGGAAGTCCAGTGCCGCGATCAACACCTGTAGATCCTGCCAGTCCAGGCGCCGATTTGACGGCTTCCGTACCTGTTCTTTGTGCCGCTGCAGCCCGAACCGATCCCGGAAGTCTTTGATTCCCTCAGCCAGATAGAAAAGGGCGTTGCCGAGAGAACCGAACTCCCGGTTTAGTACTGTGTATGTGTCGTTGTCGATCCGAACCGACGAAACTTTCGCAACTCCGCGGCCCCGACGTGGTTTTCCACGCCGAGGCAACTGCAGCGAAACTTTCGACGGGTCGCCTTTGGTGGACTTCCCTTTAGGCATGGACTTAATCCTTCAGTGAATTGAAAATGTATGTAATCCCGCAACCGAGCGCTACCATCGTGACCAGGTGCGGGATGGATTCCAGCACTTGAGCGAATTCGATGATCTTTGGCGCCAGCACCTGCAGCGACGCCCAAAGGCAGACGAGTGTAAAGGCGCCTGATGCACCGAGTAGGATGATTGCCGTCCGTTGTTTCACTGGTCGGACTCCTTATTCTCTCGGCGTAGACACTCCTCAATGGCCCGGTTCAACCCCAAAGACTTCCCAATAATGGCGCACCGGGTGGAGTGAGTTAGTCCGATTTTGTAGACCTCATAAGAATTTTCGGTGCCGCGCACCCAATAATTCTTGGACTCATATAAAATATCTGATTCCTTGTAGTTCATGGTCTCAGCCTCCTTTAGTAGTCGAGTTCGTCAATTTCTTCGCCGATTGATGCAAAGACTTCGTGGTAGATACGGTGAATTTCAAACTGCTGGCCGTTCCGGATACGGTCAATCATCCCGGCATCAGCGTCGGTTCCAAACTCTTCTGCAGCCTCATCGCATGCCTCGACTGCACTGGAAAAGGACTGCAGCCACGATAGGAGCTCGGAGTTGTATATGCTGGCCTCGACTTCGATGATTTCATCCTCAGTGCCGCCATCGGCAAAGAAGTCCACTGCAGCCTGAACCGTTGCGTAAATGAAATTGCAGGGCGGAGTCCGGCCGTGGGCATTTTGGACTAAGTCGGTCAAAAATTCCGGAGCATCATCAGTGCAGCAAACGAACTCTTCTCCGGAGTCCCTGGTTTTTGTCACGAAAAATTTACTGCAAAGAGTTGCGATTCCATCGACCGATGCAAAGGATTCCACGCCGAGCCGAGTGGCTAAGTTTTCTGCCAGAGTTTCGGGGTTCAGGATCAGTGCCCACCGTTCGTATTCCAGGTTGACGTAAAAATAATCCCGCAGATTCCCTTTGTGGTCGAACGGCGCCACGTCGGCGTATCGGTTTAGCCACTCAACTTCATCGGGGCTGAGTTTTTCAAGCTCGGCGTAAAGTTCGGAATCCGTGTCCATACGCTCCTCAATTTCGCCGAGTCCCATGGAGAATATTTCGCCGTCGCGGTTGTAAAAATCACCAATATGCTGCAGTTCAGCCGACTCAATCAAAATCTCGGCTAGTTCTGTTTCATCCGAGCGGCTCGGCTTCCGGTCGTCCGGAGTCTTTGACACTCGGCGATAGGCGCCAAATCCAAAAAATTCCGCTGCAGCCCAAAGGGCTTGATACGAATTCTCCTCAGTCAAAAACTTTTTAGCCCGTTCGGCCAGTTCTCCGACGTCGCCTTCTTTCCAGCCCCAAGTGCAGTAATCGGCCACCGGATTATCATCGTTCTCCCGGTAATATTCTTCGACCCACCGGCCGAGGGATTCCAGTTGTTCTTTGATCGCTTCAAGTTTCTTCTCTTGTTCGTCACTGAAGTTGAAAGTTCTCATTGGCTCGGCTCCGTTGAAGTTTTGATGGAATCCCTGATGGACTGAAGTTGACCGGAAAAAATAAGTTCCAATTGCTGGCCGATTTCGCGGTTAAGTACTGCCGATAATTCGTCGGAAGTCCAACCGGCTCGGACTGCAGCGTCGGTTGCAGCTTCCAACCGCGGCGCCAGTTGTTTGAGGTAGAACTCAGTTCCAGGATCATCCGGGTCGACCACGTTCCGAACTGCAGTTGCAAATGACTGGCAGAAGTTTCGGGCGACGTCGGATTTATAGTCGAACATTGATCCATTGTATTTTTTCATTGCTCCGACTCCTCTTCAGATTCAGCCATCATTTCCCGAGCCATTTGCTCGGATAAGTTGCAAAGGACTTCGGATATCGTGTCGACTGATTGACCGACTCGGCCGTAGTAAAATTCTGCAGCGTCGGTGCCGAACCAATCTGTTAGCACGTCGTACACTGAGTCTTTGTAGTCGCAGGAATCATCCACTTTCGCCTCGACGGCTCGGACGAAGTACAAAATAGAGTACTGATCAGGTTGGGTGGAAAGAACTGCATCGGGGGAATCGGCGCCGTGGTTCATCAGGTACAGAAGATCATCCATATAACCGCCGGCGGAATCATCATCACCGACTACTCCGGACACTGAGTCCAGAACTTCCCAACCGACTCCCGGTGCTGGATTCCATTGCTCGACTGCAAAAGTCCAAACTCCGTACAGTTCCACCTGGTCTTCGAATTGTTTTTCCTCTTCTTTAAGGCGCTCAATCAGGACTGCAGTGGAGTTCCACGGCTTGAAGGAATCCCCCTTCAAATCATCCATAGACCAGTGCATGTCTGGACTACGGACTATGCGCCGGGTTTTGTCTTTGTTCCACTGCAGGACTTCGTGGTAGGTGCTCATTGGCTCGGTTCCTTGAAAAAAGAGTGGAAGACTCCCGGCCGATCCGGGAGTCCTGTAGTGGTTCAGTCAAGTTCGTGCAGTGCTTCTTGAAAGTCCTGGTGCAGTTCTATCTGCACTATTTCTTCGTCGTCATTGACGGTTTCTTCGTGCAGGTCGATGATCCCTGCCGCCTGTAGTGCAGCCAGGTGTCCGCCAATTTGATTCCGATTCATCCCGGCGACGTGGACTTCGTCGGTCAATCCGAAGTCGTATCCGTTGGCCGATGCAGCCGTCACGACTGAGTCCATCACAGCTAATTGCTCACGGTTCAGTTGTGGGTAGAACTTGTAGACTGTGGCTGCGTATTCGTCTGCAGGCTGCAGTGCATCAATGAAGAAATGTCCACACTCACCAGTGGCGACGTTTTCCAGGACGCATTGTTCACCGTCGTCGGACTGAAACTTGTAGACGGTACCGTTGTCGGAGTCGGTCAAAGTAAAATATTTCATGGGCTCGGTTCCTTGAAAAAAGAGTGGAAGACTCCCGGCCGATCCGGGAGTCCTGAGGTGGATCAAAGGTTGTATTCGTCGCGGAAAGTCCAGTTCCAAAGATTTGCCAGGGCGCTGCAGCCCTTGTCTGAGGGTGTCTGGATTCCAGCGTTAAAGCAGGCGTCGGCGATACACATTGAAGTGGCACTGTTGTCGCCGAGGTAGACGGCGATCAGGTCGAAGTACTTGCGGGCTTTGGTGTTGGCTTGAGCGGTCAATGACATGGTGGTTCTCCCCGTGGTGATAATAGACTTATCGTACTACGATATTCAAGGCTGAGACCAATTTGTAATCGACTGCAATCACTAGTGGAATCGGCTGGCAATTACTTCCGAGCTCGAAAAACTTTAGACAACTGACTGATTTCTGGTCGGTTTTAGGTTGGGGGAATCCGGGAGTCCAGGCTTCCAGACTCAAGCGGACACTATTTGTCCGGATGAAGTGCCAGATTGGCGCAGTCCATCTCCTTATGAGTCCCGCTCGATACGCGTCGCCACCGCTGCAGCGCTGGACTTCCGCGGGAGTCCTGGACTATGGGGCTTGAGGGTTAAGGCGCTCAGCGCCCGGATCTATGGCTCTGCTGGAAGAATCTCAGCCTCAAGATATTCGCCCCGAAGTCCGACCAGAGGGTTCGAGTCGCCCCCGATCCCTACCTCAGCCCTGTCCACTTATGGCAATATCCGGACAAACCCAATACCCCCAAGGGGTTAACCCCTATTCCATCCACCCACCTACCAGGTTCGACCCCGATGCTGGCCAATATCCGTGCCATCATCCGTAAAGATTCCGTAATCTGTACGGCGTAAAGTAGCAGGCTGAATGATTGCAGCATGATAGCTAAGGTGCTGAGATGATTGAGGTATTGGAGGGGGTGCCGGGACCCAACCCACCCCACCCCAATTGAAACTGGAGGAGTCCCAGTAGCCCCAAATTTTTTGAAACTTTAAAACTTACCATAACCTTACCCCTACCCTCAGTAGCCCCAAATTTTTTCAGATTTCAATACTTACCATAACCTTACCTCCCCACCTCCAAAACCCCTCAACTTCCCATAACCAGATTCCACCCCGACACAATTTCCCAAGCTGCTTCGAGGTAAACTGGAGGGAATCCTCTTCCGATCAACCGTTAGAGCGACCATGCTGAAGGCTGCAGCGATGGAATGACCCGTCGCTGCAGTATTCCCGAAGATGAGAGAGGTAGACGATGCCGGTAAAAAACAAGGCGGCACGAAGGCGAGCCACGGCGAGCATCTTCAAAGCCTTTCGGGGACACACCCGGACGGACGAAGAGCAGGAAAAGGAAGAGAAGAAGAAAAAGAAGACCGCCAGGTCTACTGCAGGGGCTTTGACCCCCAGTATCAAGGCGCGAAGGGCCGGAAGGAAAGGTGGAACGTAATGGCAGTGATGAGGACTGGACAATTTCCCAAGGTGGTCAACTCTGCTAAGAAGAAAAAGAAACGTAAAAAGCGGAAACCGCAACAATCCAGTGGAGGACAGTGATGGCATCGAAGAAAAAGAAGGCATCAAAGAAAAAGAAGGGTGCCGCTGCAGGGGCTGCCATCGGTGGTGCTATGGGTGGGCCAGTAGGAAGCAAAGCCCTCAAGGCCTTCAAGGCGGCAAAGGACCTCCAACCAAAGTCCACAGTGACTGAGGCGGAGTTGAAGGCTGCCCTCAGGAAGAAAGCCGCCAAGAAAAAAGCCAAGAAGAAGCCTAAAGGTTCGAAATGAACCGCCGATCCAAGGTAGGAGTCCCGGGTTCCATCCCTGAGATCCGGTCTTGACCTCCAGAGCCCTCTTCGATACCGCCGTGTCGAGGAGGGCTTTGTCTTTTGGTATGGTGGAGGTATGGATGTGGCCCCCAAAAAGATAAAGCTCCCGCCCGCTGCAGGGTACAGCCGGATTGACTACCGTGACGTAGTTGACATATTCCTGAACCAGAACCTGAGACTGAGGATTTCTTCCGGCGGGTACGAAGGATCTGAGTTGGAATTGTTGAATCGTCTCGAACTTGAGCTATCTCGGCTCGTAGAAAGGTACTCGTGTCCAGTACGCACCAAAGATCGCCCCTGACTACTGGACTGGATCAGCGGGTACAGGAGACCGATCCAGCCGAAGGCGCCAGGAAGCAGGAATCCTGGTTGATCAATATGATCGACAAAGCCGACACCATGAAGCAGTACCAGGCCCTCATCGAAGGAATGAACGCGGGCACCGTTTCAGTACCTGGATTCCTCAAGGCATTGTCGAATAATGCTGTGATCGAGCTCGCCCACCTGCTTCACAATGGCAGTGAGAAAGTAAAGATGACTGCGATCCAGGATATTTTGGATCGGTCAGGGTACGGTAAGACTCACAAGGTGTCGGTTGGCGGCAAAATCGAAGTGGACCATGAGACTTCCAGGCTGGAGTTGATCAACATGATCATGACTTCTGCAGGGAAGCTGGGCCTTAGGGGGAAAGATGATGAAGTGGTTGGTCAGTCTCCTGTCATTGATGTTACTCCTGACAGCGTGTCAGACGGCGCCGACTCCAGTGGAGGTACGGTGGAAGTTCAAGGACAGACTCAAGACTCAAAGAAAGACGATTAGGATCGTCAAGCCTGGGGTGTACGACTACGGGAAGACGACTCATCTGTGGAAGGGTGGCGACAAGCCTGTCATGGTCATCCAGGCCACCGATGTCATTGTGAAGAACTACGGATTCAGGGGTGCATCGGAGGGAATTGTCATTCGCTCCCGCAGGAATGTCACCCTTTTGAACGTCGAAGGCAGTGCCGAAGACGATCCCCTCATCCTACCTGAGACTTTTAACGGCTTGAATCTGATCGACGTATCGGTTACGACCTCTCCATGACTTTCGTGGGTGACTTTGCAGAAAAGTGTGGGCTGTCCGAGGCTGAGGTGAAAGACCTGAGCCGGTATCACGGCGTCCCTTTCGACATCGCCCTTGGAGTTGTCGCTGTAGAGTCCTCTGGCAGGGCGAAAATCCTCCGGTTCGAGAAAAAGTACAAGTGGCTCTACGGCGTCAAGGTCTTCGCCCGCAAGTTTGGCTGGACCGAAGACACTGAGACTGCACTGCAGAGGTTCTCTTACGGACTGATGCAGATAATGCTGGCCACAGCCCGGGGCCACGGGTTCAAGAACCATCCGATGGATCTACTCGAACCACAAATCGGCTTCTCCTGGGGCTGCTACCATCTCTCCACGCTGTTCAATCGGTACCAAAACTGGAACGACGCTGTCTCGGCCTACAACTGGGGCCATGTGAAGCGTAAGCTCCTGAAGCCGAAGCAGTACAAGAACCAAAAATACGTCGATGAAGTTTTCCGATACGCACGGAGGTTCCGCTGTGGGCAGGTACAGACCCCGTGACAATGCCAAGACGATTTGCCTGAGGTGCGGAGTGCAGATTCGCTTCCTTGCCTACGACGGCGGCAAGCGTATTGGTCCTCACGACGTCGCTACGAATCACCCGCATCGCTGCAAGAACATTGTGGTGCGGGTGTACTCCAAAGAAGAGTGTGAAGAGTTTGAACGTAAAAGAAAGGCCGGGGAGATTTGACCGCCACCCCCGACATTGCATTGACCCGAGAGGATTTGGAGAAGCTGTCCGATGACGAGCTTCGAAAGATTGCTCGGAAGATGCAGGATCATGAGGAGGTGATCTCCTATGCCAAAGGAGACATCTACCTCGAAAACGCCCACCAAAAACAGATCGACTTTCACAAGGCACCGAATAGGGTTCGGATCTTTTTCGGGGGTAACCGCTCCGGGAAGACCACTGCCGGGGTGAATGAAATGCGCTGGCTTTTGGAAGGAAGCCACCCGCACCGTCCGTTCCGCACACCGATCAAAGCCTGCATCGTCTGCCAGGATTTCTCGACCCACGCCCGCGACATCATCCTACCGAAGATCAAAGAGTGGTTCCCGCCCGGGATGATCGTGCGGACGGAGCGGAATCAGGCCGGCATCGAAGCGAAGATGTACTGCAAGAACGGTTCGGTTCTGGACATCAAGTCGCATGATCAGGACATAAAGGTCTTCGAAGGTTCTGACTACGACGTCGTCTGGTTTGACGAGCCGCCGCCCGAGGCAATTTTCAAGGCTCTTTGGCGTGGCCTGACTGACCGACGCGGTATCGCGTTCTTCACCGGCACGCCGATCACCGAGCCTTGGATGTACGACCTCTACCAGAAGGCAGCGGCCGAGCAGAACAAAGGCATGTACTGGTCGACGTTCGCCGAGATCCACGAGAACGTCGTCAACCTCGGAGAAGGCGACGCAGCCGAAGGTGCCCGCAGGATTTCTGAGTTCCTGGAAGCTCTCGACCCGGACGAGCGGGAGGCAAGAGAGAAGGGCCGGTTCCTCCACATGCGGGGACTGATCTTCAAGCACTGGAATCGGAAAACCCACCTGGTCAATCCTTTCGACTGGCCGGCCCGTTGGCCGATTATGATCAGCCTCGACCCTCACCCGCGAAAACCGTGGGGTCTCTCGTTCGTCGGGCTGTCGTCGGGAGGCTACAAGTTCCTGCTCAGTTCGTATTTGGTCGAAGGAGTGGTCGAGGATGTGGCCGAAGAGATCCTCCGAGCCAAAGACGAGATCGAACTGGACGGTCCGGGACGCCCGAGGATCCTTTCGTGTTGGATCGACAACTACGCCAATGTGGAAAGCATGATCAAGCGGTCGACGACCATCACCGAGGAGCTCAATAGCCTCGTGTGCCCGGCCGTTCCCCGGTTCCGGGCGGCGCCGAAGAACGTCGCGGAGAAAATCGACATCTTCAAGACCTGGCTCAAGGTCAATGAGTCCAAATTCGGGCCAAAGCCGGGCTTTATGGCCTTCGACAACTCGGAAAACCGCAAGTTCATTTACGAAATCGAGCATTATGTCTGGGCCAGCCGCAAAGGCGCCGACCGAAACAAGCTCAGGGACGTTCCCGAGAAGGAAAATGATGATATTCTGGACTCTATCATGCAGTTGGCCCTTGTCCTCGATTCCAAAAAGGGCAAACATGACCCGGAAGCCCGACCCAGAGTCCATAGCTATGTCCGGAGGTGATCTCAGTTGGTAGCCGAGAGCCGAATCGCTGAAAAAGAAGGCGAGCAGGTCCGGGACGAGACCCTGCCTCTGAACAAAATTGATCTGGACTACCTGGAGACCCTCATCGAGGACCAGGTCGAAGGTTTTCGCAACTCCCATGAAGATTACTTCGGAGAGCGGCGCGATTGGCTCTTGGCTCTTCGTGATCTACGCTACAACTACAAGGAAGGCTACTTCGACCACGCCGCCGACCTTCACGTCCCTTACACCCTGATCATGTCCAAGGCGATGCACGCCCGGATCTTCCAGGTTTTCTCGCAGCAAGGGTTCTTCGACGTCGAAGCCCAGAACATCGGCTTCCAGGACCGCGAAGAACTGATCACCCGGTTTATGAACTGGGTCACGACGAAATGGATGAACCGCGGCGAAGGAAAGCAGGGGGTCATCGACCACTGGATCCAGGAAATCATCGACGAAGGCTCTGGAGTCCTGAAATTGATGTGGGATCGGTGGGAGCACACCTACCTGGACGTCGATTTGGACGTGGAGGAGGCTCCGACGCCAGAAATCTTCGCTTCCGAAGAGGGAGTGGAGTTCGGGGAGACCTCCGAGGTCAAAGCGAAGTTCAAAAACGTCAAAAAACACACTCAACATGGTGCCCCGGCCGCTGCAGTCGTCCTTCTGGACGATTTTTACATGCCTGCAGGCCGCTACACGGTGCAAAACGCCCCCTGGATCGCCCACCGGGTCAAACTCCGGGACGAAGACCTGAAACTTCGCACCAAGCAGAAGAAATTCGATAAGGATGTGGTCGAAGAGGCCATCGAGAGGCGTCGGTCACGCCATGAGATCGACCGGAACGACACCAAAGAGACCCGGCGCCCCATGCGGGAGCTCGAAGGGATCAACCGGGAGCTCGATTCGCTCCCCCATCACGAGGAACAGGGCTTTCATGACGTTTTCGAGTGGTACGGGCGGGCTTACGTCGATGAAGACGTGGACCGGGACACCATGGAGGACGTCAAAAAGCTCCCCCAGGAGATTGTCGTCTGGTATCACCGGGGGATCCGCAAGATTCTCGGATGGACATACCTTCACCGCATCAGCCCGAGTGGTCGCCGGCCTTTCTACAAGGCGGATTTTATGCCGTCCAAGGAAAGAGCCTTCGGCATCGGCGTCGGTGAGCTTCTTTGGTCCCTCAACAACCACATCGACGCCGTCCACAATCTCAAACTGGACAACGGGGTTCTCTCTTCCCTGCAATTTGGCGTCTATCGGTCGGGGTCGACCCTCAAGCCGGACACTTTCAAGATCAGCCCGGGGGATTTGATCCCGGTCGACGATGTGAACGACATCAAGTTCGCCTCGGTGCCCTACCTCGGGCAGTTCGGGGAGAACGAAGAGCTCGCCTTGACCGGATACGGCGAGAAACTACTGGCGATCAACGACATCAACCTCGGAAACCTCACCGGGCGGGGTGTAGCGGGTGCTTTGCGCAATGCAACCGGCGCCAGTTTCGTCGACCGCCAGGCGAATATCCAACTCCACCCGCACCTTGACCGGATCTCCCGCGAACTGTCGTTCTTCCTGAGCGATCTGTTCATTATGACCCGTAGCCGGATGTCGGATCAGTTGTTCTTCCGGGTGACCGGGGAGGACGGTAAGGGAGTCTTCGGCGAAGTCAGCCGGGATGACCTCCGCGGGGACTTCGACTTCATCATCGACGTCGCCCTGGCTGCTTCGAGCGAAGCGGAGCGCCAACAGCGGGCCAGTCTGATGCTGCAGACGACGCTGAACCAGACGTTCATGCAGACCGGCATCATCCAGCCCGGCAACCTCTACGAGATCCTCAAGGAATTCCTCGTGAGGCATCAGGTTCGCAACCCGGACAAGTTCATCACCAAGCCGCCGCAGTATGCCGGTCCTCCGCTCACTGCCCAACAGCGGATCTTCAAGGTCCTCATGGGTCAGACGGAGAATCCGCCGATCGAGGCTTCGGTCAGGCCGGAGGAGAACCACGAAGCGGCGCTGCAGATCTACCAGGAGTTCCAGGACTCCGATCTCTTCGGCAACCTGAACGAGATTCAGGTTGTGGCGCTGCAGGAGATCATCGACGCCCATACGAATTTCCAGACCACCCTTCAAGGGGGTGGTGCAGGTGTACCGAATATCGCCGGAACTCAACTTCCAGGTCAGGGCGGCCTTCAGGCCCTCGGACCAGAGGATGTCGGAGTCGGCGGAGCCGAGGGCGGACCTCTCGGCAGTCCCGAGGGAGAAGTAAATGGGCCTGTTTTCTAATTGGGGCAAAAAGTCGACCGGCACGTCGCGGGAGATCGAGTTCAACCGGAAGAAGGTGCAAAAGGAACTCATCGACCTGGGCAAGGTGCTCTACGAGGTCCGCAATGACGAGACCAGCCGGTTATTTTGTGCCTACATCCAGAAAATGATGAATCTGGAAATCCTGCAACTCTCCGAGCAGAGGGAACTCACTTCAGAGTCCTACGCCTTCACCCGGGGGCGCATCGAGGCTCTCAAGGGAGTCCTGATCACCCGGGAAAAGTTCATAGATGACCGCAAACGTGCTAAAGAGACTAAAGTAAAAGAATCAAAGTCCGACCACGAGTCCAAGAGATCCTACATCAGACCCCAGACCACTCCGGCGGGTCTTTCCATATAGGAGGTGTTCCATGGCAGGCGAAAATCCCAGCGCAAAGAAGCTCAGGGAAAACGACAAGCAGATCGCGGCCCAAGATCAACCCAAATCCCTTCTGCATTGGCAGAAGGGTAAGGCGAAGACCAAGAAACGAAAGTGAAAGGGCTTAACCTATGAGCACTGAGGGATCAGTGAATGGTCAGGTTTCCGACCAGACCGTCGATCCAGCCGTAGTGGCTGCCGGCGGCGAAGGGGATCTTAATGGTGAAGACGGTGACGACGGCGGTGAGGTGGTAGACCCCCTTACAACCCTCGGTGCCAGACTCGACCTCATGGAGCATGGCATCACGGAACTTCGCAATGCCATTGTTCAAAGCCGCAACCAGCAACCCGCTCCGACTCACAATGCTCAGGTAGAGGTCGACGACGACGAACCAATCACCGGATCCAAGGTGAAGAAGATCGTCGAAGGCGCCATCAACCAGGCTGTGAATTCGAGCACGGCAGCCGGTCAGCAACAGGTATGGGACGACAAAGCGAAACGTGAGTTTCCTTTTGCCGACCCAAAATTCCAGTTGGAATTTAAAAAGCAGTGGGACGATCAAGTCGGTAGCGGTCTGAACCCCGGCCACCCCAAGGCGCTCTACAACGTGGCGAAAATCACGGCGAGAGTCATGGGCAAGCCAGGCAAAGCCGCACCTCGGCAATCGAGCCCGGATACGACTCACTCTGGGGAGGCCCCCAGTGGCACCTCCGCCGCCCCGACCAGAAGGGCTTCAACTGCTTCGAAGATTTCGGATGACGATCCGCGCCTCAGATTCTATTTGATGAAGGGCAAGAAATCCAAAGAGCAGATTCAGTCCATGAAGGAAAAGCTGGCGGCAAGCGATGCCAGAAAGGCTGCACGATGAAATTCAATCTCTCGGATGTCACTACTCATGCTTCCGTCGACCAGTCCGACCCGGGCTTTGCCCTGAAGGGTCACAAACTGCGATGGATCTCCGGACACGTTGAATCCCGGCGGGCCGGTCGCATCTGGCAGGTCTTGAAAGGGAGTATGCTCCCCGACAAGATCATGACTCAGGTGAAAGGCCGCAACCCCTCGTGGTTTCGGGACGGAGATGCAATCCGCAAAGGTGACCTGACCCTTGCCTTTGCCCCCATGGCCGAAGTAGAGGCCAAGCGGGCGACTAACAAGGACCAGCAAAGCTCAAACGAGGCAGTCTTCCGGAAAGGGCAACGCCTTCGCGGCCAAGCCGTGACGGATGACTCCTCCATGCGGACGGTCACTCAGAAAGCAGGTGGCGCCGGGGAGTTTTCTTAAAACTACTCGGAGGTAACTGATGGCGAACATCGACGATCCTCGGGGGTTTCGTCCCTACCAATGGGAAGGGAAGACCTACCGCTCCCGGGAATACACCAAGACGGCTGCTCAGACCATCTATGAGGGCGATCTCCTCAAGAGGGTGGCTGCAGGAACCGTTCAAGTTCACGTCAACGGGGACACGGATCCCATCGTAGGCGTGGCGGCTCACTACTCACCGGCTGCCGATACCGTCATGGACGTGATCGACGACCCGGAAGTGACCTACGTGGCACAGTGCTCCGGCACTTTCGCTGCTGCGGACGCCGGATCCAATGCCGACGTCGCTGCGGCCCCCTCTCCTGACACGGACCTCAACCGTTCTGGTCAGGAAGTGGACGGCACGTTCGCGACCACGGCGACTCTGCCCCTCAAAGTCTTCGGCCTTGCGCCGCAGATCAATGACGAGCCAAACGATGCAGGCGCCGCAAACGCCGATCTTTTGGTCAAGATCAACCAGTCTGAGCGCACCGCTGGTGTGGCCGGAATCTAAGGGAGGACTGATTTATGGCGATCATGAGACGTGAACAGTTCTCCGATCTGGTCCTGGAGGATGCTCTTCCAGTTCTGGAGAACGTGATCAATGACACCCTCGAAGAATTCCCGATGGAACATGAGCGGATCTTCAATGTCCGCACCATGGACCGTGGGATCACCCAATCCACCCAGGTCACTGGTATCCCGGCAGTCGGCGCTGTCGGCGAAGGCCAGGAATACCCCATGGATCAAATGGTCCAGGGATATGACCAGACCTACCGTGCGATCAAGTACGGTGTGATCGTACCGATCACCGAAGAACTTCTGGACGACAACCAGCACGACGAAGCGTTCGAGAGAGCCCAGCACCTTGCCCGCGCCATGCGCGAAGCCGAGAGGATCTCCGCTGCGAGTATCTTCAATGACGGCTTCTCCGCAGCCGGCCCGGACGGGCAGCCGCTCTTCTCGACGTCTCACCCCCTGCCGTATCCCGGCGCGGGAACATCGTCGAACCGACTGGCTGTTGACCAGGATCTCTCACTGGCTTCCCTCGAAGACCTGGTCACCCTCATGCGGAAGACCAAGGACGGAGCAGGGAAGAAGGTGCTGGTACGTCCCCGGTTCCTTCTGGTGCCGCCGGAACTTGAGTTCCTGGCTCATGAGCTCCTTGAGTCCATGGCCAAGCCTCAGGCTTCGACTGCTTCCAGTCTGACCGAGGTCAACTCCGTCAACTCCATGAAAGCTCGCTATGGCCTTGAGCCGGTAGTCATCGACTACCTGACCGATGAGGACGCCTGGTTCCTGTCGGCCGACAAGGGCAGCCACGAGCTTTACTGGTACTGGCGGAAGCAACCCGAGACGAGTTCCGACATGGAATTCAAGTCCGACGTCGCTTTGATGAAAGTCAAAGCCCGCTGGGCTCTCGGATTCTCCGACTTCCGCGGTGTCGCCGGCACCTCTGGAGCCTGAAACTAAGAGGGGGACTTCGGTCCCCCTCTTCCACCTTCCTTCGAGGCTTGGACGATGAATCGACTGATTTGGATCCCTCTCCTGATAGTGGCGACCGTTGCCATCGGTGCGACGACGTTTACGACCAACTACCAGTTCAACAAGCCCGGGGACGGCGATTCCAACTACGGAGAACTGATCCGGGACAACTGGGACAAGGTCGACACCCAACTGAAGGTCACGGCCGACTCCATCACGGACCACTTGGCTGACACCACCGACGCCCACGACGCTTCGGCGATAAGTGCAGTACCCGGGGCGTTTCTCTGCACCACAGTCGACGACGTTCAGGAATATCTTGACTGTCTCGATGGCACTTTCGACCCGGCCACCTCAGGGGTGGTCCTGATTGCCGGAGCTCAGACCATTACGGGGACAAAGACGTTCGATGTCACCCCGAGGTTCCCGAATTCGGCTCCGGGCATCCTGGAGACGGACGGTGCGGGGATCATTTCAAATAGAACCTTCTCAGAGATCGACCCGCTGACTACCAAGGGGGATCTGACTGTCTACGATACGGCGACCACGAGGCTGGCAGTCGGCTCCGATGGCCAAGTCCTGGAAGCTGACTCCGGAGAGGCCCCCGGACTCAAGTGGGGCGACAAGAACCCGAGGTGGCGGAAGTTCACCTACAGCTACTCGGACTTCTCAACCGCGGCGACATCCAGCGCTGTCACCGCCTTCAGTCTGCAGGCCGGTGAGGGTATCGACGCTGTAGTGGTCAAGCACACCACCGCCTTCAGTGGCGGCACTATCTCCGCCTACACCATTGAAGTGGGCCAGTCCGGGGATACAAATGAGTATGCTCAAGCGTTCAATGTCTTCCAGGCGGTCGGAGGTACGGTCGCCATGCACTCCTCCTTCCTGGATGTCCCGGATTTCGGGACGACTACCGATGTGGTGGTGACAGCCCGGTCCACAGGTGACAATCTGGATCAAGCGGCTGCCGGTGATGTGAACGTGTACGTCCGAACCTTCGTACTGCCGTAAGGGACTTCGACTATGAATACGAATTCAAGGCTGACATCCGTACTCCTCCTGACGCTTTTCGGGCTTTTCCTGGTCGGCGCCAACCTTACGCATGATCAGGACACCCAGGTTCGGGTGACTAACGGATCGAAGCTGGAGCTCGAAGACGACGACGGCTCTGATTCGATCACAATCAAAGCGGCCTCGGCCACCACAGCCCACGACATGGTGCTGCCGGCAGTTCAGGGAGGTGTGGCTACCTTCCTGAAGAACGACGGGTCAGGAAATCTCTCCTGGGACTCCGCTTCGGTAGAGGTGATGACCACCCGAGGCGACATGATCTACCGGGACGCCACCAATACGACGACCAGACTGCCCCGGGGAACTGACAATCAGATCCTGAGGGGTGACGGAACCGATACTCTGTGGGGGTCAGTTGACGATCCGGCGTTCTTTACGACCGGGGCTGCAGCCTCCGCTTCGGACATAGGCATCGTGACGACCGGGAATCAGTCGTTCAACGGGGAGAAGACGTTTATCGACTCCCCGCTTCGGCTCCAGCCGACTACGGGCAATGCCAGTGTAAACATCACCCCGGCATCGGACACAGATACCAGTTTCATACGCATGGGTACTCTGGCCAACACCGACCACGGCGAAATCTCCTACCTTGAAAATACCGGAGAGATGGGGTTTCGGGCTTCTGATGAGGTGGTGCTCACTCTGGACGACAGCGTCTCCACCTTCTACAACTCGAACAATGACACCGTTGTCAGGATTCAATCGGACGGGGCCAACCCGGACGATCAATCAAGCATCGAGTTTGCGGATGCTGCAGAGATCAACCCCGGGTACATCCGGTATGACCACAGTTCCAACATTATGCAGTTCCGAACTGCCAGTGGGTCTGTCACCAACCGCATCAACAACACCAATAAGTTCGAGATCACCACCCCGGACAATGCCAATTGCGGGTTGGGCAACCACTGTACCAATGATGGCTTTGATGTAGGAACTGGAACCTGCGAGGGGGGAAATTGTACTTCCTGCTCTGTAACTGCAGTAAAGTGGTCCCAGGATTCAGGATCAGTTGTCGACTATTCGTTCAATGTGACTTGGGATCCGGGTCTAAGTGGGGACTACGAGTGTAGGGTCACGCCGTTTACAACTACTACATTTTCCAATGTGGGAGATGTCGTGGGAGCCTGTTCTGAGGTAAACCCGGCATCAGCTACCGCCAGACTCGGTGTAGAAGCTGACGTTGGGAACAATGCCATCCAACTCCATGGGTGGGCTACTGATGGACTAGCTAGAACCTTTGGGTGCAGTGGACATTACAGACCATAGGAGACCGTCATGGCTTTGCAACTTTCACATACGGCAGCGTCGGGGGTCTCCGGAGACTACTGGAGAATCTGCGACCTGAACATCAACTACGACCGGGAGGAGTGCCACTGCAAATTGGCACTGTTCAAGGACGCAGCCGCCAGCGCCGCAGGCAATACTCCGCTGGAAGTACACCAGTACGACTGGTCAGGTGCTGACTTCACCGGGTCCTTCGACTCGGCGACTCTCGATGTCGTCTCCCAGAACCCGCAAGAGCGGGCCTATGAGAAGCTCAAGGCGTCGGTGACAGTTCCTGCCGACTTCTCCACAGCGTCCGACGTGTAGGAGGCCGCCATGCTCGAAGTCATCCTCCCGGGAAGGGAGCCATCACCAGACGACCATGAGGCTATGGATGCTCTCCGCACCCTGGTCAGGGCCGAAGAGATCAAGGATTCCGATCCGGGGTTTCTCACCAAGGTCCGTGGGCGTCTCGAACATAAGATGGACATCCTTTCCAGGGTCGCCGCCCTGCTCGACAGTGTCGAGATTGATGTCAGCGAAGACTCCGAGGAGGTCCCGGACGGGGACACCCGGACGATGGAAGACTTCATCGCCAGAGTCACGGCGGGAGGCCGCAAGAGAGCGGCCGAGACCTTCGAGACTCCGGCCGACCGCGCCAGAAAGAAGTCCATTGCGAGGCGGGACAAGGTCAGAGGTTCTGATCTCCTGACTCGTTTTACTTGAGGGTAAGATGATGGATCTCTACAAAGAGCAGGTGAAGCGCCCATGGCAGTCCAGGACTCTGTGGGTCAACTTGATTATGGCAGCGGTGCCGTTCATCCCGGGCTCGGAGGCGTTTCTTAATGAGCAGAGCCTCGGTGCCATGTTCCTCGTAGTGAACTCGGTCCTTCGGGCAGTGACCAAGTCGAAGATCACCCTCAAGTAGCCTCGGAGGCTGAACCTTGCCGTTCGAGCTCGGCATCAACGCACCTAAGACTGGGGTGAAGCCGGACGGCTCCCTCGGCCATATCGCTCTGGATGAAGACTGCCGAGTCGTCCTAAGCGATGACGATGCCGGGCAGATTTCATTCCTTGGGGGTCGGGGAGAGCACGGCGGGTCCACTTCGTTCGTGACATTAGTCACAATCCCTTTGGCATTAGACAGTATCTACAAAGAGATTGAGTTCGTATGTTCGAGCAGAAGAGATTCTCTCTTCCAAGTGGTCTGGCAGGACGACGGGACTGATAAGATTCAGGAAGACGTAGTCCTTAGCGGGGGAAATACGACTTTCGGATTTCACGCCTCCAGCAAACGGTTCCGGTCGGGGGCAGGCGGGACGCAAACCTTGATTCTGAGGGCGAAAAATTTCGAAGATATTTCGTGTCTTAGGGGGAGTCTGGATGTTCAACAGATCAATTGACCTCAATTTCTTCTGAAATCTTCCAATAGGGCGGGGGTGCGCTGCAGCACTATTCTCTCACCCTATATAGGAGTATGTAAATCATGGCCGATTTGAGAACATCCTTTCCGACTCTTGAGGATGTCGACTCCGGAAATGCCGGCGCGGCGATCTCTCAGGCAGTGGAAACCGATCCCATTGCCGGACGGAACTTTTCCGGTTCGATGGTGGCGAAACGCGCCTCCGACGACACCCTCCGGTTCCTTCAATTGGACGATGCTGGCAACCTTGTCGTCACTCTCGACGGTGCTGGCATCTGCAAGTCTGGCGGAACGGACGGCACGCCAGTCGCTGGCTCCACCTCCAAAACCACGCTCGACGACATCACGCTTACGGCAGCCAAGACCTACCGTAATCTGGAGTGGTCGGTGTGCAACCTCCGCGACACCGTCTACACGTTCGACGTGATCGACGACCCGGCGGGCACCCCCGTCATCGTCAAGACCCACGAAGTCATCGTCGGTTCTGGCGACTTCACCGACAGCGGTGAGCTTCACTGCTTCGAGTTCGACACCACAGGGCTGACCGATCCGGTTCTCCGCATGTCTGGAACGAACTTCCAGAACGCCTCGGACTTCCGTGGCACTTTCTCAATCACTGAGGACGCTGCCTAATCGAGGCAGCATTTTCCTCTCGCATAAAGGTTTAAGACAATGGCCGACATTTATATCATCGTCGAAAACGACGGAAGAAATCCCGCCCTGGACGGGAACATGGAGCTTATCTTCACGGGACAACCCAACGCAGGCTCCTCGTTCAACACGACCAGCGGGCCTGATGAGCTCGGGTCTACCGACGACGGCTTCGGGGGCTGGAATACCAGCACCATCTACGACAGCAAGGAGATGGTTCCTCTGAAGACCATTCTTCTGAACGGGAAGGACACCTTTCCCAATTTGGTCCTGTACGTCCGGAAGGTGGATGTGGACGCCGGGTTCTCCGCCCGCGGAAAACGCATGATCTCGGTGGAGAAATTCCTCGAAGAAGCCTCCGACGACGGCATCGCAAAGCACACCGCTGGCGGCGTCACCCGGTACTACACCAAGTACAAGGCGACCTCCGAGTGATCCGATTCCTTCTACTCTTCATTTCTTTACTGTCGGTCCCCCTCATGGGGGCCGACAGTACACCCCATCAGAACATCAAGGTCTGCGGGGATGATGAAGCCTATTGTGCAGACGTCGAACTCCTAGATGCCAAAAGGCGTCTACTGACCACGGCAACTGTCACCGTCGAACAGGTATTCGGGCAAGACCCCCACGCGACAACGTGGTTTTACTTCGGGACTGACCCAGACGCCGCTGAGGATGCAGACGGCATCGGCGCTGCCGGCGACACGGTTCGGGTTCAGATCCCAGCCGCCGTGTCCCCCATCGGGACGGTCTACCCTGCAGTAGACGTGACGACCACCATCACTGCCGGCGACGTGGCCGACCCCAACCCGGAACGAGCCGTAGCCATTCGGGTCTGCAATGATCTGGAGGGGGACTCCAACTTCCAGACCTCGGAATGGAACTGCATCGTCATCAAAGACCATTCCGGCGTGTTCCTGGAATCAAAGCTCTTCAATGAGTTCGGAGAGCGAACCACTTGGACTCTGACATTCACCGGCACCACCGTAGGTGTCATGGCCTTCGACGACATTATGCGTCGAGGGCTCCCCACAGAACTCAGTCGATCTCCGAATGATCCGCGTCAGGGGATTCTGGGAATCTCCGGTACAGTCGTCGCCAACCCAGGAGGTGTGGGCGATCTGATCATCATTCCGTTTGAAAACGGGGGATCTGCGGACATGAGGGTCGACGGCAGCGTCACCCCGGTAGATTTTACCGTTGACTGCTCTAACGACGCCGAGCGTCTTATCCAAGAGATACGGGTGTTCGGGGGTTGTAACGGATTAAAATTCGGCCAGCACCTCTGCAAGAACCAGAAGTTGACCAACGGCGTAGTAGTCACCATCCGGAGCGACGGGGAGACTCTCACCCTTCCGATGATATACGCGACAGAAGATTGGAAAAACAAGTTCGCTTTCGGCCCTGCCGGACCCGGTGGCAACTTTAGAATCGACGTGCAGGCTGGGGGTGATCAGTTTATTGCCTCATTCATCTTCGACCCTCCGGCCATTGTAAGAGCTTGCGGGACGGTGCCTATTCCAGACGACGAACTACAAATAACCATCCAGGACAACCTCACGGGATCCCAGGGCGGAAACCTTGCTGAGTTCTCGGCCCTGGCCAGCGGCTTTGAGAGGGAACCATGAGATACCTGATTCTGCTACTCCTGCTTTCCTCCACTGCCTTCGGCGGTGTGGTCATCAAGAGCGAACCGTTCGAGACACCCTACGGGTACTTTTTCCGCGGAACTGGAGTCACCTGTACCGCTACGAAAAACACCACATCCAACTGCGACTACAAACTTACAGAGACCAGGAAGATCACCGGCCTACACGTCCTTCTTGAAGAACACTGCTTCGACGACACCATGAAACTGCAGGTCGTCGACAAGGATGGGACATACTACCCGGCTGGCACAGTGCTCGATGAGTACGGGACCAGCTGGAACGTGGACAGCACCGCGGAGTCGCAGGGCCGGGAGGTGATGAACTACGCCGCTCAGGTGCTGGTCAACCTCTACCTTCGGGTGGTCTACACCTCCACCTGCAACGTCAGCGACGTCAAACTGAAGATCAATTACTACCTACATAAGGTGCCGACTTGATCCTCTACTGGACGACCACAGAGGAATTTGGCTCCCGGATTATCCGCTGGGGCCGCAAGGAGGACTGCTCTCACTTCGCCGTAAACTTCTTCGAGGCAGCCGGGCCGATGTCTTTGGTGGTCGACTCCCGCCTGAGTTCAGGGGTCGACTGCACCTGGAGAGAGACCTTCCTGGAGAAGAACAAGGTCCTCCACGCCCTCCATTGGGGGCTGACCCACGCCGAGGAGATGGAGATCTATGTCGAGGTGGTCCACGCCCTTGGCGGAGCCAAATACGACAAAGAGGCGGTCTTCGGTCTCGGAGCCTCTGTCCTCATAGAGAGGACTCTCGGGGTCCGCGACAAGTTCTACCAGTGGGACAACCCTCACCGTTTCTTTTGTGTCGAGGTTTTCAAAGCCCTCAGACCCCTACTTGCCGCGAAAGGTCTTGAATTCGAGGGCAGGCTTGACAACATGACTCCCCATGAATTCTATGAGAAGCTAGTGGGAAAAGCGCCCCTGGTGGATGTATCTCAGCACTATGTAAGGTGATTTTCGGTGGCCTCAGCCCAATTGAAAGTTTTCCCCAAGCCTGCAGCGGTCGCTGCCACGCCTCTGCATGACGGGACGAACACTCAGGGCTACCCTCCGCAGGTCAAAGGGTTTCTGATTCAGGCTCTTTCCGACGTACACTTTGGCGATGAGAATGTTGCGGGAGAGTCCAATGCCTTCACAGTGGAGAAAGGCAACCAGGCAGCCCTGGAAGGATTTCTGAGTCGGGGCACCTATGAGTCCTACGAGCTCAGGCAGATCTACCATATAGGTGGTGCGTTCAAGTTGGTTCTGGAACTCGAAGCAAACGCCGAGGAATAAGAGATGACCGATGCAAAGAATCAATTCGGCTCAGGTGAGTTCGGCAATCAGTTCAGTTCCAGTCTTTTGGCCGACGCCAAGGGTCTCATCACTCAAGTCCTGAAGGCCGCCGGCATCGAGGAACAGGATCCGGACTACCGCGACCGTGCCCTGACCTTCCTGAACATGGTCTACCTGAACCGGCTCAAGGGCCGACACTGGAAGTTTACCAACCGGGAACTCTTCATCGACCTCATGGGTCCGTACAGCGCTGGCACCGTCGCCCTGACCGAGGGCAGCTACGTGGCCACGGAGTCGGTCGACATCGACAACGGCGCTGTCCCGCTCATCCAACTGAACGCCAACATGCTCGGGCAGCAATTCTGTCCGAATCAGCGTGACCAGGACTTCTACCGGATCCGGAAGCTCAACACCCTGAAGGAGTTTGAGCTCGCCTCAATGTATGCCGGCGACGACGCCGCGTTCAGTGAGTATCAGATCCTCTACGACCGTCACCAACTGGACCCGAAGGTCCAGGCCGTTCGCTCTTTGTCGGTCACCGGCATCGGAGAGATCAAGCCACTCGGACTGCAGAAGTTCCGGGAGATGAAGTCGAGAGACCCCTGCCGCACCGGACCTCCGGAGTGGTACACCCTGACCCAGACTGAGAACCAGTCGGGGCAGTGGACTATCGAATTCTTCCCGTCGCCCGATCGGCGCTACTCGTGTCACATCGAGTACACGGAGCGTCCGACGCAACTGGAGGACTCCGACACCTGCTACCATCTGGTGCCTCCGGAGCATATCGACGTGCTTTACTACGGGGTGTTGGCGGAGGTTTACCGCTACCAGGAAAACCCGGCGATGTTGGCCGAGACGTCGAAGATGGCTGCCAACTCCTGGAGCCGCATGGCTGGGGATCAGGAGATGACCGACTCGGTCGCCAGAATCCAGCACCGTCGCCGGTATTTCAACCGGACACGGCGGAAGTACCCCGGGTTCTTCGGACTCAATTGGTTCGGAAGGGTTGACGATTGACCACTAAGTCGACACGGCGGATTCGGTTCAACGGCAGGGATTTCCTTTCTGCCGGTTTGAACGTGACCGACAATCCCCTGATCGTCGCCCCCAATGAGATGGTCGAAGCCAACAACATCCTGGTCGGCTCGACTCTTGCCCGCAGACTCCGAGGCGGTCAGGCGTATTTCAACACCGACGCCTCCGATGAAGGAGCTTCGTACCCGACCAATCCGAAAAACGGAGGCAGTGGCGATGACCCGATCCTTGGACTCCATGAGTTCTGGCGCTATGACTCCGGTTCAGGAGCTCCTAAATCGACTCTCATGGTTCGACAGGGCACCAAGATCTGGGGAATTGACAGCCGAACCGGGGTGGCGACTGATCTCACCAGTACAATCATCCTACCCACCACCGGACGAGTCACCTTCCAGACTTTCGAAGGAAAGGTCTACTGGGTCTCAACCGACCCGGCAGAGGGGATGTACGTATGGGATGGGGTCGCCCCAGCCGCCTCAACAGTTCCAGCCGGGAGTCAACCACCCGATGGAACGCCGTCCTACCTCCTCTCCCACGGCGGACGCATGTGGGGGTGGGGCGTACCCGGGTTCCCATATCGAGGCTATTACTCAGAGTTCTTCGACGCGACGACATGGGCGACGACCGGCTTCGGCGCCACGGGTCTCCCGAACGCCGCCGGATCTCTCGACTTCGATCCTTTCGGCGATCCGAACGGTATTGTCGGCGGTGTTTCCTTCCAAAGCCGACTCTACCTCTTCATGAACCGAGCCCAGTTCGAAGTGACTGGGAATCAGATCAACAATTTCGTGGTGAAAACCATCAGCCGGCAGATCGGCTGCATCGGTCACCATACGATCGTCCCCATCGCCAATGATGTGATCTACGCCTCCGAGCGGGGCATCCTCAGGATGTCGTCGACCGACAAGGCCATCGAGTCAGACTATGGATTCATCTCCCGTCCGATCTCGAAGCTCTGGAATAAGGGACTGAATCGCTCCGACTTCACTCAGTACACCGCTGCCTTCGATGAAGAAGACAACATGTACTACATTTCGGTGCCCAGCAAGACGGCCACCGAAAGCGACCTGATCCTGGCGTTCAATACCCAGGAGTCCATCTGGTCTGGAGTCTGGGAGAATCACCAGGCCGTATCCATGGCCAACTACGTGGACGGCGGGATCAACCGGGTCATCACCGGCCGCAAGGACGGGGTTTTGGCTCTGATCAATGATGAGGTAAGGACCGACCTCGGAACGGCCTACACCGGCCGTTTCAAGTCAGGGTTCATCTACCCCGGCGGCGAGATGGACATGGAGCACACCTGGAAGCACGCCACCGTTCTGGCCTCCACTGACGGACAGGGCACGCTCGGGATCAACGGCTATGTCGACTCCCGCCAGGTCACAACCCGGACTATCGAGGTGGACTCCGGAGAAGATCAACTGGGGTCGAGCTTCATACTCGGCACCAGCAAACTCGGAAGCGGGGTATTCGTCCCGCAAACCATACCGCTCAAAGGCCAAGGCTATGGCCTGCAGATTGAAGTCATCTACAATGCTCAAGCCGATGTCGGGGTCTACGGTTTCATGATCGAAGCCAAAGAGGCCAACGTCCCGGTGAGAGGGGGAAGCGCATGAGAAAGCCAAGCCTTGCAGTCATCGCCTTGATCGCCTTCATCTCCATGGGGGCTTTGACCTCCCAGGTGAACACTTACATCAACGGCAATGTCCTGACCGCCGATCAGTTGAACTCTGAATTCGGCAACATTTACTCGACCGTCAACAACCTGAACGAGGACAACCTGACGGCCCTGACTCAGATCGAGCCCACCAAACTGGACCCGACCTTGTCCGGGGAGGGTCTGGATCGCCAGGTCGATGGGTCGCTTGACGTCAATGTCGACGGGGTGACGACCAAGATCATAGCCGGAGAAGTCGTCATCGACGACCTGCCGGGGTCAGCCCTGGCGACCGGCGCGGTAAGCAGTACCGAAATACTCGACAATACGATCACCCAGGTAGACAGGGCTGTGAAGACGGCCGGGACACCAGCCACCCTAGGGAACGTGGCTCTGTCGGCTGACACCGGGGCGGCGGAACTGGTCTTCACCACGGCGTCCACGGGTGACCTTGTAAACAACTCTGTTACCATCACCACCCAAGGCGGGCCGGTGCTGATTTCGATGCAGGCCGGGACGTCGTCGACCAATACCTACATCGAGTGTGAGGAACTGACCACCGACCCCTGTACACTGGAAGTGGACAAAGGCGGCGGGACGCTGATCAAGGTGCCTTTCTACACTCAGGCAGGCAAATATCGCCTACCTCCTGCAGCGTTCAACTTCATCGACGTCCCGGGGGCGGGGACCTATACCTACAAGATCAAATACGATGTAGGGTCAGCGACGGCCCTTCGGATTCTGAATGTCAGACTCATGGCTCACGAGCTATAAGGGTAAGTATGGCGATCAAGGACATCATAGTCAGGGACCTGGAAGACGACGACCTCGCAGAGGTCTCGGAGTGGTTCACGTCCAGAAACTGGAATGTAGCGCCGCAGGGCAAGGTTCTTCCAGACTCGGGCTACGTCGCCGTACACAATGGCAAACTGCTCTCGGTCGCCTGGCTCTACGTCACCAATTCTGAAGTCGGCATCATCGACTGGATCGCCACCAACCCGGAAGAGCCGCGGCTCGGGATCATCAGCGTGAAAAAGCTGATTCGACACATTGAGATGATTTCTGAAGGTAGAATCAGGACTTTCCTCTCTTTCATCCCGAACGACAAATTCGCTCAGTATCTGAAGCGTAAATGCGGGTTCAAAATCACCGAAAAGGACGTGAATATCTGTTCGAGAACCCGCCCCATGGAGGCCGCTCATGGCTAGTTCAACCGCAGAAGAACTCGTCACCAGTCCCGGCGCCAAGACGGTAGCCGGCGCGGCTGGTGGTGCCGCCTTGGGATTCGCTGTCGGAGGGCCGGTCGGGGCCGTCGTCGGTGGCTTGGCCGGTGCGGGAGCCGTTGGGGGTGCGGAAGCCTCCAAAGAGGCCGACCGCCGGCAGCGGGAAGCCATCGAGGACCTCAAAAACCTGGAGACCACGGTCAAGCAGGAGACCAGCCAGACCACCAAAGGTGGCACCGAATCGGTCCAAAAGACCGAATTCACCGGCCGGTCGCCCCAGGAAGAGGCCCTCCTCACCAAGTCGATCCGGAATTTCGAGCGCCAGCACAATCTGGCGGCCCAACAGGAGGCCGCTCTCGGTGGCCGGGAGCAGTTGGAAGGTCAGGCTCAGGCCGGACTCGGGGGCATCCTCGGCGGGCAGGCGTTCGCGGTCTCGCCGGAAGAGCAGGCCAGAATCGACGCTCTTCGGTCCTCGACCCTGGATGTGGGTCAGGAGAGGGTCAATCGGTTCCTACAACAGAATCTGGCCGGCATAGAGGCCGATGCAGCGGCCCGGGGCGTCCGGGGGCAGGCTTTCAGTCAACTCCAGACCGGAGCCCTGGAATCGGCCTCCCAGGCCCTTCAACAGCAAACCCTGGAAGCCAACCGCCTGGCGGCGGAACAGGCCCTCCAGTTGCCCGGACAGCGGGTCGGGATCCAAGCCCAGACGGCGGGACAGTTCGCCGACTTTGCTGGTATGAGCCGGGAAAGGGCGATCCAGAACCGTCAACTGCTCCAGGACCCCATTGCCTTGCAGCAACTGCGGGACGAGCGTCTGCGGGGCGGCACGACGACCCAGGGGACGACCACGGACCAGACGGTCACGGGCGAAGACCTCAGGACCGGCAGGGGCGAGGGGGCTGCAGCGGCCATCGCGGCGCTCGGCCAGTCTCCGGGAGCCACAGCATCCGGCCTCGGCGGCTTGTTCGAAGGACTCGGGGCCGGGGCCAAGATCGCCGGGGCAGCCGGCGGCGGAGGGGGCGGAGCGGCAGCCCTTACCGGAGGGCCGGTTCCCGCGGCAGCCAGGTCGTCCTCAGGACCTCCGGCAGGATTCACCGGAGGGGCGGATCCGTCGCTGCAGACGTCGCCGACAGGCACCATCGCAACCAGACCAGCATCCACCACGCTTCGGTAAGGGAGGCCAGACATGGCAAATGGAGTCGACGTATTCCTTGGCGGCCTCCGGTCAGCCGGTACGGGGGCGGTGCAGGGTCGGCAGATCGCCAATCAGACTGCCCAGCGGGAGCTCCAGGAGGAGGAATTCCGCAAAAAGCAGGAGGCCGACCAGATCCGCAAAGACCGCCTTCAGGAGGTCTCGGGACAGGTCGGTCAGATCCTGCAGCGGGCTCAGGAGGATGAGGCTTTCGATCAGACGGCTTTTGCCACCTCGGCCCAGCCGGTCATCGAAGCGTCGATTGAGCTCGGAGACCCGGGGATCCTGGACTCCCTCGGGCCGATCCAGAACATCATCACTCAGCGCCAGGCCACTCAACAGGCGAAGCTCAAGGCCGGGGCGGAGCGTGCCAAGACGACAGCCGATTTGGCGAAGGAGAAGAAAAAGGACGACAAGGATCTCCGCAAAGAGATCCGCACCATTGGTGCAGAGCACCGCCAGGACAAGACCACCGCTAGAACCTCGATCATGCGGGAGGCGTTTGGCCGGATCAGAAAGGCAGCGGACGTTAAAAACCCCTCAGCGGCCAATGACCTGTCGATGATCTTCAACTTTATGAAGACCCTCGACCCGGAATCCACCGTCCGCGAGTCGGAATTCCGCTCGGCTGCAAATGCCCGGGCAGCCTTTGAGCGGGAATACGAGATTGACGAGAACGGCAACGCGGTCAACAAAAAGACTGGAAAAATTCTTCCCTCAAGATTCACTCAATTTCTGCAGAAACTCGATCCGGATCAGAAAGGTTCCTTCCTGACTCCGACCCAAAAGGCGTCCTTTCTGGCCACGGCCAAGGATAACTACAGGTCTCAACTTGAGAACCAACGGGGTGTCGATGAGCGCACCATGGAAAACCTCCGGGCAATCGACCCGGAAAGAGCCGATGAATTCTCCAAGAGGGTCTTCAAGTCCCGGGCAGCCGACGAACTTACTGCCTTCGATGAAGAGGATGCTCAAGGGAATACCGCGGCAGCCGCGGACGAAGGCTCTCAGGTGGGGGCAGACGCCGAAAACAGCAACATCCAATTCGTGGATGAAACAGCCTTCCAGGCGATTGTTGCGAAACACGCCGACCAATTCGAGCAGCGGATAGCTACCTACGAGCAGCGTGCAGGAAGACAGGTCACCAAAGAAGAGCGGCAGGAATTGATCATCGAGATCATGAAGAACAACAATATACACCTGCAGATGAAACCGCCCCCAGGAGCCCTCTAATGGCTGATCAAGCCCTAAAAGATGCAGTGGTCACAGGCTTCGAACTCGACGTGCCCGACCACATCATCCATGACCGGCAGTCGAACTCCGCTGCTACTATGAACGGCTTGTCGGACTGGCAACGGTGGGTGGTGAAGAACGTCTTCGACACCCAACCGAAACGCCGACGCTCCTACCTGAAGCGTCTCGGCTATGAAATGCACAAGGACGGTGAGCAGTACCGTCCTCTTAACTCTGATACCAAGTACCGGGAGATTGAGCCGACCAACGTCGTCCTCGGATTCATACCCTTTTGGAACCTCTTCACCGAAGAGGGTCGCGATGAGCTTCAAAGAGACCTGAAGGACATCGACATCGACGTCGGTGTCGAAGGTCCGGCTGTGGGGGCCGGAACCTTGGCAGGGGCTGCAGCCGGCTTTAAGGGTGGTGGAGTAGCCGGGGCTACAATCGGCGGTACTCTAGGTGCCGCCGGAGGGCCGCCCGGAATAGCCGCCGGGGCTACAGCCGGAGGAGGTATCGGAGCCTCGATCGGAACCATTTCCGGTGCCGCCCTTGGCGGGGCTGCAGCCAAGGCCACGGTCGAGACCATAAAAGCAGGCATCGGAGAGTTCTTCCTGGATGAGGATGTCCCCCTGGACCTGCAGGAACTCACCTACCAGAGTTTGGTTGCAGGCGGATTCTCAGCCTTCGGCAAAGCCGGTTCCAACATCATCAAAAACTGGCAGAAAATGAAGGCGAAGGATGTCCAAAACATCCTGAAAGAAGCGGGTGTCCGTAAGTCCAACGGAACCTTCAATATGACTCTGGCCGATGACCTCGCAGAGAACCCGCAGAACTACACCCCGGAGAAGGTGAAAGGCGCCAACCTACGCCTTCTGGAATTCGTCGATGGTATCTTCGGGACCTCTGTGGAGAACCCGAGGAGCACCAAACAACTGAAAGGCGGCGTGGCAAAGGACGCCATCAACCCTCTGAACAAGCAGGCTGACCTGGAGATCGAGCGCCTCTCACATGAGAAGGCTGCCAACTTCCAGGTGGACGAGATTTTGGAGACCCTAAAAGACAGGCTTTCCGGTGTCGCCAAGAAGACTTTTAGGACTCAGGAAGAAGAGCGGGCGTTCAAGTTCTTCAACTTGAAGATGAAAGAACTGAAAAAGAAGACCAAGATTGGCGGGGGACCTACAGGGCTATTCGATACTCAGGGTAGGGAGATCGTCCAGCCCGAAGTCTTCCGGGAGTTGAACTTCAAAGAGGGTCGGGAATTCCTCAAGACGATCCAGAACGCGGCCTGGGAAGAGGGTTTCGTCAAGGACAACAACGCCGTGAAGAGCATGGCCCACGGCCTGAAGGAACTCGCCGACATCAAAGCCGGCATCCTGAAGAGCCCCCTACCTCAAATCAACCAGAAGCGATCCGAAATCCTGGTTACCTACAAGAACATCCAGTCTCTCCTGAAGGATGGGACTGTGCAGAACGCTTTTGTGGGCAAGGATTCGGTGGCCAAGCAACGGGTGCAACGGGCCTTGGTCAATGCGGACCGGGTGCTGGACACCAAACTGGCCGAAGGGATGGAAACCCTACAGTTCCAGGCTGCGGTGGAGAAGCTCTATCAGTCTCCCGCCGCCTTTGGGTCCGGCTCTGTGCTCGGAGATGCCATGAAACAGGGCCTTCGGGAGGCTCCAAAAGAGGCTTTCCGGGGCGGTACTCTGGGCTCCATGTCTGCTCTGGTGTCCCCGGAGTCTGCCACCAAAATCATACCAGCATCGGCGGCGATATTCGGCGCCAGGGGATTCGCCAAGGGGTTCAAAGAGGGGGCAACCTTCTCCAGTCCTGAGACCCTGGTCAAAGGACTTTCCAAAGTTCAGTCCAGGCTGGATGACCTCAACAACGTCCCGTCCATACGGGAATCGGCTCAGAAGGGGATCCTCAGCGTCGGGGGTCAAGTCGAGGCTCAGTTCGACAACCTGACAAATCCTGAAGTGCAGAGTCCGCAGCCTCAATTGGCACCGCCGGCTCCTGCACCTACCCCGCCACCAACAGACTCACCGGGAGCGGAGCCTCAAGCTCCGGCCCCCGGTGAAGGCGGTATTCTTTCTCAGGATCTTAAAGACGAATTCTCAGACTTCCGACTGGACCTCTAAGGCTGCAAGTCGGCTTTGCCGGCGAGCCAGTCCTCAAGCATGACGCTGCCTTTGTTCGGAAGACCGATCATCGGCTCGCCGTTTTTGAGGTGGTAGACGACCTTGAACTGGTTGTCGCCGATCGCCACCATAGCGCGACCCCTTGAGTTCTGAATCCCAAGGACCTTCCGATCGCCCGTGAGTTTCTTCTCTTTGGCTTCTTTCTTCGGGGCCGGCTTGGCCTCACCCTTCGAAGTCGGTTTCGGGGAGTTCGTCTCCGGTTTCGAAGTAGCGGTTTTGTCCGCCATGATTCACCTCATGATGTATGTGTCTCGGGTTTTCGAGGATTTTCAGGAAGTCCTCAAGCGGTAAAGCCACCAGGATTTTCTTTCGATCCCCCTTGGTGACCAGCATCGGTATGTCTGTCCCGTTGTCCGCCTCTTCAATGGCAGAAAGGGAAGCGTATTTCTTATAGCGTTTGCATTGGATCCGAAGGCGGCCGGTATTGGTGAGATCGACGCCGAGCCCTTCCTGGTATTCCAACTGCCGGCAGGCATCGGGGAAGATAGGCCGGAGGGCGATGGCGATCTCCCTCTCGAAGGAATGACCCTTGGTGCGGCTCATTTTTCCCATTATCGGAACCTGCTCCTGAAGAAATCGCTTAAGAGCAGAATGGCCCAAACCACCACCACTATCAAGCCAAACCCCAGCCAGGGGCTCTCGGCTAGGGTAGCGACATTGACTTGGGACTCACCAAGGACGAATTCGGACCCTTCCATGCTGTTTCCTCCACCCCGATAAGGCTGTTCTCGTGGATGACATTGGCCTCGATGACCCCGTCATACTCCTGGGACTCAGCATATATTTCATCGGCTGCATCGGCAAACTCAGAGCACTGCACGTAGCCTTCGAGGACATCTTTTGGCAGGGGAATGGGCTCCAGTTCGAAAATATCAAAGATGTAAGCCTTCGACCCGACCTGAACCCCGTCGTCTTCTCCGAGAAGACAGTCGCCGGCCATTTCGGCGACCCATACCGGCTGCATGGTGTGGTAGTCGTAGAAGCCTTTTTGCGGAGTGTAGATCCCGCCGTGTTTTTTCTTCCCCCTCACAGCGAATACCAGCATGTGACGGGAGCGGAGTTTAAGTCTCTTCATTAGTATTCAATGTCCCAATCATCTCGCCAAAATTCTTTTTTGCTGAGGATACCCTGTATCTGAATCAATCCCTCATCCCCACTTCCGATGAGTACCTTGGCTGGGTACTCGTCCCCTGATCCCGGGTACAGTAGCCCTACTTTGTCGGGAGGGCAGGGTCTACTACATCCATGCTCTACTGCTTTTGCAATTGCGTTCCAAACTCTCATCCTTCACTCCCCCTCTGGCGGTACGAAGTCGATGTGGTTGAAGGCGGTGACCTCGAAGTCCTCACCGCAATTGCTGCAGGTGTAGAGACCTTGGCCTCCGGTGATGTAGGTCTCTGCATTGCAGTTAGGGCACGTCGCCTCTCGTACCTGGTACTGAGTACCTACAATTTGAACCGTCATTTTCTTATTCATGAGTCCACCTCCGCGATGATGTTGCGTTTGGTCAGAAGGGTTTTATGGATGATCTTGTCGTATTTAGAAGCGAAGATATTGTGGTAGACGCAGTTGTTCTTCTGACCGATGCGGTGAATCCGCTTTCTGGCCTGGTCGATGTCAGCCGGCACCCAGGCAAAGTCATTGAAGACCATGTGGTGAACTGCAGTCAGGTTGACCCCCACCGACAGACTGCCGATGGTACTCACCAGCACCCGGATCTTTCCAGACTGGATGTCATTCACATAGTCGCTGCGGTGCTTGACGGGGGTTTCCCCGGTGACGAATCGGACGTCTTCCTGGGGAAGACCGGCGGCAATTTTCTTAGCGGCTTGGACATGGTCGGTGAAGATGACGACCCGGTCGACCTCTTCCAAAAGCCCGGTGACGTACTCGACGGTGTAACCCACCTTGCCGAGAGCACTCACCGCCTTGCCAGAGGCGAAGGACTTCGACCCCTTGTTCCCTTCGTAAGCCTCCCAGGCGACCTGGAGCAGCTTGTCGGTCTTCGACTTGTCGGCCATGATGACATCCTTGTCGATCTCCTCTGGAAGATCCAGGACGTCTTCTGCCTTACGGCGAATGTAGACCGGCTTGATAAGAGCCTTCAGTTCGGCGACGTTCTTCACCCCTTCGAACTTGGTGACCCGTCTGCCCCCAAACCGGATGATTTTCTTCTTTGTGAATCGCTCATTGAACAGCCAATAGCTCCCGGAGAATCTGTTGAAATCAGGGTATCTGCCTCCGTACCAACAGAGACGTAGGAGCGAGTAAAATTCAGGGATCCGGTTTTTAATCGGAGTGCCTGACAGGCCAAGGAAGTAATCTGGCTCGTGCTTATGTACCAATCCGTGGAGTCTGGCGCTTCTGGCAGCTTTGATGTTTTTGACATAGTGAATCTCATCACAGACGACAAGGTCGTATTTGTCGAAGACCTTCTCGGTTTTCTTGAGGCTCCCGTAGCTGACAATATCGAACCTGGACTTCTCCAGGCCGAAGAACATAGTCTCTGCAGTCTCCCCGCAGAACTTCTCGATCTCAGATTTCCAGTTTGGCACCAGGAAAGCCGGGCAGACGATCAGAGTCTTTTTGACGTCGGCCTTCACTGCCAGGCCGACAGCCTGCAGCGTCTTACCGAGACCCATCTTGTCTCCGTTGATGGAGTAGCGGGTCTTGTATGCGAAGTCGATGCCTTCCTTTTGGAAGCCGTATGGTTCAATCAGGAGTTTCATTCGTCTCTTTGCACTTGGGTTGGTCGTCGCCGATCTGAAGACAAGCCTTCGGCGGCCCGCCGTAGTAGCCGTTGCAGGTGCGGATCCCCAGGAATAGCACCCCGAGGATCAGCACCGCTAGGATGATGTCTTCGAGTTTGATCACTTGGTCTGCACTTCCCCATTGTGGGTGTAGCAAAACCAGCATTTACGGCAGGTGGAGCACCCAAAATGTGAACCACACCTACTGCACTGTCGATTGTCCGGAAGCAGGACTTTCTTGCAGATTCTGCTCATGTCTCCGCCGTGATGTTGAGAGCGTCTTCGAATTCGGAGTAGCACTTGCCGCCGTGGCACTGACTCCAGTACTGACACGGTGAGAAGAACGACATGCAGTTGGAATAGTTCCGAAGCGGAGGAGCGCCGTCGAAGAGTTCCTGAGTCCGGGAGTACAGGTGGCTGTGGATTTCCATACGCTCATCCACCTCCATCATCTCGACCGGGACCGGGATGTCATAGGATTTGATGTACTTGTCAGCCAGGCGTTTGGTGAAGTCCAGGTTGGACTCCCCGGCCTTTTGCTTCGCCGTCGACTTAGTCGTGACCCGCCAGCGACAACCTCCAAAGCTCTTAAGATCCAGCCCAAGGGTTTCGGCTATAAGAGCGGCGTGTCCAGCATAGAGGGTAAGCTGGGGGTCACGTACCAAGGACGGAAGTCCGGGAAGGTAGAGGGACTTGTAGGTCTTGAGATCGACGATCCACCATTTGTCATTCTCATCACTCATGATCGCATCGACGTATCCCAGGAACCAATCAGTTCTGAGTTCGGTCTCAACTGCCAAAACATTTAGGTTCATGCTTTTGTGCAATCGCAAATACTTCAGGACCATGGCATGGACTAACGGGAAGTTGGCTTCCTTCAGTCCGATGTCGGTATCCTTCTCACAGCGGTAGAGCTCTGTGGAGATGGACCCCGGCTTCTCGTGTTTCGACTTCTCCATGATGGAGTGGAAAGCCTTGCCGATGGCCAGCGCCGTACTGGGCTCGTAGTCTTTGTCCGTCTTAGTGGCGAGCACCTTGTAGTGGACATACTTCTGCTCGCAGCCAAGCAGGGAGTTTGCTGAGGAGTGAGACAGTGGCCCGGCTTGTTTTTTGTCAGTCATTTTCGTCTTCTCATTTGTCGGTTGAGTCTGGTGTTGATGGACTTTCGCTCTTTGCGGGTGGCATGTCGGCAGGTGTACCCGATCAACCACGCCCGGAGTCGAGTCGTGTTCGCCATGACGTAGGCCCTCTCCGAGTTCGACATCGACTGCAAAGCCGCTGCCTCTTCTTCGGTGAGATGATTCGGAATCCTCTTTAGCGGGGAGAGGAAAAACTTGATCCTCAGCATCCACTCCCAAAGTCCTCGGAGAAGGCCCTTCATTTACATCTCCGTCCTGGATTCGGCCTCGTCAATGAGCCCGGTCCTGGCGATCTGGTCATCCCTGATCGCTTTGCCAACCCACATGTAAGCCTCTTCCAGTTTGGTATAGACCAACTTCTTTGCGCGACCGCCGGCAAGCAACAGTTCGACCTGCTTCTCAAGTTCTTCGAACAGATCCTTGAAGAGCTTTTGGTCCGTTGTCGCCTTGTCGTCATAGCGCACGTAGCTGAATCTTTGTCCGTTCATGACCTACTCCAAATCGTCCATTGCTTCGTTCTCAGGGGTCGACGCAGATGCTACTGGGGTGTCGTTCACCTTCCCCTCAGGAGGTCCAGCCGACTTCTGGAATTCCGTAGGGAGCTCAGAATCCCGGTACTTCAGGATCTTGAACTGGTTCGCTTCCTTGCCAGCGTAGTCTCCGGACTCGATGAGTTCTTTGCCTTCGAAGTAGATGTCGAAGACCTCTCCCTCAACCATGTGGCCGTTCTCAATGCGCCACTCGAACGCCCCGGCCTTGTTCAAGACCACATGGGCGCCGGACTCGATCTCCCGGAAGTTGTATTGGTTGCCGAACTTTCCTTCGGTCACCCCAACAAACTCACCCTTCGCGACCAACTGCTCTCCACCTTCCAACTCCGAGTATTTGAAATACTTCGGCACTCCCAATTCGATTGGCATACTGATGTCTCCTATACAAAGTGATGCCGTTTAGAAATAGCGGCTAAACCGCTCGTACTCTTCTTTTCCCCGAGGGTCGATGTAGATTTTCTGCGACTTTGCTTCACGGCCAGCCGGGGTGATCAGAGTCCCTTCCTTCTGATCAGGACCCCAGACGTCCACATCCAGACGAATCGCATCGCTCCACCCGTACACCACTTCGTCTTCCTGGAAGTAGTAGCGGAAGGCTTCCTTCATGGCGTCGTAGAGGATGTCGATCTTCTCCGGCTGGTGAGTCGGATACTCGATGTAGATGGCGTCATGCAGGGGGATGATTACACGAAGTCCTCTAAGCTGAGATAGCTCAATAGCCTTTCGAAGGACGCACCCACCCAGTCCTTGAACTGGACAATTCGAAACAGAGCGATGATTAGGGTTATCACCAAACATAATCCAACCGTCTGGCAGCTTGAGATAGCCTTTCCGACGATAGTCCTGATAACTCGACTCAATCCACGACGCATATCCACTGTAGACCTCAAAATAAAGGTTGATCAGCTTCTCGGCGTCTTCGGGGGTATGGTGGACTCCGGTGTCATCAGTCAGCTTACCGGCAAGGGAATACTTCGCCATGAGGTAGCCGACGCCGAGAACAGTGGATTTGAATCGAAGCCGCTCAACGGCGTACTCCGACCGGGTGCCAGACTTCGGGACAGCCCCGGCCTTCTTTGCAAAGGACAGGTAGGGGTCACCGGAGGCGTAGGACTGGTACATCTTCTTGTCTTTCGACAAGAGGGCAGCCAGGAGGAATTCCTCCGAGCCGTAGTCAATTCCGCAGATACTGAAGCCCGGCTTGGGCTCAATCATCGACCTCATCCATGCCGACTTCAGAGGGATGAATCCAGTGGCCGAGGGTTGAAACCTGGAGCTTTGAGCGCCGTATGGATTCAGCCAGGCTCTGGCTCTCCCATCGCCGCCATAGGCATTGAAGAACGTCTTCCGACCGCTGCCTTTTGGAGCGGGAAGAAAGCCGTTGAGATTCTGCTTGGTCTTGAGAAATCTGATGATCTGATCCGGCAGTTTGCCTCTCTCGTAGCTGTGCCTGCAGTGATAGTGACGCTGCCATGCTTCGAGCGATAAGGAGTCCTGCCCGCCTTTGGTCTTCTGCCATTTCCCGGCGAAGGGAGTCGTCTTGATGAAGTCGCGCAAAGGCTTTTGCTTCATCGTGTAGCGGCCCCTGGCGCGATCCCATTGGAAGAATCCTCCATCCGGAAACTGTTCGTTTATGTCCTCGGCGATGTCAGAGAGGATCTTCGGCACCGACTTGGAGAAGTTCTTCACCTTGGTCGGGTTCACCGGGTAGCCGGTCTTCTCGATCATTGCAGTCCGTGCCGCAGTGTGACCCCGCCAGAAGATCTCCGACAGTTTGATGTCACGCTTGGCTGCCGACGACTTATAGGCGTCGATGATTTCCGTGTATAGCAGGGGGAGATTGACTACGTCCGTTCTGTTGTACTCAAGAATATCTGCTTGGCTCTCCTCGATCTTGTATTGGTCACCCGAAATGATCAGGTCCCGCATCTCATTTTTATGGCCCGTGTCGATTTCTACGCCGAGCATTTTGTAGCAGGCCGACGCCAGACTCTTCTCCGGCTTCGAGTTGTCGGCAGCCTTGCGCTGCTCTTCGGTCATCTCATACTTATTACCAGGCGGCTTGGTGCGGCGCTTCTTGCCTTTGATCAGTTGCTGGCCGTAGGTGTACTTGTGCCAATGGTTGAGCAGCATCTTGTATTCGAGTTGCAGATCAATCCAGGCGAACTTGGTGGGGTCCAGTTTCAGGGCTATGAAAGACGACGCTTCGGCGCCGACATTGAAGGCGACAAAGACGTGAGTGTCCCGCATCTCCAGGAGCATCTCCCGGAGTGTAGCTTTGCCTGAGGGGCTATTGTGGAGCCAAACATTGCTGTGGGACTCACCGGAAAGCCACGCAGCGCTCACCAGGTTCATGTACCGCTCAGACGACTTGTTAAATTCAAAGTCGATGTAGCAGTGCTTCAGATCCTTTAAAGGTCTGCCGTTATGGGTCTTCGGAAGTAGGTTGGTCAAATCCCGTCGTCCTCATCGTAGTCAGCGACGGAGTACTCCGAAGCCACCCTAAAAATCTTGCCCTCGACAACACCGAGGGGTTGTCCGTCTTTGCGGACGTCCCGGAGAAACTTCATCCAGTCCTGCAGGGACGGATACTTCTGGCCCTTGTGGACCCGCCGGAACATCTCCTGCTCTTCGTAATAGTCATAAGTGTTCTGCTCCCGCTGCAGGATCTTCGCCACGGTCTCAGCCATGCCGATCCTCACCGTAGCCAGGACGATCTCTTCAAAGCGGGTTTTCTGGTAGGGGTCTTCGTTCGAGTACGGAGTATCTTTGAACTCTTCCAGGATCCAGCGGCCGAACGGCGCTACGTACTCATCAGATTCGAATAGCGCCAGAAGATCTTGCATCCACTGTCGTCCGTATACTGGAATGATCGAGTCATGGGTGACGTCCGGCACCGAGAAACGGCGATCCACTGGATCAAGGCCGATCGCTTCGAGAGAGTTGTTCGCCAGGAAGTACGAAGCGTGGATGTCAATGTCTTCATGGTCTCTACCCTTAGCCTCGATTTGAATCCGGTCATTGATGATCGACTTCAGGATGTCTTTGTCCTGGCGCTTCCTGCAGTTGAATTCGTCGAAGAACACGAACCGCTTGAACTTCAGGTACTGGTTGAACCGTCCGGTGAAGCTGTCCTGCTTCGGGTTTGAGACATTGCTGATGCCGTGGAGCTTGGCGATCAGGGTTGCCAGGGTGTTCTTTCCGGATCCCTGCCCGCCGCAGAGGTACAGGTAGGTGCCGCAGCGGGTCATCAGACTGTGGTAGATCCAGGAGTAGACGAAATACCTGCAGTCCTCTTTTGGAAAGAGGTGCCGCATCAACTGGTCAATCTCTTCCGGCAGCGCCGGGTCACAATGGATGTCCATCCACTTCGGCCTGCTGTAGCGGTTCACCGAGTAGACGTTATTGGAGTCCTCGATCGAACGGATCTGGTAGTCGTCGTGGGGGTTGTAGTCCTCCCGAACGTGCAGGATCTGGGACAGGAACTGGTCGATGATTCCTTTGTCGATGTCGCCCGACTTCAGCGCCAACTGAATCGAGTAGTAGTCATAGTCGGTCACCGACTTCGTTTTGGTGTCGAGGAATCTGAAGCCCGCTTCCCGGCGGGTGTCGCCGAGTACCCGGTAGGGCTGCAGGTGACTGAGTATATAATCCGGGTCCGGCAGGTTCAGGTCAGCCTTGCCGTTGCCTCTGATCTTTTCTTTCAGCGCATCCTTCGCCTTTTTGGCTTGGACGATGTCCTGGCGGAAAGTGTTCGAGATGAACTGAGTCAGAAACTGCAGCTTCTCATCGGCCGGCATCTTCCACCAAGGACCCAGGTCGTAATCCAAGATGACGTCGGCGGTGAACAGCCGGGTTAGAGAGTTCAGGTCGTCGTAGTGGTATCTCTTGCCGCCGACCCGAAACGTCGTCGACTCCGCCGCTTTGGCAAAGGTCGGGGGATGCTCCTTAAAGAAGCGGATGAAGTTTTTGAGACAATCAGATTCAGTGCCCACGAGAGTAGTGTCTTCTTTTTTATTCGGTTTGCGAGTCAGTGGGCCGACCCTAACGCGGAGGCCGAAAACGGGTCAACCCCGAAGTGAGCCGTGAAACTTCTTACACCGAAATCTCGAGAAATTACAGGCACTTACAAAAAAGTTCAAGTTCCACGTGGAACTGCCGTAGGTGTAATATGTAACCCTTGACAGGAGAAACCGAGCCATGAAATACGCGATCATTACCATCTTCCTTGGACTCATTTCGTGCGGCACCATCGACACCGTGAACATCGGCGACGGTGCAGACCCCAAAGCATCAGAAGACGGCGACAGCGACGAAAAAATACGGGACGACATAGAGCCCGCGCCGCAAGAATCTCCGACAGTCGAGGTTGAGACCACGACGACCACTACTACAAAGGTTGTAGTCGGCGGTGACGGTTCAGTTGATTCGACAATTGACAATTCAGACGGCAAGCCGACGCTTGTCGCCAAGTATCAATTGGTGAACGACAACCCTGCAGTCGACGAATTCGTCGGGCAGAACTACTGCGTCGGCAATGTCATGCGGGATTGCTGGATCCGCTCAGGACTTCTCTGGGAGTACAGCGACGGGACCTATGAGGTGTCAATCGAGTTCTGGGACACCGAGCGCATGGTTCCTTACAACATCGAATCCAAAAAGATGGTCGACGGCGAAGAGAAAGCCCTCCTACTGACCGACTACGCAAAGACGATCGACGACGACACTGTCATGCTTCGGAAGCTCTGGGCTGTGGTGGTTCCTGGTGAGAAGCTGGTAGGGGTGTATTACGACTGGGCCGGCGACGGACCCCAGGAGCAGGGCGATGATTTGCTTGACGCCTTTGAGTTTGAACTGGTAGGTGATGCAGGTGCCGGGGAGTTCTGATGGCTCGGTTCCCCACCGGCCAACTTGCCAATTGCAAATCCCTCAGGCTTTAGTCTGGGGGATTTTCTTTTCTGAGTACGCTCACATATTTCTTGTTGACGTACTCCACGGTCCCGCCGAACTCCCCGCACCAGTCACTTAGGCGAACTTCCGGGAAGTTCCATCGGGTCGTGTCGCATAGCACAACCAGCACCGGGGGATAGCGGCGGCACACATCCTTAAAGCGGTGCCGGCAGTTCTCACACGTCGCATCTTCGGATCTCACGACTCCCCCTCATCCAAAGCGGCCAGGGCTTCAAGAACTTCAGTAGAAGCCCACATAAAGTATTTTGGATCAGCTTTCAAAGCCCTCGCCACAGCTATCAGCTTCGGCAGGTTGTTGACGGCGGCGGCGATTAGTTCTGCATTATCTTTCTTGTGAACTTCAGCAAACCAGTATCGGTTTACATCCACATAGAAAACATCATCGTATTTGTGGCCCGGAGCATCCTGTGAAATCTTCCATTCCCC
>Ga0209578_10000550_pt1 | contig 44771 bp, 35 predicted proteins | sample tdAd472_FD_187127 | JGI IMG/M metagenome (GOLD analysis project Ga0209578, IMG submission 187127) | Marine sediment microbial communities from the Atlantic coast under amendment with organic carbon and nitrate - tdAd47.2 (SPAdes)... | ecosystem: Environmental > Aquatic > Marine > Coastal >...
GACCCAGCGTATTGGCCTTAAAACCCCTCACCGAAGTAAACCCACCGGCAAAAAAGTTTTCATAAAAAGGTAGCTCGTCGGTACCGCCATACCCATCGCCGTAGCCGGCAGTGCCGTTGAGCATAAAGGTTAGCTTTTTGCTGATCGGCCAGTACTGCTGACGTTTGTAAAAGAGCTTGAAAAACTCCTGATCACCCAGCGGGGTTGCCACCTCGGCACGAATACTCTGCATACCGCCCTGGTCGGCAAAAATCGCCCGGTTGCGGGTGTCGTGAGACCAGGAAACACTCGCCTTGACCTGGTTAAAACTATCGCCGTTTTTGGTAACAAAACTGGCAATTTCGACCGGCGTGAAAATATTAGTGCCAATATCGATCTGTTCTAACCCAAAAGAGATACCAATCGAATCAAACTCATTAATGGGGATGCCAAAACCAACGTTCAACCCGATGGTATCGGTGTCGTACTCACTGAGGTTTTCCTCGGCAGCATCCGTTGACCGGGCAAACAGGGAGATAGTCTGACTGACCCCGTCCTTGGTCCAGTAGGGGTCGGTCTGGCTGATGGAGTAGACGTCCGAAAAATCATTATTCGCGAGCGTTACCGCCAGCCGTTTGCCGGTACCCAGGAAATTTTCCTGTACAACGCTACCGTTCAGTAAAAACCCGCTATCCTGGCCAAATCCAAAACCGGCGGAGATACTTCCTGACGAACGTTCCGTGACACCGAAATTGACATCAAGCTGATCGGACGAACCGGCAACTGCAGGGGTTTCAACGTTTACTTCTTCAAAGAAACCAAGCCGTTCGAGACGCACTCGTGACCGTTCAACCGCCTCGTTGGAAAACCAGGCACCTTCCATCTGGCGCATCTCACGACGTAGCACTTCGTCCTGGGTTTTGGAGTTCCCGGAAAAGTTAATTCGGCGCACGTAGGCTCGCTTTCCTGGATCGACGAAAAACGTCAATGACACCAGCGAATTCTCCTCATCCACATCCGGAATGGGGTTAACGTTGGCGAAAGCATACCCTTCTACCCCTAGACGCTCCGAGAGTAGATCACTGGTCTGGGTCAACTGATTACGTGAAAAAACATCACCGGGGCGCACCGTCACCAGATCGACCAGCTCCTGCGGGTCAACGATCAGATCTCCCGACAGCTGTACCGCCTCCACCAGGTACTGATTACCCTCGGTAATATTGACCGTAATGTACATTTCGTCTTTATTAGGAGTGATCGCAACCTGGGTAGAAACAATGTTGAAATCGAGGTAGCCGCGATCAAGGTAGAAAGAGTGAAGGTTTTCCAGATCACCGCTGAGCTTCTCTTTGGAATAGCGGTCGTCATTGGTGACAAAGCTAATTAAATTGGGCGTTGTCAGTTCGAACTGGGCCAGTAGCGCCGCGTCATCAAAAACCTGATTACCGACAATATTAATATCGCGGATACGCGCGACCCGGCCTTCGACAATATTGATATTGACGTTTACCCGGTTACGCGGCAGCGGTACCACGTCGGTGGTGAGCTCGACTCCGTACTTACCGTGACTGTAATACTGCCGTTCAAGCTCCTGACTAACCGCATCCAGCGCGGAAGGGACAAACACCCGTCCCACCGCAAGACCGATTTCGGCCAGGCCTTTTTCAAGGTCCTCGGTGGGGATATCGTCATTTCCCTCAATATTCAACTCGGCAATCGATGGCCGTTCATCAACGGTAATGACCAGCACCGCGCCCTCGCGGTCAACCGAAACATCCCGGAAAAAATCGGTCGCAAACAGCGCACGGATAATCGGCCCGGTACGCGCATCGTCGATGCGATCTCCTACCGCTACCGGTAGCGCATTAAACACAGTGCCCGCTGAAATACGCCTCAACCCTTCAACGCGAATATCATCGATGGTGAACTCAGCAGCGAAGCCAGCGCCACCATAAATCGGTAGCAGCAATGCTGCAGCAATAACCATTTTGATTCTAAAGATCAACGTGCGCCCTTAATGTTAGTGCCGCCAGGAATAGTGCCTTAGCCATGGCCAGCCATAGATATCACTGCAAGAGTCGGTGGACATCGTTATATAGCGCGAGGACGGTGAGCCCGATCAAAATCACCAGGCCACCCTGTTGCCCCCACCCTCTTAAGGTTTCGGAGAGCGGTTTCCCCCTCACCCATTCGGCGAAATAATACAGTAAATGGCCACCATCCAGAACTGGAATTGGTAACAGGTTCAAAATACCAATACTGATACTCAGGAAGGCCACCAGTTTCAAAAAAGCACTCGCACCGACCTGAGCGCTTCTACCGGCATATTCCGCAATTGAGATAGGGCCATTTATGTTTTTCAGCGAGACCTCGCCGGTCACCATTTTCCCGAGCATTTTCAAGGTCAGCAAAGTCATCTTACCGGTCTGCTGAATGGCCTGATTCAGCGCCGATACCGGCCCGTACTGGCGGACTGTTCGATAATCGTCATACCAGTTATCCGGCACGAACGGACCGGCACCAATGCGCCCAACGGTCAGGTCGCCCTCCTGCCGCTTCGCGGGAGTAATCTGCACGGCCACCTGTGCACCGTCACGTTCAAGCAGCAAGTCAATCGGCTGGTCCGGTCGAGCTCGCACATAATCGACCCAACCACGCCAGTCCGCTATCGGCTCACCGTCCGCACTCAGTAGTCGATCCTGACGCTGCAGGCCTGCCTGCTCGGCCGCCTCACCCGGCACAACCTGATAAATAACCGCGGGTAATGCCGGAAACTGCGGAACCAGACCCAGCGAGGTCAGCAGATCGCTATTTTCAAACGCTACCGAATAACGGGAAAAATCCACTCGATGGGAAAGTTCACGACCATCTTCACTCACCACGCCAACACTAATCGGCTCGCGGTCCACGGCCTGAGAAAGCAACTGCAGACCTACCTCCTCCCAGAGGACTACCTCCACGTCGCCAACACTGACGATTTGGTCACCGGCGCGAAATCCCGCTTGAGCCGCCGGACTATCGAACTGAATCTGGCCCACGATCGGTTTTAGACCACTGACGCCCACCATATAAAGGCACCAGAACAAAACCACTGCCAGCAAAAAATTAGCCAGGGGTCCCGCAGCGACAACGGCGATCCGTTGCCCAACGGTTTTGGCGCTGAAAGCCTGGTCTCGCTGCTCCGCATCAACCGGGTCATCCGATTCGCCCAGCATTTTCACGTAGCCACCCAGGGGCACCGCTGCAATGACGTACTCAGTAGACTCTGCAGATTTTTGCCAACGCCAGAGAGGTTTACCAAAGCCAACGGAGAACCGCAGCACCCGCACGCCCACTTTCCTGGCCACGAAAAAATGGCCAAATTCATGCACGGTGACCAGCATACCGAGGGCCACGATCAGTCCGCCGATGGACCAGAAAAAATCACCCATAATTAATCATTCCGTTACTGCCTAATAAACATTTTGAACCAGCAGACAGTATAGGTTCCTGACCAACTAAGACCAGACCTGTCATTGCCTGTCGACCAGGCGGCGGGCAAGTCGCCGCGCCTGCTCATCGGCACCTACCACGCTGTCCAGATCCGTCGCTTCATTGCTGGGCAACTGCGATAACACTTCGCTGACCAGTACCGGGATTTGTAGGAAGCCCAGTTTCTCTTCAAGAAACGCCTGTACCGCAATTTCATTGGCCGCATTCATATAGGTGGCTGCCAGCCCACCCTCAGCCAGCGCCGAATACGCCAGCCCCAGACAGGGAAATTTATCGTTATCAATGGTTTGAAACTGAAGGTCTGTGAGCTCCCGCAGATCGAGCCGAGCAGCGCCAGAGTGGATTCGTTCTGGCCACGCCAGGGCATGGGCAATTGGAATACGCATATCCGCGCTGCCCAGTTGCGACAAAATAGACCCGTCACAATACTCAACCAGTGAGTGAACGATACTTTGCGGATGTATCACCACCTCGATCTGGTCACCACCCACTCCAAAAAACCAGGCCGTCTCGATCACCTCCAGCCCTTTGTTCATCATCGTGGCTGAATCTACCGATATTTTCTTACCCATGTCCCAGTTCGGATGAGCGCAGGCCTCCGCCGGGGTCACCTGTGCCAGCGTGTCGACGGGCCGATCCAGGAAGGGTCCACCCGATGCGGTCAACCAGAGCCGCACGACTCCTAACTCGGTCAGCGGCTGGCCAATGCGAAAATTCGGTAACGACTGAAACATGGCGTTCTGTTCACTGTCGATCGGCAATAGCTGCCCGCCGTGCCGAACCACAGCGTCCATGAACAACTGCCCGGCCATCACCAGCGACTCTTTGTTGGCCAGCAACACGACCTTGCCAGCTTCGACAGCCGCCAGGGTAGGTGCCAGCCCGGCCGCACCGACAATGGCCGCCATCACCATGGTCACCTCTGGCTCTCTGGCAACATCCACCAGCGCCGCCGTGCCGCTTAGCACCTCGGTCCGCAGATCGCTAATCGCCGATCGAAGCCGCTCTGCTGCCACCGGATCAACCATCACAAAATACTGCGGCTGAAATTGCCGACACAACTGCTCAGCCAGCTCTACCCGGTTATAAGCCGTTAACGCGAATACCCGGTAACGGTCTGGGTGCTCAGCCACCACCGCCAGGGTGCTCATGCCCACCGAACCGGTGGCACCGAGTATCAGTAGCTGTTGGGTGGCGCTCACCAGTGACCCACCATTAACAGCCCAAACAGAGGCGCGGCGATGGTTAAACTGTCGATCCTGTCCAGCACGCCACCGTGCCCGGGCAATAACTTACCGCTATCCTTAACGCCAGCACGACGTTTAAACAGGCTCTCAGCCAGATCGCCGACTACCGACACCAGCGAAATAAACACGCCGACCAGGAGATAGTAGCCAATATCACGGCCTTCTTTTCCAGTGGCCACCGCCACTGAAAGCGCTACCAATATGGCCATCAGGTTGCCACCCACGACGCCCTCCCAGCTTTTTCCGGGACTGACCGCTGGTAGCAATTTGCGTCTGCCCCACTGGCGGCCACTAAAATAAGCACCGATGTCCGCCCCCCAGATAAGTAGAAAAAGAAACAGCACCAGCCATTCTCCCTGGCCCTGCACCCGCAACAGATAGAGCGAGAACCAGGGCACAACCAGAAGCAAAGGGCCGACGGCCAGCATACCAATTTTATTCAGCAGCCACTGAGGCTGACGCTGGGGGTAGCCGACAAGGACCCAACCGACCGCCAGCCACCAGACCAAAGCTATGGGCAGCAGCCACTGCATCATTATCGGTCGGTAAAAACAGCCAGCCATCAGCAGTGCTAGCAAAACCAGGTAGAGGAGTTGTCCAACTGGCTGCTTGACGCCAGCGAGGCGACACCACTCAACGCCACCCAGTAATAACAGTGGCGCGATACCCAACGCGAACCCTTTTGCCGGCAGAAGAAACAGCAGCGCCCCTACATATGCCGCCAGGAAAATTGCGGTGATCACCCGCAGATAGAGCACCGTCAGCCCGCCTGTCTCGGCGTGATCTGCTCCTGAGTCCGGCCAAACCGCCGCGAGCGCTGCGCGTACCAGCCGATCGCCTCATTAAACGCCTGCTCATCAAAATCCGGCCAGCAGATATCGGTAAAGTAGAGTTCACTGTAGGCGCATTGCCACAACAAAAAATTGCTGATTCGGCATTCCCCACCGGTACGGATGAGCAGATCGGGATCCGGCACGGGTGACAGAGCTAGCGCATTTTCGAAAATCGCCTCGTCTATCTGGTCTGGCTGAAGTTCGCCGGCGGCTACCTGACGGGCCAGCGATCGAGCGGCCTGAGTAATATCCCATCGACCGCCGTAATCGGCCGCAATCTGTAGCGACAGGGCATCGCCATGGGCAGTCTCAGTTTCTACCCGATTGATTATTGTGATCAGTTCGTTGGAGAAGTTGGCACGATTACCCACCACCCGCAGACGAATTTGCTGTTCGATCAGGCTGGGTAGCTCTGCCTGCAACCGCTGCACGAACAGCGCCATCAAAAGCTCGACCTCAGCCTCAGGCCGTTGCCAGTTTTCACTACTGAATGCAAACAACGTCAGGTGGGGAATACCCGCCCTTAACGAGAGTTCCACGATTCGTTTTGCCACCACCGCACCTTGCTGGTGACCTTCGCCACGACTCAGTCCACGTTCCTGAGCCCACCGACCATTACCGTCCATCACCACCGCAATGTGTTGCGGCCTGTTCTGATTCAATGACACGGCAGAATCGTCGGCGATATCCATCGCTCAAACTTCCAGCAGGTCCGCCTCTTTCAGTCGCACCAGCTCATCCACTTCAGCCACTGCGCTGTCAGTCAGCACCTGAATCGCATCGCCCGCCGCCTTCTCTTCATCCGCAGAAATCTCTTTCTCTTTCTGTAATTCTTTCAGCGTTGACAGAGCATCGCGGCGGATATTACGAATAGCCACTCGACTGCGCTCGCCCTCGCCCCTCACCAACTTGCCCAGCTGCAGACGACGCTCTTCGGTCAGTAACGGTACCGGCACACGGATCACGTCGCCGGCAAGCACCGGGTTAACGCCCAGCCCCGATTCGCGGATGGCTTTATCAACCGCCGCTACCACTCCCTTATCCCAGGGCGTCACGGTCAAGGTTCGGGCATCACTGGCGACCACACTGGCCATCTGTGCCAGCGGGGTGTTGACGTCGTAGTAAACAACGTTAATGCCATCCAGCAGGGAGGCATGGGCTCGCCCGGCTCGTATTTTTTTTAATTCATCGCGCAGTGCCTGAAGAGACTTCTGCATGCGACTCCCGGCGTCCTGTTTAATATCGTCGATCATGACCGGTTCCTCTAATTGCCCTTTAATAAACCAGGGAAAACTGCTGCTATGAAGAATGCCTGAACCGCCTGCCACTCACAGGCGATCTGAAAATGGCCAACTAGCTCAACGGCTTGCCAATATGGGTCCCGTCATCACTACCGTGAAGGACTTTACTCAAGACACCATTGACTGTCATGTTAAACACTCGGAGCGGCAATCCGTGGTCACGGCACATCACGATTGCGGTGGCATCCATTACCGCAAGCTGTTCCTCGAGTACACGCTGATAATCGACTGCCTTGTAAAGCACAGCGTCAGCGTTGTTAACCGGGTCTGCATCATAAACGCCGTCAACTTTAGTCGCCTTGAGCACCAGTTCAGCATTGATATCGATGGCCCGCACGCAGGCCGCGGTATCGGTGGTGAAATAGGGGTTACCTGTCCCCCCGGCAAAAATGACTACTCGGCCCTTTTCAAGATGCCGCAGTGCCCGTTTACGGACAAAAGGTTCGGCAATGCCATCAATTCCCAGCGCCGACATCACCCGCGCCTGAATACCACTACGCTCAAGCATGTCGTGCAGCGCCAGCGCATTCATAACCGTGGCCAGCATACCCATGTAATCAGCCGTGGCGCGATCCATGCCGTCCGCCGCTACCGACAGACCGCGAAAAATATTGCCGCCGCCTACAACCAGACCGAATTCGACACCCTCGGCAACCAGCCCGGCAATTTCATTGACCACCTGGCTGATGGCTGCCCGCTCAACTCCAAATCCACCGTCGCCTGCAAGCGCCTCGCCACTGAGTTTCAGCAGAACACGCCGAACCACTAACGGGGCACCTGAATCACTCATTTTCTCAGCTGCCTTTTGCCTGCTTCATCACTTCGGCAACGAAATCCTCAGATTTCTTTTCAATCCCTTCACCGACCTGATACCGGATAAACCCGAGTACCGTGGCGCCGGACTTAGCCAGCAGTTTGCCCACCGTGATGTCGGGATCTTTAACAAATGCCTGCCCATTCAGAGTGATTTCAGCCAGATACTTACGCACGCGGCCATCCACCATTTTTTCCTGAATGGCTTCTGGTTTGCCACTTTCTGCAGCCTGGGCACTATAAATTTCCCGCTCTTTGGCAAGCGTCTCATCCGGCACTTCCGACTCGGACACACAGAGGGGATTAGCCGCTGCCACGTGCATGGCGATATCTTTTGCCAGTTCATCGTCGCCCTTATCCAGCTTAACGATGACTCCAATGGTGCCGCCATGCAGGTAACTTCCGTACACGGCGTCGTCACCAGTCAGATTGGCAATACGGCGAATCTGAATATTCTCACCGATGGTCAGAATCAGCTGCTGACGAGTCTCTTCAACCGTCTTACCCTCGGCCAGCGGCTGTGCCAGCAGCGTCTCGACACTGTCACTTTCACCGGCCAGAGGAGCAAGACTGTTACAGAACGCGATGAAAGACTCATCTTTGCCGACGAAATCAGTCTCACAGTTTACTTCGATCAGACTGGCGCCCTGGCTACTCTGGTGAGCAACAATGCGTCCTTCGGCAGCAATTCGACCGGCTTTTTTATCTGCTTTTGCCTGGCCCGATTTACGCATGGCCTCAATAGCTGCATCAATATCGCCGTCCACTTCAACTAGCGCCTTCTTGCACTCCATCATGCCAAGGCCGGTGCGCTCGCGCATTTCTTTAACCAAGCTAGCTGTTACTGCCATTTCAAAAATCCCTCATCATACGTACCCACGCGGCTCAAAACTGACCCGGAGCAACCAATTTGATACAAAAAAAGAGGGGCCATAACCCCTCCGGTAAACCTCTACTAGCCCCCGAACCCCAACCCTTGCGGGCGGGGCCGGGTAATCACTTAATCTTCCTGGTCAACCACTTCGACGAACTCGTCATTTTCATTGCCAGCGAGCTGTACAGCTCGGGCATCCTGAATGGCCGCTGACGCTGTAGTCAGATAGAGCTGAACCGCCCGGGTAGAGTCATCATTACCGGGAATGACATAATCAACGTTGTCAGGAATATTGTTGGTATCGACCACACCAATGACCGGAATACCAAGTTTTCTGGCTTCCTTAACCGCAATGCTTTCATAACCCGTATCGATCACCAGCAGGGCATCGGGTCGCTTGTTCATGTTGCGAATACCGCCCACGTTACGCACCAGTTTCTCGTGTTCACGAGCTAATTTCTGGCGCTCTTTCTTCTTCATGACCGTTTGCGAATCTTCACTGATCAGATCTTCCAGCTCGACCATGCGGTTAACTGATTTACGCACGGTGCTGAAATTGGTCAGCATTCCGCCCAGCCAGCGGTTATCCACGTAGGGCATCCCGCAGGCCTGAGCTTGCTCTGCAACGGATTCAGCAGCCTGTCGCTTGGTGCCAACAAACAAAATGGTTTTACCGTCGGCAGCCAAACTACCCAGGTAATTCATGGCTTCCTGAAACAGCGGGAGACTTTTTTCCAGGTTGATAATGTGTATCCGCTGGCGGACACCAAAAATATAGGGAGCCATTTTCGGCGACCAGAATCGAGTTTGATGGCCAAAATGGACACCAGCGTCCAGCATTTCGCGCATGGAAACCGCTTGCATAAATTACTCCAAGATACTGAATCTAAATAAATAAAATTGCCATTAACCGACAGGTTACCAACCCAGCCACTAACCGAACGACGGGCTGTTCCGGCTAACGTGAGACCCTGCTCCCGGGCAATTTAGAGGCGCGTGTTATATCATTTCAATTGCACGACGACAATGCCGGTTTGCAGGTTTCTCATTTTCAGCCCCTGATAAACGGATCAGATTTGTCGACCCGGCTCGCAGGATAAACGCCGACCTGGCCTCAGCTATCGGCAACGACCAGCGCTCGACGGCTTGACTAACATTGGCCCGGTCTATTGAACCTTCCTGAGAAGGTTTACCCTCGTCGGAGCGGCTGCTACAGTTCCCCGCCTTTTCTACGCCGGGCAGCGTTAATATTGATTCCGGGTATCCGGGGTGCCATTGACGGTATTAATGATATCGCATCGACTGCTCCGGGCATCCGTCGATGGCATTGGCAAATTTCCCGGCCGGCCGGACTATCTTTAATGTCGTAACCGCTTAAACACTGAACATTCCGCTTCACCACCAGCCGGAACCAGCGGTATTCAGAAGTTTCTTAGGATAAAATGCCAGCCGGGTTACGACTGGCTTCCCGCATGTAACCCGTATCAGCGGAATCACCAGATTTTTAAAAAACTTTAATCATTTTCAATCGGATCCGACCGATAAATCCTTCGTAGTCGTTAATACTCGAACCCCCTACTTCCAACCGACACCATTCAAAACAATGACCGTAACCATTAAAACCGCCGAAGAGATAGAAAAAATGCGCGTAGCCGGGAAGGCTGCGGCAGAACTACTGAGCATGCTCGGCAAGCAGGTGGCACCCGGCATCACCACCAACGAATTGAATGATATCTGCGAGGAATACACCCAGAACACGCTCCAGGCCACTTCAGCGCCACTGAATTACCACGGGTTCCCCAAATCGGTCTGCACCTCCGTTAATCACGTGGTGTGCCACGGAATCCCCAACGACAAACCGTTAAAAAACGGCGACATCGTTAACCTCGATGTGACCGTTTTAAAGGATGGTTATCATGGCGATACCAGTGCCATGTTTCAGGTCGGGAAACCGACGATCAAATCCCAGCGCCTGATTGACACCTGCCGCGAAGCACTGCTCATCGGCATTCGCATGGTCGCACCGGGCGTTCGACTCGGCGATATCGGCCACGCGATCCAGCAGTTTTCAGAAGCAGAGGGCTACTCCGTGGTCCGCGAATATTGTGGCCACGGTATCGGCAGCGTCTTTCACGAAGATCCGCAGGTGCTCCACTATGGCGTTAAAGGCACCGGTATGGAACTACAACCCGGCATGACCTTCACCATTGAGCCGATGCTTAATATTGGCAAACGCCATGTCAAACAGCTAAACGATAACTGGACCGTGGTCACTCGCGATCGGTCGTTGTCGGCCCAATGGGAACACACCCTGCTGGTTACCGAAGATGGTTATGAGGTGCTCACTCTGCGCCACGATGAGATTATTTGAGTCCTTTGACTGATATCACCCTTTATTCAGCAGAAACGCTTAGACGGGAACTGACTGAAAAACCCCTCACCACTACCCTGGTTCGCGACTATGCCAGTGAGCTACAGCATCAGCTCCAGCAGATGTTTGACGCCGGTGAAACCGCTGAACGGATCAGCCAGCACCGCTGCGAAATTATCGACACCCTGTTGCAGGGTATCTGGCGCCAGACGATTCACGACAACAACCTTTCGCTGGTCGCAGTGGGTGGCTATGGTCGTGGCGAACTGCAACCCGGCTCCGACATCGACCTGTTAATTCTGGCCGATAACGACACCCAGATACGTGAATCTGACGGGGAAATACGCGGCTTTGTCACGCTGTTATGGGACATGGGTCTGGAAGTGGGTCAGAGCGTACGTACCCTGGGCCAGTGTGTCAGTGAAGCTCGAAAAGACCTCACTGTAATCACCGCCTTACTGGAGATTCGCGACCTCTGCGGCAAACCACGTGTTGATGACCTGCAACGCGTGCTTTCGCCACGACGCCTCTGGTCAAGCAGGCGGTTTTTCAAGGCCAAACTCGAGGAGCAGCAGCAGCGCCATCTCAGTTTTGGCGAATCCAGTTACAAGCTTGAACCGAATATAAAGGAGAGTCCCGGCGGGCTGAGGGATCTGCAGACCATCGCCTGGATCGCGCTGCGCCATTACGGGGTAACTTCTCTCGACGAACTGGCAGACCGAGGATTTCTGGACCAGAAAGAGCTGCACACACTACAGGAGAGCCGCAATCTACTCTGGTGGATTCGCACCGGGCTGCATCTGCTTAATGGCCGAAAAGACGATCAGCTGCTGTTTCACCACCAGCGCGAACTTGCCCGCATAGCCGGTTATAAAGATGGCGAAAATGCCCTGGCGGTGGAAAGCTTCATGAAAAGCTACTACCGGGCCGTGATGGAACTTCGTCGCCTGAATGAAATGTTCATGCAGCGTCTGCACGAAGAGATTATGATCCGCCGGCGTAGCAACCGCACGCGACGACTCAATGAGCGATTTCAGCTTCGTCGGCAACAACTGGAAGTGGTTGACGATCAGGTATTTGTGCGCCACCCCGAGGCATTAATCGAACTCTTCCTGTTGATGGCTCGCTACCGGACGATCGTCACGGGGGTCAATGCGGCAACCATTCGGCTGGTGCGCAACCACTGCCACCTGATCGATGACGAATTTCGCCGGAATAACCTGGGTAGCAAGTTGTTTCTGGACCTCCTGCGCGCGCCTTTTGGCGTTTATGAGCAACTCCGACGCATGCACCGTTACGGCGTTTTAGGGGCTTTTCTCCCGGAATTTCGCCGGGTAACCGGGCAGATGCAACATGACCTCTTTCATGTCTACACCGTTGATGAGCACACTCTGCTGTGCGTACGAAATACCCTGCGCTTTGCCGACTCAGAAGAAGCAGACAACAGCTCAGAATATCACCCGCTTTATCAGCAACTGGCTAAACCCGAACTCCTGATGCTCGCCGCCCTCACCCATGACATCGGCAAGGGCCGGGGCGGAAACCATTCAGAAATTGGGGCGGATGTTGCCGGTGAGTTTTGCGCCCAGCTTGAGCTATCGGCGCAGGACAGCAGCATCGTCACCTGGCTGGTGGGAGCGCACCTGGACATGTCCTCACTCTCCCAGAATGCTGACATCAGTGACCCGGAAGTAATCGAGCGTTTTGCAGAGCACGTGGAAACCCAGGAACGGCTGGTTTACCTCTACCTGCTCACCGTTGCGGACATGCAGGCCACCGGCCCAACGGTATGGAATTCGTGGAAAGGCTCATTACTTAAGCAGCTTTTTCAGGCGACTCGCCGCTACCTTCAGGTCGATACTGAGACTCACCAGCAGGATCAGGACCCGGTAACCATCCAGCAGGAAATTCTAGCCCTGTTACCGGCAGAAAAAGTCACCGCCGCACAGGCCAGACGAATATGGAGCCAGCTGGACGATGACTACTTCCAGCGCTTTACCCCTGCCGAAATGGCGTGGCACGCCAAATACGTAGTGCCAAAACTTGACCATGATCATGCGCTGGTCGTCGCTACCCGTAATTTCCCGGAACGTGGTGGCACCGGTTTGTTTGTCTACACGGCCGATCGACCCAGCCTGTTTGCCATTATTGCCACGGAACTGGACAAGCAGGGACTAGATATTGTTGACGCGCGCATTATCACTTCCTCCAACGGCTTTGCGCTGGACACCTTCATCGTACTGGACTCAAACGGACGGCCGGTCAAAGCACGCGAACGGCGACGCACTATTCGCCATGTGATTCGTAAAGCGCTGGAAAGCGGCAGCTCCATTCCAACGTTGCCCAGTCGTCGACTGGACCGCCAGACAAAAGCCTTTCGCTTCCCGGCAGCAATACACTTCGAGCCAGGCAACATATCCGCTTCTCGGCAGATGGAATTAACCGCCAGTAACCAGCCAGGACTCATCGCCACCGTCGCGACTATTCTTGCCAGTCACTATGTCTCCATTCTCAACGCCCGCATCAACACCTACGGCGAGCGGGTACAGGATCAGTTCACCATTACCTTGCCAGACCTTGATGACACCGCCACCGAGGCACTATTAGCCGAGCTAAAAGCTGAAATTACCGAAGCCCTGAGCCCGGATGACGGCCAGAAGTCTGCGCCCATCACCATGGATCAACAGTTTTAAATGAGTCACGCCGCCAACGCCGGGATGAACCCCGGCCTGGAAAAACTCCACGCCTACCCGTTTGAGAAAATGCGCGGCCTGTTCGCTGGCATTGAACCTGCGCAGGTGATCGATCTCTCCATTGGCGAACCTAAGCACGCGACGCCATCTTTCATAATCGACGCGTTGCAACAATCGCTCGGTAGCATCTCCCAATATCCCAAAATAGCGGGAGATCCCGAATTACGGAGAGCGATTGCTGCCTGGGTTGAGCGCCGCTTTAATGCGCCGATCGACCCCGACCGCCAGGTACTGCCGGTTAATGGCACGCGCGAAGCACTGTTTGCCATCGCCCAATGCGTGATTGATAGCCACCGCGACCAGGCGGTCATGTTGCCCAATCCGGGCTACCAGATATACGAAGGCGCGGCGCTGCTAGCCGGCGCTGAGCCCCATTACCTGGCCCTCACCGATGCGTTTGATTTTGACCCTGACTACGACTCGATCAGCCCAGATCAGTGGCAACGCACGCGTTTGCTCTATCTCTGTAGCCCGGGCAATCCCTGTGGTGGCGTCACCTCCCTGGAAACTCTGCAACGATTAATCACGCTATCGGTAGAACACGATTTCGTCATCGCCGCGGACGAGTGCTATTCAGAAATTTATCCCGACGAGCAACAGCCCCCACCGGGCCTGCTTGAGGCAGCCACCAACCTGGGCCACACGGACTATCGCAACTGCCTGGTGTTTCATAGCCTGTCCAAGCGTTCCAACGTGCCCGGCATGCGCTCCGGATTTGTCGCCGGAGATGCTGAGCTGATTGATGCGTTTCGCCGCTATCGCACCTACCACGGTTGCGCCATGGCACCCCCGTTTCAGACCGCCAGCGTTGCGGCCTGGGGAGATGAAAAACACGTTGCCGCTAATCGTCAGCAATACCGGCAGAAATTCACCGCCGCCCTGGAAATACTGCCTGAAACCGTCGCTCAGCCACCGCAGGGCGGCTTCTATCTCTGGCTACCCACACCGATCGACGACCAGAGTTTTGCCCGCACCCTGTATCATGAGCAGGGAGTCAAGGTTGTCCCCGGCAGTTTTCTGGGCCGCGACCAGCAGGGCCTGAACCCAGGCGCCGACTACATTCGCTGCGCTCTCGTGGCTGATGAGGCGACCTGCAACGAGGCCGTTAAACGCATTGCCCGCTACCTTTAGAACATTTTTATTGGCCAGGCAGCGCTACTTCAACCCTAATCATTCCCGACTAACGAAAGGACCTACGCCCGAATGAGTACTTTGCAAACCACCATTGAAACCGCTTTTGAAAACCGTGCCGATATCACCCCGGCAACCTCCCCTGGGGAGATTGTGGAGGCGGTCAACCAGGCGCTGGCGCTGATTGACAGCGGAGAAGCCAGAGTGGCTGAACCGACAGCCAATGGCTGGCAGGTTAACGACTGGTTAAAGAAGGCAGTGCTGCTGTCGTTTCGCATTAACGACAACGCGCCTATGGAAGGTGGTTTTACCCGATATTTCGATAAAGTCGCGAGCAAATTTGACGGCTACACCGCTGAGCAGTTTGCCGCCACTGGCTGTCGTGTCGTGCCGCCCGCTGTGGTTCGCAACGGCTGCTTTATCGGTCGCAACGTGGTGCTGATGCCCTCCTACGTCAACATTGGTGCCTATGTCGATGAAGGCACCATGGTCGATACCTGGGCCACCGTCGGCTCCTGCGCCCAGATCGGCAAGAACGTTCATTTGTCCGGCGGAGTCGGCATTGGTGGGGTGCTGGAACCGCTGCAGGCGGCGCCGACCATCATCGAAGATAACTGCTTTATTGGCGCCCGTTCTGAGGTGGTTGAGGGGGTGATCGTTGAACATGACTCGGTCATCTCGATGGGAGTTTACATCGGCCAGAGCACCAAAATTTATAACCGCGCGACGGGCGAAATAAGCTATGGCCGGGTACCCGCCGGCTCGGTTGTTGTCTCTGGCAACCTGCCATCGGCCGATGGTAGCCATAGCCTTTATTGCGCGGTGATCGTCAAACAGATTGACGAGAAGACCCGCGCCAAGGTCAGTATTAACGAACTGCTGCGCGACGCATGATTCTCTACGGCATCCCCAACTGCGATACGGTGGCCAAAGCCCGGCGCTGGCTCGATGAGGCCGGTGTTGATTACCAGTTCCATAATTTCCGCGTGGACGGCATTACCGCCGAACAGATCAGCCGATGGTGCGATCGCGTCGACTGGACCAGCCTGCTCAACCGGCGCAGCACCAGCTGGCGCAAGATACCTGCGGACCAGCAGAAAAGTATTGACCGGTCGAGCGCCATTGCATTGATGGTAGACATGCCCACGCTGATCAAACGCCCGGTGCTGGATAGTGATGATCTGCTGGAGGTTGGCTTTAAATCCGAACGATACGCAGAACTGCTGACTCGGTAAGCAACCATGAGCGCCACCCTCGAACTCACCCAATCCCTGATCCGACTCCCGTCGGTCACGCCTGCTGATGGCGGTTGTCAGCAGCTACTCGCCGGGCGGCTGGAACCTCTGGGTTTTGAGCTACACCACCTGCGATTTGGCGATGTGGACAACCTCTGGGCAGTCATCGGCGATAGCGGCCCGCTGTTCTGCTTTGCGGGTCACACCGATGTAGTCCCCCCGGGCGACAGTGCCAGCTGGCAAACAGATCCTTTTGAGCCAACCATCGAAAACGGCATGCTCTACGGCCGTGGTAGCGCTGATATGAAGGGTAGTCTGGCGGCCATGGTCGTTGCCAGTGAACGGTTTCTTGCACTGAACCCGAACCCCGGAGGCCGTCTGGCATTCCTGCTCACCAGCGATGAAGAAGGCCCGGCGGTGGATGGCACTGTGAAGGTCATGCAGTGGCTCAAGGAGCAGGGCGAACAGATCGATTACTGCCTCGTTGGCGAACCCAGTAGCGGCAACCGGTTAGGCGATCGGGTGCGCAATGGCCGCCGAGGTTCATTAAGTGGCAAGCTAACGTTGCAGGGAATTCAGGGCCATGTTGCCTACCCCGAACTGGCCGACAATCCGATTCACCGAATTGGGCCAGTCATCGAGCAACTGGCGACCACCGAATGGGACTCGGGCGACGAACGTTTTCCACCCACCAGCTTTCAGATTAGTGGCATCCGGGCCGGCACGGGTGCCGGCAACGTGATTCCCGGCGAGGTCACCCTGGAGTTTAATTTCCGCCACGGCCCCGCGAGTCCACAGGAAACACTGAAGCGTCGGTTAACCAAAATCGTCGATGACACCCATTGCAACTACGAGTTAAGCTGGACCAGCCACGGGCTACCCTTTTTCTGCCCCCCAGGGGAGTTTATTAATGGGGTTTGCGGCGCGATTGAGGAGCACTGCGGCCAACCGCCACTACTCTCCACCGGCGGCGGCACCTCAGACGGTCGGTTTATTGCCCCCAGCGGAGCCGAGGTAATCGAATTAGGCCCGTGCAACGCGACGATTCACAAGGTAAACGAATCAACCGCGGTTGCCGACCTCGATCAGTTGACCGATATCTACCTGGCGATCATGCAACGCGTCATTGGTTAGGAGACTCGCAACCAACGCCGGCTAAAAAGCCTGTCGGATCGAGTTTTATAGCCGGGCGTCGTGACTTTTTAAATTCCCGGTCCAGGCCAGAATATCGTCATCCGCCGTAACCATCGTTGCGGACTGCAGAATCGCGGAGGCCGCAATCATGCGGTCGGCCGGGTCCGGGGTAATACCGTTTAAATCCACCGCCAGCAGCCCCACTTCGCCACAAATGGGAATCTCTCGCACACCCGCTTTCAGGAGTGAGTTGCGCCAGGCCGACAGCGGCATGGCAATCTCTACCTGCTTGCGATGCTTGAACATCACAATTTCCCAGAAACTGATGGCGCTGACGAGAAGCTCGTCGTTGGCCAGCGCTGCGTCGATCAAATCGCGGGTCTTCTGACCGATTTGATCACTGTCCTGAGTCATCCAGATCAACACATGGGTATCCAGGATAATCATCGATTTACACCCACTGCCAGCACCGGGCCAATGATGTCACCTTTGACAACCACCGAACCCCGCAGGTAGCCAAACAGGGTATCGCGTCGATCAACATAGGGCGTGATTTGCCCCACCGGCACGCCATCTTTGGTGAGGACAATCGTCCGTGCCTGCTCGACTACCTCATCGATCATTTGGGAGCTTTTCTTTTGAAACTCCGACAACTTGACCTTGTTCACGCTTCTCTCCTCTATTTTTTGTATACCCAGATGAGACTAGACCTCCTTCGTACCCAGGCAACCAAATCTACGTTGGTCGTAAAAGACTACAACAACTTAACGATTGTTCAAAGTAGAAGCGTTACATACTGCGTCGGTACTCTCCGCCAACCTGATACAGGGCTCCACTAATCTGTCCAAGGGAGCAGCATTTAGCAGTTTCCATTAATAAACCAAACGTGTTTTTACCCTCTACTGCCTGTTGTTGAAGTGCCTGTAACGCCACCTCGGCCTGCTGGTGATTAAATTCGTGCAGCCGATTCACCGCATCGATCTGCTGCTGCTTTTCTTCCGCGGACGAGCGCACCAGCTCAAGAGTAGTCTCGTTAACTGCCTCGGCGTTGGCATCAAGAAAGGTATTCACACCAATAATCGGCAAGGAGCCATCGTGCTTGCGATGCTCGTAATCCATGCTCTCATCCTGAATCTTGCCCCGCTGATACATGGTTTCCATTGCTCCGAGAACGCCACCACGCTCCGACAGCCGCTCAAACTCCTGATACACCGCCTCTTCCACCAGGTCGGTTAGCTCATCAATGACAAACGAACCCTGCATCGGGTTTTCGTTTCGATTTAGCCCCAGCTCCCGATTAATAATCAACTGGATAGCCACTGCCCGGCGAACGGATTCTTCGGTCGGCGTGGTAATCGCCTCGTCATAGGCATTGGTATGCAGACTGTTACAGGAATCATATAGTGCATACAGGGCCTGCAGCGTGGTGCGGATATCGTTAAATTGCACTTCCTGAGCGTGCAGGCTGCGACCGGAAGTCTGGATGTGATATTTCATCATCTGTCCCCGGGGCGACGCACCGTAACGCTCTCGCATAGCCCGCGCCCAGATACGCCGAGCCACTCGACCAAGCACCGCGTATTCGGCATCCATACCGTTGGAGAAAAAGAACGACAGATTGGGGGCAAAATCATCAATCTGCATGCCCCGCGCCAGGTAATACTCGACGATGGTGAAGCCATTAGAGAGGGTAAAGGCGAGCTGCGAGATCGGGTTCGCGCCGGCTTCGGCGATGTGATAACCGCTAATCGAGACGCTGTAAAAATTGCGGACGCCCACATCGGTGAACCATTCCTGCACATCCCCCATCATGCGCATGGCAAATTCGGTGGAGAAGATACAGGTGTTCTGCGCCTGATCTTCCTTGAGAATATCCGCCTGCACAGTACCCCGAACCTGGGCCAGGGTCTCGCTACGAATACGGGCATAGGTCTCAGCGTCCACCAGCTGATCACCGGTAACCCCCAGCATACCCAGGCCCAGACCATCGTTGCCGACTGGCAGCTCACCCTGATAAGTGGGTCGCGGGTGGTTTTTATACAGCTCGGCAATGGTTTTCTCTGCCGTTTCCCAGCCACCGGTAGTCCGCAGGTGTTTTTCCACTTGCTGATCAATGGCGGTGTTGAGGAAAAACGCCAGAATCATCGGCGCCGGGCCGTTGATAGTCAACGACACCGAGGTCAGCGGATCACAGAGGTCAAATCCGGAATATAGCTTCTTGGCATCGTCCAGTGAAGCAATCGAGACCCCTGAGTTACCGACCTTGCCGTAGATATCGGGCCGCGGATGAGGATCTTCGCCGTACAGGGTTACCGAATCAAATGCTGTCGAAAGCCGGTTAGCATCGTGGTCACCCGCCAGGTAATGAAATCGTCGGTTAGTGCGCTCCGGCGTGCCTTCGCCGGCAAACATTCTTACCGGGTCCTCACTTTGACGGCGATAGGGATACACCCCACCGGTATAAGGATAAGCACCGGGCAGGTTTTCCCGACCCAGATAGCGCAGCTGATCCCCAGGATCGCTGTATTTCGGCGGTGCTATTTTCGGTATTTTCAGGCGGCTGAGGGTCTCAAAATAGTTGTCACCAACAATCTCACGTCCCCGCACCTGATAACTATAGGTCTCGGCTACCACCGCCTCGCGGCGAGCGGGCCACTCCCGTAATAGCTGCAAATTCTCGTCGCTCAATTCACCCAGAGCGGATTGATACTCTCGACGCAGTTTTTGCAGTGTCGAATCTTCTCCTTCGTCGATCAGCTGTGACGGATAAAAATCGAGCCACTCAGGCACCTGGCCGTCATCAAGCAGCAGCAAACTCTGGGCAATGCCAGGCTCGGCTGACCTTGCCCGCCTGGATTTCAATCGTACGATTAATGGTGCGGCCCTGCTCCGCAATTTCCGCCAGATAACGCACTCGTTTTGCCGGAATCAGTGTCTGACTGCTGGGCAGTTCTCTGCTGGTCTCCAGCGCAGGGGTCCACTTATCGATATCCAGACCCAGTCGATTCGCCACTCCCTGGCAAATACTCACAAACAGCTGATTAACGCCAACATCATTAAACTGGCTAGCAATGGTCGGAAACACCGGCACCTGCTCGTCGGTGAGATCAAACAGTTGCCGATTGCGTTGCCACTGCTTGCGCACGTCTCGCAGGGCATCCTCGGCGCCACGTTTCTCAAATTTATTCAGCACCACCAGGTCTGCCAGATCGAGCATATCGATCTTTTCCAGTTGGCTGGCCGCCCCGTATTCGCTGGTCATCACGTAAATCGAGTAATCGACCAGATCGATTACCTCGCTATCGCTCTGACCAATTCCGGCGGTCTCCAGCAGAACCAGACCGAATCCTTCATCACAAAGGTTATCGATAACCTGATCAAGCACCGCGCTAGTCGCCAGGTGACTACGGCGGGTGGCAATTGACCGCATGAAGATACGTTGATCGCGCAAACTGTTCATGCGGATACGATCCCCGAGCAGCGCCCCACCGGTGCGCCGGCGGGTCGGATCAACCGCCAGCACGGCTATTTTCAGGTCTGGAAAGTACCGCAGAAATCGCTGTATTAACTCATCGGTAAGACTACTTTTACCGGCCCCGCCGGGGCCGGTAATACCAATCACCGGTGGCTCTCCCGGCTGTCTGCCGGCCCCCGGGTGCTCCCCATCGGGACCGTCAAGTTCTAACCGGGTAATCTGCTGACCGACCCGCAACGAATCTGCCGGCTCGCCGCTGCGACCTTTGGCTACAGCTGTTGCGGTCTTCGCAAGCATGTCGCCAATCATCCCGTCGAGGCCGAAATTACGGCCATCTTCGGGACTATAGATAGCGGCAACACCGTAGTCCTGTAGCTCGGCAATCTCCTCGGCAACGATCACCCCGCCACCGCCGCCAAATACCTGGATATGCTCCGCACCCGCCTCTTTGAGCAGGTCAATCATGTACTTGAAGTACTCAATATGGCCACCCTGATAAGAGCTGATGGCAATACCGTCAACGTCTTCCTGCAGCGCCGCCAGTACGATTTCGTCCACCCCGCGGTTGTGCCCCAGGTGAATCACCTCAGCCCCCTGCTGCTGCATAATGCGGCGCATAATATTAATGGCCGCGTCGTGGCCATCGAATAGCGATGCAGCGGTAATAAATCGCAACGGTCTGGCCTGTTGCAGGTCACTGGATTCTTTAAGCGGAGAGTTCACACAAGATCCTCAATTTCGTTGCGGGACAATCGTATCAACTTTGATTCTATCTCGGTCGCGCCCGGTTGCCCTATCTGGACTGCTATTCTCAAACAGTTTCGCGTTCACGAAAACCAATCAGGTAAAGAATGCCATCCAGCCCCAGGGTCGAGAGCGCATGGTCAGCCGAGTCACGCACCAGTGGCTTTGCCCGAAAAGCAATTCCCAACCCGGCCTTACCTAACATTGGCAAATCATTCGCGCCGTCACCCACGGCAATGGTCTGCTCCAGGCGAATGCCCTCCTGCTGAGCAATTTGCTCCAGCAACTGAGCTTTGCGGGCACCGTCCACTACCTGACCCGTCACCCGACCAGTGACTTTGCCTTCGACAATTTCCAGCTCGTTAGCATGCACGTGATCAATACCCAGCCGGCGCTGCAAATATCGACCAAAATAGTTAAATCCACCCGACAAAATGGCGGTTTTGTATCCCAGTTCACGGAGGTTGCTAATGAGCTTCTCTGCCCCTTCGGTGATTGGCAACTCCTCCGCAATCCGTGAGAGCACGGATTCGTCCAGCCCCTCCAGCAGCGCCAGGCGCTCGCGAAAACTGGCGGTAAAGTCCAGCTCGCCCCGCATCGCCCGCTCGGTAATTTCAGCCACCCGCTCACCGACCCCAGCCGCCTTAGCCAGTTCGTCGATCACCTCCACTTCAATCAGTGTGGAGTCCATGTCAAAGGCGACCAGGCGGCGGTTACGGCGAAACACATCGTCCCGCTGTACCGCAATATCAATTCCCAGATCGTGGGCCAGAGGGACAAAATCCGTCTGCAGGTCGGCTCGCTCTACCTCACCGCGAACCGAAAACTCCACGCACGCAGGCCCGGCATCGTCCCGGTTTTTATCCAGCGGCAGCCGACCGCTAAGGCGAGTAATTTTGTCAATATTCAAACCGTGCTCAGCCACCACCCGGGTGACAGCCGCCAGGTGCGCTGAGTGCAGCTGCCGCGCTAGCAGCGTCACTATGTGGCGCGCTTTTCCCTGGCCCCGCACCCATTGGTCATAGCGCTCGTCAGAAATGGGCGTAAAAGCAACCTTCACCCCCATTTCATTGCCTTTAAACAGCATATCTTTAAGCACCGCCGCCGATTCAGTCGCCGCTGGAATCTGCACCAGAACGCCCAGCGACAGCTCTGAATGAATCGACGCCTGGCCAATATCCAGTATCGGCACCTCATATTCCGCCAGCACCCCGGTGAGCGCCGCAGCCAAACCGGGACAATCACCGCCACTGACGTTGATTAATACAATTTCGTTCATGGAATTGGATCAGACTGTTTTATAGAGAAAGGGTCAGGCGCCTTCAGCGCCCAGATAGCAGCGCCAGTAATTAGACGAAAAGGAGTAAGGACCAGCCGGGTTAAATCAGTGTCGAACCTAGACTATTTTAGCCGACCAGCGAGTCAACCATGAAATAGATCACCCACGTCATTTCAAGGGGGTGGCCATAGGAGGCGGGAAATTGCGAAAGGATTAGGTATTGCTATTAAATTAAAGAGCTTTAGCCTCTTAAATCGCTGCTGTAATCAGCTCACCGATTACGATGTCAGGTGACTAAATGCACCTATGCAATCAGTCCAGCCTGTGACCTGACGACTTGAGATGTCCACTTTGCTATGGATAAGGGCACCACCTGACCAACCCTTCCCTTGCCACCCGGATAGATAAAAACTAATACCCAGCGTTGCCGATGGTAAGGACATGAATATCTAGCAACCAAAACCCCACTAAAACACTTACCCAGCCAGCGCGGCCCTGACAATCTGCTCCGCACTAATCCCAAAATGGTCACGCAAGGTCTCTCGCGACTCACTCAGACCATAGCCATCGGTCCCCAGGCAGATCAACTCTCCCGGTACCCAACGGGCAATGCTGGCAGGCAGTACTTTCATGTAGTCACTCACGGCGATGAATCGCCCGCTCTTATCCGCTAACAGCTCAGTTAAATAGGGCTGTCGATCGGGATCGTCCGGGTGATCGCGGTTCCAGGCTTCGCAGTCCACCGCATCGCGGTAGAGCAGGCTGTAGCTGGTGACGCTATAAACATCGGCGGCGATACCCTGGTCGGCCAGCAGCTGCTGGGCGGTTAACACCTGCTGCATGATGCTGCCGCTACCCAGCAACTGGATTGGCGGTGAATCTGCATCGGCTAATGACGCATCACCGGCTTTAAACAGATACATGCCTTTCAGAATACCGGCATCAGCATCGGCCGGCAGGGCCGGCTGGGGGTAGTTCTCATTGTAGACAGTGAGGTAGTAAAAAACGTCTTCCTGCTCGCTGTACATACGGCGGATGCCATCGCGCACGATCACCGCCAGCTCGCCAGCAAATGCCGGGTCGTAACTGCAGAGATTGGGCACGGTGCCGGCGAGCACGTGGGAGTGACCGTCTTCATGCTGCACTCCCTCCCCGTTGAGAGTAGTGCGCCCGGCCGTACCGCCGATTAAAAACCCCCGGCAGAGCGAGTCACCGCAGGCCCAGATCATGTCACCGACCCGTTGAAAACCGAACATGGAGTAGAAAATATAGAAAGGAATGGTGGGCACGCCAAAATGGGCGTAGGCGGTACCGGCAGCCATAAAGGAAGCGAGGCCGCCGGCTTCGCAGATCCCCTCCTGCAAAATCTGCCCCTCGACGCTCTCTTTATAGGGCGAAATTGTGCCCACATCTACCGGCTCATAGAGCTGGCCCTGGGGCGAGTAGATCCCCACCTGGCGAAACAGGTTGTCCATGCCAAAGGTGCGCGCCTCGTCGGGGACAATCGGCACTATGTAGCGGCCCACTTCCGGGTCACGCATTAATTTGGTGAGCAGCCCCACCAGAGCCATGGTGGTGGAAATGGCGCGCTCGGTACCGGCCAGCGCGGTGGCAAATGCCTTCTCACCAGGCGGGGCCAGGCGTTTGCATTCCACCTGGCGGGTGGGCTGAAATCCGCCCAGGCCCAGCCGTTGCTGGCGCAGGTAACGGACTTCTTCGCTGTCGTCACCGGGGTGATAAAAATCGGCTCTCTCGGCTTGCTGGTCATCGATTGGAATATCAAAGCGGCGGGCAATGTCGATACGCTCTTCACCGGTGAGGTTTTTCTTTTGATGGGTGATATTGCGGCCTTCGCCGCTGGCCCCCATGCCATACCCCTTGAGGGTTTTAACCAGGATAACGGTGGGCTTGCCGCTGGCGGATGAGGCTTGCTGATAAGCAGCATAGAGTTTTTTATGGTCATGCCCACCGCGCTTGATGGTGCGAATTTCATCGTCGCTCAGGGTTTTCATTAACTCGGCGAGCTCCGGGTCATCGCCGATCCAGTGTTTGCGCACCTCGTCGCCGGAGAGCACCGAGTACATCTGGTAGTCGCCATCGACCACTTCGTCCATGCGCCGCTGCATGACGCCGTTAACGTCACGGGCGAAGAGTTCGTCCCAGCCCGACCCCCAGATTACTTTGTGCACATCCCAGCGGGCGCCGCGAAAAGTACTCTCCAGCTCCTGAATAATCTTGCCATTACCGCGCACCGGGCCATCGAGCCGCTGCAGGTTGCAATTAACGACCAGCACCAGGTTGTCGAGCTGCTCGCGGGCGGCAATGTTGATGGTGCCCAGCACCTCCGGCTCATCGCTTTCGCCGTCTCCAATAAAGCACCAGACCTTGCCGCCGTTGGCCGGCTTGAGTCCCCGGTGCTCCAGGTAGCGCGCGAACCTGGCCAGGTAGATCGACGTCACCGTTGACAGCCCCATTGAGGCAGTCGGGCAGGGCCAGAAACTAGGCATGCTACGGGGGTGTGGATAAGAACATAGGCCGCCGCCCGGTTGCAGCTCGCGACGAAAGTTTAATAACTGCTTCTGGTCCAGACGCCCTTCCAGAAACGCGCGGGCATACACCCCGGGGGCGGCATGGGGCTGAATGTTGACGATGTCGCCACCATAGTCGTCGCTACGATTGCGAAAAAAATGGTTAAAGCCGACTTCCAGCATGGTGGCGGCCGAGGCATAGGTGGCGATATGGCCACCGACGCCGCTGCCCGAGTCATAGGCCTTGAGCACCATCGCCATGGCGTTCCAGCGCTGAATATTCTCAATGCGCTGCTCCAGGGCAATATCGCCGGGATAAGCCGGCTGCTGACGCACTGAAATGGTATTGCGGTAGGGCGTGTTAAGAGTGGCCTCCTCCAGGGCAATACCCGCGTCGAGCGCCTGATTTTGCAGGGCCCGCAGCAGCTCACGCACCTTGCCGCTGTCGTGAACACGCAGCACCGCCGCCAGTGACTCCTGCCACTCCTCTAGCTCTAGCGGCCAATCGGCCAAATCCTCCCTACTGTTCCCAGCCGATCCTGCGCCGGAATCAACTCCCTCATTCATTTGGTCCTGCCTCGGTTAGCTGCTTTTTTATGACCCCTGCGCAGATTACACCGCGTTAAAGACTCTTACTAACTATCTCAAACACGTCTTTGGACAGTCCCGGCTGACTGACGATGCGTTGCAACTCGGTTTTCATCAGCTCACGGCGGACGGGTTCGTAGCGCTGCCAGCGCCCCAGCGGGTTAACCATGCGCGCGGCCACCTGGGGGTTGAGGCCATCCAGCGCCAGCACCTGGTCAGCCAGGAATCGGTAGCCGGCACCATCGGCGGCGTGAAACTGGCGTAGATTGCCACTGATAAACGCGCCCACCAGCGCCCGCACGCGGTTGGGGTTGGTGAGACGAAAATCGGCATGATCCAGTAGGGCTTCGACCCGTTGAAGCGTACCGGGCAGGGTCGATTGAGCCTGCAGGCTGAACCATTTATCGATCACCAGTGGGTCATGCCGCCACTGCTGATAAAACTCGGCCAGGGCGATCTCCCGCTCGGGCAGATCAGCATGCACCAGGGCCGCCAGCGCGGCGAGGCTGTCGGTCATGTTGTTACTGTTACGGAACTGCTCCATGCAGAGCGTCACCACCTTTTCGTCCGGTTGCTCCATCAAATGACTCAGGCAGCTATTTTTTAGCGCCCGGGCGGCGTTCTGGTCCGCATCAAACGCATAGGGTTGATCGGTTTTCATCGCCAGGTAACGCTGTAAAAACAATGGCCGGTGTTCACTCGCCAGGGTCTCGCGCAGGGTGCGGCGGGCGCTATAAATTTGCTCGGGGTCGATCTCGCGCTGCTGCTCGGCCAGGGTGGCTTCGCCCGGGAGTTGAAATATCTGCGCCACCATCGCCGGGTCGAGCTCCGGCTCGGTTAACACGGCGCCAAAAGCATCGATAACACCTTGGCTGATTTCGGCTGCTTCATCATTGTCCAGCTGCTGCTGAATGACCTGCTGCGCTAATTGCTGGGCTGCTTCCCACCGATTAAACAGGTCCGGGTCGCGGGCGAGCAGAAACGTCAACTCGGCTTCGGTAAGGTTGATATCGAGCTTCACCGGGGCGGAAAAACGCCGCAACAGGGACGGTACCGGTTGACCACCGAGGTTTTTAAATTTGAACGAATGTACGGCCTCGGTGAGTTCCAACGTGCGTTCGAGGTCGCCGGGCTGCTCTTCGTCTTCGAGCTGGAGCGCCAGCGGTTCGCCATCGGCGCCGATTAGCCCGAGCGTCAGTGGAATATGAAACGGCTGTTTTTCGTCCTGTCCCGGGGTAGCCGGGCAACTCTGTTTGACCAGCAGGGTAAATCGATCACTGGCCGCGTCGTAATCGGTGACGACGTCAAGCACGGGGGTGCCTGCCTGTTTGTACCAGCGCCGAAACTGGGTCAGGTCGCGGCCACTGACCTCTTCCATACAACGAACGAAATCCTCCACCGTCGCCGCCTGACCATCGTGGCGGGCAAAGTAAAGATCGGTGGCCCGGCGAAACTGGCTGTTGCCGAGCAGGGTGTGCAGCATGCGCACCACCTCGGCACCTTTGTTGTAGACGGTGACCGTGTAGAAGTTATTGATCTCGATGTAGGAGTCGGGCTGCACCGGGTGGGCCATGGGGCCGCTATCTTCAAGAAACTGGTGGCCACGAATAATGCGCACGTCATCGATACGCTTGACCGTCGCGCTGCCCATGTCCGCTGAAAATTGCTGATCGCGGAATACGGTGAAACCTTCCTTAAGACTGAGCTGAAACCAGTCTCGACAGGTGACCCGGTTGCCACTCCAGTTATGAAAATATTCGTGGGCAATCACGCTCTCGATGCCCTCAAAATCCATGTCGGTGGCGGTCTCGGGGCTGGCGAGCACGTAGCGGGAATTAAATACGTTAAGGCCCTTGTTCTCCATCGCCCCCATGTTGAAATGACTCACCGCGACGATCATGTAAACATCGAGATCGTATTCGCGTCCGTAGGTCTGCTCATCCCAGGTCATGGATTTTTGCAGCGAGGTCATGGCGTGGGCGCACTTGTCGACATTCTCATGCTCGACAAAAATCTCCAGCGCCACCTGGCGGCCATTCATGGTAGTGAAGCTATCGGCCACGCGGGATAGATCCCCGGCCACCATGGCAAACAGGTAAGCTGGCTTGGGATGGGGATCGACCCAGCGCGCCCAGTGCTTGCCGTCGTCACTATCACCACTGTCATCAAGATTACCGTTGGCCAGCAGCACCGGGTAGTCTGCCTTGTCGGCAATCAGTGTGGTGGTAAAACGCGAGAGCACGTCGGGACGATCCGGGTAGTAGGTGATCTTACGAAAGCCGTGGGCTTCACACTGGGTACAGAACATGCCATTGGAAAGATACAGCCCCTCCAGCGCGGTGTTGGCCTCGGGGTCTATCAGGGTGTCAATTTCCACCCTGCAGCTGTCCGGCAGGCTGCTGAGTATCAGGCTTTCGTCGTCAACCTGATATTCGGAGCGACGCAGTTCAAAACCATCCACCGCCACCCGGGTTAACTGCATCTGCTTACCGTCGAGTTTTAGTGGGGCGTTAGCCGCAGCCCCGCTGCGGCGACGCAGCGCTAGCCGGGAGCTGACTTTGGTGCTGGTTGGCGCCAACTCCACCCGCAGTTCAATGCTGTCCACCTGAAACGGCAGGGGTTGATAGTCTTTCAAATAGATAGTGCTGGGCGTGCCTTCGCGCATGGTCGGATCTCTTTAAAAAAGTTACGGGGCTGCTCGGTTTAAGCCTCAAACTGCACCTGGTAGCCACCAAATTTACGGATATTAATCACGCCGGTATCGAGCAACAGGTACTGGCCCTTTATCCCCTGCAGCCTGCCCTCTACCCGGGGTACCTTGTCAAAATTGAAGGACTTTATTTTTTCAGGGTATTCGACCACCGGAAACTCAAATTCTGCCGGCTTCACGCTCAGCTCGATGACGGCATCATTGCCTTCTCGGCTGCGTATTTCGGCGACAATAGAGGACGACCATTCCAGCGACTGATCACGCAGTGCTAACAGATCAACCGGCTCGGGCACGGCTTTGAGGAGCTGCTGCCAGCGGCTCTTATCGGCAATAAATTCAGCCAGGGCGACTTCGATCTGACCGGATATGTGGCGGGTGCTGACTTCAAAAATTGGCAGGGCGGCTACTGCCCCCTGGTCAATCCAGCGGGTTGGCAGCTGAGTTTTTCGGGTAATGCCTACCTTCGGCCCGGTGGTATTGGCCAGATAGATAACGTGCGGCTGAAAACAGAACTCCTCGCCCCATTGGGGTTCACGGCAGGTGCCAGCCTCGTAGTGGCAGAGCTCCGGCTTGAGAATACACATGTCACAGGCCGCCTTGCCGGTAAAACAGGGGTAGCAATGGCCCTGGGAAAAACTTTTGTTGGTACGACGACCGCAGGCGATGCAGTTAATTTCACCACTGTAGGTCAGCGAGATGGGTTTACCGAGGTACTCATTCAGGTATACCTGTTCATCGCCGAGCGGCAACCAGTAGTTAATCTGTTCGGCGGGTTCGCTCACCAGCTTGCGCAGTGCGCCGGTCACGGATGTTGCAGAAATAGACATTCAGTGGGGTCCAGATGGTTGATCAACAAATATTGGTTATCATTACTAATCGCACAGTCTACCTTTAGCGGACCCCAATCGTGGCCAAACGCAACCCTTATCCTGACGCAAAAAAACTCCTCGACTTCATCGACCAGAGCCCTAGCCCCTGGCACGCCACCGCAAACATGGCCGACCAGCTCAGAGCGGCCGGATACCAGCCGCTTGACGAATCAACAGCCTGGTCGCTGGAACCCGGCAGTGGCTACTTTGTGATCCGCGATGAATCGTCGCTGATCGCTTTCCAGACCGGCACGGCACCACCTTCTGCCAGCGGATTTAGTCTGCTTGGCGCCCACACGGATTCACCCGGTTTGCGGGTAAAACCGAACCCGACGACTGAAAGTAAAAAGCTGATCCGCATCGGCGTCGAGGTTTATGGCGGCCCTATTCTGGCTACCTTTGCCGATCGTGACCTGGGACTGGCCGGACGGCTGGTCTATCGTGACCAGGATCAACTCGCCACCCGGCTGGTGCGTTTTCCCACGCCGATCATGCGCATTCCCAGTCTGGCCATTCACATGGACCGGCAGGTTAACGAGCAGGGACTGAAATTCGACAAACAGACTCAGATACCGCCCCTGCTCGGCGCCGCTTCCGACGAACTACCCGCACAACAGCAGTTCCGCCAGCTCCTCGCTGATCAGTCTCAGCTCGACCCCGATCAGATAGTCAGTTGGGAGTTAAACCTGTTTGATGCTCAACCGGGCAGTTTTTACGGCCCGGCGGGGGAATTTATCGCCAACGGCCAGTTAGATAATCTGGCCTCTTGCCATGCGGCAATGACGGCACTGCTGGCTCAAAGCGGGCCGGGCGAACAGACCCGCGTTTGCGGTTTTTTTGATCATGAGGAAGTTGGCAGCACCAGCAGCAAGGGAGCCGCCGGTAGTTTTCTGGCGGATACGCTGCAGCGCATTTGCGCAACCCTGGAGAGTGATCCCAGTGCCGCCAAACAGGCGCTAGCGCGTAGTTTTTTAATCAGTGGCGATATGGCCCATGCCTGGAACCCGGCCTTTGCCAGCAGTTATGACGACGCCCACGCCGTGCAGGTTAATGGCGGCCCGGTGATTAAGATCAATGCCAATCAGCGGTACAGCACCGAAGCCCTGTCCGAAGCCATTTTTGCCGACCTCTGCGCCACGGCAAAGGTGCCAGTGCAACGCTACGTGCACCGCACCGACCTGCCGTGTGGCAGCACCATTGGACCTATTACTGCGGCGGCATTAGGCGTGCGCTCAATCGATGTTGGTAACCCGATGTGGTCCATGCACAGCGCCAGAGAAAGTGCCGGGGCTGCTGACCACGGAATGATGATCAAGGTGATGAATCAGTTTTTATCGCAGAAATTACCTGCTGTTTGAGCGCTAAGTCATGGCCAGATAAACGGTTTTTCATTATCCCCAATTAGTGGGGATAACTCTGTGGATAACATTGCAAAATCGGGGTCAAAAATGTGTAACCAAGGGCCAGCTAGCCAGATTGCCTAAAAAACAAGCAATATAAAAATATTGTTATTTAACAACAGGTTAAGCGTTAATCTAATATGACCAACCCCTAAATAATATGGCCTATGCTATTCACTATCAGCCGTCAACCTCAATTGTTAATAATTCACCAACTTCAGCGCAAAATTCAGTAGCAACCGCTCCGCCATTCATGCTAGAAACGAGTTGAAGCGACTGGCTTCCAATCGCAACTGCACCGTAACGACCAACCCAGGGAATCAACCACCCCGCCATGTCTGATTTAATCGGCCTGATCATCCCCGGCTCGCTGGCACTGATTATGTTTGGCATGGGCACCGGCTTGACGGTGAGCGACTTTACCCGGCTAGTGCGCCAACCGAAGGCCGTCTCTCTTGGCCTGTTCTGCCAGATCATCATGCTACCAGTCGTAGCGTGGATACTGGTTAAAGCCATTTCAATCCAGCCGATTTTTGCCGTCGGCATTATGTTAATTGCCCTCACCCCTGGCGGGGCAGTCTCCAACCTGTTTACCTTGCTAGCGCGGGGAGACATCGCCCTGTCGGTTACCCTCACCGCCATTAGCAGCTTACTGGCGGTATTCACCGTTCCCTTGCTGCTAAACCTGGCACTGATTAACTTACTCGGCGAGGGCCAGATTCTTCGGTTGCCGGTGGGCCAGACCATGTTACAGATTGCGCTGATAACCGTGATTCCAGTAACACTGGGGATGATCGTCAACGCTCGGGTACCCGACCTCACCCAGAAACTCGCGGGAACCGTAAAAACCCTGTCGATGCTTTTTTTGATGGTCGCTATTGCCGGAATTATTAGCCGTGAGCGGGCCAATCTGGTTCCCTTACTGGTCGACGCCGGACCGCCAGCAATACTGCTTAACTGTGTCACCATGGGACTTGGTTTATTCGTCGCGCGACTAGCCCGCCTCGCTCCCAAACAGGTCATCACCATCACCATTGAAGTCGGCATTCAGAACGCCATTCTGGCCACCGCACTCGCCGTCGCACCGCAATTTCTTGGTCGCACCGATATCGGCCTGGTGCCAACGATTTATGGCTTCACCATGGTGGTAATTATGCTGCTTTTTGTTGGCCTGCTCCGAGTTCTACCGGGCATACTGGGTGACCATGAAGAGACGGTGAGACAGTAACCGCCGATTTCTGCGGCTGAACCGCTCAAACAACAATAAATCCGCCGCAAACGCATAACCTTTACATCGACCACGAGGAGAGAGGACCATGGAGTATCAACACGCCAAAGTAGGCCAATATCAGGAACTGGATAACGGTCTGAAAATGCATTACCACGAACGAGGAGTTGGCGGTATTCCGCTGATTTTCCTCCACGGCGGGGGCCAGGGTAGCGGCGGCTGGACCAACTGGAAAACCAACCTGGATTTTTTTGCCGATGCCGGCTATCACGCCATCGCGCCTGATGCCATCGGTTACGGCCTGTCTGACAAGCCAGAAGATGGCAATTTCGACTTTGACTCACTGATGCAGGCACTCACCAACTTCATCGACAAAAAAGGCTTCGATAAAGTTAATTTGGTGGGTAATTCCATGGGCGGTGCCATGTCCATCCGCTTTACCCAGGATCACCCCGACCGGGTCGAAAAACTCACGGTGATGGCACCGGGCGGCATCGGCCCAATGGAACGCTACATCGCCATGCCCGCCATTACCATGCTCAAGGAACTCGGTCAGATGGAAGGCGGGTTTACCAAGGAGCGGCTACGCACCTTTCTGGAATATCTCACCTTCACCCCGTCGGTGGTCGATGATGAGCTACTTAATGAGCGCTATGAAGTGGCCCAGACGCAACCGGCCAAGGTGTTCCAGACGCTGCACATTACAGACCTGCGTGATCGCCTGCATATACTGAAAAATATGCCGCTGCTGGTGCTATGGGGACGTGACGACCGGGCCTGCCCAATTGAGTCAGCGATGGAAATCATGGCCGAATGCGACAACGCCAAACTGGTGGTCTATTCTCAGACCGGCCACTGGGTACAGGCTGAACAGAGCGAGGATTTCAACCGTACCTGCCTTGAATTTCTGCGCAAGTAGTGAGTGTTAACCCAGGCCGGTTATCGGACTCGCCCCCGGTAACCGGCTTTTTTTGGTGACGACAATCCAGCCCAAACCGAATACGCGAATCATCCTCGCCCTGGGCCTGGGTGCGGGCCTGATACCACTCAACTCCACCACCATTGCGGTGGCCTTGCCGGCGATTGGCGTGCATTTTGGTGCCGACGACAGCCTGTTGTCACAGTGGTTGATCGTCAGTTACCTGCTGGTGTCGGTCCTGTTTCTTGGGCCCGCCGGAAAACTCGGTGATCTTTGGGGCCATGGCCGACTACTTCGCACCGGCTGGATGATGTTCCTGATCGGTGCACTCGTTGGCTCCGTCGCGGCCAACATCCCCCAACTGGTCATCTCCAGAATTGTCATGGGTTTGGGCAGCGCCCTGTTAATGCCCTCCAGCATCGCTGCAGTTCGCAACAGCGTGACGCCGGAGCAGCGAGCACCAGCACTGGGAATGCTGGCAGGTGGGCTGGCAGTTTCGGCTGCACTGGGCCCCCCGGTCGGTGGTTTCCTGATCCACCATTTTGGCTGGCAAGCGGTTTTCTGGCTGAACCTGCCAGTGCTGGCCATCTCCGCCTGGCTGGCCCGGGATCTGCAACTTCCGGTGCCGGACCAGTCCGGGAAGACCGCTCGCTTCGACGGCTTTGGATCAATCATGCTGATCAGCCTGCTCGCCTGTTTTGTCATCGGCGTCCGATTGCCGGGTATTGGTGGTGCACTGCTACTGGCCGGCAGTGCCGTGCTTGCCGTGCTATTCGTACTCTGGGAACTACGCCAGTCAGAACCGATACTTGATGTGCGCCTGTTCCAAATCCGTGCCTTCAGCTGCGCAATTCTGATCATTGCGATTCAGAACTTCGGCATGTATGGCGTGCTGTTCCAGATGCCTTATCTGTTCGTTGAACTCTACGCCACTGAGCCCGACAAAATCGGCTTGATGATGCTGGTCACCACTGCCGGAATGGCCATCTGTTCACCACTGGGCGGCCGCCTGGCTAACTATTTCAGCAACCACCGCGTGGCCTTGCTTGGCTCCCTCTCCGGTCTCGCGGGCATGTTCGGCCTGGCAACCGCTAGCCACTGGGACAGCCTCTATTCCATCGCCCCCTTCCTGTTCATGGTTGGCGCCGGACTAGGATTGAACACCGGCCCGGCCCAGGCGACGGTGCTTAGTGCCGTTGGTGAAAAAGACGCGGGCATGGCCTCTGGCGCGCTCAGTGTAATGCGCTATCTGGGAAGCATCTGCGGCATTGCCTTACTGGGCCTTCTACTGGCACAGACTGACATAGCCGCCGTGCCTCGCTACCGCCTCGGATTCCAGCTCTACGGCAGCGCCTTTTTCATCTGTGCGCTGCTGACCTTTGGCATGAAACTGAAATCCGACTCTAGTAGATATTCCTGACTCCGTCGCACTGATTACCGATGCTCAGATTACTACCCATCACCTACAGCAATCGCTTAACATAGGCAGTTATTCATGAATTTATGGCAATTTTCGTCCATTACTGACCGTTATCAGTTGAGCGCAGGTCTTAATCCACTATATTTGCGTCTCAATGCTGGCCGTCTAATAATGCTAAAAGCGGCACCGAACAATTTAATGAGGAGAACATCATGAACTCACCAATTAGCCCCATTGATCTGCAAAACTGGTCAGATCACACTCGGGTACCGTTTTCGGTCTACACCGACCCTGACATTTACCGGATGGAGCTGGAACGAATCTTCTACGGCCCTTTCTGGCATCCGGTGGCTCTGATTGCCGAAATCCCCGAGATTGGTGATTACAAAACCGTTACTGTTGGCGAGGCGTCCTTAATCGTCACCCATACCGGTGAAAACGAATTTCACACCATGCTCAATGCCTGCTCTCATCGGGGCGTGGAACTGGCCTGCGAATTCCTGGGCAAAGCAACCGACTTTACCTGCCCCTACCACGGCTGGGTTTTCGATAACAAAGGCACCTGCCACGTCGCTAATGGTGAAGAGCGGTTTCGCACCGACTTTAAGAAATCTGACTTTGGATTAACCCAGATACGCACCACTGTCTGGTCGCAGGTGGTCTGGGCAACGTTTGACCCGGCCACGCCGTCAATGGAAACCTTCCTTGGCGACGCTGCACCCGCATTGCGTAACGCCCTGGGTGGCGGTGAGCGCCCCCTTAAATTACTCGGTTATCAGAAAATAACTTTCAACTGTAACTGGAAGATCTACATGGACAATGACGGCTACCACGCCGGCCTGCTCCATACTGCGTTTCGGTTGCTCGATTTCCAGGGCGGAACGGCTGATCAGATATCCGACGGCACCGGTGGCCATTGGGGTATTGATTACGGCACTAAACCTTACGAAGACAATGGTTATCTGAACGATGCCTCAATCGTCGAGACCCGTAATGACGAGTTGACTGCGACGGTTAACCTGATCCGCCCCCTGTGTCAGTCGGTGAAGCACCTCAACTCCATTAACTTCCGTTTCGGCAAACCGCTGGGACCGACGCAAACCGAAGTGCATTACACCTACCTGGGGTTTGCGGACGATGACGAGGCGATTAACAATCATCGCATCCGTCAGTCTGCCAACCTGCTTGGCCCAAGCGGTTTTGTGAGCATCGAAGACAGCGCCGTGTTCGAGCGGGTGCAAAAAGCGGTAAGCGCACCCAACGGTACGATTAATTTTGTCAAAGGACTGGCCGATTCACCCGACGGTAAACGCTGCATGCAGAACGATGAAGCCGGCAGCACCCCCTGGTGGAACGATTACAAACAAAGGATGGGACTCTGAGCAATGCCACAAATCACCGATGCCACCCTGCTCGCCAGGGTCGACAACCTGCAACGCGCCTACGCCCATGCCCTGGAACGGCGCAACATGGAGGGCTGGCTAGCAACCTTTGACAATCCCGGCAGTTACGAACTCACCACCCAGGAACACGTTAAACATAACCTGCCGGTAGGCATGATGCTTGATGACTGTTACGAACGGCTGCTGGATCGCTGCACCTATGTGAATGAGGTATGGAACCACGCGGTAGAGCACTACCAGCCGCGTTACCAGGTCTATCGTAATTTTTGTGAGATGCAGCCCGACGGTGCGATTCACGCCGACACCAATGTGTCGCTTTTTTATACCGGCCCCGATGGCCACTCCCACCTGCTGGTAGTGGGCCATTATCACGACAACATTGTTGAGGTTGATGGCGAACTGAAGTTCCGTTCCCGTAAGGCAATACTGGATACGGCAGTACCGCCCAGGTATCTCATTTATCCGGTTTAAAAGCTGCCCGGAAACAACACCGGGGAAGTTACCCGCTATTCGTGCGGACTAACTTCCCCGGCGCAGTCGTCACCAGCGACGGCATAGCGTATCCTCACCCACGGACACCTAACCCTGGGTGCTAAAATCGGAAAATGGGCAAACAGAAAGTACTGATCGTCGGCGCGGGCGTAGCTGGTCTGACCTGCGCACTCTGGCTGGAAAAAAGCGGATTTTCGCCCATAGTAATAGAACGGGCAGATACGATCCGCGGCGGCGGATTCCTGGTATCCCTGTCCCATCACGCCTATCAAAGCGCAGCACGCTTAGGACTGATGGATGAAATTGAAGCTCGTGGTTGCGGCATCAGATCATCCGGTTATTACGACCCATCGGGTCGCAGCCTGCTGGAACTCGATTATCCAGCGCTATTCGGTGGTGTCGAACTGGTCCAGATCATGCGGGACGAGCTGGTGGATATTCTCTACACAGCGGCGAAGGAAAAACTGGAAATAAGGTTTAACCAAACGGTCACCTCGCTTACCCAGGGCGACAACAGCGTTGATGTAAATTTTGCGTCGGGCAAAACAGATCGGTTCGACCTGGTAATAGGCGCCGATGGCAGTAACTCACTCACCCGCCGTCAAATATTTGAACCCAGCCAGGTCATTGAGCATCAGCTCGGCCTGATGTGCGCCGCCTACACGCTCCCCAATGTCCTTGGGTTAACTGACCGATTTGAGACTCACATGCGGCGAGATCGGTACATGGCCACTTTTAGCTCGGGCCGGGAAAACATCGGTGCCGTGTTTATCTGGGATTCAGACCAGCACTCGGTGCCACAAGGCGGTGAACGGCGCGAGCTACTGCTGGAGCAGTTTATCGAGGGCGATGCCGCAACGCTGGCCGTGTTAGGGCAATGTCCCACTGACCGAACTATTTTCATGGATCGTCTCAAGCAGATCGAACTGCCACAGTGGCATCAACAGCGAGTTGTACTGGTCGGTGATGCTGCCCATTCACTGACACCGTTTTCCGGACGCGGTGCTGCCGCCGCACTTAACGGCGCCACTCGACTGGCACAAGCACTGGCCGAGCTACCGGAGGATCGCGCAATTACTCAGTATCAACGACAGATGCGGCCCGTCATTGACGACATCCAACCTGCCACCCGCCGCGCAGTACGCTGGTATGTACCCCGGTCGGCTCCGGTACAGATGATTCGAGATAACGCCATGCGTTTACTTCCTAACGCGCTGTTCAGAAAATATTTTCAATACAAATACTCGAACATTTGAATCGTTTGCGCGCTACCAGCCTTCATCCTTGCGATGTCACGATAACCATCGATCTGGAGGACCCTCGTCCCAACCCGGGGCTCCCTGACAGCTTCGTTGGTGCAACCCGCGAGCTGATTGATTTGCTGGCCGAACTGAAGATGTCGGCCACTTTTTTCGTAATCGCAGATTTGGCAACCAGCCACCCGGAACTGGTAAGGGGTATTGCTGATGCTGGTCACGAGATCGCCCTGCACGGCCTTGACCACACGCCGCTGACCAGCCTGACGCCGACAAAATTCGACCAGCAGACTCGCCGGGCCAAAGCAATTATCGAAGAGATAACGGGTCGCGGGGTTACCGGCTTTCGGGCGCCCATTTTCTCACTCACGCCGGCCACCCTCTGGGCGGAGTCGCTACTTACCGACCAGGGATTCAGCTACTCGTCCAGCCTGTTACCCGGCAGGCATCCATTCTTTAACTTTGCCGACGCACCCACCGAACCCTTCCGCTGGCCTTCCGGGCTGCTGGAAATCCCTTCGCCGCTGACACAGCTGGGACCGCTTGACCTGCCCTTTCTCGGCGGCATTTACTTTCGCTATCTTCCCTACTGGTATATACGCCGCTGTCTGGACGCTGCAGACGCTACGCAGTCTCTCTGGTTTTATAGCCACCCTCACGATTTCGATCATCGCGAGTCCTTCTACCGAATCAAGAACACACCCTACTGGATGAGTTTATTGCTCTGGCTCAACCGCAAGGGCACCCTGGGCAAGCTCCGGCGTCTGCTGAAGGAGCCCGCAATAACCATCACCACCCCATTTGCCGATCAGGTTGCCTCGGGAAAGTTTGCACAAGCAGCCACTTTTCAACCAACCGCCGCTGTACCTGCCGGCCCACCGGAGTGCTAGACAGTCGCAGCGGCTACCAACGGACCTAGACGCCGGGTCACCGCCACCGGCAACCGCTGCCAGATAGCAATCATTCGCTGGAGCGAAGGATTATCGGGATTGATATCCGGCACTGCATCTGCCTTCAGTAACCGGCGTTGGTAGTGCAGAGGTTTCGGCTCAAAGCCAAAATTCTTTTTAAACGAATAGGCCCCCGATCCTTCCCTGCTGCGACCAAAATCGAATAGTCGGTAACCCCGCCGTTGCGATTCGCGCATCAATTCCCAGTACATAAATGGAAAGGCATTAGTGGGCCGTGCCGCCGGGTAGCCGCCGCCATAAAACGGGAGCACCTGATCTTTAAAGTAAAAATTGAGTACGCTGGCCAGCGGCTGGTCACCCTGATAAACGGTCAGCAAATCGCTGCTGTCGGCAAACAGCTCGATTAATGTCTGGTAATAGCGGCGGGCAAACATGGGAGAACCAAGATTGCGCATACTGGTGGCATAGACTGAGTAGAAAGGCTCGATATCGCGGCTAAACTCTGATCGCAGTTCAATCCCCTGGGCCTTGCGAATTTCCGCGCGCTGCTTACGAGGAATACTTTTTAGCTGCGCTGCTTCGGTCGCCGCCAGCTCACGCTGGAAAGTGGCGTTATCCCTGTCGGTAAGCCAGTCACCGATCTCTGCCCCCTGCTCAGGTGACTGGTGACGCAATTCGATATACCCCACACCGAGTTTTTCCCCCTCACCGATAGCCGCATCGACCAATAACCGACGAACCTCTTCAGTGTCAGCAACTACTCCACCATAAACCCCCAGCGGCATGGATAGCAGCACCGAAGGCTGGAGCGCCCGGCGCACATAAAACAGCGGCAACAACCCACAGATACCGGTGCTATCGATCGCCACCAGATAGAGCGGAGTAAACCGAAAATGGCGCCGAACCACTTCGCGCCACTCAAACCGATGATAAAAAGTGGCACCGGGCAGCTCCTGGACCGCCTGATTCCAGGCAACGCCGCCACTCTGATCAACGAGAGAGACCTTCATTGGTCAGAGCCGCCCCGTTCAGCCGGCCTCTCTGCAACTAGCACCAGCGAGGCACCGATAACTCGAGCAGAAAACCTGGACGGCCGAAGGCGACGCGGATAGCCAAACGGGACGGACACCGCTCGCTCAACGACAACCAGTCCAGACGCGGTCATCAGGGTCTCTATTTCGGCCATCGGATGGGTAAACTGGGGGAAAACAGGCGCACCGCTCATCCGTTCGCTGGCCCGGACCAGGGTTCCGGCGAGACGATGAAAAACGGAATCCGCGTGACGCCAGAACAGCACTAATTGCCCCCCCGGTTTGAGTACTCGTGCGACCTCGCTAATAAACCGCTGCGTATCGGCGGCAGATTGCTGATTGAGAAACTGACAATTAACGACCTGGGCCATGGTCTGGTCGGCAAACGGTAAATCAAAGGCATCACCCCGCAACACCTTGAGACCGTTATTGCGAGCATCAACACAAGCCTGCTGATTAAAATCCACTCCAACTACTTCAGCGCCATTACCCACCGAAGGCGTCAACATCAACCCGGAACCGCAGGCCACATCCAGAAGCGGAAAATCGTTTGGGCGTAGAAAGGAATAGAGCAGCGCCTGTTCGCGCCGAAAAAAAGCGCTCATTTGATAACCGTTCGCCCCAGCACCTTGCTGGCCAAACTTCTGGCGGATCCCGGCGTAGAGACCATCTGTCCGTTGGTCAGCCAATTGAATGCTCCTGATCCTGACTGCGTCGGTCAAACACGGTATAGATAAATACCAACCCAAAAAATAGCGCCGGGAACAGAATTAACACCAGACGCACAAACAGGCTCATGGCGGCAGCAACTCCGACAGGGACACCCATCCCCGATAAAATAAATACCAGACCCGCTTCGCCCAGGCCAATACCGCCAATGGTCTGCAAAGGAACAGCGGCCATAAAGCAGTATGCGACAGCAGCCAACAGTGCTGAGTGCCAGCCGAGCGAGTAGTACAAAGCCATTAACAGGGTGCCGATGGCCCCAACGGTGACTAGCCATTTGACGACCGTTAACGAAAACGCTGCGGCGATTAATCCGGCGCTAGAAAGGTGCCGGCGCCAGCTGCGGCCCTGCAGTAACAGCCGTAGAATTTTATGGCGATTGGCTCTGGATATTGGTAGTCGTGTGCCAATCAACCATCTGGCTACCAGAGTAATCAATGTTTCCATCTGGTAAACCGCCAGCAGCGCCATGCCGATAACCACACACGCGACCAGACCGGAAATGCCCGGTGGTAACTGGCTAGCCAGCGAAGTCAGCACCAGCAAAAACAGTGTGCCAAGCATGATCAGGTCGAACAAACGTTGCACGATGATACTCATGAAAGCTGGCGCAGGTCGTTGCAGTAGATATTTCTCCATCACCAGCACGGCAGCAATTTCACCCAGACGCGCCGGGATTACCACCACTAACATCGAGTACCAGGCGTTTGCCTGCAGAGCCCTGACAAAGGGCTGGTGAGTTCCCGCCATTAGCGACAATCGGGCCGCGGTGACCACCCCCTCAACCAGTAGTAGCAGGAGTCCTGCTGTTGCCACCGGCACCAGTAATCCGTCTGCAACCGTTCGCAAGCTGGTCATATCCAGCTGGATCAGCACGATCCCCAGCAACAGCACACTACCGGTTATGGCCGCTACCCAAACCTTCCACCCCGCCCGGGGCAACGAATCAAGCAGTTCCATCTCGGCTTTCTGCGCTAATGCCGCCGGGATGGAATAGTTTCATCACCATCCAGCCCCAGCCAACTGCATAAACCGGCACTAATGGCAGGTTATAGCGAGGGATATTGATGGAAATACCGGTATGCAGTATCACCAACAACCAGGCGGGAAGGCTAAACCAGAGCAACGCAGCGCGCTGCCCCCCCTGTAACTTAAACAATAGCCAGACGTAGCTGACCAGGCCGATTATTCCCCAATATTTAGCAACCCAGATACCCCGCCAGAAAATCGGCAGGGAAGCTCTCAAATGGCTCAGGGGCTTACCGATGATTTCATTCTTGAGCCAGTACCCCAGGACCGCTTCACGGGGCATGTTATCCAGCGCTGGCTGCAAAATATCCGTTTTGGCTGTGGCAATGAAAGAATCCGGGTTATCGGATATCAGTCGTCTGTAGTGCGGCTCTGGCAAGGTGTTCTGCGCGACCTTGTCACCAAAATCCGGCAACCAATAGACAAATGCGGTGGCCCATTCCTGATCGGTCATACGATTAAACGAAAGCCGATAGGCCAGTATGGTTTCCCCATACCCCCCGGTCGTCAGGCTCGGCGCACCAAACTGAAGCTGGTTCCTCACCAACCAGGGAGACAGGGTTATGATAAAAACTAGCAAACCACCTGCAATAAGCCGGAGTTGTCCTGGCCGCCCCCTTAGCAGCGCCATCAACACCAGCACTACGGTCATCAACAGCGTTAGGTGCAGCCCCTCAGGTCGGGTCAGCGTCAGCAACCCCATGAACAGGCCGATCAATAACGCCCAGTAAATTTTTCCGCTTTGAACCAGCAATAACAGGCAGAGCTGAACGGCAGCAAATAAGGGTAAAAGCAATATTTCGGTCAATATTTTTTCGGCGTATCCGGAATAAACCCCCGAAAGGCCCGCCAACAAAGCGACGCCACTAGCTAAAACAGGATTACCAAACATCAACCAGCAGCTGCTCCAGAGCAGCAGCAGGCACACCAGCGCCAGCGTGTACTGTGCCACCACCAGCGCACCGAAATCAGCGGGGCAACCTCGGTCCAAACCGACATTTTCGAGCGCACATAGCAGGCTGGTTTCCAGTCCGGCATCGAATTTTATAAGGGTGGCTACAAACAGTGGGTACAGGGGCGCATTAGCGTTGCCTGGACCTGCTTTAGCAAGTGAACCCTCGGGACTGAGGCCGAAGACCCCGTGGTTAGCCAGATTAATCGAATAGTTCGAGTAACGGAGCTGGTCCGCATCCGGGCGTTCCATTCCGGGTGAGATCAACGACTGGGTAAATAGCAGGCCCGCTAGCAGTGCGCTAACCAGAGCAAAGTGGCCCCAGGGCCAGGACCTGATCATGGCAGGAGGTCTATTCGCGCAGCTGGGGGTGAAGCGCAGTAGTCGGTTGATTATCAATATCAAAACCGATTGCCGACAGCAACAACTGCAATCCAATAATCAGCGGCAGACCAGCTAGCATGACCGTGCCAGCGGATGCCTCGATGCCCAGGCTAATTGATTGCTGCCACTTGAAAAGGCCAAAAGTCCCACCGAACAACATCAGCGCCGGCCCCAGCAGCCATTGCAGGGAGGCCAGATGAAAATCACGCAAAAAATAACAATAAAAAATGCGCGACAAAAAATTGCGCAGGTGGCGCGTCGCAAACACCGGGATAATTTTTAAATCATTCAAATGACTCTCTTCATCGGCATAGATCGCCGTTAAAGGTATATCCACTACCCTGGCGCGGATGGTCGACAGTCGATAAAGCATGTCAGATTCAAAAAAATAACCGGGCTGGAGTTTGTCTAACGGTAGCAGCTTTAGCACTCGCCCATGAATCGCCGTATAGCCATTGGTTGGGTCAAAATTACGCCAGTAACCCGTCGATAACTTGGTCAAAAATGATAGTACCGCATTTCCGAAAAGTCGCCGCCGCGGCATACCGGCGAGATCCGCAAGAACAAAAAAACGATTACCCTTGGTGTAGTCTGCGTGACCCTCAATTATGGGCGTCACGAACTGCAGAATCGAGGCAGGGTCCATCTGTCCGTCGCCATCAATTTTTACAATAATGTCAGCACCATCCAGCAGTGCCTGGCGGTAACCCGTCACCATCGCAGCGCCGACACCACCATTCATTTCTCGTCGAAGAATTCGGACCCGTGGATCGTCACAATGGCGCTCAATATAGTCACCGGTCGCATCGGGACATCCATCGTCAACGCAATAGATCGTGGCAACTTCGGCAGGTATTTTCGCCAGAGTATCGAGCACATTGGCCGTTTCCCGATAACAGGGAACGACGACGGCAAGCGACACATCGGATGCCGAATCCCCGATCAAACCACTCACGATTGTGGCCGACGAAATTCAATCACTTTAAAAAGTGGCGGCAGTAAGGGAAACGGCAACTGGTGTATGGACTCAACCTGAAATCCGTGGTTTTTAATCGCTAAGATCAGATGATCGATGTTAGTGTGATGATAATCGCCCTTTCCGGCGAAACCTGCGGCTATGCGGCCCAGGCGATATAGCCATGATTCGGTGGGACCGGAGACAATCAATCGCCCGTTGGCGGCCAGTTTGGTAACAAACTGCTCCAGATAAGGCTGCAGGTCAGTAATATGTTCTAACACGTCGGCTGCGATGATGATATCCACCGAACCATCCGCTAAATTACTAAGGTCCTGGACAAAATTGACTGCCAGCTTCCGAGACTCAACGAGCCGCTGAGCATAAACCGGCAACAAATCAATCGCGTAAACAGTCGCGCCGCGGGCACAAAGCTCGGGCAAAAAAACCCCACTTCCACAACCAAATTCCAGCACGGAAGTGTCCGGGCCGGCATCGGCGATACGAGCAATAACCTCGTAACGACGCCACATTAACCAACGGATGAGTGGATTGGAGTGCAGATAGGATGGGAAGGCCATCTCATCTCGATCATCCGACGAGACACCGTCGACGGGCTCCGACAATATTTCCAGGAACTCAGCGCGTTTGACTTTCGCAATCACTGCAACTAGTCTCCATGGAATTCAGCCAGGCGACGAAAAGACGAATATACCACCCGAAAAAAAGTGGTGGGCCGTCAGGGAATCGAACCCTGGACACGCGGATTAAAAGTCCACTGCTCTACCGACTGAGCTAACGGCCCATTTTTGGGACTACTGGAATGCCAACCGGCTACATCTCCCGCTGATAGCGAGTCGGGTCAGCAAAACCGGCCTCGATAAAACCTTGAGCGCGGAGCCGACAGGCGTCACACACTCGGCAAGCCTCACCACCGGGCGCGGGATTATAGCAGGAAATAGTCAGCGAATAATCCACTTTTAACTCCTTTCCCAGGGTCACAATCTCTGCTTTGCTCATCAGTTGCAGAGGGGCCTCTATGCTAATGGGCTGCCCTTCCACACCCTGCCTGGTTGCCAGGTTCGCCAGCGTCTGAAAAGCCGCCACGTATTCCGGCCGACAATCGGGGTAGCCGGAATAATCAACCGCATTCACGCCGATGTAAATTCGCTCGGCATCGAGCACTTCGGCCCATCCTAGAGCGATTGATAGAAATACGGTGTTACGGGCCGGAACGTAGGTAATGGGTATGCCGGACCCCGGGCTCTCGGGCACATCCATATTGATGTCGGTTAACGCGGAACCACCG
>Ga0209578_10000553_pt1 | contig 44555 bp, 39 predicted proteins | sample tdAd472_FD_187127 | JGI IMG/M metagenome (GOLD analysis project Ga0209578, IMG submission 187127) | Marine sediment microbial communities from the Atlantic coast under amendment with organic carbon and nitrate - tdAd47.2 (SPAdes)... | ecosystem: Environmental > Aquatic > Marine > Coastal >...
AACCTGACGCCATGCACCGGATGTTGGATGTGCTCGCGCAATCGGTTATTTCCTACCTGAATGCGCAAATTCGAGCGGGCGCGCAGGCGGTGCAAATATTCGATACCTGGGGTGGCGTATTAAGTGGCCCATGTTATGAGGAGTTTTCCCTAAGTTACATGAAGCAGATTGTGCAGGGGTTAACCAGGGAGAATGAAGGACGCAAAGTGCCGGTGATTTTGTTCACCAAAGGCGGCGGCCAATGGCTGAAGCCAATGGCACAGACCGGCGCAGACTGTTTAGGTTTGGATTGGACCACAGATATCGGTCAGGCACGTCAGCTTGTCGGTGGGCAGGTTGCCTTGCAAGGGAACATGGATCCCTTCATGTTATTTGCCAAACCCGAGCGGATTCGCCAGGAAGTCGCTTTAATACTCAAGAGCTATGGGCCTGGCAACGGTCATGTCTTTAACTTGGGACATGGTATTTCCCAGTATGCCAACCCAGACCATGCCAAGGTTTTTATCGATGCAGTGCACGAACTCAGTGAGCCTTATCATACTTAGGAGTAGCTCAGCGCGCAGACACAATGGCCAAAGCAAAAACTAAAACAGCCTATGTTTGTTCGGACTGTGGCTCCGAGTATTCGAAATGGCAAGGACAATGTGTCGACTGTAGTGGCTGGAATACAATTACTGAATTCAGGCTTCCTGCATCCACTGCTGCTCAGGTGCAGTTTGAGGGTTACGGCGGCAAATGTTCATCGGTACAGAAGCTCGATGAAATTAATTTAGCGGATCTACCGCGCATTACTACTGATATTGAAGAATTTGATCGCGTTTTGGGCGGTGGTATTGTGCCGGGCTCAGTAGTGTTGATTGGTGGTCATCCTGGGGCGGGAAAAAGTACACTGCTATTACAAACCCTGTGTCATCTGGCAACCAAACTCGACGCACTCTATGTTACTGGTGAAGAGTCGCTGCAACAGGTAGCACTTAGAGCAAAGCGATTACAGTTGCCCACTGACCAACTTAAACTCCTTTCTGAAACCAGTGTCGAGAGTATCTGTGCAGCCGCTCAGCAACATAAGCCCAAATTACTCGTTATTGACAGTATTCAAGTCATGCATTTAGCAGATATCAGTTCAGCGCCGGGTAGCGTGTCGCAGGTGCGCGAAAGCGCCGCCTACCTGACCCGTTTTGCGAAACAAACAGATACTGCCGTCTTGATGGTGGGACATGTGACAAAGGATGGCAGCTTGGCCGGCCCGAAGGTATTGGAGCATATGATTGATTGCTCGATTATGCTGGAAGGCACCAGTGATAGTCGTTTCCGGACGCTGCGTGGCATTAAAAATCGGTTTGGCGCGGTCAATGAGTTGGGTGTTTTTGCCATGATGGAGGCGGGCCTGCGGGAAGTGAAAAACCCCAGTGCGATATTTCTTTCTCGGGCGGAGGAGCTTGCAGCGGGCAGTCTGGTCATGGTGGTTTGGGAAGGTACGCGTCCATTATTGGTGGAAATTCAAGCGTTAGTGGATCAAAGTCAATTTGGCCACCCCAAACGGGTTACCCTTGGTTTGGACCAGAATCGTTTATCCATGTTGCTCGCGGTTTTGCACCGACATGCTGGGTTGCATATGGGTGATCAGGACGTTTTCGTGAATGTGGTCGGTGGCGTTAAAGTATTGGAAACCAGCGCGGATTTAGCATTGCTGTTAGCAGTGGTCTCCAGCTTTAAGGATCGGCCATTGCCACGTGATTTGATTGCCTTTGGTGAAGTCGGTTTATCCGGTGAGATTCGGCCGGTGCCTAGCGGTCAAGAGCGCTTACAGGAAGCGGTGAAACATGGTTTCAAGCGCGCCATTGTGCCGAAGGCGAATGTGCCGAAGAATGGCGTTAAAGGCATGGAAATAGTTGGCATTGCAAAGCTCAGCGAAGCGTTGGCTGTGCTATAACCCAATTATCGACTATTGCCGATAATTGGGTTGGTGGGTAAGAAACTTAAGCTAAACGCTTATAGCGCATTCTTTTCGGTTGATCGTCGCCACCAGTTCTTTGTTTATGATCTGCCTCGTATTCACTGTAATTGCCCTCAAAAAACACTACTTGGCTGTCACCTTCGAACGCTAAAATGTGGGTAGCGATACGGTCCAGGAACCAACGATCGTGGGAGATCACAATTGCGCAGCCCGGAAATGCCAATAATGCTTCTTCCAGTGCGCGCAGTGTTTCTACATCGAGGTCGTTGGTAGGTTCGTCAAGTAACAGCACGTTGGCACCTTGCTTTAACAGTTTCGCCAAATGTAAGCGGTTGCGTTCTCCGCCGGATAAATCCTTAACGAATTTTTGTTGATCCCCGCCTTTAAAATTGAAACGACCGGCATAGGCGCGCGAAGGGATTTGGTAATTACCAATCTGTATAATGTCCTGGCCATTGGACAGCTCTTCCCAGACGGTTTTACTGCCGTCGAGATCACGCATTTGGTCGACGTAGGCGAGTTTCACCGTGTCGCCCAAAATAATTTTTCCAGAGTCTGGTTGTTCCGCGCCAGAAATCATTTTAAATAGGGTCGATTTACCAGCGCCGTTGCCACCAATCACGCCGACAATACTGCCCGGAGGCACTTTAAAGCTCAGGTTGTCGAGCAATAGTTGCTCGCCGAAGGCTTTGGTGACATTTTCCAGTTCAATGACTTTATCGCCTAGGCGTGGGCCAGGCGGAATGTAGATTTCCTGGGTTTCGCTGCGTTTTTGAAAATCCTGTGAGTTTAAATCATCAAAGCGCGCTAGGCGGGCCTTGCTCTTAGCTTGGCGTCCTTTTGGATTAGCTCGCACCCACTCCAATTCAGCTTTAATGGTTTTTTGGTGCGCAGCCTCCTGCTTTTCCTCATTTTCCAGACGCTTCTCTTTTTGTTCCAGCCAGCTAGAGTAGTTGCCTTCGTAAGGAATGCCACGGCCACGGTCAAGTTCCAAAATCCAACCAGCGGCATTATCGAGAAAATAGCGATCGTGGGTGATAGCAACCACGGTGCCGGGGAATTCGTGCAGGAAGCGTTCCAGCCAGCCAACACTTTCGGCATCGAGGTGGTTGGTGGGTTCATCTAACAACAACATGTCTGGGTTAGATAGAAGTAAGCGGCACAAAGCCACACGGCGCCTCTCTCCGCCAGAAAGCTTGGTCACATCAGCATCCCAGGGCGGTAAACGCAGTGCATCAGCGGCGACTTCCATCTTATGCTCCAGGTTATGAGCATCACTGGCTTGAATAATGTCTTCCAGACGAGCTTGCTCTTTAGCCAGTTTGTCGAAATCAGCATCAGGTTCGGCATAGGCGGCGTAAACCTTATCCAAATCGGCAAGTGCGCTGAAAGCCTCACCCAGGCCTTCTTCAACGTTACCGCGCACATCCTTGGTTGGATCCAGCTGGGGCTCCTGTGGTAAATAGCCAACTTTTAATTCCGGTGAAAGCCTTGCCTCGCCAGCAAACTCTTTATCCACACCCGCCATAATTTTTAACAGGCTTGACTTTCCCGAACCATTAAGTCCGAGCACGCCTATTTTTGCGCCTGGAAAAAAGGACAATGAAATATTTTTAAGGATTTCACGTTTAGGCGGAACAATCTTAGAAACCCGGTTTAATGTGTATGCATACTGCGCCATACGAATTGATATCCTGCTAGTGACAAAGAACGCTAGGTTAATGCAAAAGTTGATTTAACTCAATGCGGTCGAGGTTACGAAAAATCTAATCGTCAATAGCCTCATGTGCTGGTTTGTCGCGGGTTTGAGTCCTGTTACAATAAACTCCTTTTGTGGTCATGGAACATAGATATGCATTGCCCCTTTTGTCGTGCTGATGACACCAAAGTGATCGACTCGCGTTTGGTTGCCGAAGGAGAGCAGGTTCGGCGACGCCGTGAATGCACGCAATGTGGTGAACGTTTTACCACCTTCGAAACAGCAGAGCTGTGGATGCCGCGCCTAGTGAAGCGTGATGGCAGTCGTGTACCCTTTGATGAGGAAAAGCTGCGTAATGGGATGCAGCGTGCGTTGGAAAAACGTCCCGTAAGCGTTGAGCAAATCGAGACAGCGATCAGTCAGATGAAGCATAAGCTGAGGGCGCTGGGGGAAAGAGAGATCGAATCCCTATTGCTAGGGGAAATGGTGATGGAGCAGCTTAAGGAATTGGATGAAATTGCCTATATCCGCTTTGCCTCTGTATATCGGCACTTCCAGGATTTGGATCAGTTTCGTGAAGAGATTGAACGATTGGCAAAAAGTGAATAGCCGATGACCATTGAAACTAATCACGAGCTATTTATGGCGCGGGCGTTGCAGCTCGCCAAACGCGGCTTGTATACCACAGACCCCAACCCTCGGGTTGGTTGTGTGTTGGTGAAAGATGGACAAATAGTGGCGGAAGGATGGCACCGAACAGCGGGTGCCGGGCATGCGGAAGTTGAGGCACTGAAAGAGGCGGGCGAAAGAGCAAAGGGTGCGACCGCCTACGTTACGCTGGAACCATGCTCTCATACCGGGAAAACGCCGCCCTGTGCCGACCAGCTGATTGCGGCGGGCATCGCTCAGGTGGTTTGCGCGATGCGAGACCCCAATCCTTTGGTGTCCGGTCGTGGTTTTGAGAAGTTGCGGCAGGCCGGGATTGCGGTTGTTAATACGGTGCTGGAGCAGCAAGCAAGAGAATTAAACCCAGGTTTTATCAAGCGTATGGAACTAGGGTTACCATTAGTGCGTTGTAAGCTGGCGATGAGCTTGGATGGGCGCACCGCCATGGCCAGCGGCGAAAGTCAGTGGATTACTGGGCCAGCGGCGCGTTCAGATGTGCAACGGCTAAGAGCGCGGAGTTCGGCGATTATTACTGGCGCTGACACGGCCCTGTTGGATAATCCATCTCTCAATTTGCGCAGTAACGAGCTGGGTTTGGATAATGCATTAGAGGTGGTTCAGCATCAGCCTTTACGAGTGCTGTTAGATTCACGGTTCCGAGTTCCGGCCACAGCAAAGCTTTTGTGTCAAACGGGAGGCCTGTTAGTGATAGGAGCAGAGGACAGCGATGCCCGATCGCTGCTTGCCGAACAGGGTATTGAAACCTTGGTGCTTACCGTTGAGCAGGGTCAGGTTGACCTGATGGCGGTATTAAAGGAACTGGCGCAGCGTGAATGTAATGAAGTGTTGTTGGAGGCTGGAGCGACGCTGAGTGGCGCCTTCTTACAACAGGGTTTGGTCGATGAGCTGGTGCTTTATGTGGCACCAAAATTGTTGGGTGGTGATGCTCGCAGCTTATTTAATTTACCGGGTTTACAGAGTATGTCTGATCAAATCAAATTAGAGATTAAAGACGTGCGTAATGTTGGAGAGGATTTACGAATTAATGCTATAGTGGCCGCCACGAGCGGCGAGCCAAGCTAGCCGTAGACAAAGGTGAAAAGGTAAATGTTTACAGGAATTATTCAGGCCGTCGGCAAGATTGGTGCGATGGAACCCCGCGGAGGCGATGTTCGCCTTTATGTCAAAACCGGAATGCTCGACCTGTGCGATGTTGCACTGGGTGATAGTATTGCGACCAACGGTGTCTGCCTGACCGTAATAGAGCTGCCTGGAGATGGTTTCTGGGCAGACGTGTCTAGGGAGTCAATTGAGCGCACTTGTTTTCGGTTCGCAAAAACCGGTGCAGCAGTGAATTTGGAAAAATCCCTAACACCGGAAACCCGCATGGGTGGGCACTTGGTCACTGGGCATGTAGATGGGATTGGCGAAGTGGTCAATCGTCATGATGATGCACGCTCTGTTAAATTCACCATTCGGGCACCCGCGCAGCTGGCCAAATATATCGCCGAAAAAGGCTCGATTTGTATTGATGGTACCAGTTTGACGGTGAACGCCGTTTCTGGTGCCAATTTTGATATTAATATTATTCCGCATACCGTAAAAGAAACGGTGATTGGTGGTTACCAAGTTGGCACCCAGGTGAATTTAGAGGTCGATTTGATTGCGCGCTATTTGGAGCGTTTGATGTTAGGGGAGCAAGCTGCCGACCCGAAAGCTGGAACTGGGCTGGATTTGGCGACATTACGCGATAATGGTTTTGCTTAGGACATTGGCTTTGCTTAATTAACAGTGGCTTTAAAAATTTAGATATTTATAAAGATAGGAAAAACAATGATGAAAACAATAGAGGGCGATTTTTCAGCGACCACAGCACGGTTTGCACTGATAGTGGGGCGCTTTAACAGCTTTGTCGTGGAGAGCTTGCTTGCCGGTGCAGTCGATACGCTAAAACGCCATGGCGTTTCAGAGAGCAACCTCACGGTTATTCGAGTGCCGGGTGCGTTTGAAATTCCACTTGCGGCGCAGCACGCGGCAACCAGTGGCAATTATGATGCGGTGGTTGCTTTAGGTGCGGTAATTCGTGGTGGCACTCCGCATTTTGAATACGTAGCGGGTGAATGTACCAAAGGGCTTGGCCAAATATCTTTGGCTACCGGGTTGCCTGTTGCGTTTGGGATTTTAACCGTCGACAGTATTGAACAAGCAATAGAGCGTTCCGGCACCAAGGCTGGCAATAAAGGCGAAGAAGCTGCACTTACGGCGCTGGAAATGGTCAGTCTTCTACGCAATATGAAAGCCTGATGCTGGCTCTTGTGGAATCTAAAAGTTCAGCACCTAAAGGTAAAAAAATGAGCCCCACCGCGCGGCGGCTGGCGCGGCGATTGGCGTTGCAGGCATTGTACCAGTGGCAAATGGCCAGGGCTTCTCTGGCAACCGTCGAAGCAGAATTTCGCGAAGATAACGATATGAAGACGGTTGATCAAGAGTATTTCTGTGAACTTTTACATCGTATACCGGCTCAACTTAGTCAACTTGACGATTTGATTACGCCGCACCTGGATCGTACGTTGAAAGAATTGACACCGATTGAACTTACCATCCTACGTATGGGTGCCTATGAGTTGGCTAGACGTAAGGATGTACCTTACAAAGTCGTCATCAATGAAGGCGTGAATTTGACGAAGGCTTTTGGCGCTACCGATGGCCATAAATATGTGAACGGCATACTCGACAAGTTAGCACGCGAGCTTCGCAGTAACGAAATTTAAACGAACTAATTTTCAAAAGTCGTTATGCCTATATCCGAATTCGAGTTAATCAAACAGTATTTCGACGATAGTGCTGCCCAGAAGCAATGTGCTGATTTAGTTTTAGGTATCGGCGACGATGGCGCTATTATCTCCCCACGACCGGATCATGATCTGATTGTTGCCGTGGATACATTGGTAGCCGGAGTACATTTTCTTTCGGAGGCTAACCCTTACGATATCGGTTTTCGCAGTCTTGCGGTGAACCTCAGTGATTTGGCGGCAATGGGGGCGGAGCCAGCTTGGTTCACCTTGGCGCTAACATTGCCTGGAGCGGATGAAGAATGGCTGAAGGAATTTAGTCGAGGGTTGTTCGAGCTAGCTCGTAGTCACCAATTGCCACTGATAGGGGGCGACACCACTCGTGGGCCATTGACTATTAGCATTCAGGTGCTGGGTTACGTGCCGAGCGCCCAGGCATTGTGCAGAAGTGGTGCTAAAGTGGGTGATCTTATCTATGTCACCGGTAGTCTGGGTGATGCCGCTGGTGGCCTCAGTCTGCTTCAGGATAAGGAAAGCTCACTGCAAGATGACTATTTACAAACAAGGTTTTTGCGCCCTCAAGCACGGCTAAACATTGGTCAGTGTCTGAGAGGCTTGGCACATGCGGCTATTGATGTCTCCGATGGGTTGCTAGCAGATATTGGACATATTGTGAAACGTAGTGGTGTCGGCGCTCGTATCGACTTGGCAAGGTTACCTCTGTCAGCACAGCTGAAAGCGGTCTTCGGTTCGGAGCGGGCCATCGAAATGGCTCTTTCTGGAGGCGACGACTATGAGCTATGCTTCTGTGTTGCTCCGACACAAGCAGATAAAGTGGCTGAACTAGCTAAGCAGGCAGATCTTGCCATCACCTGTATTGGCTGTGTCGACGCAGAGCCAGGCGTTAGACTTTATAATACCCAGGGAGAGCCTGCCGATTCAACGTTAGCCGCGGGTTACCAGCATTTCTAGATGGGGAGCGATAAGGCAAAATGAATAGCGCACCAGCCAGTATTTGGCGTAACCCACTGCATTTTATAGCCTTTGGTTTCGGTAGTGGTGCGGCGCCAGTCGCCCCAGGCACTTTTGGCACACTAGTCGGAATGTTGTTGTTTTTATTGTTGCAGCATTTGCACTGGGCAAGTTACTTGTTGGTGGTACTAGTGGCTTTTGTCGTAGGCATTCTGATTTGCGGGAAAACGGCGAAGGATATTGGCGTGCACGACCATGGCGGCATTGTCTGGGATGAAATAGTGGGTTATTGGGTGACTATGATTGCAGCGCCCACGGGTTGGTTATGGCTTTTAGTTGGTTTTATCTTGTTTCGATTATTTGATATTTTTAAACCTTGGCCAATCGCAAAAGCGGATAAGGCAGTCTCTGGCGGGTTTGGCATCATGCTGGATGATTTGTTGGCTGGCGTCTATGCCTGCATTGGATTACAACTAATTGTCTATATCCAAGGAGGTACGTAAATGCTGAGGCGAAGGCTGCTATATTTTTTTGTACCTTTTCTTGTTGTGCGCTTCGGATACGCGTTAGAAAGACAGGATGTACAATTAGTTGGTTTGTTCAAGGATGCGGCAGTCGTCTATATCAAAGGCAAGCAGCGCATGTTAAAGGTTGGTCAAGCCAGCCCGGAAGGGGTAGCGCTCATCTCCACTTCCCGCAATGCCGCAGTCTTGCGGATGAATGATGAAGAGTACCATTTGTCGCTTTCACGTGCAGTGACGGGCGGTTATGAAAAAAGGCAATCGTTGAGTCATTCAGTGGCCATCAACCAAGCTGGACAATACTTTACATCTGGCAGCATTAATGGTCAGCCCGTCCGGTTTTTAGTGGATACAGGTGCTACCTCTGTGGCACTAAACACGCTGGAAGCAAGACGCTTAGGGATAGCGTTTGCGCAGGGAGAGTTGGGACAGGTTGGGACCGCTGGAGGCATCGTCAAGGCTTATGCGGTAACTCTGGATAGCATTAAGGTCGGTGATATAGAGGTTAAAAATGTCCGGGCTTCAGTATTAGAAGGCGTTTACCCCACTCACGCATTGCTCGGAATGACCTATCTACGGCATGTCGAAATTGCCGAGGACAACGGCATCATAACGATGACGCAGAAGTACTGACCTGTCATAGAGCGAGAACTGTTCACTTTAGGGGTGATTTTGGTTCGCTTTTTTCACCCTTCTCCTGGTAAAATTCACGCCCTGCGAAATTTTACCGAGGTTATCAGTGTCAATCCGATATGTAGCATCTTCCAAATTGCCTACAAAATGGGCTAATTTCACGATTCACGGTTTTGATGACGATGACACGGGGAAAGAGCATATAGCACTTACTTTGGGCGACGTCGGTGACGGCGAGCCGGTACTGGGAAGGATTCATTCTGAATGCCTTACTGGCGACGCCTTGTTCAGTTTGCGATGTGACTGTGGCCATCAACTACAGGAAGCACTGAAAAGAATTTCCGAAGAAGGGCGGGGCGTTCTGCTTTACCTGCGTCAAGAGGGCCGGGGTATTGGTCTGGCCAATAAAATCAAAGCCTATAAACTACAGGATGCCGGTGCTGATACCGTTGAAGCGAATGAGCAATTAGGGTTCGGTGCGGACATGCGTGATTACAGCATCTGTCAAGCGATGTTAAAACAGCTCAATATTCAGCGTGTTCGTTTGATGACCAACAATCCTGTGAAGGTGCAGGCGTTAGAAAAGTTTGGCATTCAAGTGGTAGAACGGATTCCGCTGCAAACTGGCCAAAATCCGCATAATGAGAAGTATCTTGAAACCAAAGCCGGTAAGTTAGGGCACTTATTTTAAGCCGCAGCCTGCGCTAAGCCAGGTATTACCAATTAACGGTTGCGAATTAGCTGACGGTCTTGGCGGGTCGTGCCGCGCTTTTGGAAGCGTTTTCTTTTTTATCAGCGCGCAAGCGTGCTTGAATCGCTGCTAAAATCCCGCTTTTATCCAGCCCGCACTCCGCCAGCATTTCATAAGGTTTGCCATGCTCAACAAAGCGGTCGGGTAAACCTAAATTAAGCAAAGAAATTTTAAGGTGCTTTGCTGCAACTAGTTCATTGATCGCCGACCCCGCGCCGCCCAGAAGACTATTCTCTTCTAAGGTCACCAGCAAATCGTGCTCTTGCGCAAGACGAATAACCAATGCTTCATCCAACGGCTTAACGAAGCGCATGTTCGCGACTGTTGCATCAAGTTCATCAGCAGCCTCCAACGCCTGAGCCAGCAAGGTGCCGAAGCATAAAATGGCGATAGTCCGACCTTCCCTGCGCAACTCTCCTTTACCAATTGCCAGCGCCCGCATTTTCTTTTCAATCGCCACTCCGGGGCCGATCCCGCGCGGGTAACGCACAGCGGTTGGGCCTTGATAGAGGTAGCCAGTATAAAGCATCTGGCGGGTTTCATTTTCGTCAGCAGGTGCCATTACCAGCATGTTGGGGACGCAACGTAGATAGGTCAGATCAAAACTTCCGGCATGGGTGGGGCCGTCTTGTCCCACTAAACCGGCGCGGTCAATAGCGAACAGTATGTCTAAATTTTGCAGCGCTACATCATGAATGAGCTGATCGTAGGCGCGTTGCAGGAACGTGGAATAAATCGCGACCACCGGTTTCAGAGACTCACAGGCCAAGCCTGCGGCTAAGGTTACGGCGTGCTGCTCAGCGATTGCGACGTCATAATAGCGCTCTGGGAATTCTTGTGCGAAGCGAGTCAGGCCTGAGCCTTCCTCCATCGCTGGCGTGATACCCACCAGACGTTCGTCCTGTTGCGCCATATCACATATCCATTCGCCAAAAACATTGGAGTATTTTGGGGAGGATTTCTTTGGTATAGCCAGCTCCAGGGCTGGTTTGGGTTCCAGTTTGTTAATGGCATGATAGCCCACAGGGTCATCTTCGGCGGGTTTAAAGTCTTTGCCTTTTTTGGTGATGATATGCAGGAATTGCGGTCCGGGCAGCTCCATCATTTTGCCAATCGTAGGGATCAAAATATCCAAGTCGTGACCATCAATTGGGCCGATATAATTAAAACCCATTTCTTCGAACAATGTACCCGGAACAACCATTCCCTTCATATGCTCTTCCGTTCGTCTTGCCATTTCCAGGGCACCGGGCAAATTGCTTAAGACTTTTTTACCGCCTTCGCGGACATTATGATAAACCTTGCTGGTGAGTATCTTGGCGAGGTAATTTGACAAGCCGCCGACGTTGCGTGATATGGACATATCGTTATCATTCAAGATAACGAGCATGTCGGCTTTGGTATGCGCCGCGTGATGGAGTGCTTCGAATGCCATGCCTGCGGTTAATGCACCATCACCTATGACGGCAGCAACTTTGCGTTTTGCGCCCAGTTGCCTTGCGGCTAACGCCATGCCCAGCGCGGCGCTGACAGACGTACTGGAGTGACCGACTCCGAAAGCATCATAGGGGCTTTCCGCACGGCTCGGAAATGCCGTTAAACCGCCCTTTTGACGCATACTGGTCATACGATCGCGCCTGCCGGTTAATATTTTATGTGGATAGGCTTGGTGACCAACATCCCAGATCAGTCGGTCTTCGGGTGTGTTATATAAATAATGTAATGCGACAGTGAGTTCGACGACACCAAGGCCAGCGCCAAAATGACCGCCGGATTGACCTACGCAATAGAGAAGATACTCACGCAGCTCTTTAGCCAACTGCGGGAGGTCGGCCTCGGTGAGTAATCTTAGCTCGGTAGGAGTTTCAATGTTATCGAGCAGCGGCGTGGCAGGAATTGTGCTTGGGATTTGGTCAAACATGCAGTGGGCCGGTTATCAATCGAATTATATTTAGCATTTTACACTATGTTACCCAGGCCTGTTGATAGTTAATTCAGGGATGATTAGTTAAAAAGTCCGGGGTGGCACCAGGAAAATCAGCCTGTTCGGTATGAGATTTGTTAACGAAATTATCTGTTTCGCTCGATGATATAGGTTGCCAGCTCCCTTAAAGCGTCCGCTTCCGGGCCAAAAATGGAGAGTGCGCGAATGGCATTTTGATGTTGCTCATGCGCTTCTTGCTTGGCCTGCTCCAGGCCTAGGATCGAGGTATAGGTTGGTTTGTTTAGGGCAAGGTCAGCGCCCTGTGACTTGCCTAAGGTTTGCGTATCGCCCTCAACATCGAGTATGTCATCTTTAATCTGAAAGGCTAAGCCGATACTGATGGCAAATGTTTCAAAAGCCCGTAGCTGTTCCTGCGTAGCCTGATTGGTCGCGAGTGCGCCGAGCGTGACGCAGGCTTTAATTAAGGCACCGGTTTTGCAATTGTGCATATGCTTGAGTTGCTCAAGGCTAAGAGGCTTGCCTACGCTGTAGAGATCAATGGCTTGACCGGCGACCATACCGTTGTAGCCGGTAGATTGCGCTAGGGCTTTAAGCATACGTAGCTTATTGACGTCGCTGATGGCGTGGCTAGCGTCATCAGCAATAACCTCAAATGCCAGTACTTGTAAAGCATCGCCGGCGAGAATCGCAGTGGCTTCGTCGTAAGCAATATGGCAGGTCGGCTGACCCCTGCGTAAATCGTCATCATCCATTGCTGGCAGATCATCATGAATGAGTGAATAGCTATGAGTGAGCTCCACCGCACAGGCCGCTGCGTCGCCTTTCTCAATAGGGTTACCTAGGGCAACAACGGTAGCGTAAACCAGAGCGGGACGAAGACGTTTACCGCCATTGAGGACGCTGTATCGCATAGCTTGGTATAGCCGTGACGCATCGCCTTCAGCAGGAGGCAGACATTGTTCTAGGAACAGGTTGCTGCGTTCCTGGCACTGGCGAATAAAGGGTTGAATTTGCATGGGTTATTCCGTTGATTCGAAAGGTTCCAAGTTAATTTTGTCTTCACCTTGAATCAGAATTTGTACTTTTTGCTCGGCCTGTGCCAGCATACGTTGGCACTCTCGGGTTAACTTTATGCCCTGCTCAAAGGCTTGCAGAGATTCCTCCAGGGAAAAATCGCCGTTTTCCATGCGTTCTACGAGTTGTTCCAGATCACTTAGGGCTTTTTCAAAATCGTAACCCTTTGGTTTTTTCGGCATAACCTCATTCCCAATAAATGCTTTATTGATTTCAGCAAGGGGCCAACGTTAACTAACAAACCCGGGGCGGTCAATGGTGGTTTTTGATATAGATCGGTTTTTATCAAGTATCTTTGGTCGCAAGTTTCGAGATTAAAAAAGAAAGCTCAAATAACAATATTTTTTAATGTTAACCAGGCTTTTATAGGCGAAAATGCGGAGTGCGGACTTCAGTTCATTTTAGCTTGACCGATATAAGCTTTATCAGCTTCATTTTGCATAGCAGGCGAGTGTTAGCCTAGTAATCAAGAGATTTGTTAGGAGTAAAGCGTGGATTTAGCGACCTTAATTGGGATGCTTGGGGCATTTGGTATTGTCATAATGGCGATGGTGCTGGGTGGCTCCGTTGGTATTTTTGTGAATGTACCATCACTGTTAATTGTAATCGTGGGCAGTTTGATGGTTGTCTTAATGAAGTTCTCGCTGGGGCAGTTTTTGGGTGCTGTTAAGGTGGCCGGAAAAGCCTTCATATACAAACTGGATAAAATTGAAGAACTTATCCCGCTGGTGGTTGATCTAGCTGATGTGGCCCGCAAAGGTGGATTACTGGCACTGGAGGGAAAGGAGGTGAGCAATCCATTTCTCAAGGAAGGGATAAAAATGTTGGTGGATGGTCATGATAGCGAAGTGGTGCGAGAAATGTTGATCAAGGACATGAAACAAACTGAGGATCGGCATGGCTGGGGCGCAAAAGTCTTTATGGCAATGGGCGATGTGGCACCGGCGATGGGTATGATAGGTACGTTAGTCGGTCTGGTTGCGATGCTATCAAATATGGATGACCCAAAAGCTATCGGTCCAGCGATGGCGGTGGCGCTACTGACAACACTCTATGGTGCGATGCTGGCTAATATGGTAGCGATACCTATCGCTAATAAGCTGGAGCTGCGCAAGGTCGAAGAAGGTCGTATCAAATCGCTTTGTATTGATGCTTTGATGGCGATACAGGCTGGTCAAAATCCACGAGTTATCAGCTCCATGCTCAAAACCTATCTGGCACCTTCGCAGCGTGAGACGAAGAAGAAAGAATAGTTGCAACTTTCATTGCATACCATTAAATCAAAGGCAGTATTAACGATGAGCGAACAAACGGCTCGTCAGAGTAAAGAAGTTTAGCCATGGCAGAAATAACAGAAGATTGCCCTGAATGTCCGGTTGGGATTCCCGCGTGGATGGCGACCTTTGCCGATCTCATGTCGCTGCTGATGTGCTTTTTTGTGCTGCTGCTGTCTTTTTCGGAAATGGATGTGCTGAAATACAAGCAGTTATCTGGTTCTATGCGCGACGCCTTTGGTGTCCAGCGCCAAATTAATGTCAAAGATGTCCCTAAAGGCACCAGTGTTATTGCGCAGGAATTTAGCCCTGGACGGCCTGAACCGACGCCCATCAACGAAGTGAGACAAGCGACGGTCGATGATACGCAAAGCAGCCTCGAGATTGGTGAACGGACTCCGCAGGAGCCGAAACCGGATCAGACGCTGGATCAAAAGTCTGACATTAAGGTGACCGTTGATGAAGAGTTGGCCAAGCAGTTGTTGGTAGAGAAGTTGCAAACACTCATTAAAGCGACGGAGGACGATGCCCGAAATTTAGCCAGTGCGCTGAAAAAGGAAATCAGCTCCGGTAAGGTCGACGTGGAGACGCGTGGTCGGCGCATCATCATCAGAGTGCGTGAACAAGGTTCTTTTCCGTCTGGTTCGGCGGAGCTAAGGCGGCAATTTCGACCGGTTATGGCGATGGTGCGCAACGTCTTGAAAACAGTGCCGGGGAAAGTGTCAGTGGAAGGTCATACCGATAGCATGCCAATTTCAACTTCGGTATTTCGTTCTAATTGGGATTTATCTTCAGCGCGTGCGCTGTCGGTGGCGCATGAATTATTTTCGGGAGATACGTTGGATCATAATCGGTTTATGGTGACGGGATTTGCCGACACGAAACCAATTGCAGCCAACGATAATGAAGAGAATCGGGCGCGTAATCGTCGTGTTGAAATTGTGATTCACCAGGGGCTGGACGATGAAACCAGCGAAGAGCTTAAGAAAATGCAGCAGATCGACCCTGGATTGATACGGGAATTTAATCTTGATAGCACATTCATATTAACACCCGATGAAGTCTTTTAGATTTTACTCAGAATGAACGACTTAGAGGGCGTGTTCAAGAGGACAATGCGAGGTAAGCTTTATGGATAGACCGGATAGAAGGCGTTATTTTCGCATTGATGATCTTGTCGGACTGAGTTATCGGCTTGTTGATGTGGAAACTACTGAGGAGGATGCAAAATCAGCAGATAACATCCAAATTACAGCCATTGATTTGTTGAAGTCGATCGACCAGGAACTCGCCGAAGCGCTCAATACCCTCTGGCAAAGCAATCCGGTAGCAGCCAACGCAATTGGTTTATTGAATAAAAAGATAGATATAATCGCTACCGAAATCGATTTGGATTATGACCGGCTTCGCGGTCTTGATGTGAAATCGAGGCAGGTCAACCTGAGTGCCTGTGGCATGGCTTTTGAGTGTCAGGAACGCTTTGATATTGGTCAAGTGTTAGTTTTGACCATTGTTCTAAAGCCTGCAAATACCCATGTTCACACGCAAGGACGAATTGTTGGCTGCGATTGGTTGGATGGTGATGAGGGCCGCACCTACCTGCTTCGGGTGGATTTTGATCGTGTTGGGTGCGTCGAGGAGGAACAGCTGATTCAGCATATTGTTCGTCGTCAAGCCAACCAAATAGGAAACCAGCGCCTTACCGAGGAGTAGCACTAAAGAAGAGTGCCGGGGAATCGTTCGGGCTCTCTAGTTAGAAGACCTTTCCTGTGATAACAGTGCTCTTGCCAAGCGCTATTCCAGTCTCTATTATCCCTGCATCGATTGAAAAGAGGCGTTGGTGTTGACAGCAAATTTACTCCGCACCGACGCATTTTATTGTGCGAAGAAATACTAAGGTGCTCATCATCATTACCATACGTCTGGGTTTTGACCAGTTCAAGATGACTCGCTATGACTGAACCAAATCCGTTAACGGGCTGGCAGGCCTATAAAAGATTATTGGTTTATGTTGGATTATTTTGGGGCGCCTTTTTATTGAGCGTGATGGGCTTTGCCTTGTATGCGTCAACACAGGCTGCTTTTGCTTCATTGATGGAGTTTGTTCCTGTCGCCTTTGAGCAAAGCTCAAGTGCCCCTCCTGACGTTTGGTTTTTACCCGATGCGGCGTTAACAAAGCTGGGTTCTCCGGAGTCTTACCAGTATTTTCTCCCACTCGCCGTAGTTGGCATCGTGGTTTTCAGAGGGGTTGGCTCCTATTTTGGCGGATACTATATTGCGCTGGTGGCGCGCAATGTCGTGAACCGAATGCGCCAAGATCTGTTCAATCACATGCTGACGCTACCGGGGGCCTTTTTTGGCAATAATACCTCCGGTCATCTCATTTCTACGCTCACTTTTAATGTCGAACAAATTACCGGCGCTGCCACCGATGCGCTGAAAGTCATTATTAGGGAAGGTTTGACAGTGGTTGTCCTGTTAGCTTATATCTTTTGGTTGAACTGGAAGTTATCTCTGATATTCCTGATTGTAGGCCCATTTGTCGGGCTGATCGTGAGCTACGCGTCTAAGCTTTTTCGAAAATATAGTAGACGTATTCAAGATTCAATGGGTGGCGTCACCCATGTTGCCTCCGAGGCGATTAAAGGCTTTCAGGTGGTGCGTGCATTTGGCGGCAAGGAATATGAAAGAGCTCGATTCCAGGTTGCCAGCAGCAATAATCTTAAGCAAAGTTTAAAGCTGGCAAAGGTCGATGAAATCAGTACACCTATTATTCAGGTACTGATGTTCTCATCCATAGCCTTACTGTTCTGGTTTGGTTTAAGCCCAGGATTTAGAGGGGAAATGGATGTCGGTGAATTTCTGGCCTATATCACGGCTGCTAGCCTGATCGCTAAGCCGTTAAAACAATTAACCTCAGTCAATGCCAAAATTCAGCGCGGTATCGCCGCGGCGCAAAGTATTTTTGCTATCACCGACCAGGAGCAGGAATTAGATGAAGGTACTTTGCCATTAAGTGAACCTGATGGATGCATTGAGTTTCGCGATCTGACGTTCTCTTATACGAGCGAGCAGGAGCCAGTGCTGAGCCATATTAATTTAACGATAGAACCGGGCGAGACACTGGCGCTAGTGGGGCGGTCCGGTAGTGGCAAATCTACATTGGTTAATTTGTTACCACGTTTTTACGAAGCTCAATATGGGCAGATTTTAATCGATGGTCATCCGATCCAAGATTATCATTTAAAGGATTTACGCAAGCACATCGCTATCGTGAATCAGGATATCGTATTATTTCAGGACACGGTTGCACGTAATATTGCCTATGGTGATTTGGCTGATGCGTCGCAGGAAGCCATCGATGATGCGGCAAGAGCAGCGCATGCAACCGAATTCATCGATACCCTGCCGCTGGGTATGAATACTCAAATCGGCGAAGATGGCGTAACCCTCTCGGGAGGACAAAGGCAGCGCTTGGCTCTAGCGCGAGCGATTCTCAAGGATGCGCCCATTCTAATCTTGGACGAGGCGACCTCTGCGTTGGATACCGAATCCGAACGCTTCATCCAGGAAGCACTAAAAACGGTGGTAAAAGGTCGAACCACCTTGGTCATTGCACATCGTTTGTCGACCATTGAAAACGCCAATCGAATAGCGGTTATGGACAAGGGCTGTATTGTCGAGCTGGGGTCGCATGAAGAGTTGCTTGCGAAGGATGGTGCCTATGCACAGCTTTATCGTATGCAGTTCAATGAGATAACCTAGAGAAGACATGACCAAGCTTTCGCCTCTAGTTGGCAATATTGCTATACTTTGCCCGGCCTACTCTCTGTGTTTGGAATTGAAATTATGAAGTTGGAAATACCCCGTTTTAATCAGGCCCGCGTCACGGTGATCGGTGATGTGATGCTGGATCGATACTGGTACGGCGGTACTTCACGCATATCTCCAGAAGCACCGGTACCGGTGGTGGGAGTAAAGCATCGCGATGAACGTCCTGGCGGCGCAGCCAACGTTTCGTTAAATATTGCTGCGCTGGGAACGACAACCGAACTGATTGGTGTCGTCGGCAAGGATGAAGCCGCCCAGTCCTTGTCTGAACGACTGGGTGCCGTTGATGTGGTTTGCGATTTTCAGACATCAGATACCCGACCGACCATCACCAAGCTCAGAGTGATTAGTCAAAACCAGCAGCTGTTACGGCTGGATTTTGAAGAAGCCTTTCAGGCGAGCGATGTCGATCAATTTCCCGCTAAATTAAAAAGCTATATTCTCAACACCGGTGCCCTGGTGCTTTCAGATTATGGTAAGGGGGCGTTAAAGGAACCACAGAAACTGATTGCTCTGGCGCGCGCTGCGAAGGTGCCTGTGTTGGTTGACCCCAAGGGTACTGACTTTACCAAATACCGTGGTGCAACGTTGATTACCCCCAACCTCAAGGAATTTGAAGCCGTTGTCGGGCATTGCGATAGCGAGCAGGAGTTGGTCGATCGCGGTATTGCACTGCTAAGAGAATTAAAAGTAGAAGCTTTGCTGATAACCCGTAGTGAGCACGGTATGACCCTGCTGCGTGACGGTGAAGCAGAGTTGCATCTGCCAGCACGAGCGCGTGAAGTATTTGATGTGACGGGTGCTGGTGATACGGTTATTTCGGTGATCGCTGCCTCTTTGGCGGCTGGCAGTGATTTGCCTCAAGCGGTTGCCTTGGCGAATATCGCTGCTGGCCTAGTGGTCGCCAAGTTGGGTACTGCGACGGTTAGTGTGCCGGAACTCAGGCGAGCAGTGCAGCGTGAACAAGGTTCCGAGCGGGGAGTGGTGAGTGAGGAGCAATTGCTCATGGTGATTGAAGACGCCCATGCCCATGGAGAGAAAATAGTTTTTACGAATGGTTGCTTCGATATTATTCACGCGGGGCATGTTGGATATCTCGAAGAAGCGGGGAGTTTAGGTGATCGTCTAATCGTGGCGGTCAATACTGATGAGTCAGTGGCGCGCTTAAAAGGCCCAGGGCGCCCCATTAACCCCGTTGAACGACGCATGCGGGTGCTGGCTGGATTGGGCGCGGTAGATTGGGTGGTGCCCTTTGCTCAAGATACCCCCGAAGAATTATTGCAAAAAGTGCGGCCGGATGTGTTGGTCAAAGGCGGCGATTACAAGGTGAGCGACATTGTCGGTGCTGAGCTAGTAAGTTCCTATGGCGGAGAGGTTAAGGTGCTGAGTTTTATCGATGAGCTGTCCACTACTGCTATTGTGGAAAAAATCAAACAACGTCAATGAACCGGTGTTTTTACACGCTAGTCTACTACCTGTTACTACCCTTTATTTTTCTGCGTCTGCTATGGCGAGCACGTAAAGCGCCCGATTACGCCAAGCGTTGGCCTGAGCGGTTAGGTTTTTTTCCGGCACCGCCTCAAACTGGCGGCCTTTGGTTGCATTCGGTCTCTGTGGGGGAAACCATTGCCGCCGCGCCGCTGATTAAACAGATTCAGCAGGCCTACCCCCAATTACCAATAGTGATTACCACCATGACGCCCACCGGTTCCGATCGAGTACGTGCAATATTTGGCGGCTCAGTGTTCCATGTTTATGTCCCCTATGATATCCCCTGCGCGGTTAATCGGTTTTTGGCGAAAACTCAGCCAAAGTTGGTGTTGATCATGGAAACTGAGCTTTGGCCGAATCTGATCCATTGTTGTCATCACAATAACATCCCCCAGATAGTGATGAATGCGCGTATGTCTGAACGTTCTGCACGCGGTTATCAACGCTTTGCAACATTGGTAAAAGACATGCTAGGTAAACTTAGCCTAGTTGCGGCGCAAACTGCAGGAGATGCCGAGAGATTGCTAAGTCTTGGCTTGCTACAAGAGCAGCTGGTGGTGACGGGAAGCCTTAAGTTTGATATCCGCGTCCCGGCGGAAATTAAAAGCCAGGCGCAGGGGCTACGCAGTAGCTGGGGTAATGACCGGCCAATTTGGATTGCCGCGAGTACCCATGCGGGTGAAGACGAGCAGATGCTGGCAACTTATCAGTGGCTACGCCAGAAGCTGCCTGATTTGCTGTTGGTTTTGGTGCCGCGCCATCCAGAACGGTTTACTCAGGTGGCGGCTTTGTGCCGGTCCTCTGGCTTGAATGTTTCGCGCCGTAGTTCGCAGGAGACGGTCACCGCAGATACTCATGTTATGCTGAGTGATACCATGGGTGAGCTATTGCTCTTGTATGCTAGCGCCGATGTGGCGTTTGTGGGCGGTACTCTAGTGCCAACCGGTGGGCATAATTTTCTCGAGCCAGCGGCGTTGGGAATACCGGTGATCTGCGGGCCGCATCGCTTTAATTTTGCCCAGGTCAGTGACATGTTGCTGGACGCAGGTGCTATGCATGAAGTCTCGAATGCATCAGAATTGGGCGCGGCCTTGTTGGCAGTATTAACACAACCCGCGCTGCATCAGCAGATGAGCAGTGCTGGCTTGACGGTAATTGAGGATAACCGCGGCGCTCAGCAACGGGTGTTCGAGCAGATTAAGGGGTTTTTGGAGTCGTCCCCTCGGTGAGGGTTAGCCACTGATTAAAGGACTCTAAGTCGGTAACGCTGAGCGTTCCGGCAATTCTTTTCAGTCGCAGACTATCGAGAATGTAATCATAGATAGCGTTATAGTAATCCCGCTGGGCTTCGAACAGCGTATTTCTTACTTGCAGTACATCGACAATATTACGTGTACCAACCTCATAGCCGCCTTCGGTTGCTTCCAAAGCACTCTGGCTGGATTTTAGTGCCAGTTTACGTGCCGCTACACGGAGCACATCGGAGTTAACGGTGCGGTGTTGGCGTTGAATATCCTGCTTGATAGTACGATATTGATTTTCGTAATTTTCTTTCGCTTGCGTCAGCCGATGATGTGCTTCACGGACTCGGGATTGGGTGCCGCCGCCCTGAAAAATTGGAATGTTTAGCTCCAGCGCATAATTCTCAATATCCGATTCGTTACCTAAAAAGGATATTCCGCCATCTTCGGCGTGTGAATAACTCGCAACGGCATCCAATGTTGGTAGGTGCCCAGATTTCTGACGCTTAACCTCATGTTTCGCCGCTGCAACCTGATGTTTACTGGCGCTCAGAGAAATATTATTTTCTAACGCAATGCTAATCCATTCCTGTAAAGTCGCCGGGCTTGGGTTGGTAATAGGCATCGTCTTATCAAGCTGATTGATCTTGTCATAACGGCTGCTAGTCAAAGTTTCGAGAGCAGTGAAACTGTTGTCGCGTTCCTCTTCCTGGGTGATACGGACAACGCGAGAAAGGTCATACACTGCCCGCGCTTCGTGCACATCGGTTATCGCAATCAGACCTACATCAAAACGCTCCTGAGTTTGATCCAGTTGTCGTCGGAAGGCGGTCTCTGCTGCTACGGCTGAGCTGAGATTGTCTTCGGCACGTAGAATATTAAAATAGGCTTCGGCCACTCGAATAATCAGATCTTGCTCGGCGTTGCTGTATTCAGCCAGCGCCTGTTTGCTACTTTCCTTGGCGGATAGCAGTTGAAACCAGCGGTCAGCACGAAATAATGGTTGCGTCAGTCGCGCTGAATAACCATTGGAGTTAAAGCGTTCTTGCGTATTGGAACCGCCACCAGCGAATTCGCGGTCAATCGTTGCCGTATTTGCGCTCAGTGTCAGATCGGGTAACAGCAGGGCTCGGCTTTGTGGAATCGCTTCTAGTTCTGCTTGCAATTGGGCATGAGCGGCGCGTACTTGCGGATCCTCGTTTTGAGCCTCCGCAAATATCTGTAACAAATCGGTGGCCAAGCAATAATTGCTGATCATAACGCTAACGATGAACAGTACAATTGTTTTTAGTTGTCTTGGGAGCTGTCTTCGGAACTGTCTTAGAAACATAGGCTTATATCAGAATTAAATGGAGGTTTAGGTTCGACCGGAAGAATCAGTGTTGAATTATAGGGGAGAACGGGAGCGTCGGCCAATCTTAAATAGACAAGGTGTTGCCGGCTCCCTAAACTGTCCATTTGGCATGAGAAAATCCGCGAGGTAATGCTGACTAAAACAGCACTCAAGCTCGCACCAAATCTACCCTTCATTTAAGATTAAGATCATTGAAGCATGAAGAAACTGTCCATTTTATTTTTATGTACCGGAAATTCCTGTCGCTCACAGATGGCGGAAGGTTGGGCAAAACATTTGTTCGCGCAATCCAGCTTGGCAAAAACCTATCAGTTACAGGTATCTTCAGCGGGGATCGAAGCACATGGCGTCAATCCACGGGCCGTCGAGGTGATGGCTGAAGTGGGTGTCGATATCAGTGGGCAAACATCGGATGCGCTTGAGCCAGGAATACTTGAACGACATGACTGGGTTATTACATTGTGCTCGCATGCCGATAAAAACTGTCCGGTATTAACCGACAACGTGGCGCGGCAGCACTGGGATTTGCCGGATCCGGCAAAAGCCAAGCGAAAGGGAGGTGTTTTAGCTGCTTTTAGGGAGTCCAGAGATAGAATCCGTCTGGCGGTAGAAGCGTTGATCATTCTGCTCGAACGGCGTAATACGGCTGAATTAACACCACAGTTTGGTCGCGCCGATATTGAAATTATTAAGCAGGAAAGTCTGTTTAAAGGTTTTTTTGAAATGCAGGAAATTACCCTACGTCATAAACTGTTTGAAGGAGGCTGGAGCGAGGTTTTCACGCGCGAGCTTTTTGTACGGGGGTTGGCGGTAGTGGCCTTGTTGTATGATCCACAGCGGGATCAAGTGGTTTTAATTGAACAGTTTCGTGTCGGCTCGCTGGAGGATAAGCGTAGCCCTTGGTTGTTGGAATTGGTAGCTGGTATGGTAGAGCCGGGTGAAATCCCCGAGCAAGTGGTACGCAGAGAGGCAATGGAAGAAGCTGGTTGTGTGGTTAAGGACGTGGTAAAACTCTATGATTATTGGGTCAGTCCCGGCGCTACCAGCGAACAGGTTGCCATCTATTGCGGACGAGTCGATACTCAGGGGGTTGGTGGCGTGCATGGGTTGGATTATGAACATGAAGATATTCGCGTTGAAGTGGTTGCTGCAGATTGGGCATTTATGGCGATAGATTCCGGCATAATTAATAATGCCGCTACAATAATGGCGTTGCAGTGGTTACAATTAAATCGAAAACGGCTCCAACAGGAGTGGTGCTAGCCAGTTATATTGAGTGCAGGTTGTATGAATAGAGTATGAAAAAATTGCGGTATGTCCCAGATCTTTGCGAGCTGATGGCGGAGTGTGAAGCCAACTATGCGCGTTTACTAAAACTAATGCCAACAATGGAGCAGGCGACGCGACGTATTTTCGGCGTTACCTCGAAATCAGATCAACCGGTGCAAATTTGCCTGGAAGTGATTGAGGAATTTAAATACACCGCCACTATTCGCTTTACTCATCAGGATAAAGCTGGTCATTGGTTAAGAAAACCAGCACTGCTCATCCGTATTTACCATGATGCCCGTATGGCAGAAGTGGTCGAGCTTGAAAACAGCCAGCAACTAAAGGGCGTATACCGCTATCCCAACGCAAAGATGTACCAGCCGGATGAAAAAATGCAACGTAACCTGTATCTTGGAGAATGGTTGCGGCAATGTCTGGCGCAGGGCTATGCCGTCGATAAACTTGATTTTGCTAGGGTTTCCTAAAGTAATGCCTAGGTTAGGACGCTAATTGATTGTTTCTATGCTGCCAGCCTTAGCGCCTTATATTATTTATATTCACGGTTTTAACAGCTCGCCAGCATCCTTTAAAGCGGCATATTTAAAAAGCTATTTAACCCGAACTGGCTACGCGGAAAGCTACCTTGCACCAGCTTTGGATTATTGTCCACAAAGGGCGATTGAGCAGTTGTGTGAATTGATTGAACAATACTTATCTAAATTTAATATTACCTTGATCGGTAGCTCGCTGGGCGGCTACTATGCCACTTATCTGACGGAAAAATATGGGGTCAATTCGGTACTGATTAATCCAGCGGTAGCGCCCTATCGAATGATGGCGCAAGCGCTCGGACAGCAGCATAATTACCATACTCAGCAAACCTATGAAATCACGCAGCGGGAGGTTGACCAACTACGTCAAATCGAACAGTTGGAATTGACCGATCCCAGCAAATATTTAGTATTGCTGCAAACAGGTGATGACACACTCGATTATCGCGAAGCGGCACATAAGTACGCGAATTCAACGTTGATAATAAGGCAAGGTGGCTCGCACGGATTTGACCATTTTGATCAGGCAGTGCCCGATATACTGCATTTTGCGGGCTTGGCAATTAACTGAAACTCATCGAACTAAGAGCATTATGACAACTGCGACCTACACGGCGGAATCCATTGAAGTATTGAGCGGGCTTGACCCGGTCAAACGACGTCCCGGTATGTACACCGATACGTCGCGACCTAATCATCTGGCCCAAGAGGTGGTGGATAACAGCGTTGATGAGGCGATTGCCGGGTATGCCAAGCGCATCCATGTCGAATTACACCCAGATAGCTCACTCTCGGTAGAGGATGACGGGCGCGGCATGCCGGTAGACATCCATCCAGAAGAAGGGGTTAGCGGTGTTGAGCTTATTCTGACCCGACTACACGCGGGTGGTAAATTTTCCAATAAGAATTATCAATTTTCCGGTGGATTACATGGTGTTGGCGTATCGGTAGTGAATGCGCTGTCGCGACGCTTGGAGGTGGAAATACGTCGCGATGGTAAGAAATATCGGACGGTTTTCGCTGACGGCGACAAGCAGGAAGATTTAAGGGTGGTGGATACGGTTGGACAGCGTAACACCGGAACCAAGGTGCATTTCTGGCCGAATGTCAGCTATTTTGATTCACCTAAATTTTCAGTACCACGATTAAAGCACACACTGCGGGCCAAAGCAGTACTTTGCCCAGGCTTGGAAGTTAGCTTTGTCGATCACATTAGTGGTGAACAGGATACCTGGTATTACGAAGATGGACTCAAGGATTATCTGACAGGCTCCACCCGTGAGTACGAAACCGTACCTTTGGAGCCCTTTACTGGTGCGTTAGCGGCAGAAGGTGAAGCGGCAGACTGGGCTGTGCAATGGCTACCCGAAGGCGGCGAGTTGATTGCCGAAAGCTACGTTAATCTCATTCCCACTGCACAGGGTGGCACCCATGTGAATGGTTTTCGTACCGGTCTGTTGGAGGCTATGCGGGAATTTTGTGAGTTCCGCAATCTGGTGCCGCGAGGTGTTAAGTTGTCACCGGAAGATATTTGGGATCGTTGTGCCTATATACTTTCGGTAAAAATGACTGACCCACAGTTTTCCGGGCAAACCAAAGAGCGCCTTTCCTCACGTCAGTGTGCTCCCTTTGTTTCAGGGGTTGTTAAGGATGCTTTTAGTCTGTGGCTCAATAGTCATACCGAAGCAGCGGAGCAATTGGCGGATATGGCGATTAACAGCGCGCAACGTCGATTACGCGCGAGCAAAAAAGTCATCCGTAAAAAGATCACCAGCGGCCCGGCGTTGCCCGGTAAACTCTCTGACTGTAGTAGTCAAGACATGAGTCGTACAGAGTTGTTCTTGGTCGAAGGTGATTCGGCGGGGGGGTCCGCTAAGCAGGCACGCGAAAGAGAGTTTCAGGCAGTATTGCCATTGCGCGGCAAGATTCTCAACACTTGGGAAGTGGATTCAGGAGAAATTTTGGCGTCGCAGGAAGTCCATGATATTTCCGTTGCGCTAGGTGTTGATCCCGGCTCAGAGGACATGAGCGGTTTGCGCTATGGCAAAATTTGTATTTTGGCAGATGCTGACTCGGATGGATTACATATTGCGACCTTACTCTGCGCTCTCTTTGTGCGCCACTTTAAACCCTTGGTGAGTGGTGGACATATCTTTGTCGCGATGCCGCCCTTGTTTCGAATCGATGTAGGGAAAGAAGTTTACTATGCCCTGAGCGAGCATGAGAAACAGGGCTATTTGGATATGATCGCGGCTGAAAAAAAGAAGGGTAAGGTGAATGTGCAACGTTTTAAAGGCTTGGGTGAGATGAACCCGTTGCAACTGCGCGAAACCACTATGGCGCCAGATACACGTAGACTGGTGCAGCTAACTATCGAGGCAGGGGACGGGACTTTCGAGGTGATGGATAAACTGCTGGCAAAAAAACGTGCGCAGGATCGCAAGGCGTGGCTGGAGAGTGCCGGTGATCTTGCTAATCTGGCCTAACATCCAAACATCCAAACAGCTAATCAATTAATTAATCGATACTGGTTAAAAATATGACGGATATGATTGATCTTTCAGGGGAGGGCGTCGAGCGTCTATCGCTGAAACAATATTCCGAGGATGCCTACTTAAATTACTCGATGTACGTGATCCTTGACCGGGCTTTGCCGCATATTGGTGATGGCCTAAAGCCGGTGCAACGACGCATTGTGTACGCGATGTCTGAACTGGGGCTAAAAGCCACCGCCAAGTTTAAGAAGTCAGCACGCACGGTAGGTGATGTGCTCGGTAAATTTCATCCGCACGGAGATAGTGCTTGCTATGAAGCGATGGTGCTGATGGCGCAGTCCTTTTCTTATCGTTATCCATTAGTCGATGGGCAGGGCAACTGGGGTTCTGCTGATGATCCAAAGTCCTTTGCGGCGATGCGTTATACCGAATCACGGTTAGCCCCTTATGCGGAAGTATTACTGCAGGAGCTCGGCCAGGGTACCGTGGATTGGACGTTGAATTTTGATGGCACCTTGCGGGAACCGGTAACCCTTCCCGCACGGTTGCCGAACATTTTATTAAACGGTGGTACCGGTATCGCAGTGGGGATGGCGACCGATATTCCGCCACATAACTTGAAGGAAGTCGCGAGCGCCTGTATTCAGATACTGGATAATCCGAATGCGACCGTTGCCCAAATTTGTGAGCAGGTCCAGGGTCCTGACTTCCCCACACAGGCGGAAATTATCACGCCACGTGAAGAAATCATCAAAATGTATGAGAGCGGACGTGGGTCTTTGCGCATGCGTGCCACTTATGACCAGGAAAGCGGTGATATCGTCGTTAATGCCCTGCCTTATCAGGTGTCAGGCGCCAAGGTGTTGGAGCAGATTGCAGCGCAAATGCAGGCAAAGAAATTGCCGATGGTAGCAGATTTGCGAGATGAGTCGGACCATGAAAACCCGACTCGCCTGATTATTACGCCACGTTCTAATCGCATCGATGTGGAATCTTTAATGGCGCATCTTTTTGCAACCACGGACTTGGAGCGAACCTATCGCGTCAACATGAACATGATTGGGCTGGATGGTCGCCCGAAAGTGCGCAGCCTGGTAGAAGTGTTGAGCGAATGGCTCACTTATCGCACCAATGTGGTAACGCGGCGATTGCAGCATCGTTTGGATCTGGTGCTGGATCGCCTGCACGTGCTCGAAGGCTTGTTAGTTGCCTATCTTAATATTGACGAGGTGATCGCCATCATTCGTCAGGAAGATAAACCCAAGCCGGTATTAATGGAGCGTTTTAATTTATCTTCGGTGCAGGCGGAAGCGATTTTGGAATTAAAGTTGCGCCACTTAGCTAAACTCGAAGAGGTGAAAATTCGTGGCGAGCAAGCCGAACTGGATGCGGAGCGGGCACAGTTAGAGAAAATTCTGGAATCAAAGTCTCGGCTTAAGACATTGATCAAGAAAGAGATTATTGCTGATGCCGAGCTTTATGGCGATGAACGGCGTTCACCTATTGTCGCGCGAGCTGAAGCGCAAGCCTATAGCGAAACCGACCTGCTGACATCTGAACCTGTTACCCTAGTGCTTTCCAAACAGGGCTGGGCGAGAGCGGCGAAAGGGCACGATATTGACGCTAGCGGTTTGGCCTATAAATCTGGAGATGCCTATCTTGCGCAAGCGAAGGGACGCAGTAGCCAGAACGCTGTGTTTCTTGATTCGACAGGACGCGCTTATACCTTGGCGGCGCATACCTTACCTTCGGCCAGGGGGCAGGGTGAACCGCTAACCGGTCGTCTTACGGTTCCGAATGGCGCTCAGTTTGAGGGGGTTAGCATTGGCGAACCGGGCAAACTAATTGTGATGGCCTCCGATGCCGGTTACGGATTCGTCACTAAGTTAGAAAATTTATTTTCCAAAAATCGATCTGGAAAAGCAGCGATCAGCTTACCGGCAGGAGCGCATGTACTGATGCCGGGCAGCATCGATAATTTGGAGGAACAGTGGTTGGCGGCGGTGAGTAATGAAGGCCGTTTGTTGATGTTTCCGTTGCGAGAGTTACCCATATTGAACAGAGGGAAAGGTAATAAAATTATCCAAATTCCGCCTAAGCGTGTCGCGGCAAGAGAGGAGTTCGTGATTGCTGTTGCTGTGTTGTCTGAGAAAGACAGCTTAGTGGTACATGCGGGTAAGCGCTTTATTAAAATTAAGTTTGCCGAACTGGATCATTATCGTGGTGAGCGCGGACGTCGAGGCAATAAATTGCCACGTGGCTTCCAAAAGGTAGACCGGGTTGAGGTGGAGCATAAGTCTACACAGGAGCCGGACGCTTGAAGCAGCTTTTTTTAATTAACGTGACGGGGCAGGATCGACCAGGGGTGACGGCCTCTCTCACCGAAATTTTATCTAGCGGTCAGGCGCAGGTGCTTGATGTCGGGCAAGCGGTGATTCATGACAGTCTTTCTTTGGGAATTTTAGTGGCGGCAGATGAGGATTGCGATGTCGATACGATGTTGCATAAGATTAACAATCTTTCCAGCTGTGAAAATATTCAGGTGTCGGTGCTGCCGATTGCCCAGAAAGATTATCAACAATGGGTTGATGAGCAGGAAAAACCACGGCACATAGTGACGGTTTTAGGGCGTGCAATATCGGCAGAACATATTGCAAGAATTAGCCGGGAAGTGGCAAAGCACGGCTTGAATATAGATAAAATCAATCGCTTATCTGGACGGATTGCACTGGATGCCGACATCAATCAGGCGAAAGCCTGTGTTGAGTTTTCGTTGCGTGGTACGACTTCAGATCTGCAAGAATTACGTTCCGCTTTCTTGAGTGTTGCCAGTGAATTAAATATTGATATCGCTTATCAGGAGGATAATATTTATCGCCGCTATCGCCGTTTAGTCGTGTTTGATATGGATTCGACCCTCATCGAAGCCGAGGTTATTGACGAGCTGGCGAAGGAAGCGGGTGTGGGTGAGCAAGTAGCGGCGATTACTGAGCAGGCGATGCGTGGAGAAATTGATTTTAAAGAGAGCTTCAGGCGTAGAGTTGGTTTGCTCAAGGGTTTGGATGAGTCGGTGTTGGAGCGGGTCGCGGAGCGAATAAAAATGACCGAAGGTGCTGAGATGCTGATCTCAACGTTGTGCGCTTTAGGCTATAAAACCGGGATACTGTCTGGTGGGTTCACTTACTTTGCCAATCGGTTGCAGCAGCAATTGGGTATTGATTATATTCATGCCAATCAGCTTGAAATTGAAAATGGCAAGGTGACAGGCCGAGTCGTCGGGGAGGTTGTCGATGGTGCTCGCAAGGCAGCGTTACTACGTCAAATAGCGGCGCAGGAAAATATTACGCTGGAACAGGTGATAGCGGTTGGTGATGGTGCTAATGATCTGCCGATGCTGAGTTTGGCTGGTCTGGGAATTGCTTTTCGAGCGAAACCCATTGTCCGTCAAACTGCGAAACAGGCGATATCTAATATAGGGCTAGATGGCGTTTTGTATTTAATTGGGTTTCGTGATCGGGATTGGTTAAACAAAAAACCTTGATAGACTTAAAGGTGCTCCAACAAGCCGGTCAATTTAAAAAGGCGCAACTCTTTGGGTTGCGCCTTCAGCTCTTGTTTTGTATGGCAATGGTTAACTATTTTGCTGCTTGAGCAGATCTCGGATTTCGGTCAGCAACACTTCTTCTTTTGACGGCGCTGGGGGGGCAGCAGGCGCGGCAGCTTCTTTCTTCTTAAGGGAATTAATTGCTTTAACGGCCATAAAAATAGCAAATGCGATAATAGTAAAATCAATGATGGTTTGTATAAATATACCGTATTTTACAGTGACCGCTGCAGCGTCGGCGCTGGCTTCTTGGATAACAAAAGCAAGGTCTGAAAAATTCACGCCGCCAATCAAAAGACCAATGGGAGGCATTACGACGTCGGCGACAAAGGATGAAACTATTTTCCCGAAGGCGGCGCCTACAATAATACCAACAGCCATATCAATAACGTTACCTCTGACCGCAAATTCTTTGAATTCTTTTATCATGCTCATGGGTAATGGCTCCATTTATTAAGTGAGTAAAGTTGTTAGTTTGAAAATAGTTTTATACATGAATTAATTGTTGGTGTCAGCAATTATACAGAGACCGGATCGTTCGAGTTGTAAACTTTTGTAAACTTCGCTTTCAGCTTTAACTCAAGTGTTTGATCCAGTATTCTAGCGCAGGGAAAAAGAAATAAAGTATTTATCAGGAGAGTCTATTGTGGATATGGTTCAAGAACATTCAGGTAAAATTATTGAGTTATTATTAGGCTATGGACCAAAGCTTTTATTAGCTTTGGTCGTTCTCATTGTCGGTTTATGGGTGATTAATAGGGTTGTCGCTCTGATCAATGCGGCTATGACTAAAAAGGAAGTTGAGCTGACATTAAAACGCTTCTTGCTTAGCCTCACGGGCATCATGCTAAAAGCACTGTTGCTCATCAGCGTCGCTTCAATGATAGGAATAGAAACAACTTCTTTTATTGCTGTGCTTGGTGCCGCTGGCCTGGCCATTGGTTTGGCGTTACAAGGCAGCTTGTCTAATTTTGCTGGTGGCGTATTGCTGTTATTTTTTAAGCCCTACAAGGTGGGTGATTTTATTGAAGCCCAAGGTCATGCCGGCACTGTTCACTCTATCCAAATTTTTACCACTATGCTGAAAACGGCGGATAACAAAACGATCATAATTCCTAACGGGCCAATTGCCAATGACAGCATTATCAATTATTCATCGGAAGCAACTCGGCGTGTCGATATGGTTTTTGGCATTGGTTATGATGATGATATCGATAGGGCGAAGGAAATATTGAAGGGGGTAATTGAAGCCGATAGTCGTATCTTAAAAGAGCCAGCTGCGACAGTTCTGTTAGCCGAACTTGCGGATAGCTCAGTTAACTTTAATGTCCGAGTTTGGGTTAATGCGGCCGATTATTGGGGAGTATATTTTGCTATGCAAGAGGCTGTGAAAAAAGCATTTGACAGTGAAGGTGTTAGTATTCCTTACCCACAGAGAGATGTTCATTTATATCAGGTTGCAGCAGATTAGTACCGAGAGAAATGAAAAAGGGGCCAGTCGGCCCCTGTGACAGTTTTAGCCTAGCCTTCATCATCATCTTCGGTGGAGAAGTCATAATCCATCGACTGGCTTGGCTGTTGTATGTAGTAGCCTTGGATATAGTTAATGCCAGCCTGCCAAAGTGTGGGTAATAGGCTGGCGGCATCGACCATCGGCGCGATCGTCAGTTTGCCTTGAGTATGCAGTGAGCTAACCAGCGTTTTCAAATCTTCTTTAGCATCGTCATCTTTGGGTAGCTCATCGATAAAGGAACCATCGATCTTAACGTAGCTGACGGGCAAATGTTTGAGCGTATTAAACGGGTTCAGCGCGCGTCCAAAGTGGGTTAGTGCCGCCTTACAACGTAATTCATTGGCGCCTTTGATAAACTCTTTAGCTTCTTTCAAATGAGCAGTGGCATCGGTTTCACTTATTTGGAAAATGACGCTATCTCCTGGTAGGCGCGCCTGGTTAAGCATTTGCCCGACTTTTGGTAGCACCGAAGAGTCCAGCATGGTTTCCTTGGTGATATTAATAAAGAGGTGCGTTTTGTGGCCTTTAGCCAAATGGTCGCCAAGTTTGCGTATCGACTGATCGATGACCCAATTGTCAATTTCCTTGGTAATACCTTTGTCTGCGGCGGTTTGCAAAAATTCGTTAGGCGAAATTTCCTTGCCATCCTCATCGGGCATTCTGAGCATGATTTCGTAATGCTCCCCGGTGTCTCCGCGCAGGCTAACGACTGGCTGGAAGACTAATCTAAATAGCTGTTTAGCAAGTGCTCTCTCAAGCAGATTGGCGACTTGTTCATTATGAGCGGCTTCTTGCTCCTCACTGCTGTGTAACTGTACAGCATTACCTTTGCCGGTATGGGTTTTAACGAAGGCAGCCGCTTCACGGGCTTTTTGAATAATGTCTGAAGGGTTTGCGGTGTTCTCATTGAGAATGGATACGCCGATGCTCACCGTCAAGTTAACAGCTTTGCCGGAGACATTGAAATGGTTCTTTTCCACGGACTCACATATCTTTTCGCCCAGCTCAATGCCGATGTCAGATTCTTGACCGAGCAGTAAAATGGCAAAACTAAAATCGTCAATTCGTGCGACTAAATTAGGGGCTACCACTAACCCCTGCAGTGTTTTTGCAACATCACCAAGTAGTAGGTTAGTGCTGGCACCGCCGATACGATTCTTAATGGGTATAAAGTCGTCTAGTTGAATGTAGAGAACAGTGCTTTTGAGCCCTTTTTCGGATGCCTGTTCAATGGCGCGATCAACGTGATTCTTAAAGGAAAGATCGTTTTGCAGGCCAGTAATGATGTCTTGTGCATTGGTTTCTGTTTGTTTGGACTCTTGATGGCTAGTACGTATGATAATTTGGGTACAGGGCTCGCCATCATATTTAGCGGCGGAAAAAGTCATATTAGTTTCAAACTGGGAGTCGTCGCCACGGACACCCCGGCATTCGAATGTTTCACCTGCGTTATTGCCTTCGGCGAAACTTTTCATAAAGGCTTTGATTTTTTCCTGGTCTTGAGAGGCCACCATATTAATGAGAGGCATGCCTTCAAGTTCGTCGAAATCAGGGTATCCGAAGAGACGAATATAGGTGTTGTTGGCATAAATATGCATGCCGTCATGCACGTATGCGATGGCATCACGCGAGCTGTCCAGAAGTAGATGACAGCGCTTTTCAGTGTCTCTTAGGCTGACCTCGGCTTTGCGGCGAGCGCGACGGTTATATAGGTTATCAAGCTCTCGTAAGGCTACCAGACGCAGCCGATCTTTTTGATCTTCTGGGACTATATCGCGCATCCCGGCTTCTAAGGCCTGTATAAACGATCCTGGGGCTTGTGCGTCGGTGATTAAAATAACAGGAATATCCTGCTCCATATTTTTGATCTGGGCGATCACCTGGAACGGAGTGAGTTCCGTTGAGCGAAGATGGGCAAAACACAAATCCCAGGTTTTGTTGCTGAGGAGTTCTGAGAGGTGCTGCTCACTTTCGATGAGCTGAGCTTGCGTCGCTCTTCCGGCGTTGCGGAACAGGTTGACGAGATCCTCCGCATCGTTTTGCGAAGTATCGAGAATCAGTAATCTAACGCTTTCATTTTCGTTATGCATGTGTACGGACTGCTACTCTTGTATAACTCTATGGCTTGTGCGGTATTGCTAGCCAAATCTAGTTGTTATTATTTGGTTGACTGAAGGTTTATATATCTGGCCACAAATCCTCGATATTGTCATCCGATTCATCTCTCACATCGGTTCCGATATCGGGGTTGTACACAAATTGGGAAAAGCTGCCGGTGCTGGAAAGACGTTCGCCCAGATGGCCGTGCGATACTTCACCATACTGGTTAACAATTATTTTAACCCCAGATTTAAATGGAAGGTTAGGCGTAAAAATGGATGCAGGCTGCTCCAAGCCACGTGACGCCGGTAATAGCAGCGCGCGCATGTAATCCGAGCGACGCTTAGTTTTTGTGACCACTTTAGCACCACAAGGTATTGCGCCAGGGGCAATAAGTTCCACACCCATTTGCGCTTCGGGCGGCGTCGGCTGATTATTGATCCAGCGAATAACTCCGATACTCCAGGTGTGGCTAATACCTTCGTTAATGGCAATGATTTCGCCAGTTTTGATCTCCTTTGGAGCGGTATTTTGCCACTTTATGCGATAACCGTTGGGGCTAGTGTCAAGCAATTGAGCCGGGTATTGAATTGGCGTCTTTAACGACTGATTCCGCAGTTCATCTTCAATAGACGCTGTTGCAGTCTGGCCTTCTGCCGTAGCGGCATAGTTGACCGAGTCGAGATTCCGCAACGGATCGTTGGGCAGGTCTTCTTTGTCAACATCAAAACCGGCGGACCAGTAATCTTTCTGTGTATGCAGAGACTTAATATCCTGCGAGATAAAGGTATGCTTAGGTTTTGCCGGTGTGGGTGTTGCTGTTCCGCGCTGCAATTGTGAGGCAAAATCGACTCCACCGGAGACAAAGAAATGTGCCGAGCTAAAGCCGATGCTCAAGGTGATTTGTTTGTCACTCTCAGCTCTTGAGAAAGTGCGTTCTGTTAGTGAACTCCAAATTTTAACGAGATAGGCTACCAAGTCTGCGGACACGGATTTAGGTACGGTAATGCCCTTAACAAAAGCGTCGTGAACACCTTCCGGTTGGGCCAGGTATTCTTTGAGCATTTTCAACAGTGGTGATAAATCAATGGCGCGGTAAAATAGGGTTAATTTTTTACGAGCCAGATCTCGGTGTATTGGCGGTGTGTCGCTGCCAAGATTCACGACGAAGTTGGAGGTGTTATTGACTGGCGTGATATGAATTTTTTTAGTCCACATTTCAGTCGCGTCGTAGATGCTCTTAATATCACGCTGGCGAATTTGATTAGGGTTACAGCAGCCTATCAAAATTGACCGTTTGTAGGCGTCAGCGATAGTGGATTTTACCAGGAAAACATTATCTTCATCGTCGACAATTGCGTCTTGAACCTTGTTTGATTCGGCGATCAAGTAGAGCTTGTGTAGTTCTTGCCAGGTTTTTTCCGGCGCATGGACATAAAGTTCGCAGGATCGTACGATAACTCTCGTCAATATTGAAATTGCCCGGTGTATAGAGATAGTAGATAGCTTGCGAGATTTTCGAGCCAGCAAAGAGTGATCGGCTTTGGCATTATCGTGCACCACGATTTTATAACCAATTGCGAGATGGTTATCCAAAGCCATTGCGAGCCGTGCGACCTTCCTGGCTTTTTCGGGAAGAATGATAGGCTGATTGAGGTAATGTTTGCTCAGCGAATTACAGACGAATTGAATGGGTGTTCTTAATATTTCTAAGAGCTTTATCCGAATCTCTGGCTCAATAATGAGCTGATTAAGCTCAATGATGGCGTGATAAAGCTGTCGAGACGCTTCACCGAGATTAACCATCGGCAAATCTTTCACCCAATCAGCCATGTGGCGCGGCGTTGGCTCACAGAACGAAAGCGTTCGTAATGTGCGCTCGTTAATCGAAAGTTCTTTAGATTCGCTATCTGCTAACATCAAATATATTCCAAAAAAACATCACAAAATTACAGTAATCTGATTATCGGTTAAGCACTAAGCTTTCGGCCCCTGGATATCATTAGGAGCGCTACCATGACCTCGTTCTAAGTCGTTCCAGCCTATGCCGTATCAAGTAATGCAGGATACCGTTCAAAGCCTTGATTTCAATCTCCACTAAATATAGGCGTAACTACTAGGTTTGGCCAGTGTAAGAGCGCAAAGTATTTGTTCCTGAAATACGTAGCTTCCCAAGTTATTGGCTTTTTCAAAGGAAAAAGTATGATTCATAGCGTTCGACAGTTTTTGGGAAAACAAAGGAACTATACCGGCCAGTATTTTTAGGCAAGCGGGTATTTTATCTCAACGGAGAGTCAAGGTGAGCAGTTCCCACCAAGCTAACAGTCAATACGGCTTAGGTGGTTGGTGTTAAAAGCGTTTTTGACGCTTTGCCGGGCTCCTCCAGCACCAGTTTTGGTACTAAATAGCCAGGCAATAGAGTCGTTAACTCCGCCATTAATGTTTTAGCGATATCAGGGTGAATGTCGAAATGTGCTGCGCCTTGCACCTTGTCGAGCAAATGCAGGTAGTAGGGCAATACACCCATCTCAAATAGCTTTTCGCTCAACTGGGCCAATGCGGTGGCAGAGTCGTTGACACCTTTCAACAAAACACTTTGGTTTAGCAGAGTAATTTTGGGTTGTCGCAATCTTTCTATGGCATGGGCGACACTGGCGTCGAGTTCATTGGCATGATTCGTATGCAATACAATTGATAAATGCAAGCGTGAATTGGAAAGCCAGTCGAGTAACTCATCAGTCACTCGCTCAGGAATAACGATGGGCAGACGGGTATGGATACGCAAGCGTTTGACATGTGTAATCTGGGCAATTTGTCCTGTAAGCTGGCTGAGCTTTTTATCGCTATTAACGAGTGGGTCGCCACCACTATAAATAACTTCAGTAATGGAGGAATCATTGCGAATATAATCGAGTGCTTGGTGCCATTGCGGGGTACTATTTTGATTCTCTGCATAAGGAAAATGACGACGGAAACAATAGCGGCAGTTAATCGCGCAAGCGCCGGTTAAAATCAATAACACCCGACCATGGTATTTATGAATGATGCCGGGTTGTACATTCGTGCTGGATTCTGCCAATGGGTCAGTTAAATAACCTGGTGTTTGCTCGGTCTCAATCTTTAGCGGCAACACTTGCTGTAGTAGCGGGTCGCTCAAGTCGCCAGGCACAATTCTTTCAACAAAGGGGTGTGGTACTCGAATCGCAAAGTTCAAATCCGAACTAGAACGCTGTCGAGCTTCCTCGATATTGTTGCCCGTAATTTCGAGTAAATGTGCAACACTAGTGATGGAGTTGGAGAGTTGAGCCTGCCAACTTATCGCGTGTACTAAGGGCTCTGATCGCGGTATCATTACGTCCGAATTTTTCATGGCTATTTTCACAGTGAGGCAACATGGCTAGCTATTCTACCAATGAATTTCGTTCGGGTCTTAAAGTAATGTTGGACGGAGACCCTTGTAACATATTAGAGAACGAATTTGTAAAGCCCGGCAAAGGGCAGGCGTTTAATCGCGTTAAATTACGCAACTTAAAGAACGGTCGCGTCTGGGAAAGAACGTTCAAATCAGGGGATAGTTTGGAAGGCGCTGATGTTATGGATAGAGACATGGAATATCTCTATACCGATGGCGAATTTTGGCATTTTATGATGACGGATGGTTCTTATGAGCAACACGCCGCTGACGTTAAAGCGATAGAGGGTTCCCTTGATTGGTTGAAAGAGCAGGATGTTTATACGGTAACGCTTTATAACGGAGCGGTACTATCGGTCAGCCCGCCCAACTTTGTGGAGCTGGAAGTCACCGAAACTGATCCTGGCTTAAAGGGTGATACGGCTCAGGGTGGCACTAAACCAGCTACTCTCAGCACTGGTGCTGTGGTAAGAGTGCCGCTGTTTGTAAATATTGGTGATGTCTTGAAGGTTGATACGCGTACCGGTGAATATCAAAACCGTGTGGGCAAATAGTTTAATCTCCAATCAGAAATAGTTTGAGTGCGGGAGCCAGCGTAAACAAGAGTGTACAAAAAACTCGTCCGCTTCCGCGTTACACCCTGTAGATAACTAGATAACAGCGTCGATATACCAAATTGAATCCTTCCGATTGGCGTCCCAGCGCATCAATTGAAGCCATTAGGCTTCGCGCCACTCTGTATCATCAGATACGCAGATTTTTTCAGCAACGTGATGTGCTGGAAGTAGACACGCAAGTATTATCGAGGTCGGCTACCACTGACCCGAACATAGAAAGTCTACAATTAGCCAATCCGCTACTTTTCCTTCAAACTTCTCCTGAATTCGTGATGAAGCGTTTGCTGGCATCCGGAAGTGGCGCAATTTATCAAATTGCCAAAGCGTTCCGTGCCGGAGAAGAAGGCCGGCGTCATCATCGGGAATTCACCATGCTCGAGTGGTATCGTCCGGGTTTCGACTACTGGCAGCTTATGGATGAGGTGGCTGCTTTATTACAAGATCTGGCGAACTGGGAACAGGTGGAAAAAATTAGCTATCGGGAGATATTTCAGAGGCGTTTAGACATTGACCCACACCTAGCCGAAGTCAGCGAATTAACCGCATTGGCGCAGCTATACACCGACTATCAGGACGCAGACGATGATAAAGACGTGTTACTTGATCTTTTGATGTCGCATGTTATTGAGCCGCAGTTAGGGCAGCACGGATTAACCTTTATTTATGATTATCCCGCCAGCCAATGTGCGCTGGCAAAGGTTGAATTCGATGTGGCAGGGCAGCTAGTGGCGCAGCGATTTGAGCTTTATGTGCAAGGGGTTGAGCTGGCTAATGGCTATCAAGAATTGACAGACTGGCGTGAACAGCAGAACAGATTTGAGCAGGATAACAATAAAAGAGCGGGCCAAGGGCTAGTAGAGCTGCCTATGGATCAGCAACTGATCGCCGCTTTAAAACAAGGATTGCCGGAGTGCTCCGGTGTTGCTTTGGGTGTTGATCGGATATTAATGTTGTTGCTGGGCTGCGAAGATATAAAAGAGGTCGTCTGTTAAATGCTTACCGTAGACTAAGAGGGAAGGCTATAAAGATAATAGTCGTCGTCGCTTAAGCAGCGCTCTAATCGTTGGTTATGGATGAGATAATTCAAATGCGCACCGCATTCGCCAATCGCCAGCGCCCATTCGAATTTATTGAGCCGACGGTTGAACATGATCGGAAGAAGATCATGGCCCGTTTTTGCGCTTTGGCAAGCCTGCTCAAGCGAAATGCAATTTTCAGCGTGGTGTTCGATGATCGACTTTGCCCTAAAGTGTAGCCCCAAGAAAGGTAAATTATGAGCGGGCAATACCACTGTTGCCTCGGGAAGTTGATAAAAACCATGTAGAGAATCGAGCCAATTCGATAATGGATTAGCTTCGGGGGCGTTAGGGTAGATGCTCACATTAGAGGTGATTTTAGGTAAAATTTGGTCGCCCGAAATAAGCAGGTTAAGCTCTGCGCAGAAAAGGCAGGCGTGTTCGGGAGAGTGTCCGCTACCAACGACAACGCGCCAGTGATAGTTTCCTATGGTCAATACGTCAGCATCTTTGATAGTGATAAAGTTTGAGGGAATAGAAGATACTGGCCAGCTTAAGTTTAGCCATAAATCTGACCTTTCATTGGCCGTATCTTTATCCAAACCGAAGCGACTGTAAAAAAGTAGAGTTTCATCAACAGCAGTTGCTGAATGGGGTTGATAAATTCTTGTTGCCAACTGGTGCTCACCTGCGCTCATATAAAGCGGAGCTTGCCAATAACTGGTGAGCCAGCCCGCTTGACCGATATGATCGGGGTGCATATGCGTGACGATAACACCTTTGACAGGTTTACCCTTCATCTCGTTATCGAAAACTTGCTGCCAGGCTTGTTGGGTTTCGATGGTGCCAAGACCAGTATCCACGATAAACCAGCCGTCCTGATCTTCGATAAGATACAAATTGATGTGATCAAGTGAGCCCGGTAAGGGCATGCGTAGCCACTGTACTCCAGGTGCAATTTCCATGCAGACGCCGGGAGGAGGAATAAGCGAGAAAGGGTATCGAATTCTTTTCATAGGCTATTCATTTACCGCGAGCCTTAGTGTTATAGCGTAGAAGTTTATCAGAAATACCGATTACGTCATGCCTAGCAAAGTCAATGACAACAAGGGCAATATATTGACATAAATAAGATTGGGTGTAAAGTGAGTGGCAAATATAGAGAGGCAACCAGTGAGCCAGAAAAATATCGAATTAGATGAAATTCACAGTCGCTTAATCTTTCGACTGTTTCAAACGTCAAATGTCATGCATCGTAGCGGTACGTTGGCGCTGAATAGTGTGGGTGTGACCAGTCAGCAATGGTCCGTACTCGGTGCGTTATCTCGACCAAAGGTTGAGGAAGGCATGACGGTGAATGAGATGTGCCGCTACCTGATGGTGAGTCGGCAAAATTTATCCATTATGTTAAACCGGTTAGAGGTGGCAGGCTATGTTAAACGCACACAGGATAAGCTGGATCAGCGTTCTAAGCGTATCATATTGACGGCAAGTGGTCGTGAAGCGCTCAACGAAATTAACCGTTTGATGGAAGTGTTTTTCGAAAAAGTGATGAAAGGATTGTCTCGAGATGATCAGATTTCCTGCGTACATTACCTAACACGTTTACGGGATAATATGTCAATAGATTGACATAAATTTAAGTTTTTGCTATTTTCTCGTTTTTTGTAAATAGATAGTTTCCAATTAACCATAGCTAAGTCCATTAAGCTCGTAGAAAGATCCCTAGGAGAATCAACAATGACAACCTACTCTGCACCCGTTAAAGACATGCAATTTGTGATGAACGAATTAGCCGGTTACAACGACATGGCCCAGTTACCTGGCTTCGAAGAAGCAACAGCTGATTTGCTGACAGTGGTTTTGGAGGAGGCCGGTAAATTGGCGGCGGAGGTGTTAGCACCCTTAAATCAGAAAGGTGATCAAGAGGGAGCAAAATTAGTAGACGGTAAGGTAGCGGCGACCGCAGGTTTTGATGCCGCGTATCAACAGTTTATTGAAGGCGGCTGGATGTCAATCAGCCAGTCGCCAGACTTTGGTGGTCAGGGGCTGCCACATTTGTTACTAACGGCCACCTCTGAAATGTGGAATGCCTCAAATTTAGCTTTTTCCCTTTGTCCGTTGTTGACCACTGGTGCCATCGAGGCCATTGAAACCCATGCCAATGAGGCGCTCAAGCGTCAGTATCTGCCTAAGCTCATCAGTGGTGAATGGGCTGCTACGATGAATTTGACGGAACCTCAGGCCGGAACTGATCTGGCTGCCGTGCGTGCCAAAGCTGTTCCCAATGGTGACCATTATTTGGTGAGCGGTCAGAAAATATTTATTACCTGGGGCGATCATGAGCTAACAGAAAATATCGCGCATTTAGTGCTTGCCCGGCTACCGGATGCGCCGGAAGGGGTTAGGGGGATTTCGTTATTCTTAGTGCCCAAATTTTTAATTAATACCGATGGTAGCTTAGGCGCACGTAATGATTTGCGGGCAGTGTCCCTGGAGCACAAGATGGGTATTCATGGCAGCCCGACCTGCGTTATGAGTTATGGCGATGAAGGCGGTGCAATAGGCTATTTGGTGGGTGAGGAGAATAAAGGCCTCTCCGGCATGTTTACTATGATGAATCACGCCCGCTTGGGTGTCGGAACTCAGGGTGTGGCCATTGCTGATCGCGCCTATCAGCAAGCGGTTGCTTACGCTCGTGAGCGACTTCAGGGCGAGGCTCCCGGCATCAAAGGCAGGGCTGCAATTATTCATCATGCCGATGTTAGACGAATGTTGATGACCATGCGTGCTTTGACCGAAGCAGCGCGGGCGGTGAACTATGTGAGTTCGGCGACTATGGATTTTGCTCATCGCGCTGAAACTGAAGAACAGCGCCAAGGCCATCAAGCGAGAATAGATTTATTAACGCCAATTGCCAAAGGTTGGTGCACTGAAGTCGCACAGGAAGTGACTTCGCTGGGAGTTCAGATACACGGTGGTATGGGGTTTATCGAGGAAACGGGTTGCGCCCAGCATATGCGAGACGCCCGGATCACGACTATTTACGAAGGCACCACAGGCATACAGGCATTAGATTTGGTCGGTAGAAAAATCTTGCGTGACGGCGGCCAAGCGCTGATGGCGTTGCTGTCTGAAATGGAAGCATTCGACACTGAATTGGAGCAGGCGGGTGATCAGTTAAGCGCAATTAGAAATAGCTATAAAGATGGCAGAATAGCGTTAATGAAGGCGTCGGAATGGTTACGTAGTCACGCTATGGACAGCCCGCATACGCCAGGCGCTATTTCCTTCGACTACCTCATGTTGATGGGTACGGTGGTGGGCGGCTGGCAAATGGCGCGAGCGGCAATTGTCGCCAATAAAGCATTGGCAAGCGGTGAGGGCGATCAGGATTTTTATAGGAGCAAGCTTGCAATAGCTGGGTTCTACGCTGCCCACATTATGCCGCGCGCGAAAACCCATCTAGCGGGTGTGTTGGCTGGAGAACAAGCAATTATGGGTTTAGATGCGGATCTTATGTAGCCGACAACTGTAGAAAGTTGGAGAAAAGGAATGAATGAAGTCGTAGTGTTGAGCGCGGTTAGAACGGCAGTAGGTGATTTTGGTGGTAGTTTGAAAAATCATTCTCCTGGCGATTTGGCTGCCGCAGTGACGAGGGAAGCGGTAGCCCGGGCGCAGGTGTCGGCCGATGACATTGGCCATTCAGTTTTCGGCAGTGTCATTGGTACTGAGCCGCAGGATATTTACCTAGCAAGAGTGGCGGCAATTAATGCAGGACTGCCTCATACCGTGCCAGCGGTTACGGTTAACCGGCTGTGCGGCAGCGGTTTGCAGGCGATAATCACAGCAGCGCAACAAATAGAATTAGGTAAATGTGGGGCTGCCGTAGCTGGTGGTGCGGAGTCGATGAGCCGTGCCCCCTATGTTGCCACAGGTGCTCGTTTCGGTAATCGCATGGGAGATGGCAAGCTGATCGATATGATGTTGTCCGCCTTGCACTGCCCTTTTGAAAAAGTACACATGGGGATGACTGCCGAAGCGATTGCTGAAAAATGGGGAATTTCCCGCGAACAACAGGATGAGCTGGCAGTACAAAGTCATAATCGTGCGCAAAGGGCAATCGAGGAAGGACGTTTTAAAGAGCAGATTTTACCGCTCGAACTGAAGTCTCGCAAAGGCGTCACTCTGTTCGAGCAGGACGAGCATGTACGCTTCGATATCCGGCTAGAGGATATGGCCGGACTGAGGCCAGCATTCAAAGAGAATGGCACAGTAACAGCCGGTAACGCTTCCGGAATTAATGATGCCGCTGCCGCCTTGGTATTGATGGATCGAGCGGAAGCGGAGCGAAAAGGTTTGCAGCCTATGGCGCGTCTGGCGGGCTATAGCTATGCGGGTGTCGAGCCTCTTTATATGGGGATCGGGCCAGTTCCTGCGGTACGTAGTTTGTTAGCGGAAGCTGGTTTGAGTGTGAATGATATTGATGTATGGGAAGTCAATGAAGCCTTCGCAGCGCAAGCTATCGCAGTGGCTCGCGATCTGGAAATACCTTCAGAGAAGCTCAACCCAAATGGGAGTGGGATTGGTATAGGCCACCCCATAGGCGCAACCGGGGCGCTAATTACGGTAAAAGCACTCTATGAATTGCAAAGAGTTGCTGGACGGTATGCCGTGGTGACTATGTGTATTGGTGGTGGTCAGGGAATTGCGGCCTTATTTGAAAGAATTTAATCGCTTGCCTGGGGTTTACAGGCAAGCGCTATCCAGGAGGCCCTAGCCAGGGCCTTTTTTAAGGTAGTATTCTGTGAACCCCGGTTATGTAAATTCGCGCTCTGCTGTTTGAATTGGCAAGTCATTAATACTTGCAATACGTTGGCGCATCAAGCCGTTAGGATCAAACTCCCACAACTCATTGCCATAGGATCGAAACCATTGGCCCGCATCGTCATGCCACTCATACCGAAAGGTAACGGCGATGCGGTTCTCAGTGAAGGCCCAGAGCTCTTTTTTTAGGTGATAACCTAATTCTTTATTCCACTTGCGAGTAAGGAAAGCTCTAATTTCCTCGCGGCCAGATAAAAACTCAGAGCGATTACGCCATTGTGAGTCGGGCGTATAAGCAAGTGCTACCAGTTCTGGATTTTTTGTGTTCCAAGCGTCTTCAGCGGCGTGAACCTTAATCAGGGCAGTTGTTTGGGTAAAGGGTGGCAGGAGTGGTTTGTTATTCATGATTGTGTCCTTTTTATCGTTTAGCGATGTTGTGATTTAAGTAATTGTGGCGAGTACTCAAGAAAATCCCATGTTAATGGCAAAGCGTGGGAAACAAGCTGCGCCTGATCCAGTGTGAAACGCACTAAGCGTTCTGCATCAGGAAATGCCTGAATATCAGCGTCATCCCAGAGTATCTCCGCACGCCCGGTAAGATGGAGCAGGTCTGCGGTCGGGTAATGAATGAATAACAAGCCCGTCAGGGGATTGAGGGTTATATTACCCAGCGTATTAAAAAACCGGTTGCCGCTATAATCAGGAAATGTCAGAGTGCGATCATCATCAACCTGGATAAAACCCGGTAAACCGCCACGGTGTGAAACATCGACGCCTCGATTAAAATGGTCAGTTCCGTCGTCGAAAAGGCTGCTAATAAAAAAACTATCTGCGTCTTGCAGAATGCCTGCTATCTCGTCATCGAAACGATCAAACTGCTTTGTGGTGGTTTTTTGCATTTCTTGTTTTTGCCAAACGTGTTGGCGCTTATGAATGTAGCGGGGACAGTT
>Ga0209578_10000555_pt1 | contig 44408 bp, 37 predicted proteins | sample tdAd472_FD_187127 | JGI IMG/M metagenome (GOLD analysis project Ga0209578, IMG submission 187127) | Marine sediment microbial communities from the Atlantic coast under amendment with organic carbon and nitrate - tdAd47.2 (SPAdes)... | ecosystem: Environmental > Aquatic > Marine > Coastal >...
TTCGACCTGTGCCGATGTGGACGGGCCGCCCGAGCCCATCACAAGACCGGTACGTTCATTGCAGACATCGGTTTCGCTCAAGCCGGAATCGGCAATCGCTTCCTGCATGGCGATGTAACCGTACGCCGCGCCATCGCCCATGAAGCGGCGCAGCTTGCGGTCGATCCGGTCATCGAAATCGACGGTCGGCGCGCCATGGACATGCGAGCGAAAACCCCGTTCGGCATATTCGTCGCAAAAGACGATCCCCGAACGGCCATCCCGCAGACTCTGTGTCACCTGGGCCACGTCATCTCCAATTGGAGATACGACACCCATGCCCGTTACGACTACACGTCTCATAAAATCCTCACTTCACTGCCCTGTACGTCCCGAAAATCAGTCTTCGGGCGTGAACAATGTCACCTTAAGTCCCGATGCTTCATAGGCAATATCGCCGTCGACCTTCATGACGCCGTCCGCGATACCAAGCGTAATACCTCGGCTCATCACGCGCTTGATGTCGATGTAGTACTCGACCAAAGACTTGTCCGGCGTTACCTGTTCGGTGAACTTGACCTCTCCGACACCCAACGCACGGCCACGGCCCGGCGCACCGGTCCAGCCGAGATAAAACCCGACCAGTTGCCATAACGCGTCCAGACCGAGGCACCCCGGCATCACCGGATCGCCCTGAAAGTGGCAATCGAAAAACCAAAGGTCTTTCTTTACGTCGAGTTGCGCCTCGACCACGCCCTTGTCGTACTTTCCGCCGCTATCGGAAATATTCGTGATGCGGTCGAACATCAGCATCGGCGGCAGAGGCAGTTGGGCATTTCCCGGGCCGAACAGTTCGCCGCGCCCGCAACTCAATAAATCTTCGTAGGAGTAGCTCGATTGCTTCGTCAAAAAACAGTCCTCACCATTTAACGTCGGCTCCCGGGTTTATCCCTTATCCCAGGTTACCCTTATAGCGCATCAATAAGCGAAATCCGAGGGTGGTGCACGAAAAAAACCCGCCCCGGCGCCGCACGTGACACGGCATTTTTCATAACAAAACGGGGCGGCCGATCTTCCGATCCACCGCCCCGCCTTTACTCTCAGACCCGATTAGGCCCGTTTTTTGCGCTCACCGACCTGTTCGGTGATGTCTTCACCGGTTTCCTGGTCGACGACACGCATGGAAAGCTTCACTTTACCGCGATCGTCGATGCCGATCAGCTTGACCTTCACGGTATCGCCTTCGTTGACGACATCGGAGACTTTCTCGACACGGCCTTCGGCCATTTCCGAGATGTGCACCAGACCGTCACGCGGGCCAAGGAAGTTCACGAAAGCGCCGAAGTCGACGACTTTCACGACCTTGCCGTCATAGATCGCGCCGACTTCCGGCTCGGCGACGATGTCGCGGATCCAGGCAGCGGCACGATCGCCGGCTTCGGCATCCACGGCGGCGATGCGGACGGAACCGTCATCTTCGACGTCGATCTTGGCACCGGTGGTTTCGCAGATTTCACGAATGACCTTGCCGCCCGGGCCGATGATGTCGCGGATTTTCTCCGGATTGATCTGCATCGACGTGATACGGGGCGCGTTGCCGCTGACCTGCTCGCGGGCATTGGTCAGCGCCTTGGCCATTTCTTCGAGAATGTGCAAACGGCCTTCTTTCGCCTGATCGAGGGCGATCTGCATGATCTCTTCGGTGATCGAGGTGATCTTGATGTCCATCTGCAGCGAGGTCACACCGTTTTCCGTACCGGCAACCTTGAAGTCCATGTCGCCGAGGTGATCTTCGTCACCCAGGATGTCGGACAGAACCGCGTAACGGTCGCCTTCCTTGATCAGACCCATGGCAATACCAGCCACCGGACGCGGCAGCGGCACACCGGCATCCATCAACGACAGCGAAGTGCCGCAGACCGTCGCCATCGACGACGAACCGTTGGATTCCGTGACGTCGGAAACAACGCGGATGGTGTACGGGAACTCGTCTTTCGACGGCATGATCGGGTGCATGGCGCGCCAGGCGAGCTTGCCGTGACCGATTTCGCGGCGACCGGTAAAGCCGAAGCGACCTGCTTCACCGACCGAGAACGGCGGGAAGTTATAGTGCAGCATGAAGTTCTCGCGGTAGTTATCGGCGAGACCGTCGATGATCTGCTCGTCCTGGCCGGTGCCGAGCGTCGTCGTCACCATGGCCTGGGTTTCACCGCGCGTGAACAGCGCCGAGCCGTGTGCGCGCGGCAAGATGCCGACTTCGCTGGCGATCGGGCGAACCGTCTTGGTGTCGCGGCTGTCGATACGCACGCCGGTGTCGAGAATATCGTTACGCACGATGTCTTTCTCGAGACCCTTGAGCACATCGCCCATGACCGCAGAGAGCAGATCCTGATCGATGCTGTCGTCAGACTGCAGCTTTTCGGCCGCAGCCTTCTTGACCTCGGCGAGTTTCGCCTGGCGGTCCGATTTCACCTTGATGCCGTATGCGGCACGAAGATCGTCCGCGGCAACGTCGGCAATACGCTTGGTGATCTCGTCGAGACCGGCCGGCGCTTCCGGCAGTTCCATCGGCTCCTTGGCACACGCTTCGGCCAGTTCAATGATCGCGTCGATCACCGGCTGGAAACCTTTGTGGCCGAACATCACGGCTTCGAGCATCTGCTGCTCGGAAAGCTCGCTGGCTTCGGATTCAACCATCAGCACGCCTTCCTGCGTACCGGCGACGACCAGGTCGAGATCGCTCTCGGCCATCTGCGCCAGCGTCGGGTTGAGCACCAGATCGCCGTCAACGCGGCCAACACGCGCACCGCCGATCGGGCCCATGAAGGGCAGACCGGAAATCGTCAGCGCGGCGGAGGTGCCGATCATCGCAAGAATATCGGTTTCGTTTTCAAGGTCGTGCGACACCACGGTGCAGATCACCTGGGTCTCGTTCTTGAAACCCTTCACGAACAGCGGGCGGATCGGGCGGTCGATCAGGCGCGACGTGAGCGTTTCGCGCTCCGACGGGCGGCCTTCACGTTTGAAAAAACCGCCAGGAATTTTACCGGCGGCAAAGGTCTTTTCAACGTAATGAACGGAGAGCGGGAAAAAGTCCAAACCCGGTTTCGGGCTCTTTTCACCGACAACGGTGCAGAGCACCTTGCTCTCGCCAAGGGTCGCCATCACGGCACCATCGGCCTGGCGGGCAATCTTGCCGGTTTCCAAAACCAGCTTTTGGCCGGCCCACTCAATCTCTTTTCGGAATTCCTTAAACATCTCTGTCTTTCCTCATCATACATACAACGCCGTGTCACCTGACACCGGCGCAACCCGCAACCACCTCGGTCGCGGGCGAAGCGCAGAGCCACAAACATCTCTCAGCGGACTGAAAAACATGAAGCGGCTCGCGCCGTCAGCGGTGCACCCCCACCATGGGTGTGCACCAAAAGCCGCATTAGCGGCGCAGGCCTAGTTTTTTGACTATGCCTTCGTAACGCTTCTCGTCCTTTTTACGCAGGTAATCGAGAAGCCGGCGGCGTTGACCCACCATCATCAGCAGGCCACGGCGCGAATGGAAATCTTTGCCATGGGTCTTCAGGTGCTCGGTCAGATTGGTGATCCGTTCGGTCAGAACGGCAACCTGCACTTCGGGCGAACCCGTATCACCGTCTTTGACGGCATGTTCTTTGATAAGCTCTTGCTTACGTTCGGCGGTAATCGACATCGTGTTCTCCTAAGGTTAGATGTTCATGACACGGAACGGCTTTATTTCACCGCCCGAAATGCGCGCCAGAGCCAACAACGTCCCGTTCGCCGTCACCTGGACGACATCCCCTTGAGCAACATCGCGAAGGGGGGAACGTTGTGCGACCGGCAGGATGGGAACTCCCTGACCCTGCTTCAGCCTGCGCGCTTCCTGCTCTGTCAGGGCTAGTGCCGGGATGTCGTCCAGCACAGTCTCGACGGGAAGCAGATACTCGCTTAGAAGCGCCGCCGCTTGGTTGCCTTCATCTGCATCGAAAGCATCCAATTTCACAGCCTTTTCAATAGAAAAGGGGCCGACGGCGGTGCGTCTGAGGCGCCTTATATGGCCTTCGCATCCCAAGTGCAAGGCCAGATCTCTTACCAGAGCGCGGACGTAAGTGCCCTTACCGCAACGCATTTCGAAGTCGGCGTGGTCCGCGTCGGGCATATCGATCAGCCGCAGCGATGAAATTTCCACTTCGCGCGACGGCATTTCCACATCTTCGTCGCGCCGTGCGCGCTTGTACGCCCGCTCGCCATCGACCTTGATCGCCGAATAGACGGGCGGCACTTGGGTAATCCTGCCCGTAAACAACGGCAACGCGGCCTCGATCTCTTCCCTGGTCGGGCGCTTGTCCGAGCGTGCCGTAACATCGCCTTCGGCATCGTCGGTATCCGTGCTTTCGCCCCATCGCGCCCGGAATTCATAGGTTTTGGAGCCGTCCATGGCATACGCCTGGGTCTTCGTCGCCTCGCCGAAGGCAATCGGCAGGACGCCGCTGGCCAGCGGATCGAGCGTGCCGCCGTGACCGACCTTGGCCGCCCCGGTCAGATAGCGGATCTTGCCGACGCAGCCGTTGGATGACGGGCCTTCCGGTTTGTCGAGGATGAGCCAACCGTGGATCGGCGTGCCTTTGCGCTTGCGCGCCATTTTATTCGTCACTTTCAGGGTCGTCGTTCAGCTTGATATCGCGCTGGACATGAGGGTCCCGCAGCATGCTGTCGATATGCGCCGCTTCGTCGAAGCTGACATCAGCGATGAAGCCGATGCGCGGCACATGGCGCAGCCGGACATGGTGGGCCACCCAACTGCGCAGGAACCCGGCGGCCCGGTTCAGCGCCTCGACCACCGGCGCGCTGTCGCCGCCGCCCAGCGGCACCACGAATGCGGTCGCGTTCTTGAGATCGGGGCTGATCCGTACCTCGGTCACGGTGACGGCAACGCCCTTGATCGCCGGATCGCGTATTTCGCCGCGTTCCAGCGCCTGCGCGATCGCGTGGCGAACTTCCTCGCCGACGCGCAGTTGCCGTTGCGACGGTGCACGGGCAGGCTGGCGGCTCATGGTCTCGGTTCCTCAGGCAGCAGCCGCTTTTAAAGCTCGCGGCTGACTTCCTTCATCTCGAAGCACTCGATCTTGTCGCCGACCTGAATGTCGTTGTAGTTGGCAAACGCCATACCGCATTCATAGCCTTCCTTGACCTCGCGGACATCGTCCTTGAAGCGCTTCAACTGGCTCAGCTCGCCTTCGTGGACGACAACGTCGTCGCGCAACAGACGCACCTTGGCGCCGCGCTTGACCTGACCTTCGGTGATCATGCAACCGGCGATCTTGCCGACCTTGGAGATCGAGAAGACCTCTCGGATTTCGGCGTAACCCAGCAGTTCCTCGGAAACATCCGGCGACAGCATCCCCGACAGCAGCGCCTTCACGTCGTCCGTCAGGTTGTAGATGATCGAGTAATAGCGAATATCGACGCCGTCGCGCTTGGCCGCTTCACGGGCCTGCGGGTTGGCGCGGACGTTAAAGCCGACAACCAGCGCGTTCGAAGCGCGCGCCAACGTCACGTCGGATTCGTTGATGCCGCCGACGCCGGAGTGCAGAACCTGCACCTCGACCTCGTCGGTACCCATGTTCTTCAGCGCGCCGATAATCGCTTCGAGCGAGCCGTGCACATCGGCCTTGATGATGACGGGCAGCATTTCCGCCTCGCCTTCCTTGATTTTCTCGAACATCTGCTCGAGCGTGCCGCGCGCGGCAACCGAGGCGCGGGCGTCGCGGTCGCGGCGCTGGCGGAATTCCGAAACCTCGCGGGCCTTCGCCTCGTCGGCGACAACAACGACCTCGTCACCGGCAAGCGGCGTGCCGTTGAGGCCCAGCACTTCGGCCGGAACCGACGGACCGGCTTTGTCCAGCTTGGCGCCGTGCGCGTCCGTCAATGCGCGGACGCGGCCCCACTCGGCACCGGCGACAAAGATATCGCCGACATTGAGCGTACCGCTTTGCACCAGCACCGTGGCGACAGACCCGCGGCCCTGTTCCATTTTTGACTCGACGACAACCCCCTCGGCCGGACGATCCGGATTGGCCTTGAGATCGAGCAATTCGGCCTGCAACTGGATCGATTCGAGAAGTTTGTCCAGGTTCGTGCGCTTCAGCGCCGACACCGGAATACACAGCACGTCGCCGCCCATGTCCTCGACCTGAATATCGTGGCTCAGGAGGTCGGTCTTGATGCGGTCCGGATTGGCATCCGGCTTGTCGATCTTGTTAACTGCAACAATGATCGGCACTTCCGCCGCCTTGGCGTGGTGAATGGCTTCAATGGTCTGCGGCATGATGCCGTCGTCCGCAGCAACACAGAGCACGACAATATCCGTAACCTTGGCGCCGCGCGCACGCATCTCGGTAAAGGCCGCGTGGCCCGGCGTATCGATAAAGGTAATGACGTTACCCTCTTCGGTCGTGACCTGATACGCGCCGATGTGCTGCGTAATGCCGCCGGCTTCGTGGTTCGCGACATCGCTTTCACGCAGCGCATCCAGCAACGAGGTCTTGCCGTGGTCGACATGCCCCATCACGGTTACCACCGGTGCGCGCGAGACACCTTTGCCTTCGTCTGCATCGACATCGATCACCAGATGATCCTCGACATCGGCTTCGCTGACACGCTTCAGCCGGTGGCCGAATTCCTGCACCACCAGTTCCGCGGTATCCGCATCGATGCTCTGCGTGATCGTTGCCATGACGCCCATTTCCATGAGCTTCTTGACGACGAGACCGCCGCGTTCCGCCATGCGGTTGGCGAGTTCCTGCACCGTAATCGTTTCCGGGATGACGACATCGCGGATAACCTTTCCGCCTTCGGAGCGCCGCTCGCGTTGCTTTTCGCGATCACGGTCGCGCTGACGCTTGACCGATGCCAGCGAACGTCGGTGCTCTTCAAGCTCTTCGAAGGATTCCGCTTCGGCGATGGTCAGCTTGCCGTGACGGCGGCGTTCTTCGCGGCTCTTGCCCGGCGACGGACGCTTGGCATCCGCCTTGACGGCCTTGCCCTTGCGGGCGGCCTTGTCGTCGTCTTCGGGAGTTGCGGCTTCTTCCTGGCGCGGTTCGCGGGCCGCTTCCTTGGAACGGGATTTACGCTCTTCTTCGAGGCGCTTGGCTTCAAGTTCCTGTGCCTCGCGGATGGCGCGCTCTTCGTCGGTTTCACCTTGCGGCTCGGCTACCGGCGGCACCTCTTCTTCCTCGATGCGGCCGAGATCCGAAAGCTGCGGCTTGCCGCGACCGCTCGGCTTTGTTTCCTCAACGCCATGACGGGCCGATTCAAGGGCGCGCATGCGTGCTTCACGCTCGCTGTCGGTCAGCTTGGACAGGCTTGCGGCGGCATCGGGCTCAGGGGTCGGCGCGGGGGCCGCGGGTTGTGCCGGGGCCTCGTCAGCAGGCGCATCGGCCTTCGGCTCGTTCAGCATGGCACCGCGCAAACCAGCCTTGACCTCGGACATATCGCCCGCCGTGTCAGTGACAAACGTCCGCTTCTTTTTCTTCTCGACGGTCACCATCTTCGAGCGCCCGTGCGAGAAGTTCTGCTTCACCTGACCGGTCTCGACCGTCTTGTTCAGTTCGAGCCTGCCGGGCTTGGCAAGACCAAGCGGCTTTTTGCTGTTTTCCGTCTCTTTGGCGTCACTCATTTGCTTACGTCCATTTCCCCCGGTCGAAAACCGGTCAATCTCTCACACTCTCTTTTTAGCGATTCGGCCAGCCCGCCACGCTGTATCGTCAAAAACGACACGACGCCCTTGCCCGCTGCTTCGCCCATTTCACCGCCGGTCAAGCCGCTGACGATCGGTGTTTTGCGCGCCGTATAAATCACATCGTGCCGCGCGCCACCGGCGTCAATAGCAACGGCGACAAGGCCCGCACCATTGGCTTCCAGCACTTCCAGCACTCGGTCATAACCGAATACCAGACGGTCTGAACGCCGGGCCAGACGGATAACATCCTGGCAGCGCTTGACCAGCAAGGCCTCGACGCGCGCCGTCAGGTCTTCCGGCACAGACACCTGTGCCTTGGCGGACCGCGCAAACAGCTTTTTGGCGCATGCCGTGTTCAGCGAATCCTTGTCGGCGCTGACCCAGATGCCCCGGCCCGGCAGACGTTCGCCGAGATCCGGCACGATAACATCATCCGGACCAACGACGAAGCGCAGCAGCCCATGCTTGGGCGCCGTTTCACCGGAAACGATGCACCTGCGCTCAGGCTCAGCGGCCTTGCCGGCGTCTCGTTTCTCGGGCTTCGTCATTTCAGCCAATGCCGTCATACGTACCTGTCTTCCTGTGCCTTACTCTGCCGGCTCCGCCGGAGCTTCTTCGGCGGTTTCTTCCGCAGCATCGGCAGCCGGCTCTTCGTCGGCGAACCAGTGCGCACGGGCGGCCATGATCAATTCGTTCGCCTGATCCATGTTCATCGACCCCGCCGGCGCAATTTCGAGAAGCTCGTCACCGGCTAGATCGGCAAGATCGTCGCGCGTCTTGATCCCGTTTTCGCCGAGCGCGACCATCAACGCCGCAGTCATGCCGTCAAGCGAGGCAACGTCATCTTCAACACCAAGCTCCTTGCGCTTGGCGTCCATTTCCTCTTCACGGGTCGCCAGATGGTTGCGGGCACGGGCCTGCAGTTCGTTGGCGACGTCTTCGTCGAAGCCTTCGATATCGGTAAGATCTTCAATCGGCACGAAGGCGACTTCCTCAACCGAGCTGAAGCCTTCCGTGACGAGAAGATGCGCGATCACGTCATCGACATCCAGCGCATCCACGAACATCTTGGAACGGTCCTGGAATTCTTTCTGGCGGCGTTCGGATTCTTCGGCTTCCGTCAGGATGTCGATATCCCATCCGGAAAGCTGCGATGCCAAACGCACATTCTGACCGCGTCGGCCGATGGCGAGGCTAAGTTGCTCGTCCGGAACCACGACTTCGATCTTGTTGTTGTCTTCGTCGAGCACGACCTTGGCCACTTCGGCCGGGGCCAGCGCGTTGACGATGAATGATGCAGCGTCAGGCGACCACTGGATGATATCGATCTTTTCACCCTGCAGTTCGCCGACAACAGCCTGAACGCGCGAGCCGCGCATACCGATACACGGCCCGACCGGGTCGATCGAGCTGTCGTGCGAAACGACGGCGATCTTGGCGCGCGAGCCCGGGTCGCGGGCGACGGATTTGATTTCGATGACGCCGTCATAAATCTCCGGCACTTCCTGCGCGAACAGCTTGGCCATGAAATCCGGGTGCGTACGCGACAGGAAAATCTGCGGGCCGCGCGGCTCCTGGCGAACATCGGCGATGTAGGCGCGAATGCGGTCGCCGTTGTTGAAATGCTCGCGAGGGATCGATTCATCACGGCGCAAAATCGCCTCGGCACGACCGAGATCGATAATCGCGTTGCCGTATTCCATCCGCTTGACCAAACCGTTGACGATTTCGCCGATGCGATCTTTGTATTCTTCGAACTGACGCTCACGTTCGGCTTCACGCACCTTCTGCACGATGACCTGCTTGGCGGTCTGTGCGGCGATGCGCCCGAAGTCGATCGGCGGCAGGATATCGACGATAAACTCGCCGGGCTGTGCGTCGGGCTTCTTGCGCTGCGCTTCGCCCAGGAACATCTGCGTGACTTCATTTTCACGCTCGGCGCCGTCTTCCAGCACTTCAATGTAACGCGCCAGCATGATTTCACCCGACTTGCGGTCGATGTGGGCACGGATATCGTGCTCATGGCCATATTTCGAACGACCGGCTTTCTGGATCGCCATTTCCATGGCTTCCAGCACCTCTTCGCGTTCAATGCCCTTGTCGCGCGCCACCGTATCGGCAACGACCAGCAGTTCCGGCCGGGCGTGAACGTCACCGGCTTCCATAAGCGTTTCACTCATGAGCTTTTTCTTCCTCTAGCTTGGCAAGCATCTCGTCCGTAATGATGAGTTTGGCTTTGGCGATGGCTGCATGTTCGAGCCGAACCTGCTCGCCATCCATATCGATTAAAACATCGGCACCGTCAGTGCCTTCGACGCGGCCACGGAATTTACGGCGACCGTCAATCAGGGATTTCATTTCAATTTTTGCATCGAACCCGGCAAAGCGGTCGTAATCGCCGAGCCGTACCAGCGGCCGGTCCAGGCCGGGAGAGCTGACCTCGAGCGAATAAGCGCTCTGGATCGGGTCCTCGACATCAAGCACCGCCGACACCGCGCGCGAGATACTGGCGCAGTGATCGACCGTCATTTCACGCCCGTCGGACGGTTCCGCCATGATCTGCAGCACGGCATTGTTGCCGCCGCTGAGCGACACGCGCACGACGTTGAAGCCCATACCTTCAATGGTCGGCGTCACAAGCTGTTCGACACGTTCGGCCAGCAAATCCTCGCTCACGTCTATCCTCTTGGGTCGCGCCCGCGATCACAGGGATCGCATATTGGCATTAAAAAAGGCGGGCCGTCGGCCCACCCATCAATCTCTGTACATCGTTAGATTAACGAGTGCCCCATACCAGGAGCAGGGGTGATATATCCAGATTACCGGGGAAAAGCAAGAGGATTGTCAGGAAATCAAGGTATTAGGGCCCGCTGATTAAGCCGCTGTTTCACCCCGTTCGAGGCGGCGAAACGTCAGATACGCGGGCTTGTCTCCCTTGGCGATGGCCTTGGTCTCGTAGCGGGTCGGCACCCAGCCGTCTGGGGGCACGCGCCAGTCCGCCGGCGTCCTTGCTGTCCATTGCCAGTCCGCATGCCGCCCCGCTTCCGCCAGCGCCCATGCGACATAATCCATATGGTCCGATGCAAATAGCAATGTCGCCCCGTCGCAGGCAATCCGCGCCAACGCATCCAGGGTATCCGCCTGGAAAATGCGGCGTCGGTTATGGCGAGCTTTCGGCCAAGGATCGGGAAACAGAATGTAGATGGTCGAGATCGAAGCTTCCGGCAACCGGCCCAGCAAAAGCCGCACATCGTCATCGAACAAACGAACGTTATCGAGGCTCAGGCGCTCGACGTCCGCAAGCAGCGCCGCCATGCCGTTGATGAATGGTTCGCAGCCGATGTAGTCGATACCCGGATTGGCCGTCGCCTCGCCGCTGAGATGCTCGCCCGCGCCGAAACCGATCTCCAGACGCAATTCCCGATCCGGCGGCCCGAAATCGGGCGGCAACGCGACCGGGGCCGTATCCGAAGCGTCGGCGATCAGGAGTTTTGGCAGAAGGTCGTCGACCAAATGCTGACGGCCGGGGCGGAGCTTGTGCGTCCGCCGCCGGCCGTACCACATGGGTTTTCCCGACGGGTCTTTCGGAGAGTCCTTCGACACGTCACGGGACATCAGGCAATCGCTTCGATCAAGCTATCTAGAACGCAGCTTTCAACGCGTCGGCGATATCCGTGCGCTCCCACGAGAAACCGCCGTCGGCATCCGGCGCTCGGCCGAAATGCCCGTACGCGGAGGTCCGTGCGTAGATCGGCCGGCTGAGGCTCAGGTGCTCACGGATGCCACGCGGCGACAGATCGACCAGCTCGCACAGCTTTTCCGAGATCGCGTCTTCGTCCACCTTGCCGGTGCCGTATGTATCGATATAGACGGACAGAGGCTTGGAAACACCGATCGCATACGCCAGCTGGATCGTGCACTTGTCGGCAAGACCCGCGGCGACGACGTTTTTCGCCAGATACCGACCGGCATAGGCCGCCGAGCGGTCGACCTTGGTCGGATCCTTGCCCGAAAATGCACCGCCACCATGCGGCGCGGCACCGCCATAGGTGTCGACGATGATCTTGCGGCCGGTCAGACCGGCGTCGCCGTCCGGACCGCCGATGACGAAACGGCCGGTCGGGTTGACGTAGAATTCTTCTTCCGGGCACATCCAGCCGGCGGGCAGAATACCCTCGACAATCGGACGAACCAGCTCGCGGACATCATCCTGCGACAGGTCTTCATCGTGCTGCGTCGAAACAACCACCGACGTCGCGCGTACCGGCTGGCCGTTTTCGTACTGCAACGTGACCTGACTTTTGGAGTCGGGGCCAAAGCCGGAAAATTCGCCGGACTTACGCTTGACCGCCATTTCCTTGAGAATGCGGTGCGAAAAATCAATCGGGGCCGGCATCAGGCTATCGGTTTCGTTGCAGGCATACCCGAACATGATGCCCTGGTCGCCCGCGCCTTCGTCCTTGTTGCCGAGCGCATCGACACCCTGCGCGATGTCCACCGACTGCGGGTGCACATGCACCTGCACTTCGGACTTTTCCCAATGGAAATTGTCCTGATCGTACCCGATGTCCTTGACGGCAAGGCGTGCAAGCTCTTCGAGGCGGCTGGCAGGAATATCGCCGGCACAACGCGTTTCGCCTGCGAGGACGATCAGATTGGTGGTCACAAGCGTTTCAACGGCAACGCGGGCACCGGGATCGGTGGCCAGGTAGGCGTCGACGATTTCATCGGACACACGGTCGCAAATTTTGTCCGGATGTCCTTCGGAAACGGATTCGCTGGTAAAAAGGTAATTAGAACGGCTCAAGTCGGTCCCTCCCGAGCTGGAGATTAGTGCCAAAACATGGACCAGGGGGCTGCGGAACGGATCGCGCTCAAGCCCACTTAGCTCAGTATTTAATGTGGCGGCAAGCGGTCCAAATCCATCCACAGCGCCGTCGCCAGCGCGCAGGTCTTTTGACAACTTCCACGGTTCTCGTCAAGACAATCCGCTTGAGCGGACGTATTGGTCAGGGACGCCGCAAGGGCCTTTTTTGATCAGTTCTCGTCCGGCAGGTTCGCCATCGAACGCAGCAGGTCGTAAACGCGCTTGCGAATTTTCTCGTCCTGAATGCGGTAATAGGCGCGCACCAACTCCAACGTCTCCTGACGCGCAAGAGGATCGTCGTCCAGGGCATCCTGCGCATGGTCGGCCATGCCGCCCGCTGATGCTTTCTTCGCCTTGCCGGACAGGACTTCCGCCGGCATGTCCTGGAAAAAGAACGCAACCGGCACATCAAGAATGCTGCTGAACTGATAAATTCTACTGCACCCGATTCGGTTGGCGCCACGTTCGTACTTCTGAATTTGCTGAAATGTCAGCCCGACCGCTTCGCCGAGCTTTTCCTGCGACATGCCAAGCATGGTGCGGCGTAAACGCACACGGCTACCGACGTGCACATCCACCGGATGCGGCGTGCCGGGGGGAAAATCTCTTTGACGGCGGCCGCGCCCGATACCGGCGGGGCTCATGTAAAAGTGCGGTAACTTTGCCAACAGAGGTCTCCTGAACCTTATGAATTAAGTAAACGCCAGGCATTGGGGCCCCGAACAACCGTCTCGGAAGAAGCGAATAAACGCTCAGTTCTTGCCGAAAAGCCGGAACAGACGGCCTGATATCGCGCTAAGTATACTGAGCATGACCAAAATCAAACCTGTGGTTTGTCCGTAGTTCGCGAAAAAAGTTTTTGCGAGCGGCAGAGGCAACGGCGCATCGATAATCCCCTGATCATCGAGGCCGATATAATTCCGGACACGGCCATACGGGTCGATCACGGCGCTGATCCCCGTGTTGGCCACCCGGACCACCGGCAATCCTTCTTCAACGGCGCGGAATCGTGCCTGAACCAGATGCTGCCGGGGTCCCGTCGACGGGCCGAACCAGGCATCGTTCGTAATGTTCAGGATCCAGGACGGGCGGTCATTCGGGTCAACGACATTCGCAGAGAAAATCACCTCGTAGCAAATGATTGCCGCAAATGGCGGCAGCCCTTTAAAATGCTGCGTCCTGGGGCCGGGTCCCGCGGTAAAATCCCCTCTCCCTTCGGTTAACTTTCCGAACGGCAAATACCCGCGCAACGGCACGTATTCGCCAAACGGCACCAAATGGTACTTATCGAAAATGTCAGCAACCTTACCGCGCTCATCGATAACAAACAGGCTGTTGTAGGCGGCGCCATCACGGTCACGGCGCGGTGCCCCGAAAATCAAAGCGCCGTTTGGCGGCACAATGGCGGCCAACGAGGTGGGGATGGGAGAATCCGGGTCAATGACGTAAGGTACATTGGTCTCCGCCCAGATAACGTGCGTCGGCGGTCCCAACGGACCGGGCGTGCGCTTGCTCATCGCCATTTGCTTGAGGACGTGCTGCTGGCGCCGATCAGCCAGCCACTTTTCCGCCTGGGGGATCGCCGGCTGCACGAGGCGCAGAACGATGCCCTTGTGCGTCAGCAAACCGGCATCGCCGATGCGCCATGCACCACCGCCCCACAACAACGGCAGCAGCATACTGATTGCCAGGACCTGAACCCCGGGCCGGCGCAACGCCGTCCGTTCGATTCCGTACAGCAAAACCGGTGCCGTGAATATCATGACCGTCACGAAGCTGAGGCCGAGCGAGCCGATCCACGCTGCGGATTGCATCATCTCGGGCATATTGCCCCACACCGTCGACAGCGGATTCCAAGGAAAACCGGTCAACACCCACCCGCGCAGCCACTCGCACAATGCCCAGCACCCGGCGAACGCCGGCACTAAAAAGAACCGCGCGACGCTCATCCGCGCCGCTATGACATGAAACAACGCCGCGCCAAGCGCGGTATACAGCGCCATGCCTGCTGCAATGCCGATGACCGCGACCGGCATCAACGCCGCATACCGCTCGGCATCGACAAGGAAGGCATGACCGATCCAATAGAACCCGGCACCAAACCAACCGAGACCGAACAACCAACCTTCGATGGCCGCACGCCGCCAGCCGGTGGCGGTCAGGCACAGCAGCGCAAACCCGCAAAGCGAAGGCCACAAAACGGGAATTACATGGAACGGTGGCAATGCTGCAACGGCGCAGAAGCCGAGCAGCAGAGCCGCGATTTTACGGTACCAGGGGTTTTCCAGAACAGCCGTAAGAAAACCGGCGCCCATCGTCATTTCGGGCCTGTTGCTTCCGTCTCGGTCCCGGCAGGCGCGCCCTTGCGAATACGCACCCGATGGATACGCCGGGGATCAGCATCGAGAATTTCAAACTCGGTGCCGTCCGGCTGGGTTATGATTTCGCCACGGATCGGCACCCGACCGGCGATCGAAAAAACGAGCCCGCCAAGCGTGTCGATATCCTCGTGGTCTTCATTGCTGAAGGTCTGGCCGATGCGCTCTTCGAAGGTCTCGAGCTCTATGCGCGCATCCGCGACCCATGAGCCATCACGCCGGTGCTCCATCTTCGGTTCGTCGTTGCTATCGTGTTCATCGTCGATCTCACCGACGATTTCCTCGACCAGATCCTCGATGGTGACGAGGCCGTCGACACCGCCGAATTCATCGACAACGAGCGCCATGTGCGAACGCTTGACCCGCATCTCCAACAGCAGTTCCAACACCCGCATCGACGGCGCGACAAACAAAAGCTTGCGCTCGACCTCCTTGAGCTTGAACTCGGCATCCCGACCGCGCCAGCCGACGACGTCCTTGATGTGGACCATCCCCTGCGCGTCATCGAGAGTCTCGGTATAGATCGGCAAACGTGAATGCCCCTCGCGCGTCGCCACCTCGATCACTTCCTTGAGCGATGCACTGATCGGGATCGCGACGATATCGGCGCGTGGCACCATAACGTCATATATTGTGAGATTTCGAAGCTCGAGAATGTTCGCGACCAGCAAGCGCTCGTCGGGGTCGAGCGGCATTTCCGACTCTTCGCGTTCGTCGATCAACTCGTCGAGCGTGTCGCGGGCGGATCCGTTTGAACCGGAAAGCCGTTTAAAGTTCCGCACCCATACGCGAATGCGATCCGAGAAATTCTGGCTCTTGCCGGGATCGTCAATATTGTCCCCGCAGGGACTCGGAGGTTCCTCAAAGCCGTTCGAATCTTTCATATCCGGGTCCGTCATTTCTGCATTTCCGCCGCATCGTCACTGTAGGGATTGGCGATCCCGAACGAGGCGAGAATTTCGATTTCCAGCGTTTCCATTACTTCGGCATCATCGTCGGTTTCATGATCGTATCCGGCAAGGTGCAACATACCATGTACCAATAGATGACAAAAATGATCGGCGAGTGACAATCCCTGTGTGTCGGCTTCGCGCTGCACCGTTTCAATTGCCAGCGTGATATCGCCGAGCGGCAGGGCGATATCGGCGGGAAAGGCCGCGTCGGCTTCTTCGCCCGAGGGGAAAGACAACACATTCGTCGTCGCGTCCTTGCCGCGGTATTCGGCATTCAGGCGTTGCTGGCGGGCATCGTCGCTCAACATCACCGAAATTTCGTAAGCACGTGGCGGATAATCGAGAAAACCGAACGCCGCCGTCAACGTCTCGCAGCAAACTTGTTCGGGGTCATCGAGCACCCGGCGCCACGCATCATCGGCAACGTCAACATCGACGCTCAGGATCACGCTTGTGGGATCGCCACCCGGGGAACGTTCAGTCTTCATCGTCCCGTTTGGCTTTTTCATCGTTCTGATATTCGGCGCCGGCGCCGCGTTTACTCTCGAGGCTGTTGTACGCGTTAACAATCCGTCCCACCAATGCGTGGCGGACGACGTCGCTCTCGCGGAACCGCACAAAGCGAATCCCCTCGACGCCGGACAGCGCTTCGCGGGCATCGCGAAGACCGGAGCGTGTGCCGCGCGGCAGATCGACCTGGCTCAAATCCCCGGTAATGACCATCCGTGAATTTTCCCCGAGCCGGGTCAGGAACATCTTCATCTGCACGGCAGTGGTGTTTTGCGCTTCATCGAGAATAACGAACGCATTGGCCAGCGTGCGCCCCCGCATGAAGGCCAGCGGGGCGACTTCGATCTCGCCGCTTTCAAGCCGCTTCTGGACCTGTTGGCCGGGCATCATGTCATGCAGGGCGTCATACAGCGGGCGCAGATACGGATCGACCTTTTCGCGCATGTCGCCGGGGAGAAAACCAAGTTGCTCGCCGGCTTCGACAGCCGGGCGCGACAGGATGATCCGTTCGACATCGCCACGCACCAACCGCTCCACCGCCTTGGCGACGGCGAGGTACGTCTTGCCGGTCCCGGCGGGGCCTTCACCGAAGACCAGCTCGGATTCGTCGATGGCGCGCAGATAATCGGCTTGCGTCGGCGTGCGTGCGGTCACGACGCGGTTACGAATGCTAACACCGCCGTCGGTGCTCGGCATCGGGCGTTCCGGCTCGGCGGAGAAGCGCAGCATGGCGTCGACTTCCGGCTGGTCGACGTCCTGGCCCTTTTCGAGTCGCTCATACAAGGCGTCGAGAACGCTGATCGAACGAGCCACCGCTTCGGCGTCGCCGGCAATCGTCACTTCGTTGCCGCGCGCGTGGATGACCACGCCCAATCCGCTTTCGATCTGCGCCAGGTGGCTGTGGTGCGAGCCGAACAACGCAATCGCCAGGGCGTTCTTGGGAAATGATTTTTTACGTGTGACGGCGCCGGTCGTTTCCGCCCGGGCCGCGGTGCGGCTGCCCCGGCTCAAGCGACGGCCTCCTGGTCGGCAACGACAACGGCGGATAGGCTGTTCGGCTTTGCTTGGTCGATCATGACAGTGACGATCTCTCCCAAAAGGTTGGCAGGCAATGCCGCATGCACAGCCTGCATATAAGGACTGCGGCCCACGAGTTGGCCGTCGCGCGCACCCTTGCGGTCGAACAGAACCGGCATCGCCCGCCCGACACTGGTCTGGTTATAGGCAATCTGCTGGCGGTTAAGTTCATCTTGCAACGTGCGCAACCGCTCCGCCTTGACCGGCTCGGGCACCTGATCGTCCATGTCGGCGGCGGGCGTGCCCGGGCGCGGGCTGTACTTGAACGAGTAGGCCTGCACGAAACCGACGTCGCGCACCAGATCCATGGTGTCACGGAAATCGCGGTCGCTCTCTCCGGGGAAACCGACAATAAAGTCCGAAGACAGGGCAAGATCCGGCTGCGCCGCGCGAAGACGCGCGACCACATCCTTGTAATCGCCCGCCGTGTGCCGCCGGTTCATCGCCTTCAAAACAGTATCCGAACCGGATTGCACCGGCAGATGCAAGAAAGGCATCAGGGCCGGCACGTCACGGTGTGCGGCAATCAAATCATCATCGACTTCGGCCGGATAAGACGTCGTGTATCGAATACGGTCAAGGCCATCGATATCGGCCAGTTCCCGGATCAGCCGGCCGAGCGACCATTCGCCGCCGCCTTCATGCGCACCGTGATAAGCATTGACGTTCTGACCCAAGAGCGTGATTTCGCGCGCCCCTTTGCCGGCCAGCAGCCTGGCTTCGCGCAGCACCGGATCGACCGGCCGTGAAAACTCCGCACCCCGCGTATAAGGCACGACGCAGAATGTGCAGAATTTGTCGCAACCTTCCTGAACCGTCAGGAACGCCGACGCCCCGTCCAGCTTGCCCGCTTCGGGCAGTTGATCGAACTTGTCATCAGCCGGGAACTCGGTATCAACGACCGCCCGGCCGCGGCTTTCCAGCTCGCGCAGCATCAACGGCAGGCGGTGATAAGTCTGCGGCCCAAAAACCAGATCGACATACGGCGCACGGCGCAAGATTTCCTCGCCTTCGGCCTGCGCTACGCAGCCGCCGACGGCAATATGCATCGGCCGCGCAGTATCGGCGCGCGCGGCCTTTTCCTGGCGCAAACGGCCAAGCTCGGAATACACCTTCTCGGCCGCTTTCTCGCGAATGTGGCAAGTGTTCAGAATCACCAGGTCCGCGCCGTCGATCGCATCGGCAGCGGCATACCCCATGGGCGCCAGCACGTCTTCCATGCGTGACGCATCGTAGACATTCATTTGGCAACCGTAGGACTTAATGTGAACGGACTTTTTCACGGACACTCTCTCGGGCCTCGCGTTATCGCGGCGGCGTCGCGGCGCATGTCGTTAGCGCCTGCGTTTCGGGCGCGGAACATGATCATCGGACGGACGCCTGTCAAGCGGTGTGCTCCGTGAACAATGACCTCATCCCGATTTGTCCGACCCCTTGAGCGGCACGCCATACAATTCGAGGCGATGTCCGACCAGTTTCAAACCGTGCTCTCGCGCCACGCGTTCCTGTAAGGCCTCGATTTCCTCGTTCTGAAATTCAATGACCCGACCGGTCTTCACATTGATCAGGTGATCGTGGTGCTCATCGGAAACTTCCTCGTAGCGCGCCCGCCCGTCCCCGAAATCATGCCGCTCGACGATGCCTTCATCCTCGAACAGACGCATTGTCCGATAAACGGTCGCGATCGAGATCTTGGAATCCTGCGCCGAGGCGCGGCGATACACTTCTTCGACATCCGGATGGTCTTCGGCGTCAGACAGCACGCGCGCGATCACGCGCCGCTGGTCCGTCATTTTCATCCCTTTGTCGACACAAAGCTTTTCCAGGCGCGACTCGTCCATTGCCATCCCTTGCCGTAGAACTCGATAATGGTAACCGCCAGAATACGCCGTGTGAAGGGGCGAAGCGACCGATTAAAACGATTGCGGCTTATTTGCCCTTCTGGCGCGCGCCCGGTTTGCGGCCGAGGCCGATCTTCTTGGCCAGCGAGCTTCGTTTCTTGGCGTAATTCGGTGCCACCATCGGGTAATCGGCAGGCAGGCCCCAACGCTCACGATATTCCTCGGGCGTCATATTATAAGACGTCTTCAGATGGCGTTTCAGCATCTTCAGCTGCTTGCCGTCCTCGAGGCACACGATGTAGTCCGGTGTGACGGATTTTTTAACCGGTACCGCAGGCTGCGGACGTTCTTGCGTCGGCACGCCGGAGCCCAACGTTTGTAGGGTTGCGAAAACATCCTTGATCATCTGCGGCAAATCATTTGCGGCGATGGTATTGTTTGACGCGTGTGCGGATACAATCTCGGATGTAAGTTCAAGTATATCCGTTTGGGTGGGTTGCTCAGACATCGTTTCGGTACACTCCGGTTCGTTTGATTTTTTGCTGTTTGTTCAGCATTTTGGTCAGGGTTCGTTTTATAAGTATTTTATAATTTTGGTGCAAGTTGTCCCATGACGGAAAACAGTAAACGTGAAGAAAGTATTTCCGCAGATCATTCCATCGATATTACCGAACTGATCTGTCCGATGACGTTCGTGCGAACCAAATTGCTTCTCGAGAAAATCGCGCCGGGCGAGATTCTCGACGTCCGCCTGAAGGGCGAGGAGCCGCTGATAAACGTGCCGCGTTCGGCACGCCAGCATGGCCACACTGTGCTCGCGCTTGAGCCGGAAACGCCGGACGAGCCCCCCAACGGCATTCACCGGTTGTTAATCCGCAAGGAAGAAACCTGACGTCAGTCCTTCGGAAGCGTGACGTCGGGCGGACGCAGATAGAATGGGGTCGAAGGCGCTTTTTCCGGTGTTATCAACATGTTAAGGCCAAGTCTTGCGACCATGGCCGGATCCGGCACCGCGATTTCCGGCGCACCGACGACGTCGAATTCATTTTCCAGAACCGGGACGACCTTATCCGCGGCATCGCCGACGACACAGACACGTCGTGCTGCACCGAGCAACGAGCCAACGTCTTCTGGACGTAACGCCGCCGGCGCACCGAGCGCCGTTCCCGACGGATCGAACGCCGCAATGAACTGCTCTTCGCGCTTGCTCTCGACGGCGACAAGCACCGCATCGACATCCCTCACGCGCCCGCATTCCCGGGCCTGAGCAAATAATACTTCAAAAGTATTGATTCCGAGACAAGGGCACGAAAGTGCCAATGCCATTGCGCGCGCCGCAGCAAGGCCGATGCGCAATCCAGTGAAAGCCCCCGGTCCCCGCGTTACGGCGATCGCATCGATGTCCGCGAACGCGATCCCGGCGCGCCGGACCACATCATCGATCATCGGCGCCAACGCTTCCGACTGCCCGCTCGCCATCCGTGCACCGGCGTCCGCCAGGCAATCCGTATCGCGGATCAGCGCTGCCGCGCATCCACTTGTTGCCGTATCGATGCCAAGAACGATTGCCATGCGTCGTATCTCCTTGGCTCAGGAATACAGCAGATGACGGATGATCACCACATAAGCAGCGACCACGCATGACGACAGAAAGATCACCGGCGGTCCCCAGCGCCATGCGATGACCTGGCTCGGCAATCCGACCACCCGGGCCATGAACAACGTCGTTGCCGAGAACGGCGATGTCATCGTCGATGTTCCCCACACGCCGAGCAGGGCAATCGCCAGCACCTCCGGCGCGATACCGATGACCTCGGGCGGCAAGATTTCGCCGATCAGAATAGCGATGATCACCGGATGCAGCCCCGCCATGCCGAGCAGCGATGTGCCGAAGACAATACCGACGACAATCATATCCTCGGGGACGCTATAGCTTTGCAGCAGGGCGCTGATTTTTTCCGGCGGCAACACCTTGGACACACCGATACCAAGGACCGACGCGGCGACGAAGGCGATGGCCTCGTTTCGCAATCCGGGAAGGTTGGTGAATATCCGCCGGATGAGCGGCGCGGCCCCGCCCGACCAGCGCGCCCCGCTTGGAACCTGCACCGCCGCCCAGGCGATGGCGAACGGCGGGCCGATGACCCCAAGTGCGACGGGGATCGAAAGACCGATAACCTCGTGCGCGCCCATGACCAGAAAGACCAGCTGCACCAGCACCAATGCCGTCCGACCGAGCGTCTGCGCCGTCAACGGCACGCCGCTGCGCACACTTTCGGCGACCGGATTTTCGCGCAGGACCAAACGGTCGTATCCCCACCCCACACATAACATGCACACCGACAGGCACAGGCCGAGCGGCGCAATATCGATCCAGCGCAAACCCGGAATTGCGCTCAGGATCACCGATATGCTGACATAAAAAGGCCCCCACGTGGACGCAGTGGTAAAGCCGTGCATCAGACAAATCGACAGGCGCTTCTTGAGCCGCGTGTCTTTCTGCTCGCCGACCATCGACGACAGCAGGCTCATTGCCGCCAGATTAAGGACGGATCCGAGGAGATGCCCGCTCAACCAGAGGATCGGATAGCGCCGCCCGGCCGGCTGTGCGACGACGGCATCGCGTAAAAGCCGGAGCGACGGGCTTGTCACCGCAGGCTCGCGAAGCCAGGTAACGGCAAAAAACATGACGAGAAATATCTGCGAGCGCTCCAGGCCGTCCATCAGACCGCGCAGCAGATCACCGCCCGCCCACGCCGTCCCGGCACCGATGGCGAAAAGCAACGCTCCGACATTGCGTTGCAGCGCCGGTGCCTTGCCGAATTCCAAAACCAGGAACAACACCGTCAGGACGATGCCGATTTCGCGGCCATAAGTGAATGGCCAGATCCTCGACAAAATCGCAACAACGACCAGGATCAGATAAATGCTCGCGGATATCGTGTTGCGTGTCACGGGGGCGTCCTGCGGTCACAAAGAAAGAGCCGCACGCCGAAGGCATGCGTCACAGTCTATTATTCGACACGGCACGCTTGTGCAAACGCGAGGCGAGGGCTGCGCGGAAACAGATCCTCGTCGGTGCCGTATCCGATGTTGCACATGAAATTGACCTTGGCCGTCGTCCCGGCAAAGAACGCGTCGTCGACCTTTTGTTTGTCGAAGCCGGACATCGGCCCGCAATCGAGACCGAGGGCGCGCGCGGCGAGCATGAGATATGCGCCCTGTAGGGTGCCGTTGCGAAACGCCGTCTCCTCGATCAGCGCCTCGTTGCCGGCGAACCAGGCACGCGCGTCGGTGTGCGGAAAAAGTTCCGGCAGCCTTTCAAAGAACGCCATATCGTGCCCGATAATCGCGGTCACGGGGGCCTGCATCGTCTTGTCGACATTTCCCTCCATCAAACAGGGCCGAAGTTTCTCCTTGGCCTCCGCCGAGGTCACGAAGACCACCCGCGCCGGACTGCAATTGGCGCTGGTTGGTCCCATGCGGGCGATGCTCCAGATTTGCTCGAGCATCGCCGCCGGCACCGGCGTGTCGGACCAGGCATTGTACGAACGCGCTTCCATGAACAATGTGTTCAGGTCCCGCTCGCCCAGCGGCGGTTTCGGATGATGTATCATTTTGCTCCTCTGCGTGTTACTTGAGCATGCACCGTGCGGCGCATCACAGCCAACGGGGTACGGATACGCCAAACTTGATGATCTTAAGATAAAACCGCAACACTTCTCGCCAAGATGACCTTATGTCATGATATTTCCGACGAATCTGCTGCTCAAAGGGGGAGCGTGGATGTTTAAATTTCGACTGCTTTTTTCTCTACTGGTGCTGACCGGCATCATCGGCGGCGTTGTCGCGACCGCCAAGGCCGCCTGGGCCAACGAGCCCGTGACCAAAGCCGTGGTCATTATGTACCACCGTTTCGGCGAAACGGATTTTCCGTCGACCAATGTCACCATGGATCAGTTCCGCGCCCATATCGCGGAACTGCGGACCGGCGGATACAACGTCATGTCGTTGCCGGCAATCGTCGCGGCGCTTCACAACGGCGAGGCGCTGCCGCCGAAGACCGTGGGGCTGAGCGTCGACGATGCTTACGAAAGCGTCTACACGCGCGCATGGCCGATCCTCAAGGAAGCCGGCTATCCGCTGACCGTGTTCGTCGCCACCGATCCGGTTGAGCGGAACCTGCCGCGTTACATGAACTGGGATCAGCTACGCGAGATATCCGAGCAAGGCGTCACCATCGGCAGCCAGACCAAATCGCATCCGCACATGGCCGATATCGCGGGGGATGCCGTCAAGGCAGAGCTGCGGAAATCCAACGCCCTTTTCGAAGAGAAGCTGGGCCATGCACCGGACCTTTTCGCCTATCCCTATGGCGAGACCAATAACGAGGTCATGGAGCTGGTTAAAACGGAAGGTTTTGTCGCCGCTTTCGGGCAGCATTCCGGGGCCATCGGCACCGGCAGCGAAATGTATTATCTGCCGCGTTTCGCCATGAACGAAGCCTTCGGGTCCATCGACCGGTTCAAACTGGCGGCCAACGCCCTGCCGATCCGCGTCGCCGATATCACGCCGGACGACCCGACCATCACCTCACCCAACCCGCCCCTGATCGGCTTTACCCTGACATGGCCGCAAAAGGGCCTGGACCGGCTGAACTGCTATGCATCGCATGTGGAGAAGCTGGAGATGCAGTGGCTCGGCAAGCGAATCGAAGTCCGCACGGACACCGCCATGCCACCGGGCCGAACGCGGCTTAACTGCACCATGCCCGCCGGCAACGGCCGGTGGTACTGGTTCGGGCGGCAGTTCTACGTTCCGAAATAAAATCTGGCCGAAATAAAGTCTGGCCGAAATAAATTCAGGCCGACTGATCGTCCGCGGCATCCGCGACCAGGCGGGCGTCGTCCAGTGCGCGCAACCCGTTGACGTTGATGATGGTGCGGACGCTGTCGACGTATTCGTGGCCGCGCTCCGAATAACCGGTCAGACTGCCGGCGAGCTTTTGCCCGTCCAGCGCCGCCCCTGCGGCGCGCAGTTTGGCGCGCTCACGGCGAAGCGCACGATAGGCCCGATGCGTATTCAGATTTCGCATATACGCGGACACCGACTGCGCCAGATTATCGAATGCCCGAACCTTGTGGTCCATGCCGTCCGGCCGTTCTTTCGGGACCAGACCGTTACCGTCCGCCGTCGTCCACTGGCCGTAAATCGCATTGCCGGTCTGCGCGAATCGGGACGTGCCCCAGCCGCTTTCCTCGGCTGCCTGCGCCATGGCAAGAGACGGCGGAATGACATCGACGCGTTTCAACAGCGCATCGGGATTGTCGTTGTCGAGCTTGTAACGTTCGGCCAACACCATTAGCCACAATCGGTCCCGCGCGGACGGTTTTGCGCCAAGCGCCATTTCCGCCTTGATGCGAATCAACCGGTGACGGTCGGCGAGAATTCGCTCGTTCTCCTGCAGGATCAGCGGCAGCATGGTCTGGAAGAAAACGGTTTTCTTCAGCGAGACTTCGGGCACCGCATGCAGGTCACGCGGCATCTCCGCCAGAAAAACGCGCGGCACCGGCTTGCCGTGTTCGCGAACGCTTTCCAGGTGATAGCCCATTTTCTTGAATTTTTCGGCCAGGGCGCGGGCCTCGCGGAGTGACGAAACGCCAGCACCTGCGGCAAGCTCGAAATCTTCCGGCGCGGCGTCGGCATGGGGCTGGTTCAGATGCCCGGGCTCGGCCTGCGTCTGATCGAATGAGACGCGCGGGCTCGCGGTGACACCCGACGATTGCGGGCTGACAAGGCTGGCCATCGCTGTTGCGATTACGGCACAACCGATGACGCTGAGAATCAAGCGGTCGAATTTACGAGTCGTCATTGCTGCTCCCGGTGGCATGCTCGCGGCATGAACACCGTCCCCAATTTCTCGTTTCAATCGCCCTGGGATTTTTCGGCTTTTTATTATGTTCCCGACGGTATTTTTACCTGTCAGATCACTGGCCAGCTTATTGTGGCAACATGGTTAACATAGACGTGTATAGCGCGCTACCTATTTTCAATAGCATCGCTATTTTTTATAAAAATTCAGTTAAAACAAAGGGTTATGGGCCTACTCGACGGCACGCACTTCCTGCACTTCCGGTACGTAATAGCGCAGCATGTTCTCGATTCCGTGTTTGAGAGTCGCAGTCGAGCTGGGGCATCCGGCGCATGCACCCTGCATATGCAGGGAAACGATCCCGGCCTCGAAGCCCTTGAATACGATATCGCCACCATCCTGGGCCACGGCCGGACGCACGCGTGTATCGATCAACTCCTTGATCTGCTTGACGATCGGGTCGTCGTCGTCAATCGACGCGCCATCCTCCGACGCACCTTCCTCGATCATCGGGCGACCCGACTGATAGTGTTCCATGATGCCGCCGAGAACCTGCGGCCGCAGCACATCCCAGTCCTTATCGTCGGTCTTGGTAACGGTTACGAAATCCGAGCCAAGGAAGACTCCGGCAACGCCTTCGATCGCAAACAGCCGCGCCGCTATCGGCGAGCGGACGGCTTCACCGGCTTCGGCGAAGTTCGCGGTACCGCTCTGCATCACGGCCTTGCCCGGCAGAAACTTCAATGTCGCCGGATTCGGGGTGCTTTCGGTCTGGATAAACATGGCTCTCTCCAATGTCGCACGGACGGATGTGTCTCGGCGAAAAATGTCTGGCACTCAGTATACCCCATTACTTGGGGTACGGCGGCGAAACATGCAACGGGTGAAAATCTAGCCCCGTTTTCTTTTCGGCCGCAGGAAACCGACGACATCGTGTACCTCGCGCAGCACCGGTTCGGCAATTACGCTGGCGCGTTCGGCGCCATCGGCCAACACGTCGTCGATGGTCGCTTTGTCCGCCAAAAGACGGCGGTATTCATCCTGGATCGGCGCCAATCTAGCGACGGCAACATCGGACAACCGTTCCTTGAGCGCGGAAAACTGTTGTCCCGCGAATTCCTGCACGGCGGCATCCAGTGTGCCTTCGCTGAGCGCGGCGTAAATTCCCAGAAGATTGCGCGCCTCGGGCCGCGCATCGAGAGCGCCGACGTTGTCCGGCAACAGATCGGGGTCGGTCTTGGCCTTACGGATCTTTCGCTGAATGGTTTCGGCGTCATCCGTCATGTTGATGCGCGACAAGTCCGAAGGATCGGATTTCGACATCTTGGCGGAACCGTCCTTGAGCGACATCACGCGCGTCGCCGTGCCCAGGATCAACGGCTCCGGGACAGGAAACGTTTCGGTCTTGAAGTCGTTGTTGAACTTTTGCGCGATATCGCGGGCCAGCTCCAGATGCTGCTTTTGATCGTCGCCGACAGGAACATGGGTGCCTTTATATAACAAAATGTCCGCAGCCATCAGGTTCGGATAGGCGAACAGGCCGACGGAGGCATTCTCGCGGTCCTTGCCGGCCTTTTCCTTGAACTGGGTCATGCGCCCGAGCCAGCCCATGCGGGCCACGCAGTTGAAAATCCACGCCAGCTCAGCGTGGCCCGAAACCTGTGACTGGTTGAAGATGATGTGCTTTTGCGGGTCGACACCGGCGGCGATCATCGCCGCGGCCACTTCGCGGGTCGACGCCCTGAGCGCAGCGGGATCCTGCCAGACCGTGATCGCGTGCAGATCGACGACGCAGAACAGGCATTCGTAGTCGTCCTGCAATTTCACCCAGTTGCGGATCGCGCCCAGATAGTTGCCGAGGTGCAGATTGCCGGTCGGCTGGACGCCGGAGAAAATTCGTTCGCTCATGATCGGTCAAGGTTCCGGTTGCATCATTCGAGAGCGGGTTATCGCGCGTTGCCTTGAACCGGTCAAGCAACCCGGCACGTCAACGCGCGCGGCGCAGTGTCGCTTTGATCTCGGCAAGGGAATAGACGCCGAACACCCGCGCCGCCAGCAGATACAACGCAAGCCCACCACAAACCAACACCGCCAGCGCCACGACCTGTTGGATCATCGTTGCCGATAGCCAAGGCACCGCCCAGGCGCCGGCGAACCACAAGGCGCCGGCCATGATGGCGCTGGCGCCGGCGATCCCGACCAAGCGCGATATCAGGCGCGCATCGGCGGCATAGTGACCGCGCCTGGCCAGCACGACGACCAGCAAGATGATGTTGAGCCATGCCGAGATGCTGGAAGCCAGGGCAATGCCGACATGACCGAACGGCTTCATCAGAACAAGGTTGAGCACGACGTTCGCGACCATCGCCAATGCGGCGATGCGGACCGGCGTTGCGGTGTCTTCGCGGGCGAAATACCCGGGCGTGAAAACGCGGATTCCGACATACGCGGGCAGACCGATTGCATAAGCCATCAGCGCCATCGCCGTGGCGCGGCTGGCTTCGGCACCGAAGGCGCCCCGCTCGAACAGCACCTGAATGATTGGCTCGGGAATGACGATCAGCGCCAGCGCCGCGGGTACGGTCAGCAAGAGCGCAATCTCGATGCCGCGGTTCTGCGCATTGTTCGCCTGGTCCGCGTCGCCGGCTTCGAGTTGGCGCGATATCATCGGCAGTAACGCCGTACCGACGGCGATCCCGACGACACCAAGCGGCAACTGCGTCACGCGATCGGCGTAATAAAGATACGAGACGGCGCCGTCGGATATCGTCGTCGCCAGAATGGTGCCGATCAGCAGGTTGATCTGGTACAGACTGGCGCCGAAAACGACCGGCAGGATGCGGCGGCCGAGGGTGCGCACCTTGTCGGTCAGTTTCGGCATGCCGAGCCGGAGCACCACACCTGCCCGGCGGCAGTGCCAGGCGAGCCACGCAAACTGCACGATCCCGGCGGCGAATACGCCCCACACCAATGCACGTCCGGATTCTTCATCCGACCCGCCGAACCCCAACAACGCAATAATCAACGTAATGTTGAGCAACACCGGCGCGGCAGCGGCGGCGGAGAATTTTCCGAACGCATTCAGGACACCCGACTGCAGCGCGACCAACGAAATGAACAAAAGATAGGGAAAAGCAATTCGCGAAAACTCGGTGGCCATTTCCATCTTTCCCGCGACGTCGCCGAAACCCGGCGCCAGATACGGCATCAGCCAAGGCATCGCCACTTCGACGATGCACACGAAGATGAGCAGTGCCGCGGCAAGCACGCTGAAGGCCTGCCCGGCGAATTCCTTCGCCGCCGCATCGCCCTCGCCTTCGAGGCTTCGCGAGAACATCGGCACAAACGCCGCCGCGAATGCGCCTTCGGCAAACAGTCTGCGAAACAGGTTGGGAAATCGAAACGCGACGACGAAGGCATCGGCAACGGTCCCGGCACCGAGAAAATTCGCGATCAAGATATCGCGGGCAAAGCCGAAGACACGGCTTAGCATCGTCATCGACCCAATGGCGGAAACGGCTCGAACCAGATTCATGCCAGAACCCTGGCGCCGGAATACGGCACGGATATGGCGCGGCGGCCTGGGGTTACCGCGCGCAAAGCACTCACTCGGCGGCCTCCGGCTCGGCGCTGCCGCTGCTGCCGGTAATCGCCGCCAGCAACTTGGTGCGTACATCTTCGATCTTGTTCGGCTGTTCCATTTTCAAACCGAAGATATCCTTGACGTAGAACACGTCGACGACACGCTCGCCATACGTCGAAATATGCGCAGACGCGATCTGCAAACCGGCATTTGTCAGCACGTTTGTAATGTCATGAAGAAATCCCAGACGGTCGCGGCCGTTGACTTCGATGACGGTGTAGGTACGGCTCGCCTTGTTGTCGATCAGCACCCGCGGCGGCACCTTGAAGACGCTGGTTCTCGACGGCATCGCGTTGGCGCGGGCTTCCTTCAGCTCCCACGCCGGCGATGCGAGACCCGAAAGGGCGCGCTCCAGCCTGCTTTCGATCCGGGCCATCCGGGAATCGCCGGAAATCGCCTCGGACTGGCCGTCCTGCACCCAGAAAGTATCCAACGCCATGCCGTTGTTGAGGGTCACGATCTTGGCGTCGACGATGTTGATACCGCCCAATGACAGCGCCCCGGCGACCTTGGCGAAAAGCCCCGGATGGTCGACCGTGAAAACGACCACCTCGGTGGCGTCGTGCGCTTCGTCCGCGGTCAGGTCAATAACCAGATTCTGGCCGTTGATCGCGGCGCGCCGGATCAGTTCGGCATGGCGCAACAGCGCGTCGGTATCGAAGGTCAGCCAATAGGTATCGCGGCCCAGCTCGAGATGCGCTTCGATCCGTTCCGGCGTCCAGTCATCGCCGCTGGTGCGGAGCGCATCGGCAAGCTTTTGCTTGGCCGTCTGCGCGCGCTTCGACAGGCGTTCGTGCGGGCTTTCGCCGGACATTACTTCGCGGGCCTGCCAGTAAAGCTCGCGCAGCAAACCGGCTTTCCACGCATTCCAGACGTTCGGCCCGACGGCGCGGATATCGGCGACGGTCAGTATCAGCAAGAGCCGCAGACGTTCCGGTGACTGCACGATTTCGATAAAATCGGACACCGTTTTCGGATCGTCGATGTCGCGTTTGAATGCGGTGTTGCTCATCAACAGGTGATAGCGCACCAGCCAGGAAACGGTTTCGGTTTCCCAGTCGCTGAGACCCATGCGCGGGCCGAGCTTCAACGCAATCTCGGCACCCAGTTCGGAATGGTCCCCGCCACGGCCCTTGGCGATATCGTGCAGCAACACCGCGAGGTACAATGCGCGCTTGGACTGCACTTCGCCGATAACGGAACAGGCAACCGGGTGATCGTCGATCAATCTGTCAGTATCGATTCCGTGCAACACGCCGATGGCACGGATGGTGTGCTCATCGACCGTATAGACGTGATACATGTCGTATTGCATCTGTGCGACGACGCGTCCGAAGTCGGGTACAAATTTTCCGAAGACCCCGGCTTCGTTCATGCGCATCAACGTCTTGTCCGGATCCGGCCCGGTCAGAATCTTGATGAAGATCTCGTTCGCCTCGGGATCGTTCTGCAGCTTGCGATTGATGCGTTTGAGGTTCTTGGTCACCAGACGCAGCGTGCTTGGATGCACATCGAAGCGGTTTTTCTGCGCCTGCCAAAACAGATCCAGCAATTTTCTCGGGTCGCTCTCGAACAGGTCGTCGGAGGCGGCCAGCAAACGGTCACCGTCGACGACGAACCCGTCGATCTTCGGTCCGCCCTTGCCGAAACGGGGTAGGCGGAATCGCTGACGCTTTTTCTTATGCTGCTCTTCGAGCGCGGCGCAGATGATCCGCGTCAGATCGCCGACGTCCTTGGCGATCAGGAAGTAATGCTTCATGAAGCGTTCGACGCCGCTCAGGCCCGCGTGATCCGTGTAACCCATGCGTTCGCCGATTTCCGTCTGCACGTTGAACGTCAAGCGTTCCTCGGGACGATCGGCCAGATAGTGCAGATGGCAGCGGACGTTCCACAAAAACGCCTGCGCCTTTTCGAAACGCCGGGCGTCATCGGCGGTCAGCACACCCTCGCGCTTGAGATCGCCGATCGATTCGACGCCGTATAGATACTTGGCAATCCACATCAACGTCTGCAGATCGCGCATGCCGCCCTTGCCGTCCTTGATATTCGGCTCCAGCACATAGCGCGTATCGCCCATCCGTGCATGGCGGGCATCGCGCTCGGCCAGCTTGGCTTCGACAAACGCCGTGCCGCTGTCGCTGACAACGTCGCCATGGAACAGTTTTTGAAATTTCTCGAATTGTTCCTCGTTGCCCGTGATCAGCCGCGATTCCAGAAGACTGGTGCGGATGGTGATGTCGTCCTTCGACAGCCGTACCGCCTCTTCCGCGGATCGCGTCGCGTGGCCGACCTTGAGGCCCAGATCCCACAGCGTATACAGCACGTATTCCACGACCTGTTCGGTCTGCGGCGTCAACTTGTAGGGCAGCAGAAACATCAGGTCGATGTCGGAATGCGGCGCCAGTTCGGCGCGCCCGTAACCGCCGGTCGCCACCACCGACAAAGTATCGGCGGATATTTCCGCACCCAACGGATAAACGTGCTCCGTCGCCACCTCATAGATAATGCGTACGAGCTGATCGACCAGATACGCCCCGGCACGCACCGTATTGCCGCCGTTTTGTTCGCCAGATTCGAACCGACGGCGGACTTCGGCACGGCCAGCTTCCAAGGCATCGCGGTAGATCGCAAAGATATCGGACTGCGTTTCCGGCGAATAGCCGGACCAACCGAGAATTTCGTCCAGGCGACCCAGGACGGCCTTACGGTCGATAATCTCGCGCGGTTTGGTGACTTTGATCATGGACGGCATTTATACAGAACCTGCATGCCGAAGGCCAAAACTGATCGCCGGTTCGGAGGGCAAGAATGCCCCACCACACAGCACGACAAGACAGGCGTCAAATAAGGTAGCCGCATTAATCATAGTCATCAGAAATCAATGATTTGAGCTTATATAACTCTTCCAGCGCCTGTAGCGGCGTTAAGGCATCTGGATTAATCTTGTTTAGCGCTTCTTCGGCCTTGCTTTCGTGCTTAGGGCTAATAGGTTGCGCTTGAATAGCAGAAAACAGTGGAAGATCGGCGCCCAGCGGGCTGGAATTGCCCGATTTTTCACTTTCGAGCTGCTCTAAGATCATTTCGGCACGCTTAACAAGGCTCGCCGGCAATCCGGCCAATTGCCCGACATGAATGCCATAGGATCGGTCGGCAACGCCGGCGGCGACCTCGTGCAGGAACACGACGTCGCCTTTCCACTCTTTCACCCGCATGGTGTAGCACTTCAGCGCTGCCAGCCGGGACGCAAGTTCCGTCAATTCATGATAATGGGTCGCGAACAGGCCGCGGCAGCGATTTACTTCATGCAGATGCTCGACCACGGCCCAGGCGATGGACAGGCCATCGAATGTCGCCGTGCCACGACCGATCTCGTCCAGAATAACCAGTGCGCGCGGTCCTGCCTGATGCAGAATCGCCGCCGTCTCGACCATTTCCACCATGAATGTGGAGCGGCCCCGCGCCAGGTCGTCCGCCGCGCCGACGCGCGAAAACAGACGGTCGACAATGCCGATGTGCGCATGCGCCGCCGGCACGTACAGCCCGGCCTGGGCCAGAATGGCAATCAGCGCGTTTTGCCGCAAAAAGGTACTTTTACCGGCCATGTTCGGCCCCGTCAGCAACCACAGCTTGCCGCCCGTCGCGTCGTCCGCATCGCCGGCATCCGGTTCCAATCGGCAATCGTTGGCGACGAAAGCCACATCCCCCGCTTTGGCCAGCGCTCTTTCCACCACCGGATGGCGCCCGCCTTCGATGGCGAACGCCTCGCTGTCGTCCACGAGCGGACGGGTATAGCCGTCGCCCAGCGCCAGTTCCGCGGTTGCCGCGGCGACATCCAGCGTTGCCAACGCCTCGGCCGTCGCATCGATATAGGCGCCGCGCTCATGGATCATTGCCGTCAACGTCGCGAAAATTTCCAGTTCCAGCGCCAGCGCACGCTCTGCCGCCCGCGCGATCTCCGCTTCCAGGTCGTTCAGCTCGACCGTCGTGTAACGAACCGCATTGGCCATGGTCTGGCGGTGAATGAAATGGCTGTCGGCATCGTTCGGAATCTGGTCGGCCTGTTTCGCCGTCACCTCGATGAAATAGCCGAGAACGTTGTTGTGACGGACCTTGAGTGCCTGGATGCCGGTTTCGTCGGCATACCGTTTTTGCAGCGCCGCGATCAGGCGGCGACTCTCGTCGCGCATTTCCACCAGTTCGTCGAGGCGCGGGTTATATCCCTTGCGCACGAAACCACCGTCGGCGGTGCCGATGGGCGGCTCGTCGACGAGCGCGCGCGCCAGTTCCTCGATCAGATCGTCATGACCGCCCAAGGCGTCCACCAGCCCCGGCAGGTCCTGCGCCGTCTGCAGCCCGGGCACATCGCGCAATGCATGGCGGATGTCCATGGCTGCACGCAACCCGGCGCGAACAGCCCCGACATCGCGCGGGCCGCCGCGACCGATGGTGATACGGCTCAGGGCGCGGGCAATTTCCGGCACCGCTTTCAGGCGTTCACGCAGATCGTCGCGGGCACGGCTGTCGGCATGAAACACGGCCGCCAGATCAAGGCGCGCATTGATCGCGTCCGGCGACGTCAGCGGCGCCGCGACCCGCGCCGCCAAGAGGCGGGCGCCGCCACCCGTAACGGTACGGTCGACCGCGTCCAGAAGGCCGCCCTTACGCTCGCCCGACATGGTCTGGGTGATTTCCAGATTGCGCCGCGTCGCGGCATCGATTTCCATCACCGCGCCCTGTTCGACACGGGCCGGCGGATGCAGGCGCGGCAGCTTGCCTTTCTGCGTCAGCTCGACGTAATCCACCAGCGCACCGGCGGCTGCCGTTTCGGCGCGGGAGAACGCACCATAGGCATCCAGCGTTTTGACGCCATACAACGCCAACAGCCGGCGTTTTGCATTTTCACTGTCGAAGCGGGCCGACGGCAGCGGCGTCAAACGCTCGGCAACATCGAACCAGGTTTGCTCGGGCAAGGCATCGCCCAACAGACTGTCGGCAACGATCACCTCGCCGGGATCGAGCCGGGCCAAAATCGCCGCAATATCGCCGGGCACCGCCGCTTGTGTGCGGAAATCGCCGGTCGAGATATCCAGCCAGGCGACCGCGAAGTCAGACTGCGCGCGCGCCACGCAGGCCAGATAGTTATAACGTCGCGATTCCAGAAGGTGATCCTCGGTGATCGTCCCCGGCGTGACGACCCGCGCCACATCGCGTTTGACGACAGACTTGGAGCCGCGTTTCTTGGCTTCGGCCGGGTCTTCCGTCTGTTCGCAAATGGCAACGCGGAAGCCCTTGCGGATCAGGCGGTTCAAATAGGTTTCGTGGCTGTGCACCGGCACGCCGCACATCGGAATGTCTTCGCCCAGATGCTTGCCACGCTTGGTCAGCGCGATGTCCAGCGCCGCAGCGGCTGCGACAGCATCGTCGAAGAACAATTCATAGAAGTCGCCCATGCGGTAAAACAGCAAATCGTCCGGATGGTCGCGCTTGATCTGCAGGTACTGCGCCATCATCGGCGTCACGGTTTTGTCGCCGCCACCGCCACCAGTGGTTTTCTGGTCCGTGTCCGGGGTTTCGTTCGCGGTTTGGGTCTGGTGGTTCATCGGCATTCCGGCGGCGCTCGGCGGTCTAAAAGCGAGAGGACCATACCACACGTCGCGGCCCTGACACACGCCCGTTGCACTTTTTGTTTCTACTGGCAATATTGTGGTTCGGGTATAGGCCAGCGCCCTCGGCGGACCCGGCAACGAACAAAGAACGATAGATAATTCCTGGGAGAAACTTCATGGACGAGCGCGCTACCGAGCTCTTGTATAACGAAGCCATGCGGATGCATGCGTCGGGCAAGCCGGGCAAAATCGAAATCCACCCGACCAAGCCGCTGACCACGCAGCGCGATCTGACCCTGGCATATTCGCCGGGCGTCGCCGGGCCGTGCCTTGCCATACACGAGGACCCGAGCCGGGTGTATGAGTTGACGGCGCGCGGCAACATGGTCGGTGTTATCTCCAACGGGACCGCCGTGCTCGGCCTCGGCAACATCGGCCCGCTGGCGTCGAAGCCGGTGATGGAAGGCAAGTGTGTACTGTTCAAACGCTTCGCCGACGTCGATGCCTTCAACGTCGAAGTGTTCTCCGAAGACGTCGACGAGATTGTCGAAAGCGTGCGCCTGTTCGGCAATGCTTTCGGTGGCATCAACCTTGAAGACATCAAGGCGCCGGAATGCTTCATGATTGAGGAGCGCCTGCGCGAGCTGCTCGACATTCCCGTGTTTCACGACGACCAGCATGGCACCGCGATCATCACTGCCGCTGGACTGATCAACGCCGTTGCGCTGACCGGGCGCACGCTGGCGGATGCAAAAATCGTCATCAACGGCGCCGGCGCCGCATCGATCGCCTGCGCCGATCTGATGAAGGCGATGGGTGTCAGCGCCGAAAACATCATCATGTGCGATTCCAAGGGGGTCATCTATCGTGGCCGCGAGGACGGCATGAACCAGTGGAAATCGGCGCAGGCCGTCGATACCGATGCCCGCACGCTGGCCGACGCCATGAAAGGCGCCGACGTGTTCGTCGGTCTTTCGGTGAAGGACGCGGTCAGCAAGGACATGGTGAAGTCCATGGCCGATCGCCCGATCATCTTCGCCATGGCCAACCCGGACCCCGAGATCACCCCCGAAAACGTCAAGGAAGTCCGCGACGACGCGATCATCGCGACCGGGCGGTCCGATTATCCGAACCAGATCAATAACGTGCTTGGCTTCCCGTATATCTTCCGCGGTGCGCTGGACGTGCGCGCACGGCGCATCAACGAGGAAATGAAGATCGCCGCCGCCAATGCGCTGGCCGAACTGGCCCGCGAGGACGTGCCGGATGAAGTCGACGCCGCCTATGCCGGTATCCACCTTCAATACGGGCCGGACTATCTGATCCCGACGCCGTTTGATCCGCGCCTGATCGTCGCGGTGCCCAAAGCCGTCGCGCAGGCCGCCATGGATTCCGGGGTCGCGCAGAAACCGATCGAGGATATGGATGCATACGAAAGCGAACTTTCGGCGCGTCTCAATCCGATCATCGGCAACCTGCAGGCAACGCTGGACCAGGTGCGTGCCAAACCGCGGCGCGTCGTCTTCGCGGAAGGCGAGGAAGAAAAATCCATCCGTGCCGCGCATGCCTTCATGAATGCGGGCTACGGTACGCCGGTGCTGGTCGGCCGCGAGGAACGGGTTCTGGAGACTATGAAGTCGCTCGGCCTCGGCAAGATCGACGGCATGGAAATCCACAATGCCCGGCTGTCGGACCGCAACGCGGATTACGCCGAATATTTGTATAGCCGCCTGCAGCGGAAAGGCAGCCTGAAGCGAGATTGCCAGCGGCTCGTCAATCAGGACCGCAACTTCTTCGCCGCCTGTATGGTTGCGACCGGAGATGCCGACGCCATGGTCACCGGCCTGACCCGGAACTATCACGCCGCCATGAACAACATCGCGTCGGTGATCGAACCGGCACCGGGCGCCCGGGTCATGGGCCTGTCACTGATCATCGACCGTGGCCGGACGCTGTTCGTCGCCGATACCGTCGTTGCGGAATCGCCGAACCCGCGCGCGCTCGCCGATATCGCGCGGCAATCCGCCGCCGAGGCGCGGCGCTTCGGACACGAACCCCGGGTCGCCCTGATTTCGTTCGCCAACTTCGGTCATCCGGCGCTGCCCCGCGCCGAGCTGGTCCGCGAGGCCGTGCAGATTCTCGACAAAGAAGGCGCGGACTTCGAATACGACGGCGAAATGGCCGTTGACGTCGCGCTCAACAAGGATCTGTTGGCGAACTATCCGTTCTGCCGACTGACCGACACCGCCAACGTACTGGTGATGCCGGGTCTGCACAGCGCGCAGATCAGCATGAAGCTGCTGGCGTCGGTCAGCGGCGCAACCGTACTCGGGCCGTTGATCAAGGGCCTGAGCAAACCGGTGCAGGTGGTGCCGATGGGATCCACGGTCGCCGACATGGTGACGCTGGCCGCCCTGACGGCGCACGAGGCCGTGGATTAAGCGTCCGCGTCTTCGGCGCGTTTCATCGCTTCGCGGACGAGCGCCATCGCTTCCTCGGCCTCGCCCCAGCGCTGGACCTTGACCCATTTGTTCGGCTCCAGATCCTTGTAGTGCTCGAAGAAGTGCTGAATCTGGCTGATCTGCACCGGGCGGATATCGCGGTACGAGCTGATGTCGCCATAGAACGGATGCAGGTCGTCGACCGGCACGCACAACAGCTTCTCGTCGATGCCGCTTTCGTCTTCCATGATCAACACGCCGATCGGGCGGCATTTAATGACGCAGCCCGGAATCACCGGCATCTGCCCCAGCACGGCCGCATCCATCGGATCGCCGTCTTCGGACAACGTGTGCGGAATGAAGCCGTAATTGATCGGGTAATACATCGCCGTGTGCAGAAAGCGGTCGACGAAGATCGCGCCGGATTTCTTGTCGACTTCGTATTTGACCGGATTCCCGCCGAGCGGAATTTCGATCAAAACATTGACGTCATAGGGCGGATTGTCACCGACAGGCACCAGATCCATATTCATAGCGGTTTCCTTATCTAAATCTGTAAACGCCCTCCCAAGCGGGCGCACCATAAACATATCGCCGCTGTGTCTCCACATATTTTCACAGACCTGCTAGCGTACGGCATCTGACGGGGGATTCACCACCTTGCGACTTCGTTTCATCAACGCGCTGGCCGGGCGCCTGCCGTTTTACTATGGCTGGATCATACTCGCGGCCGTCTGCGCGGCATCGTTTTCACGGCAAGGACCGGCGGTCGCCACGCTGTCGATCTTCATTGAGCCGATGACGACGGAATTCGGCTGGTCGCGCACCGAAATATCCGGCGCTGTATCGCTGGGCGGCGTTCTCGGCGCCGTCGCCGCGCCATTGATCGGACCGCTTTTGGATCGCAATGGCGCGCGCACGATCCTGTGTCTCGCGGTATTGAGTACGGGTATTCCGTTGCTGTGCCTGTCGGCGGTGAACTCGTTGCCGGTGTTTTACGCATTTTACTGCGTGGCGCGGATGAACTTCACCGGGCCGTACGATGTCGGCATTTATGGCTCCGTCGTGAACTGGTTCTACAAAAAACGTTCGTTCGCGACATCGATCACGACGATGTTCTTGATGTTCGGGCTGGTGGCGATGCCGCTGATCGCGCATTTCGCCATGCAGGCCGGCGGCTGGCGGCAGGGCTGGCTCGCCGTTGGTGCAACGGTTTTGATGGTCGGTTTCCTGCCGGCATGGATCTTCCTGGTGCGCCGCCCGGAAGACCTGGGGCTTGAAATCGACGGTGCCCGGCTCGGCGACACGGACAAGGCAGCGGATGGTGAATCCACGCAGTCCAGGTCGATCCCCGAGCCCGCGTTCACCCGCGCCGAAGCGATGCGGACGCCGGCATTCTGGTTACTCAGCGCCTTCACGCTGCTGGTCTGGCCGATCCAGGCCGGCGTCAGCCTGCATCAGGCACCGTTGCTGCTGGAACGCGGGCTGGATGCGACCGTTGCCGCGACCGCCGTCAGCACATTCTCGTTGACGTCGGCGATCACCGGCTTTGCCTATGGGTTCTGGCCAAAACGGGTGCCGCTGCGCTTTGCGCTGGTGCTGGTCGGCGCGCTGCTAAGCGCCGCCGCGTACGCCATGCACGAAGTCCATAGCGCCCCCATGGCATACGGTGCAGCGATATTGTTCGGCTGCGGGATCGGCGGTTTGCTGACGATCCTGCCCATTGCCTGGGCGGATTTTTTCGGGCGGCGCAGTTACGGCGCGATTCGCGGCGCGGCGCTGACGGTGCAGGTCGCAAGTCAGGCTGCGGGCCCGCTGATCGCCGGTGCATTGCGCGACATTACCGGTGCGTACGATACGGCGTTGATGACGTTCTGCGCATTCGGGCTCACGGGTGCCGTCGTGGCGCTGCTGGCACGGCCGCCGAAGCAGCCCGCCGCATGAGCCCTGTCTTCATGCTTTTGCTCTACAAAATTTTCGGAACGTGCTAGGCGGAGAGCAGGGGATATAGCCATGAGAAAACCCGCGTCCGAGATCAAGAGCGTATTGGTACACGTCGGGCTGGACCGGCTCGGCGACGGACTTTTGAAATTGCCGTTCGTGCGCGGGCTGAAAGCCGCATTTCCAAACGCCCATGTGACGTGGTTCTGCGGCAAGGAAAACAGCGTTTACGCAAGCACGCTGGCACCACTGGCCAAAGGCTTCCTCGACGAGATCATCGAATACGCCGGTGTCGGCGAAAGCCCGAGAGAGCTGCTTGGCCCCCGTCCGTTACGGTCGCGCAGCTTCGATCTGGTGATCGACACGCAGCGCAATTTCTGGATTGCGCTCGCGGTCCGACGCATCCGTCATGCCGCGTTCGTTTCCCCGGCCGCGAAATTTCTTTTGTCTTCCGCGAAGCCAACGGCGGGTTACAAGTTTCCGAAAGCCATGCAACGTCAGATGCTGGATCTGCTGGAGATTGCTTCCGGACAACGGTTCGACACGCCTGCGTCTCTCGACCTCGAACTGCCGGACGAACATATCGCGGCGGCGCGAAGCCTGTTGCCCGACGGCGCGAGCTATGTCGCCTTTGCGCCGGGGTCGGGGGGACGTCCCAAGTGCTGGCCGCTGGATCGTTTCATCGCCGTTGCCCGCACCGCACGCGACCACGGCCATAAACCCGTTTTTCTGATCGGCCCGCAGGAAGAGGAATGGGCAGATGTCATCAGCGCCGAGCTGCCCGATGCGTTGTTGCCGCTGCAATCGGACGCGGCACGGGCATTTTCATACGATCCGCTGCTGACGATTGCCATGGGCGCACACATGACGGCCGCCGTTTCCAACGATTCCGGGATCGCACACATGATGGGCGTCGGCGGCGCGCCGTTGATCGCGCTTTACGGCCCGACGGTCTATGAGAAATTTCCGCCGATGACCGACGACATCACGGTGATCCGTGCGGAAACGTTCGGTTCACGAGAGATGAACGCGATCCCGGTCGATGCTGTCACGTCTGTGCTTCTTGCGCGTCTGGCGCAGCGGGCGAAACCCGCTTCATAAGCCAGATCAGCATCAAAAGCCCCGGGATCGCCGCCAGACCGGTCAGCAGGAAATACGACACCCAGTCGATTTGATCGGCAAGCCAACCGCCGCCGGATGCCAGGACGGTCCGCGTGAACGCCATCAGCGACGACAACAGCGCGAATTGCGTCGCCGTATAGGCGACATTGCACAGCCCCGACAGGTAAGCGACGAAGGCGATGGTGCCAATGCCACCGGTGAGGTTCTCGACACCGATGGTGACAAACAGCATCGGCAGCTCCGGTCCGATCCAGGCTTGCAGGGCGAATACGGCGTTCGACGCCGCCTGCAGGATGCCGCCGAACATCAACGCCTTGAGCGTGCCATAACGCGCCACGAATGCGCCGCCAATGATGCCGCCGGCGATGGTCGCGGCGAGACCGAAGCCTTTGGTGACCAGCCCGACCTCGGTCTTGGTGAAACCGATATCCAGATAAAACGGATTGGCCATGACGCCGAGCAACGCGTCGCCGTATTTGTACAGCGCGATAAACAACAAAACCGCCATCCAGTTTTGCCGCGACATGAATTCGGCGAACGGCATCCAGACGGCGCGGTGCAGGCTATCGACCAGTGCCGCCATCTTGTTCGCAGCTCGCGGCGCGGCAGCCAAATCCTTGCGAACCGGCTCCGGCCCCAACAACGTGGCGATCATGCCGATACAGACCAGCCCGGCCATCACCGCGTACGCGGAAAACCATCCCGAGCTGTCGGCGATCACCAGCGCGCCGGCCCCCGAAGCGAACGTCGCGATGCGATAGCCGACGACGTAATTCGCCGCCCCGGCGCCCATGCGTTCTTCGTCGAGGATCTCGATCCGGTACGCATCGACCACGATATCCTGCGTCGCCGACGCAAACGCCAGCGCAACCGCCCAGAGCGCCGTCCACGCCAGATCGTCGGCGGGATCGGTACCGCCCAACATCACGATCGCCGCCATGACGCACACCTGCGACGCCAGCAGCCAACTCCGGCGCTGCCCGAATACGCGCGTGAGGATCGGCAGCGGGCAACGGTCGACCAGCGGCGCCCACAGGAACTTGAGCGCATAGGCGCTGGATGCGATCGAGAACCAGCCGATGACGGTCAGCGAGACGCCCTCGTCATGCAGCCACGCCGAAAGCGTGCCGTAAACCAGAAGCAGCGGCAGCCCGCAGGAAAACCCAAGCAGCAAGATCAGAAAAACGCGAAACTCGAAATAAACGCCGACAGCAGCAACCCAGCCTTGCAGCCGCGATGGCATGCCGCCGTTACCCCGCCGCCATGGGCTGATCGTTCGCGCTCGTGCTCTGCTCGATCAGAATTTCGCACTCGGCCCAGACGTTATCTGCGGGGATCGCCGCGACGCAGGGGAACACGTCGAATTTGCTGTCACGCTTATCGCACCGCCAGAAACAGTGATAGCAATCCATCAGCTCGTAGATGAACCGCGCATTCGGCGGACAAACGCTATCGGGGTAAGGCACAAAGCTTGTGAAATGTCCGCCACCGACGATCACCAGCGTCGGCGCGCCGAGCGCGATCGACAAATGCGCCGGGCCTGTATCGTTGCTGATGACAAGACCGGCATGGCGCATCAGGTCCATCAATTCCGGCAACGATGTCCGCCCGGTCATGTCGATGACGCCTGGGCGTGTGGCGATGTCATCCAGCAGTGCCGCGTCCCAGCGTTCGCCCCGGGTGCCGACGAATGCGACGCGCCAGCCCATCGCCAGCAGCTTTTCGGCAACCGCCACATACGATGCGAACGGCCAACGTCGGCCGGGCTCGTTGCTGCCCGGGTTGATGACGGCATAGGGGCCCTCGGCGGCCAGGGCCGGCTTGCGCTCGGGCCAGTCGATCACCGGCGGCTCCGGTGCAATCGATCTCCCGGCAACCGCCGACACGAAACGAAAATGCCGTTCAATTTCGTGGGTCGGGTAGGGGCCTGTATCGATGATCTCGTCGACCTGGCTCAGATAGAACGTGAATTCGGCCCGCGTCGGTTCGTTGACGTACGGCATGGAGACAACGGTTCGCGCTGCCGCCGACGCCCAGACAAGACTATCGGCCATCATCGCGCGGCGCAGATAGGAATCGCAGACCGTCGTCTCTGCCGCGAGACGGCGGACCATCAAATTAACGCGGAACCGGTACATCAACTTCCGCGCATAGGCGTGTTCGTCGATGGTGATGACACGATAGTCGGCGAAGATGTTGGCGGCGATGGGCTTCCAGCTATCGCAACCGAGCACGGTGATATCGGCGCGGCTTACCCCGAAAGCGTCCGCATAATGATCCAGGCTCTGGCGGAACAGCATCATGTCGCCGATCCCGTCCATGCGCACCACCAACAGACCGCGGCGTGGCTTGAATACCGGGAAATGCCGCGCGATCAGATCGAACGGCCGGAACATCCACCAGCGCCGGCGCATTCCGGCGGGAAACATGCGCCAAAACGCCGACACCGTCACACGCGGGCGGTTGGAATCCGGAATTGGGGCAGCGGAATCGAGCATGCGCGTAGGGTATCCCCGCTGTCTGCCCGGCTCAACCGGCGTCCTTCTGTCGTTCGGCTTTCTTGCGCTCGTGCGGATCGAGCAGCCGTTTGCGAAGCCTGAGGTTCAAGGGCGTCACTTCCAGAAGTTCGTCATCGTTCACATAGGCGATGGCGTCTTCGAGGCTCATCCGGCGCGGCGGGGTCAGACGAATGGCTTCGTCGGTCCCGGATGCGCGCACGTTGGTCAGCTGCTTGGCTTTCAGCGGGTTGACTTCAAGGTCGTTCCCACGGCTGTGTTCGCCGATGATCATGCCTTCGTACACCGGCACACCGGCACCGATCAGCAATACGCCCCGGCCTTCCAGCCCGGACAGACCGTAGGCATTGGATTTACCCGTTGCATTGGAAATCAGCACACCGTTGCGCCGGCCCGGCACTTCGCCCTGGTGCGGCGCATAGCCGCTGAACACGCGGTTCAGCACGCCGGTCCCTCGCGTTTCCGTCATGAATTCGCCGTGATAGCCGATCAACCCGCGCGACGGCACGATGAAGGTCAACCGAACCTTGCCGCCACCGGCCTGGCGCATCTCCGTCATGCGGCCCTTGCGGACGCTCAACGCTTCGACAACGATCCCGGAAAACTCTTCGTCGACGTCGACGACCACTTCTTCCAGCGGTTCCATTCTTTCGCCGCTGTCCGGGTCTTCGCGATACAACACGCGCGGACGGGAAATCGACAGCTCATAGCCTTCGCGGCGCATCTGTTCGATCAGTACGCCGAGCTGCAGTTCGCCGCGGCCCGCGACTTCGAAGGCATCCTTGTTATCGGCTTCGGTGATGCGAATGGCGACGTTGCCTTCGGCTTCGCGCATCAGACGCTCGCGGATCATACGCGACGTCACCTTGTCGCCATCCTGACCGACGAACGGCGACGTATTGACGGAGAACGTCATCGCCAGCGTCGGCGGGTCGACAGGTTGCGACTGGATCGGTTCGTCGACTTCGGTGGCGCAGAGCGTATCGGCGACGGTCGCCTTGGTCATCCCGGCGATGGCAACGATATCCCCGGCGACACCTTGATCAATGGGCTCGCGTTTGACGTCGCGGAACGCCAGGATTTTCTGCACACGTCCCTGTTCGATCGTCTCGCCCTTGTTGTTGAGCGCCTTGATGGTCTGGTTCGGTTTGACGGCACCCGAAAGGACCCGCCCGGTCAGAATGCGCCCAAGGTACGGATCGGCTTCGATGGTCGTCACCAGCATCGAAAACGGCCCAGCGGCGTCCGCATCGGGCGCGGCGACGTGTTCGATGATGCTTTCAAACAGCGGCTCCAGGGTATCGCCGTGTTCATCCGGGTCCGCAGCCGCCCAGCCGCTCCGCCCGGATGCGAACAGGGTCGGAAAATCGAGCTGCTCGTCGCTGGCATCCAGCGCCGAAAACAGATCGAACACTTCGTCCTGTACCTCGAACGAGCGGGCGTCCGGCTTGTCCACCTTGTTAACGACGACGATCGGCTTAAGGCCGAGTTTCAGCGCCTTGGCGGTGACGAACTTGGTCTGCGGCATCGGGCCTTCGGCGGCATCGACCAACAGGACAACCCCGTCGACCATCGACAGGATACGTTCGACCTCGCCACCGAAATCGGCGTGGCCCGGCGTATCGACGATATTGATGCGGACGTCTTTCCATTCGACCGACGTGCATTTGGCAAGAATGGTGATGCCGCGCTCGCGTTCCAGCTCGCCCGAATCCATGGCCCGCTCGGCGACTTTCTGGTTGTCGCGGAAAGCGCCGCTCTGGCGCATCATGGTATCGACCAGCGTGGTTTTTCCATGGTCGACGTGCGCGATGATCGCGATGTTTCTAAGTTCCATCAGGTGTATCCCAGTAAGGGGTAAATGTTTATCAGCCGTCCAGGTTCTGCAGTAGATGCTGCACGTTCG